>Ga0302325_10001892_pt1 | contig 52257 bp, 41 predicted proteins | sample Palsa_T0_2_FD_201948 | JGI IMG/M metagenome (GOLD analysis project Ga0302325, IMG submission 201948) | Peat permafrost microbial communities from Stordalen Mire near Abisko, Sweden - Palsa_T0_2 | ecosystem: Environmental > Terrestrial > Soil > Palsa > Peat permafrost | place: Sweden: Abisko...
TGTCGAAGATGATGCAAAGGGCATAGGTGAAGAAAAAACGGCTGGCGGTAAAAAGTACAAAAGAAGTTTGCCAGCTGGCGCCCGCCACGATCAGGGGCAGTACGGTGGTCACATACACCCACACGAAGGCCAGAAAGAAAGTCTTGCCCAGGGCGACCCCCCGCAATCGCCGGAAAATGGCCTGCGGAAGTTTTGGTGCCGAATAGAGAAAGGTCAGGAAGGCGGCAAATACAAGGGCCGGGAACCAGGGCAGCAGGTAAAAAAAATAAACGATGGCGCCCACTGCGCCCGTGAGATACAGAACGAAATGGAGGGCCTTGTGATGGTTTGTCCACTGTACCCGATGGGAAGGAGTGGCCGTTTTTGGGGTCAGCCACCAATGAAAATTATAACTGCAGATAGTGGCGAAGAACACGAACCCCATGAGCCGGCCCGAAGGGGGAGACCCCAGTAGCAGCCGGCATGTCTGCCAGATCAGCAGGACGGCGCAAATGGCCACATAAAGGCTACTGAAAACAAGATAGTCGACGAGCTTTCTGAACACGCTGCTCCGGTTGGTTAAATCGTGCTGGAAGTTAAGGATTAATAATAACAACTTTAGGTGTGCTGACGACGTTGCTCGTGTCGTTATTGGGCGTGACGGCGAAGAATTTTATAACGAGCGTGTCGTTCAGATCGATCTCTGCACCCTCGGTCAGGTCATCGTGTCCCAGCGTGTACTTAAACTCGCCCTTGCCGGCGCCGTTGAAATCGGGGATCTGGGTGATCAGCGTATCGGAACCGATCGAATCCTGGGAGGGTATGGGCACCTGGTTCAGACGCGTGCGAACGGAAAAGAAGTTCCCGTTGCCCAGTGAGCCCCCACTGTTCTGGAACTTGAGCATGAAGGTTATGGAATCACCGGGGGCTACACTATCTACGCTAACGGATTCGAGGGAGAGCTGGGGATGCTTTGAAGTGCTGCCTTTACTGCAACCTACAACAACCATGACGACGATCAGGAGTATGGGTATCAGAAAATAACCAGGTTTCATGAAACTGAGTTGATGGTCACAAACCTACCTATTTTTAGCTAAAACACAGTAGTTTTGTTGAGTCCCTTGAGTCGACTTGTGACCCGTTTAGATTTTTTTAACAAATATGTTTTCTTTGGACGATCTTTTTACAAAGCCCGGCGGGGATCTCGTCTCCCCGGCGCTGGACCTCTTTCGTTTCCAGTACGCTAACAATTCGCTCTACCGCCAATATACCGACGCCCTGGGTGTCGATCCGCAAACCGTGAACGATCTGGAGCATATTCCCTTCCTGCCGATCAGCTTTTTTAAGACCCGGACGGTGAAGACCACCGATTTTATCCCGGAGGCCATATTTGCCAGTAGCGGAACGACAGGGATGATCACGAGCCGTCACGAAATAAAAGATCTGGGTCTTTATGCCGATAGCTTTACCACCTGCTTCGGGCGTTTCTATGGGAATATTACGGACTGGTGTGTCCTTGGGTTGCTTCCGTCCTACCTGGAAAGGGACAATTCCTCCCTGGTCGTGATGGTGGATGCGCTGATCCGCCAGAGCGGTCACGCCGAGAGCGGCTTTTACCTCGACGACCACGAGGCGCTGTTCCACCTGCTGCAAAACCTGGAAAGACGAGGGCAGAAGACCCTGCTGATCGGGGTTACATTCGGTTTGCTGGACTTTGCGGAGAAATACTCCCTTTCCCTGCACCATACGGTAGTGATGGAGACGGGAGGGATGAAAGGCCGGCGGCGGGAAATGACCCGTGGGGAATTGCATGCCTTTCTGACCCACCGGCTCGGTGTCAGCAGTATCCATGCGGAATATGGGATGACGGAACTGCTCTCGCAGGCCTATTCGCCCGCCAATGGGCTTTTCTCCTGCCCGCCCTGGATGAAGGTACTGGTGCGGTCGGAAGATGACCCCCTGGAAGTGAGGACCGAAGGGGAAGGCATCCTGAACATCATCGACCTTGCCAATCGCTGGTCCTGCGGGTTCCTGGCAACGGAAGACGTCGGCCGGGTTGATGCCGATGGCCGGTTCGAGGTCTCGGGCCGCGTGGATAATAGTGATCTAAGAGGGTGTAGCTTGCTGGTGGCCTGATCAATGGTGATGCCATACCGACAGGATGGCTTTCCAGAGGGTCGAGGTACTGGTGATCATGACGAGGCTTCCAACGGCGATAAACATCGTTTTTACCGGCAGCTTGCCTGCCATCCTGGCCGCGATAGGCGCGGCCAGGATACCGCCCAGGATCAGCCCGGCAATGTCCCGGAGGGGGATGGTCTTCAAGAGTATAAAAAACGTGATGGAGCTTGCCAGCACCACAAAGAATTCTGCCAGACATACCGAACCGATGACATAGCGAGGGCTTTTTCGCTTGGCGATAAGGGTGCTGGTTACGAGGGTACCCCAGCCGCCGCCCGCGAAAGCGTCCATAAAACCGCCGGCCGAAGCCAGCCAGCCGGCGCCTTTCACTTTATCAGTGGGATTCCGCTTCATAAAGGCCTTGCGCAGGATATAATAGCCGAGATAGATCGTATACACGGACAGGGGTATCCGCACCCACTGCGCATAGTCCTTACCGATAACCGCCATAGAGGCCCCCAATATGGCCCCGGCAATCCCCGGAAAGACGATGGCGCGGAACAATTTCTTGTTGATGTTCCCAAAGCGGTGATGGCTGTAGCCCGAGACCCCGCTGGAGAAAACGCGGGCGGAATGCACGCGGCTGCTAACGATAGCGGGACTAACACCATAGGCCAGGAGAAACGTGGTCGAGATGGTGCCGTAGCCGAGGCCCATAGATCCATCGACCATTTGTGCCAGAAAACCCGCCAGGGTCATGATCAGGAAATCCTTTGTTGTCAATTGACCGGGAAGATCGCGGAAAAAGCCGATGACACCCGGGAAGGGGATCAGCGGCAGGACGGCGGCTCCGACTATCATAAAAAAGAAGGCGAACAGACACCATTTGACCACCGTCTGCCAGCTGTTGGTGGAAGCCGGACGGGCGGCGACCGGGCGGGTGCCGCCGGGCGCAATGGCGGAGCGACTTGCCCCGCCATGCGTTACGAACGCGGACGAGGCCGGATCGTTGGATGGGTCGCCGTTTTCCAAGTCCAGGCCGCGTTTGGCCACCAGCACTTCCGTCAGCTGCTTGAGACGACGGACCTTCTCCGGAAAATCTTCCTTCATCTCTACCCGGATGGTCTGCATATTGTCGAGCACCGACTCCATCTCTTCGGGAATCATGCCGCCGATCTCTTCTTTTAAGCGTTTGGCGATGGTCGGCGATTTGCCGTTTGTGGAGATCGCGATCTTCAGGTTGCCTTTGCGGACAATGGAACTGAGATAGAAATCACAGAGATCCGGTGTATCCGCGACGTTGACGAGAACGCCCTTTACCCTGGCATCCCTGGCCACCGTTTCGCTGATCTCCCGGTCGTTTACGGCCACGATGGCGATGTCGGCATATTCCAGGTCACTGGGGTGATAAGGTCTTTCCAGCAAACGGATATTGGGATGGAGTTGCGCCAGCGTTCTGACGGCGGCGCCGATCTGCGTTGCTACGATGGTCACCGGTGTCGCGGGCGAGTTCTGCACCACCGCCTGCAATTTTTCCAGGCATACGTTGCCGCCGCCTACAATAAGCAGGCGCAGCCGTTCCAGTTTAACGAATACGGGGAAGAGCCGGTTGCCGGCTTGTGTTTCTGATCCTGTTGTCTCGCTTTCCATCTGAATGGTCATAAAAATAGCAATTTTGGCGCGAATTACCTACTAAATCGGTGGACAAATAAGAGCTAAAACGCCAATTGTAATTGCGCTTCGAAAAGATTGTTGTTTGCTGTCGCGCCCTGCTGGTCCCTCAGAGAATAATATAGTTGCAGTTTGGTCCAGACGTTGAAGAAATACGTCAGGCCAAAATCATAGTAGGTGCCTTTGACCTGGGTCTTGGCGGTGTTGGGATCGTACCAGTCGTAGCGGAACAGGCCTTCCAAATGCCTGGGGATGAAAAAATAACCCGCCTGGGCAAACCAGCCGTCATGGTTGGTGATACCCGGGTTGCCGGTATTTTTATTGGCGACCCCGACGCCTTCCTGTCCTTTGATGTATTCCCCTTTTAACGAATAGTTCTCTTCGGTAAAAGCAAGGTCTGCTCCCCAGCGGGTACGTTTTTGGTCTTTGGTAAGATTTGAGGTGAAGCGATCATAGCCATCGTAATAGGACCCGCCGAAGGCCAGTTCTTTCAGGGGATGGACGACCAGCCGGGCGTCCACGTCTTTTGAGGAGTTATTGTCGAGCGTATTGATACCTGCGCCGTCCAGCAGCTGGAAATAGTAATCCACCAGGTAGTGATCGGTTACCTTGCCGATACTGCCGTTGGCCTGGATACCGATATCGCGGCCGTTCTGATTGCCGATGGAGTCGACCAGCCCATTGGCCGCATCGCCCTTGCGCGCCACCAGGGCATTCACGACCTGTGAGCGTTCGATGAGGTCGAGGTTACGGTCCTGCGTCATATTCTCCGGCGAGAAGGCGACGATCATCTGTCCCGCTTTGATGTTCAGAAAGTCAAAGGGCTTATAAACCATAAAGGCTTCCACCAGGAAAGGCGATATCAACTGACCGCCGGTAGCCGCCGTACCGTTCGCGCCGCTTTGACCGACGAAGTCTACGAGCAGGCGATAGTCGAACTGGGAGGAAAAATGGCCCTGGAAATCCAGCCTGGCCCGCTTGATGCTGAAGCCATCGGTGTATTTGCCGGGTAATTGATGTGCATAGTTCGTATAGACGACCTGTGAGTAACCGCTCAAACTCAGCGACCGACCCAACCTGAGCGGAAAGGAATCCGCGATGGCCTCAGCCCGGTGTTGTTTGGTTGTGTATTCACTTCGGAGCGAATCGGCTTCCTGTTCGCTGATGGTCCCTTTTTTGACCATGAGCTTTAGAATGTCGTCTGTCGTTTGCGCCTGAGTGGATATTGTCAGGAAAAGGGCGCCCAATAGGAGGGCGAGGGTGCTAAGTCTCATAAAGAGCATGTTGCGGTGGTTTTTGTTTGTTATTATTAGTCGACTAATTTGATAGAGTAAATGAGCAACAAAAAAGACCGTCGCCGGTGGAGGGGATGGTCTCAACAACCGTCACCCGGGAGGCGGACGATCACGTTTTATACCAGCGTTGGCGCAGGGCGAAATCCCCGAACTTTTCGCCGCTCAAGCGTTCTTTTTTATACAGCCAGAACAAGACGTCGAGTTCCTTCAGGATAGCGGCCTCGTCCAGGTTCTCTTTGTAGAGCCGGTTGAGCCGTTCACCTTCATGGTCTCCGCCGAGATACAGGTTATAACGACCGGCTGCGGTGCCAACAAAGCCGATCTCCGCGGCATAGGGACGTCCGCAACCATTGGGGCAGCCGGTCATCCGGATGATGATGGCTTCCTTTTCGAGGCCGTGGCCCGTCAGCAGTCCTTCGATCCGGCTGATGAGGCTGGGCAGATAGCGTTGAGCTTCGGCCAGCGCCAGCGGGCAGGTGGGCAGGGCTACGCAGGCGATGGAATTCCTGCGGATGGCGGAGGCGGCATCGGTATGCGCGATGATCCCGAAGCGCTCCAGGATCTCGTTGATCCGGGCCTTGTCCTTTTTGCGGATATCGGCCAGGATGAGATTCTGATTGCCGGTAAAGCGGAAATTGGCTTTGCCGGTATGCGCGATCTCCAACAGGGCCGTCTTCAACGGCAGCCCATCTTCGTCGCAGATCCTGCCGCTTTCCACGAATGGGGTATAGTACCAGCGTCCCTGATGGTTTTGCTGCCACCCGTAATAGTCTTTGCGATCGGTGAACACATAGGGGCGGGCCTGCTCGAGTTCGAAGCCCGTTCGAATGGCCAATTCCTGGCGCCACCAGTCGATGCCCAGGCGGTCGACGGTATATTTCAGGCGGGACAGTTTACGGTCGCTACGGTTACCATAGTCGCGCTGGATAGTGACGATCTCATAGACGGCCTTTAAGAGCCGCTCGTCGGCGGGCACGAAGCCGATGACCGTGGCAAGCCGTGGATAAGTGTCGGCGTTGCCATGGGTAGTGCCCAAGCCGCCGCCGATGGCCAGGTTAAAGCCTTTCAGCTCATCGTTCCCGATGATAGCGATGAGACCCAGGTCATTGGTGAGGACGTCTATATCGTTATTTGGCGGGATCGCGATCCCTACTTTGAATTTACGTGGCAGATAGCGATCCTGGTAGAGCGGGTCTTCCTCTTCCTTTTTGTCGGTGAGTTTTTCCTGGTCGAGCCAGATCTCATAATAGGCCTTTGTCTTCGGCAGCAAAAGCTCGCTGATGCGGGCGGCGTATGCATGTACCTGTTCGTGAATGGCGGATTGATGCGGGTGCGCGGCGCAGGTGACATTGCGGTTGACGTCACCGCAGGCCGCGATGGAGTCCAGGTGAACGGCGCTAAAGGATGCCAGTGTGGGCTTGATATGACTTTTCAGGAGGCCATGCAGCTGGATGGTTTGCCGGGTGGTGATCTTTATGGTACCCGTGGAATGTTCGCCAGCGACGTGGTGGGTGGCGATCCACTGTTCAGGGGTGAAAAAGCCGCCGGGTACCCGCAGCCGGATCATAAAGCTGTAGAGGCGTTCCAATTTTTTTTCTGCCCGTTCTTCCCTCCGGTCGCGGTCGTCCTGCTGGTACATACCGTGGAATTTCACGAGGGTCTGATCGTCATCGCTGATGGCGCCCGTGAGTTCGTCGGCGAGGCCTTCTCTCAGGGTGCCCCGCAGTCCGTCGCTCTTTTGCTTGATCCGTTCTACCGGTGATAAGTTATTGTTCTCGCTCATAATGGTAACCTGTTCAATAAACGTCTTTTGTGTATCGGCCCGCTTCTTTGAGTTCTTCCAAATAGCCTTCGGCCTGGGCCGTAGTCTTGTTTCCTTCCCGGCGGATGATGTCCAGCAGGGTATGCTCTACATCGAAACTCATCGGTTCCTTAGCGCCGCAAATAAATAGGTAGGCTCCCGATTCCAGCCAGTTGAAGAGCTCGGCCGATTGCCTTTGCATTTTGTGCTGTACATAGACCTTCTCTGCCTGATCCCGGGAAAAAGCGGTATTGATGCGGGTGAGTACGCCGGTCTTCACCCAGTCCTGCAGTTCGGTTTGGTAGAGGAAGTCGGTGGTGAAGCGTCTGTCGCCGAAGAATAGCCAATTCCTTCCCTGTGCACCCTGGCTGTCTCTTTCCGCCAGAAAAGACCGGAAGGGAGCGATGCCTGTACCGGGGCCGATCATGATGATGTCGGCGTCAGGTGACGGAAGCCGGAACTGACTGTTGTGGTGCACATAGAATTGAAGCTCCGTGCCTGGTTTCAGCTGGGAGAGGCCATCGGAACAGAGACCGAATTTGGTCTCTTCGTTGACGGCGAAGCTGTCCCTGGCTACGGTGAGGTGTATCTCGCCGCGATGTGCCTCGGGGGAGCTGGAGATGGAATAGAGCCGGGGTGCGATGGGCTCCAGTATGCCCACGACGGCATGGAACTGCGTTGTATCCTTGACGGGATAGATCTTGAGCAGGTCGAGCAGGCCTATCTTGGTCTGCGGGATATCCTGTTTGACGATCGCCGCATAGCGTGCCACTACTCTTTCGGGTAAAAAGACGATGTTGAGCTTCTGTTTCAGCAGGTCAGCAAGGGGTAGTTCCTCGGAGCGGTGTGCATGCAGGCGGGAAGCCTCGGCACCCGTGAGCGTGATGATCGCTTCCACGATGGCGGCCGGGTTTTCCGGAACGATGCCAATGCTGTCCCCGGGTTGATAGGCTACATTTTCCGCGGCGATCTCCAGGTGATGCGTCTGTTTATCCGACCCGCGGTCGTTCAGGATGATATTGCTGAGGACCGTGCCGGCATAGATCTTTTTGCCCGTCGAACGCGTCGTCGTGCCGGTGCTGTGAATGGGGTGCTGGGCCGGGAGTACGGGTGCGGGCGCCAACTCACGGGCGGGCGCGGCGAGCTGTTGCAGGATGCGGTCGAACCAGTTGCCGGCTTCGGCCTCGTAATCGGTGTCGCACTTTTGCAGCGACAGAATACGCTGGCCGCCTATTTTCTGCAGCTGCTGATCGACGTCCTCTCCCGCCTTGCAGAAAAGGGGATAGGCGGTATCGCCGAGGGCCAGCACACTGTATTTCATGCGCTCGAGCCTGAGCTCCGCGCGATGGATATGATCGTAGAATTTTTTCGCTGCGGCAGGCGGTTCCCCGTCACCCTGGGTGCTGATGACCGTGAGGAAGTACTCTTCTTTTCCCAGATCGTTGAGCCGGTATTGTTCGAGGCCAACCAGCTTCGCCTGGACGCCTTTCTTTTTGGCCCTGGCGGCGAAGTCGGTGGCCAGTTTCTTGGAGTTCCCGCTTTCAGTCCCGTAGGCAATGGTTATCCGCAGCGGGCTGACGGGTTGCCCGGGAGCGGCATTGGATGATACCGGTGCTGCGGCGGCCTGTGCTACGGCGGGGGGCGGGGCGGTCATCGGTGCCGCAGTTGGCGCAGCGGCGGCCTGTGCCACGACGCCGGCGAGATAGCCACTCAGCCAGATCAACTCTTCGCGGGTCGAACCGGCGATCAATTCCTGCATGAGCTGCATTTTGGGCGTCGTCAGCATATGGTAATCTTTTTTGAAGGTTCGGCGTTTCGAGGGAGGGCGGCGGATGAAGGTTCGGGATCTCGTGACGTGGCGACCGACGCGGAAGCGGGAACCGGTGGAAAATAGAGTCCGTCTTTTCGGCTGGCGGCCAACCATTGAAAATCGGCGTGCAGCGACGCTACGCGGCCGATGATGATCAGGGTAGGGGAGGCATACCGGGCTCCTGCCATCATGCTCAGAAAATCATGTATCGGCCAGGCAGCGACACGCTGCATAGGCGTCGTAGCCTGTTCGATCACGGCGACCCATTTGTTAGCGGCAATGCCCTCATCCAGCAATCTTTTGATCAGCTTGTCCAGCGGCGCCGAGGACATATAGAATACCAGGGTGTCATTGGTGTGGGCCAGTTCCAAGTAGTCGGCATCGACCGCGTGGTCCTCATAATTCGTAAGGAAGCGTACCGAGGTCGCATAACCCCTTGCGGTCAGCGGGATGCCGGCGTAGGCGGCGGCGCCCAGTGCGGCAGTTACTCCCGGCACAAGTTCATACGGGATCTGATGGCGAACGAGCGCCTGCAGTTCATCCAATACATTGGAAAAGATGGAGACGTCTCCGCCCTTCAGCCGGACAACCAGTTTGCCTTCCAGCGCATAACGCACCAACAGCTCACTGATGGCGGACTGGGGAGTCGAAGCGGCGTTATCATATTGTTTGCCCACAGGGACGACCAGCGCCTCCTGCCGGGCATAATACTTTACAATATCGGGGCTCACGAGCCTGTCGACGACGATGACATCCGCCCGTTGCAGATAGCGCAGCGTTTTTACGGTCAGCAGCTCCGGGTCACCGGGCCCTGCTCCAGCCAGGATAACTTTACCGATATGGTTGGTATTCGTTGACATTATTGAAGCATGCAGGCGCCCACGGTTACAAAACTTGTTTCGTCGATGAGGATGGCTCCGCCACCCGCGGGAAGATCCTTATAGGCATCGAAGGGCAGGGGAGTCGCCGTCCGGATGGTCACCCTGACGATGTCATTCAGTCCGGCCTGCCCGGGCGCCGGCTGTTTTTCCAGTGTATTGACATCGAGCCGGTATTCGATTGCGCGGACCGCGCCCCGAACGGTGCGGCTGCCCAGTTGTAGCAGGTATTTGTTGCCCGGCAGCAGCGGCTTTGTATCCATCCAGCACAGCAGCGCCTCAAATACCTGTTCTACCCGCGGCGGATTTGGGCCTGTGACCAGCAGATCACCCCGGCTGATGTCGATATCGTCTTCCAGCTGAAGCACGACGCTTTGCGGTGCGAAGGCGGCTTCGACTTCTTTGCCCCCGATCTCGATGGATTTTATACGGGTCTGGTGGCCTGCAGGCAGCACCGTGACGGTATCTCCCTTGCGATAGACACCGCTGCTGATCTTGCCGGTGTAGCCGCGATAATCATGGTACTGCTCGGTCTGGGGGCGGATGACGTATTGGACACTCAGCCTGCCCCGTTGATGCTCGGTATCCACTTCGACCGGCGTGTTCTCCAGCAGTTCCAATAAAGCCGGCCCTTCATACCAGGGCAGGCTCGGAGAGCGATCCACGATATTGTCGCCCTTCAGCGCACTGATAGGCAGGTATACTATGTTTTGTAACTGCAGGGTCTTGGCGATCGAAGCAAAATCGATAACGATATTATTGTAGCGGTCTTGCGAATAATCGACAAGATCCATTTTGTTTATGGCGACAACCACATGACGGATGTTGAGCAGGGAAGCAATGATGGAATGGCGCCGGGTCTGCTCGACAACCCCGTTACGCGCATCCACGAGGATGATCATCAGGCTGGCATTGCTGGCCCCCGTGACCATATTGCGGGTGTATTGGATATGCCCGGGTGCATCGGCGATGATGAATTTTCGCCGGGGTGTTGAGAAGTATTTGTAGGCAACGTCGATGGTGATGCCTTGCTCGCGTTCGGCGCGTAAGCCGTCGGTGAGGAGCGCCAGGTCGATCTCTCCGTTTGCTTTGTTCCTGGTTTGCTGCTCAAGCGCGAGCAGTTGGTCGGCAAGGATGCTCTTGCTGTCATACAACAGCCGGCCGATGAGGGTGCTCTTTCCGTCGTCTACGCTGCCTGCTGTTATAAATCTGAGTAAGTCCATAATAGCTTTTTAAAAGTATCCGTTCTTCTTCCTGTCCTCCATAGCGGCTTCCGATACCTTGTCGTCGATGCGGGTTTCGCCACGCTCCGACGTACGGGTAGCCGTTATTTCTGATATGATATCGTCGATGACGGTCGCTCCGGACTCGACGGCAGCGGTACAGGTCATATCCCCCACGGTGCGGTACCGCACCTGGCGCCGCTGCACCTGGTCGGTGGCGTCCAGCCGTATAAAGGGCGATACCGCCACCCACTGACCTTCGTAGTCGATGACTTCCCGTTCGTGTGCAAAGTAGATGGAAGGGAGCGCAATCTTTTCCCGGCGGATATAGTTCCAGACATCCAGCTCGGTCCAGTTGCTGATGGGAAACACCCGGACGTTCTCACCTTTCCGGATGCGGCCGTTATACGTGTTCCAGAGTTCGGGCCGCTGGCGTTTTGGGTCCCAGCCGCCGAATTCGTCTCTCACGGAAAAAATGCGTTCTTTCGCCCGGGCCTTTTCCTCGTCACGCCGGGCTCCGCCGATACAGGCGTCAAACCCGAACTCTTCGATGGTGTCGAGCAGCGTAAAGGTCTGCAGGGCATTGCGGCTCGCAAATTTCCCACCGGGCTCCGTGAGCTGCCGCTTACGGATCGTATCCCCTACGTTGCGCACGATCAGTGTTTCACCAATGCTCACGGCCAGTTCATCACGAAATTGCAGCGCCTCGGGAAAATTATGGCCCGTGTCGATATGTACCAATGGAAAAGGGAATTTCCCCGGACGGAAGGCCTTGAGGGCCAACGCGACCAGGGTGATAGAATCCTTGCCTCCGCTGAATAACAGCGCGGGGCGTTCGAATTGTCCTGCCACTTCCCGTAAGATGTGGATGGACTCGGATTCGAGCTGGTCGAGATAATCGGAATGATATGCTGATTCGTTGCTCATTACTATCTTTTTTGTTTTTAGGACGCCTGGCCCGAAGGGCAATCATGTCTTGGAACAGCCGGAGGCTGTTCGCCCGAAGGGCAATCATGTGACATGCAGCCCGCATTCTTTTTTGCTGTTGTCCTCCCACCACCATCTGCCTGCGCGGAAGTCCTCTCCCGGTTTGACCGCGCGGGTGCAGGGCGAACATCCGATGCTTACAAAGCCTTTATCATGTAGCGGATTATAGGGAATATTGAATTCGTCGATGTATTGACGAACGGCTTCCGTATCCCAATGCAGGAGCGGATTGTACTTAAGGATCCCATTACCTTCATCCCATTCGATGAGCTGGTGGTCCCTGCGCTCGGTCGACTGTTCTGCGCGCAGTCCCGTCACCCACACCGCCTGCCCTTGCAGGGCGCGCTTAAGGGGCTCTACCTTACGGATCTGGCAGCAGGTCTTTCTATTGGCGACGGACTCATAAAAGGCGTTGGGACCCTTTTCATTCAGGAAGGGCTCCAACAGCGCCCTGTCCGGGTAGTAAGCCTGGATGGAGACTCCGTACTTGCTATTGGTGGCGCTCCAGACCGAATAGGTCTCGGAGAAGAGGCGGCCCGTATCCAGGGTAAAGATCGACACCGGATAGCCGGCCGACAGGATATGATGGCTTATGACTTGGTCTTCAATGCCAAAGCTGGTGGAGAAGGTGACCCGGCCGGGAAAGCTGCCGGTCAGCAGGACCAGGGTTTCTCCTATGGATAACCCACTGATCTGGTGGAGTAATGAGAGAGCCGAATGTTTTGTTTCTAACGTGTTGTCCATGAGCCTGTGGTGGTGAGAGTGTTCAAAAAAGCCGGTACAAACGGAGGGCAGGGATCAACAGCAACAACAACACTTGCTGTTAGAGGCGCGGGAGCATAATTGAAGGCGGGAGGAACGTGTTGTCATGTTAATGTCTACCACTATTGTGGACAAAGATAAGACCCGGCACTTATATAAACAAAAAAACGAGGCATTAGCCTCGTTTTTTTATTGAATGAGGATCTTTTGCACCGAATTCCCCGTATCGGTATACACCGTCACGAAGTAAATGCCCCTGGCGATGGCGCCCACCGGCAGGGTATTCAGGTAGCCCTGCGTCTCCATCTGCAGGATGGTTTTGCCCGAGACATCGACGAGCCGGATCTCGCGGATATTGACCGTGCTGCTGATATAGAGGTTACCATCCTGTACGGGGTTCGGGTAGATAGTGATACCGCCGGCGGCCGACCCATTGACGGTACGCACTGGCGACCAGGTATATTGACCGTCCTGGTTGACTTCGCGCAGGCGATAATAATTGATACCGCTGACGAGGTGTGTGTCCGTGTACTGATAGGTATTGATGGTGTTGCCGTTCGCGGATGCGGCTACTGAGTCGAGGGTGGCGAAATGGACACCGTCGGTACTCTTCTCGATCATAAAGCTGCTCAGCGTGGCGGCGTCGGTCGTACTCCATTGCAGGAGTGCATTGTCTCCTGCGCGGACGGCCGTGAAGGATAACAGCGTCACCGGCAAGGGGATGGTCCCTGTGGGACCGCCGTTGTTGATCCAGAACTCGGAGAAGCCGCTGACCTGGTATTCGGCATAGTAGCCGTTGTCATTGGGGATGATGCTTACATCCGTATGCGGCACGTGGAAAACGAATACACCCGTGGTGTCGTTGTAGAGGGAGCTGTCCTCTTCGGCAGGATTGGGGCTGCTGAATTGCGTGACGCCGGATTGATAGGCGTCCGGGATCGTCGTACAGACAGCGCAGCCCGTGGCATTGATGAGATTGACGGCCTCGCTGTCCAGGAAATAATACCGTACGCCGACATTGCTGGTTGGCTGGTTGGCCGGCTGGATCACGATATTCCTGTCAAGATAATATTGAATACTGTTGTTTCGGACGGCGCCGGTATGATTGAAGAAGACCTTTACATTGGTGACCCCGAGGTCCTGGCCATTGGGGTTGATCGAGGCGATCACGTTCCCGCCGAGAGTAAAGTTGATCCAGTTGCTGCCGCTGACGGGCTGGGCGAAGCTGTTATCGGCGCCGCTGTAGACTGATAGCTTATCGAAGATATGTACGTCGTCGATGCCTACGCCTTCGTAAGTGGTGGCGGGGTCGCTGCTCATGACGATGCGGAAGCGCACCTTGGAGGCTGTCACGGGTATATCATAGCTGGAGACATGCCATTTGGTGTAGGACATCTGCCAGGTTTGATTGGTGGCATCGTCGTACCAGTTAGTGCCGCTTCCTACGGCGCCCAATCGGATCCAGGTGGTATCGTTGAGGCTATATTCCGCCCAGTGATAGTCGCAGGCGCAGTCGTCTTCCGTCTGGAAGATATGGCTGAAAGACAGCACGGGGCTAGTGAGGCTGCTGAGGTCAAAGCAGGGCGAATAGAGATAGGAAAGCTCGTTGCTGTTATAATCGCCGGTAAGGCTTGTCACCCAGCAATTGTTGCCGTTGGCGGCCTTGTTGATGGTCGTTTTCTGCGGCGCTCCCCATTGCCAGCTGCTGTTGAGACCGCCCGTAAACCAATTCCCGTTGCTGCTTTCAAACCCTTCGAGATAGGGGAAGGTATTGATCAGCGGGGAGGTCTGGAGGGTTTGGGTCGCCAGGGTATCGTTTGCCGAATAGGTATCACCGGGATAATGCACCCAGCCGCTGATGCTGTACGATTGAAAAGCCGACATATCGATAGTCGTCGAGAAGGTATACACCGTGGAATCACCGGCATTGAGCAAAGGGATGGTCTCGCTGACCGTGTCGCCGTTGATGGCATAGGTGATCGGTATATTCGTGGCGGTAGTCGAACTATAGTTTTTTACCAGGATGCTGATGGAAGTGGCGCTGGAAAGCGCACACTGGTTGCCTGCCGTCGGCGAGACCAGCCTGATGATGCCGATATCGTTCGTGGAACGGCTCAGGGTGATATCATCGAATATATAGCCATCGTCTACGGTGGGGTCGGGGACGACATCATTGGCGGACGTATATCCCTGTTCGCCGAATTTGATCTGGAAACTGCTGCTGATCGACTGGGAAGGCACGGCATTGGCCAGCGAACCGGTTATATCGATATGTGACGAAGGCTGATAGATACCGACATTGGCCTGGTTGGTATCCAGGATATAGACGGGCACCCAGGCGGCCTGATCGTTGCCCCTGATCCAGACCTTATTGGCCTGCTGTACGGAGTCATTGCCCTGGTTACGGTAATAAAAATCCAGCCAGATCTGGTCGGATGCCGTATAGTTGGATAAGTTGAAGGTCATGATCAGGCTGTCGGCCGTCGTCACCGTCGCATAAGGATACTGGTCCAGGATCGCGCAGCGGTCACCGGTCCGACACATGCCGGTATTCACAAAGGTCCTTGCGCGGCCGTCGGCAGCGTTCGCATAGAAGTCGCAGCGGTCCAGCCCGGTAAAGCCCATGGTTGGGGAATAGTAGGTGGCCGAAGCTGCCGATTCCAGGCCTTCTGTATAAGGACTGCTAAGGTTGATGGCGGCGTTGCTCAATTGTTTGATCACGGTAGTCAGGGTATCGTTGCCCAGGTTGGGGTCTCCGGGATAACTGACCCACACCTGTATAGTATAAGTGCCCTGGGCTGAGAAGTCGGCGGGCGTACTGAACGTATAAGTATAAGTGCCGGAGTTGGCTGCCACCACCGCATTGCTGGTCTCGGTGACGGGCGTGCCGCCGTTGATGCTATAGGACAGGGTGAATGACGAAGCGGAAGGTAGGGTGCCAAGGTTACGGGCCTCTACCTGGATGGACGTGGAGGAAGGGAGTTGCGTGGAGGTATAAAGGCGCCCGGACACAAGCCCGAAAGCGGAATCAACAGTATAGTCATTGTTCAGGGTGTCGAGCGTGCACGCCCCGCCGACGGGAAAGACATTCACGGATATGGACCTGCGGCCCGGCGTGGTGCCATTGACCGCGCGGACGCCCAGCCAGTAAGAGCTGTCGCGGTTCAGGTTGCCGAGTAAATAGGTGGTGTCGGTGGTATTCGCGACCTTGACCATGGTATCGCCGACGAGCTGCATGATATCGTAGCTGGTTGCCGATGGGATGGTGTTCCAGAGCAGTTGCGCATACCCCTGGCAGGGACTTGTCCCCGTGACGACGGGCTGACCCAGCACGGTGAACGGATAGGTGCTGGTGCCGCTATACGAAGTCCCGTTACGGGATACCCGGATCAACGCCTGGTTGGTGGCGGTAGCCGGTGTCGTCCAGTCGTACATGCTGGCATTGGCGGCCACGGAGTTGTTGATGGTGGTCCAGGTCGAACCGTTATCGGCGGAATAGGCGATGGTAAAGGTATTGGAGCTGCCATCATAGGCGTTCCAGCGGATGATCTCGGGGTTGCCCGGCACCCAGGTATCGTTGCCAAATGGATATTCCACGATGATCGAAGGTTGCAGGAACTGATAGACAACGACGCATTCCTGCGGGCCTGCGGGAACGCTGGTGCCCTTGATGCCGATCTGGTAAGTGCCGCTTGTGGGATTGTTGACAACGACCTGCTCGATATTGTTGACGCTGTCGATGCCCTCCACTGCGTTGTTGTTGACGCTGGCAGGATTGGAGTTGAGGATCAGCGGGTGGTGAACGAATGAGGTAGGGTCCTTGACCGTTAGGTCGAGGTTATTGACGAGCGCGACGGGGGAATAAGGGGCGGCGGGATAGTCATTCCAATAGATCATGATACGCAGCTGCGCCAGGCCCGAGGGCACGGGCAGCGAAAAGTTCTGTGTCTGTCCGTTATTGATGGTCGTATATCCGAATTGTCCACCCTCCATACACTGTACGGCGGCGCGGGCATTCATGGAGCCGTAGCCAAAGATATAATCCGGTCCGGGATTGCCGAGGTCATTGGCCGTATTACAGGCCAGGGCTTTCAGCAGAATAGCGGGCGGATCACCGCCGCCGGCCAGTTGCCGGTAACGCTGGACCAACAGGGCCATGGCGCCCGTGATGGTAGGGCTGGCCATGCTGGTACCCCATTGCTTTTCGTAGCCATTGCCGGGTATAGTAGAGATGACACCCGTTCCGCCGGCGACGATCTCCGGTTTTATCCGGCCGTCAAGGGTAGGGCCGGCGCTGGAGCCCGAACCCGTCAGATAGGTATTGGTGCCGGCATAGTTGGTATTGTCTACCTGGCCGACGATCAGTGCGTTTTTTGCGCATTGAAAACCGGATTTGATTGTGGCGAACTGGAAGGGGAAAGGGGTGCAGGTATAGCTGCCGTCATTGCCGGAGGCGAACATGTGCAGCAGATAGGGATAATCATACAACTGCGCATCGGTCGCATAGGCGAGTGCGTCGTATTCGCCGTCATAGGCGCATCCAGACGGATAGTCGGTATAGGAATTGTTGGTCAGGACCATGTCGTAGTCGTTGACGTAAGTGGGCGCGTTGGCCAGGATATCGCTGAAGTATTGGCTGACGATGGTGGAATGTGGCGCCATGCCCTGGTACATCGGGTTTAAGATCCCGCCGCCGGCGACGGTGCCGCTGGTATGGGTGCCATGGACGTTGTATGGAGCCGGCGTGCGGACGATAAGCCGGCCGGTGAAATCGATATGGGAGGAAGGATTGGCGTCATCGCCGACGCCTACGACGACGCCGTCACCAAAGAGGCGCCGGCCGGAAGTAGCGCCGAGTGCATCCGCGCCCTGTGCCGCACGGTTGTTATAGTTCAGCACCCTGGGTTTTATGGGCTGTGATGCGATATAGCTCACATAGGGCAGTGCGGCAAGCCTGCGCAATACCTGCGTATCGGCGACCCGGGCGAAGTAAATATGCGGTGGTTGGAATTTGACGGTCTGGATGGAGGCCCCCGCCGCGGTAATGCCTTGCCGGACCTGGTCGGCCGGCATCGTCCCGAAATAGTTGATGGCGATGAGCTGATCGGCGTCCCGGAGGTCTTCCTGGGCATGCAGCTGGAGCCGGCTGGCGATCTTACTGGACGCCGGCAGCCGGAACAGGCCGCTGACGGTATACTTCTTTAACTCATCGATGGAAAAGCTGTCATCCACTTCGGCCAGATAGGTGCGGTCGGCGAGATAATCGAACAAGCGCAGGCCGCTATTGGTCATCTGCACCTTATGGACGGAATCGGGCAGGAGATCGAACTGGACCATCACGTAATAATGGCGGTTGAAATGTGCCGATCCCAGTGAATCGCGTTTCAGGGTCGCATCGGCAATATTGCGCTGGACCTTTACCAGACCGTTCCTGAGACGGACAAATCCTGCTTGCGGGCGGACGAGGCGCTGAGCCTGGAGAGGGGAGACGAGGATCAATAAAACCGCAAATAGCGTTAAACTATCAACGACTTTATTTAACGTTTTGGTTTTCAAGTCTTTTGGAATGGATTTAGGTGGGGGCAGCCCGGTTGACTTACATCATATAAAACGTTGAAAAAGACAAAATATTTTATTTTTCAGTATCTTCCCCGCAACATGACTGCTACTACAACTGCCTCTACAACTGCCCCTTCGCAAAGGTCGCTTGCCCTGGACATTTTCCGCGGGATGACCGTCTGCTTTATGATCATCGTCAATACTCAATGGGGTGAGAATTTGGCTTATGCCCCGCTCCAGCACGCCAAATGGTTTGGGTTTACGCCGACCGACCTGGTATTTCCCTCCTTTTTGTTTGCCGTAGGCAATGCAATGTCCTTTGCCATGAAGAAGTTCGAAACCATGGAACAGCGCGCTGTCCTTTGGAAGATCATCCGGCGGACCCTGGTGATCTTTTTCCTGGGTTACCTGATGTACTGGTTCCCGTTCATCGAAAAGGGACCGGATGGCCATCTGGGCCTGGCGCCTATTTCCCATACCCGGGTAATGGGGGTACTGGAAAGGATCGCCCTTTGCTATGGCATCGCTTCGCTGCTGATCTATTATTGTAAGCCACGGACGGTGATCGTCATAGGCGTCTGTCTGCTGATCGGCTATTGGATCATCCTGCTGGCGGCCGGTGTTCCGGGCATGGACCCGTTCAGCATGACGGGTAATGCGGGCTATCGGCTGGATATGTTCATACTGGGCGAAAACCATTTGTACCATGGAGAAGGGGTCGCCTTCGATCCCGAAGGGATACTGAGCACCCTGCCGGCCGTGGTCAATGTGATCGTGGGTTATTTTGTAGGCGTCTACGTCAGTCGCAAGGGAAAAGAATATGAAGGGCTCACGAAGTTGCTGCTGGTCGGTTGTGGGTTTATCGCGATCGCACTCGCCTGGAACACGGTCTTCCCGATCAGTAAAAAACTCTGGACGAGCCCCTTTACGCTGCTGACGGTCGGCATCGATATGATCCTGCTTGCTTTCCTCATCTATACGATCGAATTCCGCCAGAAAAAGTCCTGGACGCCCTTCTTTAATGTTTTTGGCAAGAACCCCTTGTCCATCTATTTGTTGTCCGAGTTGCTGATCACCGTCCTGTTCATTATTCCTGCGGGGCATGGCGAAAGTGTAGTGGAGTGGGTAAATCGGGTTTTTTTCCAGGGGTTCTTTCCGGGCGCTTTCGGTTCGCTGTTATTTGCGGTGACCTATATGATGGTCTGCTGGAGTGTGGGAAAATGGTTGGATTATAAGAAGATCTATATCAGGGTCTAGGTGGATTTGTTTGCTTAACTTGCGCAGCAAATCGAGCGAAACATGTATAAAGCTGTATTCCTGGATATGGACGGCACTCTCCTGAGGTCTGATCATTCCGTTAGTGAACAAACCATCAAAACCATACAAGACCTCACAGGGAAAAGCATTCCGGTGATCCTGGTGTCCGCGCGACCCATCAACGCGGTGCTGCCAACTTTCCGGACGATCGGTCTGCCCGCGCATACCCCGCTCATTACCCTCAATGGCAGCTATATCGTCGAGGACGGAAGGCCTTGCTTCGAGGCCGTTATCGACCTGGACACTACTGCCCAGGTAACGGCGCAGGTCAGGCCCTATAAGGCGACCATCGCCTATTACCTGCAAAAAGAGTGGTTTTCCGAGGTTTCCGATACCTGGACGGATCATGAACAAAAGATAATGGATGTCGCGCTGCAGGTCGGCCCCATCGACCAATTGGTCAACAACTGGTCGGCGCGCCGGATCGGTCCCAATAAAATGATGGTAATGAGTGAGCCCGATAATATTGCGGGCATCCAGCAGCACCTGCGGTCCATTTACAATGGCAGGTTAAATATCTATCCATCGAAGGCGACCTATCTCGAGGTCATGGATACCCGAGGCTCCAAATCCAATGCGGTGAGGTTTGTGAGTGAAAGGCTCGGCCTTGAGCCTGCGGAGATCGTGGCCATGGGCGACAATTATAATGATGTGGAGATGATACAGTTTGCGGGCATGGGCGTAGCCATGGGCAATGCGCCGGATGACATCAAGGCCAAGGCCGATTTTGTCACCGATACGAATAACAATGATGGGGTAAGAAAGGCGTTAGAGAAGTTTTTTTAGATGATCTCGTAAAGTCGCGCCAGGTTGATCAGTTCTACCGTATTGGATATCTTCAGCTTGTCCAGAATGCGGGTCTTGTGCGTGCCGACCGTGGACTTATGCAGGCTGAGCGTATTGGCGATCTCCGAAACGGAACTCCCTTTGAGCATCTGCAGCACAACCTCGAACTCTCTGTCGGAGAGGTCTTCGAATGGATTGTCCTTTAACTTTTTGGTAAGCTCGCCGCTGAGGATCTCGGCCAGGTTGTCGCTGATATAGCGTTTTCCACCCAGTACCTTTTGGATGGCATATTTGATCTCCGACTCCTTGGAATATTTATTCAGATAGCCGTGTGCCCCGATCTTCAAAAACCTTTTAGCAAAAAAAACTTCCTGGTTCATGGTGAAGATGATGATCTTGAGGCCTGCGTATTCCTTGAGGAGATATGCCGTAAGGCTAAATGATTCTGTATGCGGCATATTGATATCCAGTATCAGCAGATCGAAATGCGAGGATTTCATTTTTTTTATCACCGCTTCACCGTCTTCGGCTTCGTCGATCGTGACGTCTTTAATACTGTTATTGATCAGTAGTTTTAGCCCAGCCCTAACGATGGAATGGTCATCTGCGATTAAGATATTCTGCATGGTTCTGGATTGTAAGGTGTCCTGACCCAAATATAGAGGATAATAATTATATTGGGAAGAGGGTTACAGGTCTTTTATTTGTTTTGGGCTTTGGCTAAAATGCCTTCCCGGTACTTCTTCACGGTCTCCATCAGCTTTTTCTGTTTTGGGATGATGGTACGCAGGAGAAGGATATCGATGGAAACGGCAAGGAAGATCAGGATCAATCCCTTATACCAGTCGCTGCCGCTTATGGATGCATAAGCGCCGGGGCTGAGGCTGGACAGCACCCACCGTATCAGGCCCAAAACATAGAACCCGGAGATGGCGCTCACAAACTTGAAAGAAACAATATATTTGTCCAGAATGGACTCCAGCTTAGCCAGGAAATTGACGAGGGGCAGGGCCAGCAGGGTAGGGTAGTTGGCAAAGAGGAGGAGTCGGGCGTGATAATACAACGAAACACCCAGCAGGATAAAAAGGGCAAATTGCAGGTGCAGGTCATTACCATCCGTGACCCATTGGCGACGCAGCTGCCAGGCATTCAAGAGCCAGAGGCAGGACATCAGCGCGATCCGGATAAGCAGCTTCTTACGGAGATAAAACGCATCGGATAAGGGATTCTTCACAACGATCTTCTCCAGGTCGGACGACAGAACGGGTCGTTCTTCCATGGACATCTCGGGAAAACTGTTCCAGTATTGGAGTAGCTTTTTTAGCTCCATATAATTTTTTCCTTAATATGCGGGATGAAATTCTTACCGGATTTTTCTGTCTCTTTTTTTGGCTTGCCTGCGACCGGAACCGGGATCGGGTTGGCGACACCTGTAAGGGCCGGCATGTTTTCGAGGGCGACATTTTCCAATTCCAGAAAGAGGCGGAATTTCTCGAGGTCGGAAGCCCCTTCCACTTGTTCCCGGAAATTAGTCATAGAACGCTGGTAGTCAGGAGACTTAAATTGTATGGTCCGGTTCGCAGCGGGTTCCAGCTCCCGGCTGATCGAATGGAGGGCGGCCATATTGATGCAGGCCCTCAGCAACATGGTCTGCTTATCCTCGCTGCCGTCCTTTCGGGAACGGATGTTTTGAGATGCTGCCGCAATGATATCGATAAAAAGTCGCTGGTGTTCCTGGTAGTTGTGGGCAAAGAAGCGGCAGATGGCGTACACTTTTCTGTGTTGGTTTTTCAGTAGGGAACGGAGGTCGGGCTCACAACCTCCCTGTTTGGACGGATTGTTCATAATGGGTTCGGATTTTAACATAGGTGCGGATCAGACACCAAATATTCTAAGAAAATAAGACTTCCTATAACTACGTTCTACCATTCAATAACGCAAAAAGGTGGTCCGTTGGTATTTCTGAGTACTTTTTCGGAGAAGCTTATAGTAAAAAAACTACAGTCGAATCATAGTTTTACTATACCTCCAAGGGGGACTAATTAATAACTTGGCCCAGGTTAGTAGCCCGGGAAGTGCCATTGGACAGGCGAAAAAAAATAACGCAATGAGCTATGTATCTCTTGAAAATTCAGAATCATTTCTGAAATGTTTTGAGGTGATCGCAGAAGACAAGTCTTGTATCGTATCGGATTCGGTGCTTTATTTCTCCGGAAAGACGGGTAAGGGGTTTATTACCGTGGCAGGGTTGGCCACCGGCATCGAGGTGATGGCGGTAAACCTTTCCATGTTGACGGATGATCTGGTATTCAATTTCTTACCTTCTCCTGACGCGGCTTCCTATCTACTCAATTTCGACGAGATCGAGATCCCGGGTAAAACCGACAATGACGGCTCGTTCGCTCCCGGGTTCCTTCCTGCCGACAGGCTGCAATCGGCCGTGTCCATTGCCGATGCCGTCAATGGCCGGACGCTCACCTACCCAAAGGACAGGGTCATCCGTTCTATTCTCGTCCGCGTCCGGCAATCAGCCCTGGATCACCTTATCAAGGACTTCGATGCCGGCGCCATCAGCCGCATCCTACAGGCAAAGGGACAGGAGTCGGTGCTCACCTGGCCGATCACCTTTAAATATCGCCTGCTGCTCAACGACTTCATGACGGAGATCGTGCAGCATCCTTTCCGGGAACTGTTCACCATCCGAAATATCTCTGTACTGATAGAATATCTTCTCCAGCAGTTCTTTGTGATGGACAAGCTAAGCAAGGACGGAAATGTGCTCAGCCCCCAGGACACCCATAGCCTGTGCCGGGTCGAGCAGCACCTTTGCCTGCATTATAAAACGGAGTTCCCCGGCATCGAAAAATTGTCTCGTATTTCGGCGATGAGCCCAACGAGTTTGAAGACCAAATTCAAAAAATATTACGGGGAGACCCTTTTTGGGTACTACCAAAAAAATAAGCTGGAGCATGCACGGAAGTTGCTGGATAACAAAATACCGGTGAAAGTGGTGGCGACTGAGATCGGCTATTCGAATCCTTCTCATTTTACACTGGCATTCAAAAAAGAATATGGGTTTTCGCCCTGGCATTATCTGAATCCCCATTGATTTGACGTTCTATAGTGGCCCTTCACTCTAACCCGAAATACATGACTATGAAACCCCAACCCCCTGTCGACCCAAAGACCACAAGGCCTTTGCAATGGCAGGTATTGCCTCTGCCGGTAGGCCTCCGGGCCGCTATCCTCACCACATCTGGGGATGCACTGGATGTATCCCTGCCTGTTCCCGCTGAACTGGGCTTCACACTTACATTTATCCATTACAAGGGCGATGTCTATATCCGTCCCGGCGAGGGAACGCAAGGTGCAAAACACCATGCCAGTCCTGGTCTGAGCCTGCTGAACCAGACGGGAAGGCCCATGCAATTCCTCTCCGACAATGCGATCGCATTCAGCGCCCTCGTTCTATTCATACCTCCCCTTTGGGCCCGTCTTTTCTTCGACGGTAATCAACAGTTCAGGAAGATCGAGCAGCTGCTGGAGGAAGGCACTAATATTATTACCTGCCGGCTCGGAAGACGGCAGATGTCGTTATTCTCCGCCATCCTCAGCGTTGGCCAGACACGGGAACCCAACCTGCTGACTATCCAGAATCATGCGCTGGCCCTGCTGGAATATTTTCTGGGCAACCGGCACAGGAGCCTGCTCGGCGCCAATCCCGCATCGGATATCGATAACGAGGACGACCTGACCCTGATCAGGGAAGTGGAATCCTATATCTCGGAATACTATTGTTCCGATACTTTCACAGTCGACAGTATTTTAAAGAAGACCTATACCAGCTATCATCGGCTGAACTTCCTTTTTAAGACGATACATGGCATGACCATTTCGGAGTATATCAGGAACAAGCGGATCGAGAAGTCCAAGGAAATGATCGCCGATAACGCCAAATCGATCAGCCAGATAGCCTATGAGATCGGTTATTCCAGTATCAGCAATTACATTCTGGCCTTTAAGAAGGTCTACCAGATCACTCCCGGGAAGTACAAAAAGCAAATGGACAACCTGGTCTGAGGGTTATTCAAATCCGGACGGGCGGCAGTGTTGATTGGCGCATCGTTCAACTCCGGACCGGCGCAGGTGAAGGTTCGATCGGTATCCGGAGGCTTACCGCCGTGCCGGTGTTCTCCACGCTTTTCACAGACAAGACCCCATCGAGCCGCTGGGTGAGGTCGAAGATGAACTTGTGTCCCAATTGGCTGCCGCTTCTCATATTATCCAGGCTGTCCTCGCCAAGGAAGGCCGCGACCTGTTGCGGGCTCATACCCTTACCCGTATCGGTGACGTCGATCATAAGCCAGCAGCCGTCCTCCTTTGCCGATAGAATGATACTGCCATGTTCCGTGTATTTGTTAGCGTTGTCCGTGAGATTTCGGATAATGGTGATCAGCAGATGGGGATCGGAATAGAATTGAAGGCCGTCGGGCGCTTCGTAGCTGATGCTGTTGCCTTTCTGTATGACCTGTTCCAGGTAGAAGTCATAGATCTCCTGCAGCAGCGGCCGGATGAAGAAAAGCTGCTTGGCGATCTTAAAATTATCCTTCTGACTGGTGACCCAGAGCAGGAAGTCTTCGGAGAAATGATAGATGTCCTGCGCCCCTTTCTTGACCCAGTAGCTTCTTTCCTTCAGCTCCGCCGCAGAAAAATTGGCCTGGTTGTCGTGTAGATCGCCCGCCAGCATAGTCAGGAAACGCAAGGGCGACCGCAGATCATGGATGACCAGCGAGATCAGTTTTTCCCGCTGTCTGCTGGTCCGCAGCAAGGCCTGTTCGGAATGCTGTAATTTGGTAACCGTCTCTTCCAGTCTTACGACGGCGCCTTTGAGCTTTTCGGCTTTTACCCGGATCTCCTTTTTCTTTTCCACGAGCTTGAGCCGCAACTGGACGAGCACGCCCAGCAGGAGCAGCACCGCCAGGCCGATGGCGACCAGGAACAAAGTGGTACGGTAAAAGCTGGGCGGAACGATGATGCTCCACTGACGGTATTGATAGTTGTTCTTGCCGAACCCGTTCACCTTCCTGACCCGGAGGGTATAATTGCCCGGCGCAAGCCGGCTGAGATTGAGCAGACCGTCCTCGGGAAGCTCTTTCCATTCATCGTTCAACCCGAGAAGATTGTATTGCAGATAGAGATTATTTCTATTGCCCAGGTAGGGGCTGGCTATCTCCGCTACGAGGCTATTGTAGTTTGATGACAAATTGATCGTATCCGATTTCGGAACCGGTTTGCCATCGATCTCCAGGTCGCTCATACCGATCGATCCCATAGGAAAATTGGTTTGCAGCGAATCGGTATAAAAGCAGACCATGCCTTTCATGGAAAGCAGAGCCACAAATCCCCCCGGGGTAATGATACCCGAAGCATTGAAGCCGCCATTGAATTCGTTTGTGAGCAAACCGTCCTGCCTCCCATAATAATAATAGTACAGTTGATTGCTCGCCCCCCTGGCCCACGCGTCCATGTCCGCCCTGGGCACCTTGAACAACCCCTTGTTACAAGATATCCAGACATTGTCCTCCCGGTCTTCCAGGAAACAATGCGCCGTCATCAGGAATCCGTTCTTATCCAGCGGCATCCGGATGAAGCGCTGATGGAAATAATAATAATATCCCTGGCCATAGGTCCCGATCAGTATGGATCCATCCGGGCAGCGATGAATGGCCCGTACGTGTTTGCCGGAGAATTCGGGCATGACCCGCATCGTATCGGCATCGGGATCATATTCGAAGAGCCCGTTGGTGCCCCCGACCCATAACCGGTGAGGGCCGATAACGGCCAGCACTTCATTTTGCTGCCTGTCCGCCGGATGATCCAAAAAATGGAGACGCCTGAACGCCGTCTTCTCCTGCTTCCATAGCGACTGTTCGGTAAGACAATAAAGGTTTCCGCCTTCGTCTTCGCCATAGTCTACGATGTCGGCATCCAGTGCGGGAAGCACTCTTGCAGGTTCCATATTCCTGGCCAGTTGTACGGGGCTGTTGTCATGTGCCGCCCAAACCTGTTCGCGGCGGTCGATGTATAGCACGCGCTGCCAGTTTGGGCCGTTGTTTTTTATAGGTTCGAAGGCTCCGGTCGGGTTGAATGTGAACTTATCCGTGAGAATGGCCCGGTTGTCCAAAATGGCCATCGGGCCAAAGAGATAGGATGCCATCCTGTCTTTCAGACCGGCGGGCCATCTATCCATGAGGAATCTGTTCTTTCGCAAAAAATAAAAACCTTCCGTATTCGTAGCAACCAGCAGGAGATCCAGGTCTTTGTTGTATTCGACCGCGGAGATATTCGGGATAAAGTCAAGGTTCACGACAAATTTGGCCGTTAATCCGTCGCTTTGTGGTAGAAGACGGAAGAGCAGGTTCCCCACCATCAGGTGATTGCCATCGTCACAGGAGAAGAGCCGGTATTCGTTTGTGGAACCCGGACGGCCGGAAATCGGACTGCGGGCAGTCGTACTGCCCCCTAAGTCAGAGGGGCGGAAGCCGGAAGCCGCCCAAGACAGAGGGGCGGCTGTGGTCCGGCGGGGAGCGCGCTTACGGTCCGGTGGAAGAGAGTCCGGGGGATAGAGATCCCCCCTTATTGCCGAAGACCCCAGGGTCTTCCTGCCATCCTCATAGGCGCCGATCACCGAATCACGGCTTATAATATAGAACCTTCCTCCTGTCATCAGGAAACGATAAGAGGAATGGATAGACGAAATCGCGGCTATGGAATGGCCATTATAATGGTAGAGGCTGTCGTGCTCTACAAAATAGAGGTGTCCGGCTTCGGCCACATAGAAGTTCTCGCTGTGATCGCAAAGATCCGCGAAGATGCGTTTCCGTCGGTTGCTTTCCGCGCCCGGCGCGGCATCCCTGATGAATGAACTGAAATCAAAAAGCTGTTTTTGGGCATTCAGCAAAAGAGGTTGTCTGGCCGCGGGAGTACTTACGGGGTTGAGCGATGCGTTGCTGTTACTGCGGTAACAGTAGAGGTGATGATCAAGTGTCTGAAAAAAAAGCGTGCCGTCCCCGTTCCTGCCAAGCGAGACGATATTCGATTCCATTACCGGTTTGTCGCCCGGATAATAGGTTTTAAAAGAATGGCCGTTAAAGCGGACAAGACCGACTTGTGTTCCCAGCCAGAGATAGCCCTCCTTATCGAACAGGAAATCGTTGATGCTGTTCTGAGGTAAGCCGTTTTCGTCGGTAAAATGCTGGACCGCAAAGCCATTGATCGAATTGGGTTGGGTCAAGGCAGGAGTTACAGACAATAAAAGGATAATAACAATCAAAAACCTGATAAACTTGTTTATCATGCCTTAACCTTAAAGGGTTAAAATTAGCTCAAATAAAACGATTGAGCTATGGACCTCATTGTTTTTTTGAATATCAATTTTTTTGAATATGTAAGACCTTGCGGGGTCTGGGACCCTATTTTGTCTTGTTGCGTTGCCGTTATTAAAACCATGAGTAAAGGGCGGCTGACCGTACTGGTACTTTTATAGGAACAAAATCAGTATTCTATGAACCAAATTTACCTATCCGTCGGATTCCGTCCGAACTTTCCCTCCCTGTACAGATATCGACCATAAAGCAGCCTGCATCAAATCGTGCCTGGTAACTCATCTTTCAATCAAATGATGTAATATGCCAACTTTCGATATCACCCTGAACATCTATGTCTTTTTGTTGTCGCTTGGATTGTCGCTGATATTCGGTTTTTGGGGAAGAAGCAATCAATTGGCAAAAAAACACCGGCGTATCGTCCAGCTTGAACGGGAAGTCACCGACGCCTATGCGGAGACCCTGGAATCCCAAAAGGATTATCGTGAACTGGAGATGAAGTACAAAGATCTCACCAATCCTGTTATCACCATGAAAAACAGTAAGTTGGAAGATTCTCCGATCACTGATCGGGACGGAATGCGGCAGAACCGCGCCACCGGCACCGACTAATAGGGCCGGATCCATAAAACCTGTTGACGATGTCGTACCCTTTTAACCGACCGGTAAAACCTTTGTTTTCCGGCATTGCTGCCTTACTCCTGCATTTTTGCACATTTGGTGCTTCTGGTGTTGAAAAATATCCCACCTCCTTTTCTTCCGGGCCTCATATTTCTCCGGTTTTTACGTTGTATAACAAGGATACTTCCCAGGGACGCGCGAATTCGGCTATTGTGCGGCATGACAAAAATGGAGATGTCGTGATCTCCGTTCCGCCCGGCCTTCGGGGAAGATATAGGGTCCGGTTCTTCGGCGAGGACAAAGTCTTGCTCTTTGAGATCCGTCAGATCCAGGACCCGGTCCTTATTGTAGAGAAATACAATTTCCGGCATGCTGGTTTGTACCAGTACGAATTGTATCGCGACAATAGTTTGGTCGAAAAGAATAGTTTTCGCATTAACCCTTAATTTAACCCGGGCCTCTGGCCTTTAATAGTACCCTATCTCGTGAACAGTAAATCCAAATCTTATGCGCTTACTCACCAACCTTTTGACGAAGGTTACCTTATCTTCCATGATCCTAACCGCCCCTGCTATGATCAACGGGAATACCAAGTATTCCAACAGCGGCGTTCCACTACCGGAGAAAGACAATTCAAAACCATTTTATAGCTCAGCCGTGATCCGGAAATTTATCGATCATCCTTTGGTGGTAGGTATCCGGGCCGTTGCGATACCTATATCGGAGCCCCGGCCGGCGATCACCACGATGGCCGATGCGCTCATGCCGGCAGTCGTTGGTGCTGCGGCCCACGTAGCCAACGCACCTTCAACCGCCAGGATCATAGCCGCTCCCGCGCCGGTACGCGTGGCGGCAGCAGTGAATACGGCAATGGCCGCAAAGATTGCCGCACCCGAACTTACTGCCTTTTCTTCCGCCAGCACGATGGCATCTGCAAGGGCCGCCGAACTCAGGATGGTCGTCAACCAGGCCGGCCTGATCTATAGCAGCATGAACCTGGAAGACGCCGGCCTGAATAAAAAAGCCTTTGAATATGCCTGGCGTGGGTATCATAACCTGTTGAAAAAAGGCCTGATCCGGAAACGTTCGGTGCTTTCCATTTGCGATTTCAGCCAATCCTCCCGAACCAAAAGAATGTATGTCATTGACGTCCAGCATAAAAAGCTGCTGTATCGTACGTATGTCGCCCATGGGCAGAATTCCGGGGACGAATATGCCACTACCTTTTCCAATGAACCCGATTCCTACAAGAGCAGCCTCGGATTCTATCTGACCCAACGCACCTACATCGGCCACAATGGTCTGTCACTGAGGTTGAATGGTGTCGATTCCGGTTTTAATGACATGGCGTTGAAAAGACAGATCGTGCTCCACGGTTCCGCTTATGTAAGCGACAGGTACATGCAGGACTACGGTACCCTGGGTACCTCTCTTGGTTGTCCCGCCCTGCCGGCCGCGATCAGCGGTAAGATCATCCGTGCAGTAAAGGACGGAAGTGTTTTGTTTATCTATCATCCGACCCAACAATACCTGAGTAATTCGCCAGTGATCAATAATTATATGTAACACATCAACGAATTCCCGGAGGCTGATCGAAAGATCAGCCTTTTTTTTGCCTATACCATCACCCACACCGTCACCGTCGTACCCTTTTCTTTCTCGCTACGAATAGAGATACTCGCACGCATGATCTTGAGCAGGTCCTTGATGATAAGATACCCCAGACCATTGCCCTTCCGGTTATCGACATTGGCCGAGGAGATGATAAAATGGTCCGCCATGATGTTATTGATCTGTTCCTGCGTCATGCCAACCCCCGTATCCTCGATAAATAATGTGATGGCTTCCCGCGCAGGCTCGCTGCTGACCCGGATATGCCCTGTCGAGGTAAAATTTATACCATTGAGTATCAGGTTGTAAAGGACGATCTTTACTGGCTCTATGTACTGGTAAACGATCAGACCTTCTTCGATCTGGTTGACCAGCGCGATATTCTTCTGCCTGGCCATGGCGCCCAGCACACCAAAAAGCTGGTCCACCATTTCGTGCAGATCAAAACTCTCCTTGGCCAGCCTCCTGTCCTCATTTCGGTACTTGATCCAGTTGAGGATATTGGTGCTCAGCAATTCCAGCTCCTTGCTGGTCGTCGCCATCTCGGCAATCGCCTCCTGTCGCAAAGCTTCCTGGAGACCGTGCTTGTTCTCCACGAGGTTCTTTCCGGTTAAATGCAGGAAGCGCAGGGGGGTCACGAGGTCGTGACTGATGATCGAGATCAGCCTGGTCTTGATAAGATCGGTCTTTTCCAACTCTTCATTTTTGAACTGGAGCTCGCGCGTCTTTTCGGTGATCTGCGTTTCCAGCTTGTTCTGGCTGACCTTGAATTGCCGGGTCCTCCACCACACGAGGAGGACGACCAAAATAGTGAGCAGACACACGCAGAGCAGCCAGCTCCAGCCTTGCTGGTACCAATGTGGTTGGATGTAAAAGGCCGCCAGGATAAGCGACCGGTCGCTGCCGTTTGGCTGTCGAACCTGCAACTGGTAGTAGCCATAAGGCAGGTTGCTGAATCTCAATTCCGGGCTATGGGTAAGGTCAAGCGTCTCCCAATCAGCGGAATAGGGGTCCAATTTGTATTCTATGGTTAGGTTTTCCTTGCTCTTCCAGGCCGCGAAGGCCAGGTTGAAACTCAGGTCACGTGTGCCAGCCGGGAGCACCGGCCTGATAAGACTCGCGGCATTCACCTGCTGGCTATCGGCCGTAAATCCATCGATATAGACCGAACCCTCCGGAAACCGGGGCACGGGCTGACTCGGATTTACCAGTACAAGTCCGTCCATGCTGGGAAAGGAAAGCGTGGAGTCATTAAGCTGCAGGGCGCAAGGAGTGCAACCGCCGTTGAGTTCGGTCATGTCCATGCCATCTTCCCGGCCATAGTAGTGCCAGGCGATCTGGCGGCTGGTATTGTCAAATGCTCCGGCCATCTCTTCCGGCCGGGCGCGGAAAAGCCCCCGGTTGGTACTGATCCAGCAATACCCCAATCGGTCGGCCACAAAACAATGCGCATACTCAAGATATCCCCGTTTGTCGACCGGAATGGACCTGATCTTTCCGTCTTTGTAGACCCAGATGCCCCCGCCATACGTTCCGATAAAAAGATAGTCCTTGAATTTCCAAAGTGCGCGTACACAGATGCCGGGAATGCTCAGCAGGGTATCCAGCCGGTGATCGGCGACATCGAAGCGCAACAATCCCCGGCAGGTGGCGATCCCGATAAACCCGGGAGCGATCTCTTCCATGGCAAAGGGCACATTGCTGTTGATATTGGCTTGGGGATACCGGTAATGATAGGCAATAGTCTCCCCGCGGACTACGCCGATGCCGATGGCATTGGCCACCCACATCGAATCCTTCGACCAGGCAAAACCGTCGGTGATAGACCCTGATCCCGGCTGGATCCGTGTTGTTTTTCGCGTCAGATAAGAGTAGAAGTAGATGGTATCTTCCCGGCTGTACCATAGGGTGCTGTCCTTCTCCGCGACGAAGTTGTTAAAGGGTCCGGATATAGGCAGCGGCGTGGGGACAGTCCCCTTTTCGTCCAGCACGTGTCCGCGGCTGGTGAGGATGCGGCCGTCACTGAGGCCGACCTGGCTATAGTAAGCCGTAGGTTCATCGGCGGACAGATCCGCCTTTCGAAGGGGCTTGATCAAGTTTTTCCGGATCACGACAATACCCTTGGATTGGGTGCCGGCGAACAACAGCCCGCTGGGCCGATCGTACTTTACGAACGACACCAGCCCATCGGCGGGCATCACATCGCAGATCAATGCAGGCTCCAGTTTCCCATTGCTATGTTCAAGGGTCCAGACCTGGTGGCCATTGACCAAAATGGGTTCCTTCATCCCATAGTCCCAAAAGATGGCGGCTTTTTTTTCCGCTTCGCTCCAGCCGGTCAGCTGGATGGAGGTCTTTTGCAGCGTGGCCTGATCAAGCCGGTAGCAACCCTTTCGGTCGAAAACGAAGAGGCTGTCGTCCAGCTCGAATATTTTCGATCCCGGCTCCAGGGTCGTGATGAAGGCGGGGACCGGTTTGCCCAGCCGGTAGTCATAAAGGGTATCGTTATGGGTGAACAGGAGCCGTCGTTCGTCGATCGGGACCAACTGCTCCTTCAACCAGTTAAAGCCGAAGTCGGGCGGAGCCTGTAGCGAAGACTGTCGGAAAAGGCGCCCCGATGCTGCCAGCCCCGTCAACCGGAAGGTAGCTGGCCGGGTATCGAGCCGTGTCTCTCCCATGAATTGCAATTCATTCCTGACCACGAAGAACAGGTCTCCGGTCTCGTCCGAAGTAAAGATCCTGCCGTCATGTGTCTTCAAAAGAAAAAGCATCCGCTCTGAGTACATGGCGGGGGAATTCGCCCTATTGAACAGTCGCCAATCGGCCCCGTTGAAACGGGCTACGCCGGCCTCTGTGGCGATCCACAGAAAGCCCGTTTGCGCGTCCCACTGAAGTCCTTTGATACCGTTGGATGGGAGGCCGTTGTCGGTGGTGATGCGTTGAATATGGTAGGCTGACTGTCCCGAGAGGGATAGATAACAGCCTAGCAACCAAAAAGATAAACCTGTTATCTTAATAATTGACATTATACAAGGTAGCCAATTCTATCAATTCTTTGAGGTTTGTGGTCATGGTTTTCTCGAAGATGCGGTTCTTCACCGTAGAGACGGTATTCATTTTGACGTTGAGTGTTTCGGCGATCTCTTTTGTCCCGAACCCTTTCAGTACATAGTGGAGGATCTCCAGTTCGCGGGGGGCCAATGCGGAGAAAGGGTTGTTCGGATAGCGTACCGAGATCGTATCCCGGGAACCCTGCTCGTTCAGGAGGAAGCGGTGCAGCAACCGGATCGTGTCTTCTTCAGGAGTCGTCTTTGGCAAATAGTGATCGATGCCATATTGCCGTAAAGCCTTCCCATAGACTTCTGCTGGTTGCATTGAGAAGACCATAATGCGCATCTCGGGATACAATATTTGGATATTCGGCAGTATCTCCAGTGTGCTCCCATCGGAAAGAATGATATCCAGCACCAGGTGCGTATATTTCTTTTTTGAGAGCTCCTTCATCAGCTCATTGCAACTTACGACCTCGGATACCTGCGTGAACCCCAGATGCAATTGCAAGAGCAGCTTAAGACCCTTGCGGATCATGCTGTGATCGTCTGCTAATAGGATCTGTGGTTGCATAATTGGATAGCGCTTGTTCCAGATAAGTGTTTACCAGTATAGTGAATGATCGCTAAAGATTCATCAATAAAAAAGAACGACCTGTAGAATTAATTCTACTTTTTGTTGGCGTAAAGCTATTAATTTGCCTGACATAGCAACTATCCTTTCTTATTAAGACCCACCTCAGACCTGTCGATCCATGTTCCAACACATTCCGGTCCATCATTTGTCAATTTGAAACTATGTCAGGATTCCGATTAAGACTCAACAGGTTAAAAAATATTCCCTATGCTTCCTCTATCCAGGAGCATTTGCCATTTGAACGATCCTTCGAACTAGAATATCTCTTCGATGGATTGCGGTATACCGTGATCGTCAAACCCATTCTGGTCAACACCGTTGTGATCTTTCTCGTACACTTTCCTGGCGGCGAGGCGGAGTCAATGGCGCTTGTCTACAACAAAAAAGACATCTGGGCCGATATCGAGAAAGAATCTACGGGTCTGACCGAGGCCGTGGGTCAGGCCATCGAAGACCACTATTCCGATTGTTACCTGGCCTGGCCGGGACACTTCGGCGATGGTCATTACAATACTAACCGGGACAGTCATCTGCTAAACTAATATTGTGTATGGTTAACTGCCAAGAAGCAGACGACAGGAACGTCTGCCTCCCGGAAGCATTCAAATTTATTTTCTTCGAGCATTATCCCGAATTCTTTTCTTTTTCCATGATGTTGCTGCAACAGCGGCGGGAGGCGCGGCAAGTGACCATGGAAGCTTTTTTTCTTTTGTGGAACCGGCGTCGTGACTTCGACAGCGGGAAAAGGATCAGGGCCTTTCTGTATTTGGCCCTTCGTAACAAATGCCTGCAGCGGCTAAAGACCGGGCCCGAACATCGGGCAGGAGATGGCGCCGTCCGGATGGAGGTGATCCCGGCCTCTCTTCCAACGGATGTCATCCGGGATGTCTTTGCCTTTGCAGCCCGTACGGACTGACAGTGCAAACGGCGATCCTGGTTATGCTTTTTTTTCTTACATTCAGGGCTGAAGGAATCAGTCGAATTGCTCATGTTATTGCAAGACGCCAATCCCCGCGATCTGGAAAGGGCTGCAGCCCTCAACCATAAGGTCTTGTTCAGACAGGAAGCCGCCGCGCTCGGTGGCCAGGTCTTCACGGCGGACGGCCTGGAATGGACCAGCGGCGGCGTACACTTTCCCTCCATGGTGGCCTTTCCCGAACTTGAACCGGAAACAGCGGGAGAAAAAATCGATCATCTCATGGCTTATTACCTGCGCCATCCGCCCAAAGGTGCAGGCTGCTGGTCGCTGGATCCTCCGCAGCCATCCGACCTTGGAGTAAGGTTGCTCGCCCGCGGCTTTCAACCTGGCTGGCGTCCCCGTTGGATGGCGCTCGACCTTGGTGCAAAGCACATGTCCTACCCATCGCCACGCGGACTGAGCATCGCCGCCGACAATGCCAGCAGTCTCGACCATGTCAGGAACCTGCCCTATGCGCAGGTGATCGTTCCCGATCCGCGGATGGCAGAATTGCCGGGCCAGTGGACACGCTTCGTAGCGCGATTGCGGGGGAAGATCGTAGCGCATAGTATAGTCTTCCTCAGTACCGGCTCCTATGGCGCAGCCGGTATCTACCATGTAGGAGTCGTGCCAGGGGCGCGTCACCAGGGCATAGGTAAAGCAGTGACGCTGGCCGCCTGTGACTATGCCAGAGAGAAGGGTTACCGGTATGCGGTGTTGAATTCCACCGATCAGGGACGCAGGACCTATGAGCAATTGGGATTTACTACCGTAGGAGAGGGATGGACCTGGTGGCTGCTCACGGACCGCCTGCTGGCCCATCCGCCATCCCCGGGAGAAGTGATGCTGGCCGAAGCCATCGGTCGGGGAGACATGGAGACGCTGGAGCGGCTTAGGCCGGTTTCCATGGATCTGGACCGGCCCCTTGCCAACCGGATGACCCTGATGGAGCTGGCGGTACACTGCGGGCAGCCCGGCGCCGCCCGCTGGCTGGCCGATTGCGGCGCCGCCTATTCCGTCTTAGATGCCTGGGACCTGGGCTGGAAAGATGAGGCGAGGCAACGGCTGCGCGAGGAGCCGAAGGCCGTCAACCTGCTCTATGGCGAATGGGATAAGACCCTCCTGCATTTTGCCGCTGAACGCAACGATGAAGAACTTACCCGGCTGGCGCTCTCTGCGGCCCCCGACCTGGGACTCAAGGACAAAGCCTATCGGGGCACGCCGATCGATTGGGCGAGACATTTCGGGCATTCGGCGATCGCCAACCTCATCGCATCTTATAGTGGTTGATCTACCACTCCGCAAATTCCCACGCACCTTGAACCGCCGGAGGCGGTTCGTCCGATAGGACAGTCATTAGCGTACGTTTTTTACCACTCCGCAAACTCCCACGCACTTTGATAAGCTTCCCGCTGCTGGGCATACGCAATAAAACCGGCATAGAACGGGACACGCGAAAGCGTGGCGCTGTCTCCTATGACCACCAGTTTCTTGCGGGCCCTGGTCATAGCCACGTTCATTCGACGGGTGTCCGACAAAAAACCGATCCTATTGTCGGCATTGCTCCGCGTCATACCGATGTAGACGATGTCCCTTTCCTGTCCCTGAAAGCTATCGATCGTATTGACGGTTATCTTGTCCGCATGCTCCCGGAGACCGGGCGCCGCCCGGACGAGCTCCTGTAACAAATGGACCTGGTTGCGATATGGCGAGATGATCGCTATGGTCGGAAAATCATCGCCCGGATAGCGGGTTTCCAACTCAGCCACCAGCTTCGTGGCATGTCGGATCAGGAAAGCTGCTTCTTCGGGGTTGGTGAGGCCCGTGCCTTCCTGTCGCTCATCAAAACCACAACCCGCGGTATCCACGAAAGCCAAAGGAGCCTCACCCGCGAATAGTACGTGTTGGGCAACCGCCGGATGAGCCCTGAGCCGCCGGTCATAAAACACTTCCGAGGCATAACCCATGATCCGCTCGTGCATGCGGTATTGTTCTTCCAAGAGGGTCACGGCCTCGGGATGAAGGGTAACACATTTTTCCAGCAGGGTAATGCTGAGACCCTTACGGGCGGCTTCCTCTGATTTTATTGTAGGTGGCAACTGGCAATGGTCGCCGGCGAGCACCAGCCGCGGCGCCTTGAGGATGGGTATCCAGCAGGCGGGTTCAAGGGCCTGGCCGGCTTCATCGATCAGCACCGTGGCATAGCGCAGGTTGCGCACCGTATAGTGATTGGCACCGACCAGGGTGGCCGTAATCACCCTGGCCTTACCGATAACATCGTCCAGGATGAATTGCTCCGTACGCTCCACTTCCTTCAGGATATTTCGGGCTTCATCAAACAAGGCCTTGCGCTGTTCCCGCTCTGCCTGCCCGAAATTGCGCTTGTATTTATGCGCCATGTCCTTGAACTCGCCGGCCTTCTTCTTGAGCCGCTTTATTTCTTTCATGGCGCCATGCTCCGCCATCTTGCTGTCAATTGTGAGCGAAAATAATTTTTCCGACACCTTTGCCGGATTGCCGATGCGAAGGACGTTGACGCCGGCATCCGCCAGCTTTTCACTGAGCAGGTCGACCGCGGTATTGCTCGGCGCCACTACCAGCACCTGACCTTCATCCCTGCGGAGTAGAGAACGGATGGCGGCAACCAGTGTCGTCGTCTTGCCGGTACCGGGCGGTCCGTGAACGATCGCGAGGTCCTCTGCGGCGAGTATCCGTTCTACTGCCGATCGCTGGGATGAATTCAGTCTTTCGGGATCAACCACTTGTGTCGCCGGCGGCGTGGCCTGAAAGGCGGGCGATCCTTCGCCTGTAAGTATCCGGACGAGCCGTCCTTCTTCCCGCCTGGCGGCCAGCGCAGCCGCCTGCCGCAGGGCGCCAAACATTTCGGAATAGGTATTGTCGTCAAAAAGCAGGTCGATCCCCAATTTGCCGTCTCTACCCCATTCGGGCAATTCGTCGGTGCGAAGGGTCAGTTTCAGCCTGTTCCCCGCCTGGAAGGAAATCGTCCCTTCTACGCGGTCACGGGCAGGGTCATGGTTGGAGAAAAGGGCCGCCGGAGCCCCGAAACGCAGCTGGTGTGCAATGTCCTGGTGCGTTGTACGCTCTACTTCCAGCGTCAGATAGTCGCCCCTGCCCAGTTCCGTATCCCGGATGGCGATCGGGTACCAGGCCAGGCCGGCTTCACGACGGATCGATATGGAGGCCGATATCGCCTGTTCCAGGTATTGACGACGATCGTCCGACTGCTCTATCTTCAGCAGTTCAGCAAGTTGAGCAAAATAATCCATCCGGCAAATATACAACGGGGTAGAAAATTTTGGCGGGGACCAGCGAATGGGCTAATTTGCAACCAAAAGGTTTCCTTTTATATGAGACGAGACGTTTTTCAGGCGATAGCAGACCCCACCCGCAGAGCCATCATTGCCCTTATCGCCAGCCAGTCCCTCAACGCGAATGCCGTAGCAGAGAGCTTCGATGTCAGCAGGACCGCCATCTACAAGCATGTGAAGATCCTCACCGAATGCGGCCTCATCGTCGTGCGGCAGCAAGGCCGGGAGCGATATTACGAGGCGCATCTCGAAAAACTGCACGAGATATCCGACTGGGTAGGTCAATACCAACAGTTCTGGAGTGCGCGTCTCGATGCACTGGAAAATTATCTGAATGCCATAGAGCCGAAAAATAAAAAAAAGGGTAAATTGAAGTGATTTAGCCATTAACCTTTGACAAAATGAAGTGCGCCTTCTCACTGGTACCCGGGTGTGTACTGATCCTTCTCCTAACTTTCCTTGATACCGCGGCCCAGTCCGGCAGGCCCGATATGACCTTTGGAGCCGTGCCGGCTGAAGATTTTGCGCCCGTTGTCTATGATCTCGACAGCAATGCCAATGCCGTCTACCTGTTCGACCATGGGGAGGTTTCTTTTGATGCCCGCTATAGCACCTACGGCTTTAGTATCGTGTACGAGCGGCATGCGCGGATCCGTATTCTCAACAAGAATGGACTGGGGCTGGCCACGATGGGCCTCGCCACGTTGCATCACAAGGGGTACGATGTGTATATCGATGACCTCCGTGGCGCGACCTACAACCTGCAGGATGGGAAAGTAGTAGTCACCAAATTGGACAAGAGCAACATCTTCAAAGATAAGGACGGCTTTCATAATATCGAGAAGCTGGCCTTTCCCGATGTCCGGGAAGGCTCCATCATCGAATATAGCTACCGCGTCGTCTACCCGGGGTTTGCGTATATACCTGAGTGGGAGTTCCAGCTGAATTATCCGGTACTGTGGAGCGAATACGAGGTCACCGTTCCGGCATTGTACGATTATTTTGTCAAGACACAGGGGCATCGGCTCTTTACTGTAGACACGGTGCTTTTTTCGTCGGCTTCCTTCGCGGTGAACCTGAGTGGTTTCAGGCCTGCGACCTGGAGCGGGAGAACGATCCACCATATCTGGGCGCTCCGGGATGCCGGGCCTATGGAAAAAAAAGAGCCTTATACCACTACTTTGCGTAACCATGTGCAAAAAGTACAGTTTCAACTGTCGGCCCTGCGTTATGACGGCTATGAGAAGGACTATATGGAGAGCTGGCCCAAGTTGACCGAGCAACTCCTGAAAAATACCATGTTTGGAGAATCCCTGGATGACAGGAACCATTGGATGGATGACGAATTGAAAAAGATCGTACCCTCGCAGGACAGATCGCTGCCCGCCGCCCAAAAGATCTTTTCCTACGTGCGCGATCAATACAGTTTTACCGATCAGGAGGGCATCTACCGGTCCCAGACCATCAGAAAGACCTGGGAGGAAAAAAAGGGAAACGTCGCGGACCTCAACCTGTTGCTGACAGCGATCTACAGGCATATGGGCTTCGAGGCAAGTCCGGTGATCCTGAGCACGCGGAGTCATGGTTTTCCGTTGGAACAGTTCCCGTTGCTAAACGACTACAACTATGTCGTCACCCGTGTACAGGTTGAAGGCAGGTATTACCTGCTGGACGCGTCCCGGCCCGTCGATGGGTTCGGCCAACTGCCTGAGATCTGTTACAATGGCATGGCACGTGCCCTGGATTCCAGTCACGACGTTATCCCCATTGTGCCCGATTCCGTCACGGAACGACGCAGGACGCAGGTCATGCTCTACAATGACTCCGCCGGAGCGCTTTCGGGCGACTATTCGCGCGTTGATGGGGTCTTTGAATCCATGGAGATGCGCAACCGGATGAAAAGGGAAAAGCCGGAAGACTTTTTTGAAAACCTGCGCAAGACCATGGCCGAGCACAAACAGATGACGGAATATGGGTTCGACTCGCTGGCTATTCCCGAGCAGCCGCTGGGATGGCATTATTCGATGACCTATCGCTTCGCACAAAAGACGATCTATTTCAACCCGATCATGCACGAGCGACTGAACAACAATCCACTTGAGAACCCGGAACGGCATTATCCGGTGGAGATGCCGTATCGGATTGATAATAGCTATATCCTCCACATGGACGTGCCAAAAGGGTATGCCATAGAGCAACTGCCAAAATCCATTCGGTACCTCCTGCAGGACGGAAGCGGGGTTTTTGAATACCAGGTCCAGTCGGATGGGAAAAGCGTCGACTTTCAGACCCGGCTTCAGCTTAAGAGGAGCAACTATAGCATCGAGGAATACCCGGATTTGCGGAGTCTTTACGCCCTTATCGTCCAAAAAGAAAAGGAGCCGATCATCTTTAAGAAAATCAACTGACCATGTTCGTATGTACTTTCTTGAAACGGTGGGGCTGGCTGGCGGCTTGTCTGGTCGTATCTCGCAGCCTCAGCCAGGATGCCTTCCCGGGCCGGTTGCCGGATAGTCTGGAGCAGGGCGCCTCCGTGGTCAAGCGAATGGACCTCACGGAGATCGAAATCGAGTCTCCGAGGAAAGCGCATATGCATCGCAAGTATATCTACACCATCCTGAACCCGGCCGGCGAATCCTTTGGAACGATCTTCACGTTTTACGATAGATTCCATGACCTGGGCAATGTCAGCGCCACGCTTTATGACGCAGCGGGCAACGTCGTCAGGAAACTGAAGAAGGGCGAACTGGAGGATTGGAATATCGAAGGACTGGGTATCCTGATGATGGATACCCGGGTCAAATACTACAGGTTTGCGTCGCGCAGCTATCCCTATACGATAAGTTATGAAGAAGACAAGACGCTGGACGGACTATTCGGATTGCAGCCCCAGTGGCTGCCGCAGTCCTTGCCGCTTGTGTCGGTGGCGGAAGCCAGCCTCATAGTCCGGGCGCCCTCGGATTATCCCTTGCAATACAAAGGCTACCATTTTCCCGACTCTGTGATGGTCACGGAAAAAAAGGGCGTCAGGACATATACATGGCAATTGACAAACAGGCCTGCGGTCACGCAGGAGCCTTACGCTTCCGACTGGTATAGCAGGGAGCCCCGTGTTAGCCTCGCGCCCGGTGATTTTGAGGTGGCAGGGCTGAAGGGCAACTGTTCTTCCTGGACGGAACTGGGCCGCTTTTGCGGCAGTCTGTACCAGGGTAGGGGACAACTGCCGGAAGAAGCCAGACGCAAGGTCCATGCGTTGGTGGACGGGCTGAGCGACGAGCGGGAGAAGATAAAAGTACTCTACCGGTTTCTGCAGCAGAACACCCATTATGTCGGCATCGAATTGGGTATCGGAGGCTGGCAGCCTTACGATGCGGCTTATGTATACAACAAAAAATATGGCGATTGTAAGGCCCTGTCCAACTACATGGTGGCCCTGTTGAAAGAAGCCGGGATCCGTGGCTGCCCCGTGCTGATCAGCAGCGGAGCCGAGGCGCCTGCCATTGATACCGGTTTCGCATGCATCCAGTTCGATCATGTGATAGCCGTTGCTTTTACAGGTAAGGACTCCGTCTGGCTGGAATGCACCAACTCCACCTTACCGGCCGGCTATCTCAGCAACTTTACGGCCGACCGCGACGCGCTGCTCCTCGATGAAAGCGGTGGTCATATCGTCCACACTCCGGTATATGGCATCCGGGAGAACCGGCTGGTCCAGCTGTTACGCGGCAGCATCGATGACCAGGGCAACCTGGAGGCCACGCTCCGGGCTGATTATTCCGGACTGGAGCAGGACGGCCCGCAGTCCATGATCAACCGACTTAGTAAAAAAGACCTGCTGGAACATAAGCGGCAGATGATCGGTTTACCCAATTCCACCGTCAGTGACCTTCGGGATAGTGCCACCCCGGGGACCGTCCCAAGCCTGGAGGAGACGATGGAACTTTCTGTGGGGATGTTTGCTACCATGGCCGGCAGCCGCCTGCTGATCACACCGGGTGTCTTTATGAAGCGGTCGCCGCGGTTGACAGAGTTGTTAAATCGCAAAACGGCGGTAGAGCTAAGAAGCTCGGTAACTGAATCCGATTCCGTCGTCCTACGCCTTCCGGCGGGCTGGTCGCCTGAGGGAAACCTGCCCGCCGGGAATTATTCCTGTGCACTTGGCAGCTATCATATCCGGAGTAGCTTTGAAGGCGGGGTCCTCACACTTGCCTGTTCTTTCAGCCAGAACAAGGGCACCTATCCCGCCCAGGACTATGCGCGGCTGGTGAGATTGTTCAACCTGGTGCATCGCGAAAGCGACCGGGAGCTTGCCTTCGTCAAGGCCCCGCCGCCGAAGGCCGCGCCCTGACAAACCTGATCAGCCCTTGCCGGAGCCGGCCACCCGCCAGATCGGATCAGCCTTCCTTGCGAAAGAAAATGTTACCGCTGATTGTTTGCAGGTCGATGGACTTGCCTCCACCGCCGTTCAGCTCAGCAGAGACCGAACCGCCGCCTACCTGCTTGATGTGCCTGTTGGCGGGCAGCAGATCGATGTTGGAGTACATCGTTCCGCTGATGGTGTGCATCTTTACCTCGGCCTTTCGGTCGGGGGCAATCGCCAGATCGATAAACCCGCTGATACTGCGCGCCCGGATCTCCGCCGTATTGCCCGCGATGATGATATTGCCGTTGATGGTCTCGACCGAGAAGTCGACGTTCTCGGGGACATAGACCTCGTGAAAGATCTTCGTCCGGTAGTTGTTGCAGCAGCAGCAACAATTGTTGTTGTTGTTGGAGTCTTTGCCCGAGCGTCGGATATTGTCCGTCTCCAGCTTTGCCGAGACATTGATCGTACTCCCTGTTTCATCGAACACCATTTTGTAGTCGTCGTTGTTCTGGTTGTCATTCACGTTGATGCTGCTCCTGATATAGACTTCGTCCTTTTTCCAGGTGATGATGTGGATGGAGTCGGAGATCTGGAAGTTCATGGACACGAAGTTCTTCGGGGAAAAAGCAATATGCTTTTCGACGATCTTTTGAGCCCGTGTGGCCAGTGATCCGATGCACAACAGTGCTATAAGAATGCTATTTTTCATAATGCTGGTTTTATTGATTAGTTTATTAGTTGTGAACAGACTTATCCCTTGCGGAGATAGATATTGCCGCTGATGCTGTGCAGCTTGAGGTCGACGCCACCACCATTGACCTGGGCCCGAACATTGCTGCCGCCTACGCGCCGCATGTCGCCGTTGGCAGGGGCTACATCGAAATCGGAATACATGGTCCCGGAGACCGTGCCCATCTCGAGGTTAAAACCGGCTTTTGCGGGAAGGGTCACATCGACCTCGCCGCTGACGGAGGCGATGGAGATGGATTTGTCCTTACTGATCTCGGTGAAGGTGACGTTGACGTTGCCGCTGATGGTGGAGAGGACCAAAGGACCGGTGACATTCTTGAGCGAGATGTCATGGCAGCCCTTGAACTCGATCTCGTTCTTCATGTTCGAGATGGTCGTTTCGCCGCCCCGGGCGCAGTTACGTGTGATCTCCAGCGCCATATTCTCCGGGACCTTTATTTTGTAATCTGCACTTCTGGTGATGGGGAGCAGACACCGCAGGGTGATGTGGTTGCCGTTCTTCTCCATGTAGACCCCGATGCCGGAATTGTCAGTACCCGAGGCATAAACAGGTTTTAGCCCTCTGGAACGTTCGGTGGCCTCAAAACTGCCGTTGGTGGCCGTTACAATGATCTCCGTACCATTGTACCCTTCGATGGGCAGGGTTTCGCTAAATTCTTCCAGCGTAAGCCGGGCTTCTTTGGTATTGTCGGCCTGGACTTTAAACTCCTGCGCACGGGCGAGGCCGCCGATGGATAATGCTACAACTAAGGGGAGGATATACTTCATCTTTTTCATTTTTTTAATTTTTGTGATAGGGTCTCCCGTGACCATACCGGTATGGCCCCGTGTGAGACAATAAATTGTTTTGTTTTAGAATGATTTGAGACTGCGCTGTGCGGCGTCTTTTACTTCTTTGAGCGTCTTTTTATCGGTCATGATATCCTGGATGGGCTTGATTGCCCGGGTATCTCTTTTTTCGGCCAACAGGTTGATCAACACCACCTGGATGATCGGTTCGGTTTGCATCCGCAGGGAATTCACCAGGGAGTCGCGTACCGAACGCCGGTCGGAGAAGCGCTGGAGACTATACAGGGCGGCCAACCGCACGTTGACGTTTTTGTCCCGGTTCAGCGTGTTGACCAGCACATCGATGACCTGCTGATTCGGACTCGACATGTCTTCGGAATAGCTTACTGCCTTGATGCGCTGGCTGGCCGACTCGTCGTCGATCATATTGAGCATTACTTCCTCTTTCATTTCTTTTACCTCCTGCCGGAGCGCAACCAGTGTTTCGTTTGTCGAAACCTCGGGGGCCGGTCTCGATTTCAGGGCCATGCCGATGCCAATCCCACCTGCCAAAAGGATGATGGCCGCCGCAACCCGCCAGACAGGAGCGGCAAAAGGAAGCCGGATAATCTTGCCGGGCCGGCCGCTCAGGCTTTCCTGACCGCTCAGACTACTGTGGCCACTCTTGCCCTTTTCGTCCTGGCCTCCCGCCGGGAACTCCTGGATGATATTGGCCGTCGTAAGCATGTTCAATTCCGACAGCAGCATGGTATCGAAACTTTCGCGGAGGACGGCCGGCGGAACCTCCAACGGACTATCCTTCATGGTGGCCAGCAGTTCTTTCAGCTCCTTTGCTTCGCGGCTGCATTCCTCGCAGGCTGCCACGTGTTCCGTGATGGCCGCGGCTGTATCTGCGTCCAGGGATCCGTCCAACCAGTCGATCAACTTCGCTTGTATCTCTTTGCAATTCATGTTCACCGCTTAAATTTGTTTAAAATAAAGGGTTCTGAGCTGTTTAAGCGCCCGGAACACCTGGACTTTTACTGCCGCCACGGAACTGTCCCTGATCCGGGCGATCTCTTCATATTTCAGCCCCTGGTACCGGCTGAGGACCAGCACTTCCCGCTGATCCCGGTCCAATTGCGCCAGGGCTTCATCGAGTCGCTGGTATTGGTCCTGAGAATAACCCGTCTGCTGGTCGGCCAGCCGGTCTTCCGCTTCTTCGGGGTCACTTAGGCGCCCCGGCATCTTCTGCTCCTGCTTCCGAAAATCGATATGGACATTCCGTGCCATCCGGTAGATCCAGGACCGAAAGCTCCCGTGCGACGGGTCATAACTTTGGCGGTACCGGATCACGCGGTAAAACAGATTCTGCGTCAGGTCCTGGCTGGCGGCCCGGTCAGCCGTCAGCCGCAGAAAAAAGTTATATAGGTTGACCTGGTACCGGTCAAATAAAGCCGTCAGTTCGGACAGGTGTCCCTCCTTTACCAACAGCATTATTTTTTCGTCAGATAGTTCCGGCACCGGGGATTAATTGATTGTTTCTACTATGATTACCGCGGAAGGTAAGAAAGGTTACAGCCTGGCGGCGACTTTTTTTATGTGAGCGTGCATCCGCCACATGCCTTTTAGCTCCTCCCGGAATTGGGGATAGCCTACGCGGGTGGTGCTGTGGAAACGGAAGCCGTATTTTTCGTAAAAGGTGATCGCCGGGGCGTTGGTGTCGATTACGGCCAGCCAGAAATCGTCCTTACCGGTCATCTCCGCCACCCCGAAAGCGAGATCCATCATTCGGGCGCCGATCTTTTGGCCTTTACAATCCGGCAGGATATAGAGTTTGTCGAGCTCAATGCCCTTTTCAGGTGGGGCGCCGGGTAGATTGGAGTAGAGGTTAAGTTTCATGAATGCTACTGGTTCGCCCGCCCGGAGGCCGACGGCCAGGGACTCTTGTGTAGCGGGGCCTTGGGTGGCAGCGGGGGCCTCTGCGGAATCGGATCCATGCTCACGGAAGGCGACATAGAACCGGATATGGGGATCGGCCAGTTCCGCAGTCAGGATATTGGTGCCAAAAACCTTTTCCAGGTATTCAGACAGCCCTTCTTCCTGCCAGTGGTGCCCGAAATTTTCGCTATAAGCCCTCCGGCAAATCGACTGAAGGGTATCCAGGTCCGCGGGTTGCATGAGACGGACGATGATAGGATCTTGCATATCAAAAGCGCTTGGCTCGCGAAGATAAGTCATCCCGGGTTTTGGCGGGTGCCGCTTGTACTCCGCGACGTCGATCATCGGCGCGATCCAGATATCCTATTCATTAAAAATCGTTGTGATAAAGGACCTTCCCATCAGTCGTTCGCAGGTCCACGGAATCCACGGCTGTCAGGCCATTGGATATAAAGCCCAGCCCGGTGATCAGCCCGCAGGATTTGTGAAAAACATCCGATAACATGATGGCGCCGTTGATGCGGATGTTGACGCTATCGTTTCGCACCGCAAACTCCACATGTTGCCATGCGGCGGGATCGGTGCCCAACGAAGAAAGATCATGTGTCTTCCCGCTTAGTTTATTGTCGCCGAACTGGGCGGTCAGTTCGCTCGTACAGCCCTTTGGGGCGGTTTGGAAATACATGAAATATCGCTGGCAGAAGATCTCGGACATAATAACAGGACAGGCCGCATGACTCGCGACGGCCATCCTGATCCTGCATGTCATGACGAAATTGTCGCTGCTGGCTTCGATGCGGGATGGGAAATAGACGGCGCAATATTCGTGCTGCCGTTGGAAGTCGATGCCCGCCGCTGCCAGGTCATCCAGGGTAAGCTGCATGGCCCCATCCTTCACACCCCTGGCCAACAACAGATAGGTAGGCTGACTCCGCGGCAGTCTATCCTTCGAATAAAAGAACCACCGGTCGGTAGGAATGCTGACATCGACCGTTTTGATGATCTTGTCATTGGCGATCAGTTTGGCTACATGATAGCCGGGCTCATAATAGATATCGGTGAGCGTATAGTTCTTTTTGTAGATCCTCACCCGCCTGTTGACGTCCCAGGATTGCTGGATAAAAAAGCTGTCGGCCGACACGCTGTCGACATTGTAGCGGAATACGACTGTGTTGGGGAGGTCATTGCTGGTGACCTTTGTGGCGGAAAATTGTGCCCTGGCGGTATTGGCCAAACCCGGTCTGCCGACCCTGATGACGGCAAATAAGCCCAGTGTCGCAAGGATCAGGAGGCCGATAAACAGCAGGACGCGAAACCGAAACGATCGAAGACCGGCAACCCGTCTTTTTTCCCTGTCCCCACTGGCGGAGGCAGGATCAGCTGTTCCGGTAACGGTTGAATTTTTAAAATGCTGCCAATCCGAAAAGTCCAGGAATCGTGCAAGGGCGTCCAGCGTCGCAACCTGCGGCAGTCGGGCAAACTGTCCATTCAACAATCGCTTGATGGTGCTTAGACTGATAAGCACCCCCGTTTTCGATTCGATCGTGTCGGAAAGGAATTGCAGGTCTCGTTGTACCAGGCTGGCCCGTGGCAAAAGGCCGGCTCTGCGGCAGACTTCCGCCATGCCAATCGCAACCAATGCATGGTCACTAACCGGTTTTGCTTGCATTTTGGATGTATTTGAATGGCTTTTGGCGATAAAATTGAAACGGCCCGCTTGATCTTTACCGGACAATTTAATATTTAAACAACAAAAAACATGAAATCGACCGGGTTTTTCAAAACGGTTCTACTGACGGGTTTGTTCGCGGGCCTCATGGATCTGATCAGTGCCTATGTCACCCGATGGGCAGTGACCGGCAAATACGCCGCCAAAATGTTGAACTATATCGCCTCGGGCGCACTCGGCCTTGAAACCGGGTTGGCAGGAGGGAACGACGTGCAGTTGCTGGGACTGTTCTTTCATTTTTTTATCGCCTGTTCGTTTACCTTATTCTTTTTTTGGATATTTCCCCGTGTCCCGTTCCTGGCCTTTAACAAATACCTCGTCGGCATGCTCTATGCCATCTTCGTGAACCTGGTGATGGGACAGATCATCCTCCGCCTTAGCCGTCTGCCGGTGAAACCATTCAGTGTGTCAGACTCCATTATCGATTGGATCGTTTTTGGCATCGTCTTCGGCATTCCCATCGTCTATAGTACCTACAAGTACTATGGAAAGACATAAGCGCACGGCGGCTGTATCGAAATCGAACAAGGTTCAAGCCGTTTACGGGTGTAATTGGCTGAAAATCATCTGTCAGCAGGGGTGGCATTTTGTTTGGTGAGCATAAACCAACCAATACAGCTCCCATGCGCTGGAATTTTCTGACAATCGCGTTTCGGCAGGCCAGCCGAAACAAAGAACAGGCGATCATCAAGATCCTTGGCCTTGCGGTCGGGATCGCCGTTTGTATCATGATCTTTTTGGTCATTCGTTTCGAAACCAGCTTCGACGATTTCCATCCAATGCGGGACCGGATATTTCGCGTAGTGACCGTGAATAAGAATCCGGATGGGATCAGCTTTGACAACGGCGTTCCCTTTCCTACCGCGCCTACCCTGCGCCGGGACTATCCGCAGCTGACAAACGTCGCCTGTATTCTGAGCCTTGGGGGCAATGGACAGATCAGCGTCATGGACGCCGCCACTGGTGGTCATGCCGATCAAAAATATCGCGAGGAAAGCGGTATTCTTTATGCGGAGCCGCAGTTTTTTGACATGTTTGCTTTCAAATGGCTGGCCGGAGATAAACCGACTGCATTGAAGGACCCCAATACCGTGTTGCTTACCCGGACCATGGCGGAAAAATATTTTGGCAACTGGCAGTCGGCGGTCGGGCGGTCCCTAAAACTCGATAATTACTGGACCCTGAAAGTGACCGGTGTCCTGGCCGATCCACCCGTCAATACTGACTTTCCCTTGAAAGTTGTCATCTCGTACGCCACGCTCAGAAATACCGGGGTAAATGGCCATCTCAATGATTGGATCGGCATATTCGCCCAGCACTACTGTTTCGTCACCCTGCCGGGAAACCTGTCGGAGGCATCATTTGACCGGGATCTGACCGCCATGGTCAATAAATACAAACCGGCGGAATACAGGAACCAGCAAATGGCCTTGCTGCCGCTAAAGGACATGCATTTCGATACCCGCTACAATACCTTCAACAACCACCCGTTCAGCCGGGGCCTGATCCGGGCGCTGAGCTTGATCGGATTATTCGTGGTGGTCATCGCCTGTGTGAACTTTATCAATCTGAGCACAGCCCAGGCCATCAACCGGTCCAAGGAGGTAGGCATGCGTAAGGTGCTGGGTGGTACGCGGCGGCAATTGCTGGGACAATTCATGACCGAGACGGCACTCCTGATCGTGGTGTCCACCATTGCGGCCATCGTCCTCTGCGAGTTGGCCCTGCCGTTCTTCAATCATCTTTTGGGTATACGGCTCGATCAGCGCTTTCCCTATGACCCCGTCGTTGCGATCATGTTGCTGGCCGTGGTAGCCGGGACGACCCTTTTGGCCGGATTCTATCCCGCGGTGGTCATGTCGGGCTTCGATCCGGCCACTGCCTTTCGTAATAAAGGCGGAGTAAAAGGCAGCAGTGCCCACCTCCTCCGGCGTATCCTTGTCGTCCTGCAGTTCACGATCTCCCAGGCGCTGATCATCTGCGTGCTGGTCGTCATCGGTCAGACGAGTTATTTCCGGTCGGCGCCGCTGGGCTTTGACAAAGAAGCGATCGTCATCACCCATATGCCCGATAATTCGAAGCAGGACCTGTTGCGCCAGGAACTGACGCAGCTTGCCGGCGTCGAGAAGGTCAGCTTTAGCTCAGCCAGCCCCGTCGATCCGGAGAACGACTCTTGGAGTGAGGTCGAGTACAACCATGTCGGGGAGCATGATTGGGGCGCCAACATGAAATGGGCCGATTCGATCTATCCGGAACTCTATCACATGCATTTGGTTGCCGGCCGTTTCTACACAGGCCCTAATGATATTGTCGTCAACGAAGCATTGCTGAGGAGACTGGGGGTACATGATCCGAAATCCGCGATCGGGGCATTCGTAAAATTACCGGGTTCGGGCGCCGAGGGCACGATAGTGGGGGTAGTCCACGATTTCAATGTCGCTTCCCTGCGTGATTCCGTGACACCTGTAGTCTTGGAACCATGGAAGCAAACCTATGGAACGATCAATATAAAGATTGCCTCCTCAAGGATCGCACAAGTACTGCCGGGTATCGAAAAGCTTTGGAAAGCCACTTATCCCGATGATGTGTATGAATACCGGTTCCTGGACGAAAGCATTGCCAGCAGCTATCTGCAGGAAGAGCAGCTGTCTGTCTTATACCAGGTCTTCGCCGTCCTTGCCGTATTGATCTCCTGCCTGGGCCTTTATAGTCTCGTATCCTTTATGGCGGCGACCCGGGCAAAAGAGGTGGGTATTCGCAAGACACTGGGCGCTTCAGCTGGTAGTATCGTATATTTGTTCAGCAGGGAATTCACCGTCCTTGTCCTGATCGCCTTTCTTATTGCAGCCCCGGTGGCGGGTTATATCATGCACCAATGGCTCCAGAATTATGCCTTCCATTTCCGGCCGGGACCCTTGCTCTTTATTGAATCCATGGCCCTGTCGATCCTGATAGCCTGGCTGTCCGTGGGGTATCGGGCCTTGCAGGCCGCTTTGGCCAATCCTATCAAGAGTCTGAGAACAGAAGGGTGACACGAACAATGAACTAAGACAAAGTTCTTTGATGCTATGTATTAGATGACGGTAGGCCCGTCGGAGCCGGCATACAGGTGCAGGCTCCAAACCACCTTGTACGACTACGTTCAAAAGGCGTAGTTGGGAGCGACAAGCGAAAAGGCACTATCAAAAGTGTCAGGTGAGTTCCAGGGAGACGAATGCAAATGAACCATCGATCAGGCCTCGTTATCAGATAAGTGATGTCAAAACCGGTGCCCTTCTGTTGTGCCGGGATAAGTAAGGAGGCAACCTGTTTACCGTCCTTATGGCATCCGGGGTAAAGGTGGCGTGAACCTGGAACAGGCTAATACATGGAACGTGTGAAACCGTATTCGGAATGCCAAGGAAAAAGGCGCAAGGGGCGACAATCCCAAGGCTGAAGTAACCGATGTCCGAATAACGGTGACGGACCAGTTCGTAGTAGCGACGAAGCTGAGTAACGACAGCGGAGCGAAGGGACTGGCATTGTCAGTTTGAGCATTAGTAACAACTCCAAAAGAGGAAGAAGACAAATGTCGCAGACAAAACAGAAACCATTTGAGATTCGGTTTGACCGGATCGTTCTGGCCTACAAAACGGTGAAGGCGAACAAGGGGAGTCACGGGGTGGACGACGTATCGCTGGAAGCATACGAAGAAGACCTGCAGGACAACCTGTACAAGCTATGGAACCGCATGAGTTCGGGCAGCTATTTTCCGCAAGCCGTGAGGCAGGTGGAGATAGACAAAAAGGGAGGGGGCAAGAGGCCGCTGGGCATTCCGTCGGTGTCGGACAGGATTGCGCAGGCGGTGGTAAAACGGGAACTGGAGATCATCTTAGAGCCGGTATTCCACGAAGATTCTTTTGGCTATCGCCCGCACCGCAGTGCGGCAGATGCGCTGGGAAAAGCGCGGGAAAGATGCTGGAAGTTTAAATGGGTACTGGACATGGACATTAAGTCCTTCTTTGAGGACATTTCCCACGATCTGTTGATGAAGGCAGTAAGAAAGCACACCAACTGTAAATGGCATTTGCTGTATATAGAAAGGTGGCTAAAAGCGCCGGTACAACAGTCAGACGGAAGTCTCAGGGAAAAGGTCAAAGGGACCCCTCAAGGGGCTGTCATTTCACCCATCCTCGCCAATCTGTTCTTGCATTATTGCTTCGACGAATGGATGAGAAGAAAGGTTAGCCACATTCCATTTGAGAGGTACGCAGACGACTGCGTGGTGCATTGTCAGACAGAGAAACAGGCCAGATGGGTCAGGCGGCAACTAGAGGCCAGGTTTCAGCAATGCGGGCTCACCTTACATCCTGTAAAGACAAAGATTGTAGATTGCAGGCAGGGAAAAGAATCGAGAGATAGCGAGCATCAGGAGTTCGACTTCCTTGGGTATACCTTTCGAAAGAGAAAGGCAAAGACCAAGACGGGGGACTACTTCACCAGCTACCTTCCGGCAGTGAGCAAGAAATCAATCAAAGCGATACAGGAAAAGATAAAAGAGTGTGAACCCCTTGTAAAGACCTCCGGCAATCTACGGGACATAGCCAAGGAATTAAACCCAAAAATAAGGGGTTGGTTCAATAGTTATGGCCGATTCTACCCAACCGAACTCAAACTACAGCTTCAGTATATAAATCGAAGGCTGATGCTGTGGGCAAGACGAAAATTCAAAAGGTTAAGGGGGAACAGGTGGCACGCAAAAGGGTGGTTACGAACAATAGCCACGCAAAATCGAGCCCTGTTTGAACACTGGATCCAAGGTGTCACCCCCTGATGTTTGACGATGAAAAGCCGTATGACGGGAGACTGTCACGTACGGTTTTGTGAGAGCTTCAGGCTGAAATGCCTGTTTCTACTCGACTAGGGTTTGCTTTGGGGCTGGGG
>Ga0302325_10001893_pt1 | contig 52223 bp, 47 predicted proteins | sample Palsa_T0_2_FD_201948 | JGI IMG/M metagenome (GOLD analysis project Ga0302325, IMG submission 201948) | Peat permafrost microbial communities from Stordalen Mire near Abisko, Sweden - Palsa_T0_2 | ecosystem: Environmental > Terrestrial > Soil > Palsa > Peat permafrost | place: Sweden: Abisko...
GAAGTTGGGGGGTTTGGCGGGGGGTGCGAGGCCGGTGACGGTGACGGTGGTGGGGTAGGTGCCGACGCTGGTCCCGTCGGGTGGGGTGCCGCTGACGACGATCTGGTCGGGCTGGGTGCCGGCGGTGATGGTTACCCAGGACGGCTGGCCGGTGATGGTGATGAGGTTGGCGGGGATCTGCGTGGCGATGGTGTATTTGGAATGCTCGCCGTCGTAGAAGACCTTGGAGGCGGGTAGCAGATGGCCGCTGTAGACCCAAATGGTCAGGGTCTGGGTGACCTCGCCGGTCGCCCGGTTGTCGGCGGTGATCGTCACGGGGTACGAGCCGGGTGTGGCGGTGGTCTTGCCCGAGATGGTGGCGGTGCCGTCCTTGCCGGCGGTGAATGTGAGCCCGGCGGGCAGGGCACCGGAGATGAGCATGAGCGGGGTCGGGTAGCTACCGGTGGTGGCCACGGTGATCTTGGTCTTGGCCAGACCTTCCTGAACCACCGCCGTCGCGAGGGAGGTGAACGTGGGGGCGCCGAGCACGGCCACCTTGTAGGTGGCGGTGGTGGTGTAGCCGTTGGCGTCGGTGGCGGTAATGGTGAACTTGGGTACCGGGCCCGGTGTGGTGGGGGTGCCGGAGATGTCCCCGGTGGAGGTGTCGAGGTTGAGCCCGGCGGGCAGGGCGCCGGCGGTCACCGCGTAGGTGTAGGGGATGCCGCCCCCCGTGGCGCTGAGCAGCTGGTCGTAGGCCTGGCCCACCATGGGGTCGGGGAGGGTGGATGGGCTGATCTTGAGGTGGTGTGGTACCACCACGTAGAAGTTGTCCTGGAGGTAGCCGGTGAAACCGTCGGCGTCGGTGACCAAAAGGTTGACGTCATAGACGTAGTCGCTGACCTCGGCCGGCGTGGCCGTCCCTTTGACCAGACCCCCGGGCGAGAGCCTGAACCCGGCGGGCAGGCCGGGCTGGCCGGGCTGGAGGGCGAAGGTGTAGGGGGCGGTGCCGCCCGAGGCTTTGAGCTGGGTGGCGCAGGGCACCCCCACCGTGCACGACCAGGCCGCGGTGTGGTTGACGGTGATGTCGGGGGCCGGAGCGACGATGAGGGTGTAGGTCTGGGTGCCGATGTTGCCGGAGTACTCGTCATAAGCCGAAATGGTGAAGGTGAACGTGCCGACCTGCTCGTAGTCGCCGAAGGGGAAGTAGTCGGGGCCGCCCTCGAGGTAGACGGCGTCGCTGCCATCGGTGGCCAGATCCATGCTCCCCGGCAGCGACCCCGAGGTGATGGTGAACTGGTACGGCCCGCTGCCCCCACCCCCGCTGGCGGTGATGGCCTGCTGGTAGTTCTGCGAGCTGACCAGGCTGGGCAAGGAGGTGGGCGAGACGGTGACCCCGCCGCTGACCACCGCCAGCAGGTAGCTCACCGAGACGCTCTGGCCGTCGGCGTCGGTGGCGGCCACGGTGAACTGGCCCGACTCGGCCTCATTCGATTGCCCGTAGATGGCGCCGAACGCCAGCGTGAACCCGGCGGGCAGGGCGCCGGCGGTGATCGCATACGAGTAGGGCGCGGTGCCACCGCTGGCGCTGAGGGCCTGATCCAGGTGCTGGCCCAGGTCCAGCTGGGGCACGGTTCCCGGAGAAAGAGTGACAGGCGAGGCGCCGGGGGCCTCCACGATCATCGAGTAGCCCTGGGTGGTCGAGAACCCGTCGCCGTCGGTGGCCACGACCGAGAAACTGGTCGACCCCGACGAGGTCGGCGTCCCCGACAGGACCCCGGTCGAAGACAACTGGAGGCCGGCGGGCAGGGCGCTCCCCGACACCAGCTCGAAGGTCGCCGTGCCCACCCCCCTGCTCAAGCTGAGCGCGGTCCTGTACGGCTCACCCGACGTCGCCCCCGGCAGACTGGCCGGGCTCACCGACAGCCCAGTCGGCGCCACCGCAATACTGGTGGTCACCGACGCTCCATAGCCGGCGCTGGCTATGGCCGTGATGGTGAATGAATAGTTCCCCTCGGCTGTCGTGACGCCCGACAACAGCCCCCCCGACGACAGCGACAGGCCCGGTGGCAGGGTTCCTGCTGTCACCGACCAGGTATACGGGCCGGGCGACAGGCTCGCCGAGAACTGCTGCGAATACGACCCCCCCACCGTCGAACCCGGAAGTACACTGCCGCCGGGAACGATCAGCACCGGCGCCGCCGCCACCTGCAGCGCGACTAACCAGGTTCCCGTGTTGCCTACTGCGTCCACGTCGGTCCCCGAGGCTGTGTAATCCCCGGGTGGCGCGGTAGCCAACGCGCTGATCGCCCCCGACGACGACACGCTCACGTCCGGCGAGATGCTCGACGTCGTCGTGTAGGTCACCTGGCCTGAGGCCCCGCTGACCTCGAGATTCGAACCCTGTAGCTCCAGGTCATAGTCGACTTGCCCCTGGGTCACCTCATAAACGGTGTTCGACGTCTGCGTCAACGATTCGGACACCCCGTACAGCCATGTGTCACCGAGATAGGACGAGTTGTTATAGCCGCCCAACAGGACCATGCGTTGGATGGCTGTGTCATAGACCATCGCATAGAATTCCCGCCAAGTGGGAGTCACTGTAGGGGATTGCTCGACCCACGTGTCGCCGTTGAAGGCCCACGTACTCATGGACGGCCCGCTATAGGGGGAGCTCACCAATACCAGTTGATTGCTGGCCTCATCAAAATCCATGGAGGGCTCGCCGAAGCCGGGGTTGGTCGCCGGCGACAGCTGCGCCCAGCCGCTGCTTTTGTAGACCCACGTAGCCGTACCGCTGGAACCACAGCCAAACAGCACCACCTCGCCGATCGACGGGTCATAGGCCATCGCCCCGTAATCGCAGTCGCCAGGATTGGGAGACAATATCTGTTGCGTCCACTCGGTTCCGTTGAAAATCCACGTGTCACCCAGCTCGGAACTGCTGTAGCCACCGAAGAGCACCACGTCGTCTGTGGCCGGGTCGTAGACCATCGAGGCGGAGTATCTCGCCGGCGGGCTCGCCGACGGAGACAGGGCCAAGCTCACCCAGTTGGTACCGTCAAAGGTCCACGTGTCGTAGAGATCGGAGGTGTAGTTGGTCCCACCGAACAGCACTACCTTGCCGATGGCGGCGTCATAGACCATTGATGCGGCATACCGCGCGGGCGGACTGGTCGCGGTCGAAAGCTCACTCCAGGTTGACCCATTAAAGGCATACGTCCCCCGGTTGATGTGCACCGTGCTGCCAGCGATGTAGTCGCCGCCGAACTCGATGATCTCGCCCATCGCAGGGTCGTAGGCCATGGCCGCTTGCGCGACACCTGGCGAGAACTGCGGGCCTGACGATTCGGACCAATCCGCCGCCGCGGTACCCGCCGCCACCGACGCCCGCCCGAGAACCCCACCGGGCGACACCGCGCTGTGGCTACCCGCGGCGAAGCCCACCTGGCCAGCCGAGATGACCCTCGCCGCCTGACGAGGCGCGGCTTCGGCGGCGCGTCCCCCCTTCGGGGGCGCCGCCGCGGCTGGAGCGACCGCCGCAAATCCGCTCGCAATCATCGCCATCATCGCAAGAAGCACGATCCGACGAACCGGCGTTCGCGGCGCAGGCCCCACCCTGGGCGGATCTGTCACGCTGGCGGCCAACCCGAGCAAACCCATCACTGCGCACCTGACAAAGCGCAGCGAACCCGCCGGGTGTAGTCGCCCTCTCGACAGCGAAGTGACCCACCAGCCCAGCGGTCCCTGGCCACTCGGCGAGCCAACCTCGCCCATGCCACCCCCTAGTAAAACGTTGCTGCTACCCGACTCCACACACCATAGCTCGGACCAGCGCGACATCGCTGCGCTTTGCCTGCATCGCCGCGGCTTGGCATCTCTTCGTGGCCTCCCCGAACACACGGCGTGTGCGCTCTCCGCCAGCGGAGATTCGCCGGCAAGAGCTCGAAACGCGAGGTAACCCGGCGAAGCCGACTGCGTGGACTGCCACAATAAGACGCGCCAAGAGGGGCTTGAGAGTTATCCCCTGGGTGCCGATCCGAGCGTAGGAGGTAGCCCGCAAAAGGCCCAGAGTGGAACTAGACGAAGTGCCTTACTAGGGGTAGTCACCCTCGAGTGGGCGCAAGTAACTGTTACTCGACCAGGATGCTCCCGGGATGCGGGTCTAGCGCAGAATGACAACGATCGGGTCGGGAATAATGACACTCGGGAAAGGCGCTGGTCGCGGACGCTATTGCGCGAGCGAGCGGGAACGAATGAGACGTTGATTGTTGAGGGTGGGCATCAGGATTCCCGCCGAGGATTCTTGGGATCGGGAACGCGGTGGGGGCCGGCACCTCGTCTACTGGTCGCTGATGGGCCCCCTTGTTGAAGTCCACTCCCCCGCCCTAATCGACCGCACCTCCCAAGTCCCCCTGGATGCCTGCCTTGGCGATCTTCGCCGCCGGCCTGGCGGCTGGCACCGTCAACATGATCATCGGGTCGGGCTGGTGATCGCCCCCCGGCGCCAGAACACGGTGGCTCCGCATCCAAGGTCTGACTCCGACATAAGTTTCGATTGGGAGTTGGCTCCTAAACAACAACTTATGTCGGAGTCGGCGCGCCAAGTGACACCCCCGACCACGATTCTGGCTCAATCGGAGTGGTTGGTCAACAACGCGGCGCGCGTCGAACGCAATGTGCGTCAAGGCCGCGATCGGTGGTTGCCGGTGATGACACGGTTGATATGGCAAATCGCCCTGCAACCGGCGGCGGAGGGATCGCTCAGCCGAACAACGCCAACTGGTTCGAGAGCGGCGTGCGCTCGACAGCGCCTGGCGCAACACTTTCGTCTGAATCGTCACGTGCTGTGACTGGAACTTGCTGAAAGCGTCCAGCCTGGCGACGAACGACCTCGCTCCCATCGTTCGCCGCCATGATCTCGGCCCGCTCAGGATCCCAAACGGCCAACAGTTGCAGGGCGCGATGCCGGACGCTCCCACTGCCCCACTGGCATCCCAGCTCCACCAACGCGCTGCGTGCCACCTCGGAGAATCCCTCGGCCGCGTCGAGCAAACCGGCCATGGCGGCGTCGCCATCACGTGAGTCCAACCCGGTAATCCGTTCCAACACATCGCCGCTGCGGTCGGGATCCTCCGTGGCGATCCTACCAGCCGACCACTTCCGCAGCGGCGGCCAGATATGGCGCTCGATCGAGACCTGCTCCGATCCACTATGCGGCACCTGTCGGGCTAGCTTCCAGTTCTGGCGCAGCCAGCTACCGGGCACCAGCCATTAGTAGTGGTCTTCCCACAGCCACGCATCCGACAGCTCGTCAAGCTCGGTCGCGGCGAGGATGCCGGAGTCCTCGACGCGCCCTACCAAGGTAGTGGTGCACCGACGCCACCTCAGATCGGTGCACAGCAAGCCGGCCGTCCGCATGGCCTCTGGAGTTCCGTTCCCATGCAAGGTCTTGAACGCGGCCACCGCATCGAAGTCATTTGGGAACGCCCGCAGCGTCGGCCTCGCTACCAAATACAGCCACAGCTCCTCGGGAGTCTCTGCGCCGCAGATGGCCGCCAGATCCTCGAGGGGGTGGACGATCACCCGAGGCCCCGAGCCCAGCGGCGATAGGCCTCGAGGGTCAAATCGAGGTCCGGATCGATATCCGATCCGAAGCTGAGGTCGAGAAGACATACATCCCACGTCCGGCCGGCCCGGCGCACCTTGGCGCGCAGGCCCAGACCCTCCTCCCGAACCGAGACCAGCTCGACCTGTTCGCCTATTACGGACGCGGCGACGGGCCGCGCAAGAAGCTCTTCGAGCACGCAGGCGAACGACCCCAGCTGCTCGTAGTCGCCATAGGCGTCGACGAGGACCTCGTCGGCACGCGCTTCAACCTGTTGTGTGGACCAGTTCACTCACCGATCTTCTCTCACCGGACGCGACGAGTCGCGGACCCTGGAAGCCGGACATGTCAGCTCGACGGTCGAGCGCGGCGCAACTGCTCCACCCGGGCGGCCGACGATTCCTGGGCACCAGAAAGTAGATGGGCGTACAGCCGCTTGGACGTCTCCACGTCCCGATGCCCGAGGGTCAGCTGCACCTCGATGTCCGAGGCGCCAGCGGCCCACAATAGCGCCGCGGCCGTGTGTCGAAGATGGTGCGGAGTCAGCTTCTTCAACCGGTCGGCCTCCTTTACGGCCCGCATGCGGGCCTCGGCCTTAGACAGTCCCTCTTCGGTCACGAGGCGCTTGCGCTCCACCGCCGCCCAGCGCACGGCAGTCGACTCTACGGCCGGGCGGAAGGTGCGCTTCAGGTAGTTGTTCCAGCGCAGGCCGGCGTCGCGGTGGCTCAGGATCAGCGGCTCGTCCGGATCGGGCATGCCGCGCCGGAGTAACTGCTCCCGCAAGAGCTGGGCCAGCTGGGGTCCGACCACGATGGCCCGGTAGTGCCCGCCTTTGGGCTTGCGCCGGCGGACCAGCTTGCCCTCCACCTCGACGATCGGCTCTCGGATCCACACCCGCTTCGCCGGCAGGTCCACATCACCAATCCGGATGCCGGCCACCTCCGACCGTCGACCACCCGTTCCGAGCAGCAACTCGAACACCAACCGGTCCTCGCCCTGCAGGCGGTTGCTCAGCATCTCGATAAACCTGAAGTCGGGCACGACTATCTCCCGTACACGGTCCTCGACCGGGTCGACGCCGACGGACACCTTGGCGATCGGGCTGGCAGCCAGCACCTCTTCCTCCACCAGCCAGTTGAACAGCGACGTCACCATGACCCAATGGGTGCGGATGTAGTTGGGCGCCCGACCCGCTTCCTCCATCGCCGCGATCACCGACGTCAGGTCCTCGGCGCGCAGCGTGTGTGGCAACCGCTCACCAATCGAGTCCGACCACCACGCCCGCCACTGCGCTCGGTCCCTCGCGGCGGTTGACTCAGCACCACCGCGCCGACGGCCAGCGCGCACGATCGAGCTCCGGGCCCGCTTCGCCCCCTGCCAGCGCTCGAACCACTCGTCGGAGCGAACGCCCCCCACCGCCACCGACGCCGGCATCTCGACCTGCGGATCGTCGGCCGGGAGCAGGCCGGTGAGCTTCCATCGGGCCTGCGCCGTCGCCGCCTCGTCCTCGGTCGCGTATGTCCCGTACGTCACCTTCCGCCCGTCGTGTGAGACCTTCAGCCGCCACCGCCCATTGGCCAACTGCTCGATCGAGCCCGACCCACGACGTCCTCTCCGCCTAACCCGCCGCTGCGCCATGTCCCAGACCTCCTCACAACCGAGATAGGTCCACGATCACTGGTACGCCGTGGGCCTATCGACCCGGACGGGCCTCGGACCGCCGTCCTCAGCGGACCGACAACCGAAGATAGGTCCAGATAGGTCCAAGAATCAAGTATCAGACCCTTTTTGGGTCCGACGACGCTGCCAGCGCAGCGCTCTGAACTGGACTTATCTAGTGGAGGTGATGGGACTTGAACCCACGACTTCTACGTTGCGAACGTAGCGCTCTACCGAGCTGAGCTACACCCCCGCAAGGGAACCTTCAGGGTAGCGCACGCTCCCCGCCGCCCTCATCGCCGGCCCGGCGCTCGAGCGCGGTTTGCAGGCGAAACTGGAGGAGGGTGGTCGTGAGGTCACTGCGGGTCCGCTCCAGGACGGCGCGGAGCGCGTCGGCGCTGCGGCGTAGGCCGCCGGTGACCGCATCGGGGTAGTCGACGGTGACCAGCAGGTCGTAGGCGTCTTCCATGGCCACCAGCAGGTTCTCTGCCACCGAGGACTGTCCCTCGCGGAGCCGGTCGAGCAGGTGGCGCCGCAACTCGGACGCCGCCTCGGCGAGCCCGTTGAGCCAGGCAGGGGGTTCGACTGCTAAGTCGTGGTGGCCTGGGAGCGGCGTGCCGGCGACGAGGGCCGCGGTGAGCACCGCTTCGGCGTACTCCTTCTCGGCATCGTGCAGGAACCCGGCGTACGCCACCCTGGGAAAGGGGCGAACCGCCTCCTGGGCCTGGCGCAGGGCGGCCTCGCACTCAGCGATGCCGGCGGCCACCCGTTCGGGCTGTCGTTGGTGCACGGCTCGGATGGCGCTGCCCGCAGCCCGGATGGTCCGCCGGCAGGCGGCCAGACCGGCTTCCCGGGCGGTGTTGGCCGCCCCAAGCTCGGCCTTGGCTTGCTCGACCAGGCCGGCGAGTTCGGCCCCCTCGGCCCCGGCGTCGGGAAGGTCAGTACTCAGTTGGCGGCGCGGCGCAGGGCCATCTCGCCGTAGCCGGCGCGACCGAGGTCGTAGGCGGGGCGCGAACGGGGACGGCGGGGACTCCGGGACTGCTGCGGCAGGAAGGTGAGCTTGAGCTCGCGCTCGGCTGCCAGGTTGCGCAAACGGATCAGCAGCGCCACATAGCCGACGAAGACAAGGTCGAGGGCCGCCTGCACCGGCCACAGGAGCGACAGGCCGGGAATTATGCACAGCAGGAACGTGCCAACTACTGCGGCCAGCAATGCGAAGAACACGTCCCGCCGGCGCTTTTGGACCTGGCGTCGGCGCAGCCGGGCCGCCGAGGGCGGCCGTAGACCGCCGCTCACCGGATGGATGGTGGATCCGGACCGCGTCGCGGCGCCCGGCCGGGCTGGGGACCGGTGGGCCGAGCGGCTCCGGCCCGCGATCGGCCCGGTGCGAAGGCGGTTGGCGGGAGCGACAGTGGCGGGTGTGGCCCGCTCCAGGACGGTCAGGTGGCGCCGGAACGTCACCACGGAGTCAGAGAATGTCCCCTCGGTCCGTGAGCGCAGCCACGAAACCAGGAGAACCCCCCAGACAATGGCCAGGACCAACAGAACCACAGTAGTCAAAACTCCTCGGCCTACCCTTCGGTGTCAGGGACCGTACGCCATGCCACGCTCGGAGTGGGGGATCCCCCACGCCAGATGACCTAGGCGATAGGTCCGGCCGTTACACGAAACTACCGAGCCCTCTCAGGCGATGTTCAGGAAAGGCTAGCCCGATGAGGCCACCGGACGCCAGGGGCGCCGACAAATTAACCGCTGACCAGCCCCGACGCACCCCTCAAATGCGGGGGTCAGCCTCGCTGTCGGCGATCAGCCCGTCGATCTGGGCGTCGAGGTCAATCACCGGGTTGGCGGCACTGTTGACGAGTGAGGACGCCCGGTCACCCGCGGGGCGACGCCACTGCCCGCTGCGGCCGCCCGTCTTCTCCCACAACGCCAGGTCGCCTATCACCATCGATCGGTCCGAGGACTTGCACATGTCGTAGATGGTGAGCGCCGCCACTGCGCAGGCCGTCATGGCTTCCATCTCGACACCGGTGCGGTCCACCGTCTCTACCTGTGTCTCGACCTCGACAAAATCGTCACCGAGAGTGAAATTGATGGTCACCGCGCCCACCAGGAGCGGGTGACAGAGCGGGATCAGGTCGGCCGTGCGCTTGGCCGCTTGGATCCCGGCAATCCGAGCCGCGCCGAGCACGTCGCCCTTGGTGATGGCGTTGCTCGCCACCTTGGCGGTGGTCTCGGGTTTCATGAACACCTTGCACCGGGAAACGGCCCTCCGGTGGGTAGCCTCCTTGGGTGTTACGTCGACCATGCGGGCCCGACCGAGTGGGTCCAGATGAGTGAGGCCGCGGTCGGACATGGCGGTCAGTCTAACCAGGACGGGCGGGCGCCGACGATGCCTCCTTGCTGGGCCGACGCCGCCGGCCGCCACATCCCCAACGGGCCGCGATGGCCCTCGCTCGGGGCCCTCAGCCGCCGATCTGGCTCATGCTGCGGGCCGGCCGGGTAAAATGCACCTGCCCTATCGAGTGACCCGCCCACTTGCGGCCCACCTCGGCCTCGATAGCCGACGCCAGGTCGTCGTCGGTGCCGCCTCCCCGCAAAATGCCCCGCAGATCGGTCTCGCGAACCGAGAACAGGCAGTTTCGCAGCTGGCCCTCGGCCGTCACCCGGATCCGATCGCACGACTCGCAAAACGGTCGGGTCACACTGGCGATCACCCCTACCCGCCCGGCCCCGTCGGCGTACGTGTAGGACTCCGCAGGGGCCGAATCCCGAACGCCACCTCCACCGGGGGCCACCAGCGGCCATTCGGCGTCGATGGCGGCGACGATCTCGGTGGCCGGCACCACCTGGCCCATGTTCCACTGCCCCCCGCCGTCGAGGGGCATCCACTCGATGAACCGCAGCTCGACCCCCTTGGCCCTGCCGAAGGCGGCGAAGTCGAGAATCTCGTCGTCATTGAGGCCGCGCACGACCACGCAGTTGACCTTGACCGGATCCAGCCCGGCCGCCAGCGAGGCGTCGATACCGGCCAGTACCGCACCGAGGGCGTCGCGGCAGGTGATAGCGGCGAAGCGGTCCGGACGCAACGAATCGCACGAGATGTTGATCCGCCGCAGCCCCGACCGGGCCAGCTCGGCGGCCTGATGGGAGAGGGTGGCGCCATTGGTGGTCATGGCCAGGTCGACGCCCAGCTCGGCCAGATGGCGGATCAGGACCGGCAGGTGGGCCCGAACGGTGGGCTCGCCTCCGGTGATGCGGATGCTCTCAAACCCAAACCGCTCCACGCAGATGCGGGCCACCCGGGTCAGCTCCTCGTAGGTGAGCAGCTCGTCGCGGGGCAGCCACTTCATCCCCTCCTCGGGCATGCAGTAGGTGCAGCGGAAGTTGCAACGATCCGTGATCGAGATCCGCAGGTCGCGGACGGTCCGGTTGTACGGGTCGAGCAGGGCGGTGGCCACCACCCCACCCTACGGGCCCAGGAGCACCAAGGCGACGGTGTCGCCGGCGACGACCTCGGCGCCGGGCGCCACCACCGCCAGCCCGTCGGCCACGGCCATGGCGTACAGCTGGTTTGAAGCCTGACCGCCGGCGCTTCTCACGTGGTAGCGCCCGTCCGCTTCGACCCCCGCCTGCACCCGCATGTAGGTCGTCCGCCCGTCAGCCCCGCCGCGCCACCTGCTGTCGTCGACGATCGCCGGCACCGGCACCCGATGCAGGTCTGCATCCCCCCGCCCGGCCATGCGCCGCAGACCGGGGCGGGCCAGCACCTCGTAACTCACCATCGACGACACCGGGTTGCCCGGTAGCCCGAACACCGGCGTGGACCCCACCAGCCCGAAGGCGAAGGGCTTCGCCGGCCGGATGGCCACCTGCATCCAATGCATCGCCCCAATCCGGTCGAGGACCACCTTCACCAGATCGAAATCCCCCATGCTGACTCCCCCACTGGTCAGCACGGCGTCGCAACCAGCCGCCCCCTCCTTCAGCCGCCGCTCGATCTCGGCTTCGTCGTCGGGCGCGATTCCCAAGTCGACGACCGAAAAACCATCGCGGCGCAGCAGGGCCATGAGCGTGCGCCGGTTGGAGTCGCGGATCTGGCCCGGGAGCAGCGCGCCGGCCCCCTCCACCAGCTCATCACCAGTCGAGAGCACACCGACGACGGGGGCCGGCACGGCGGACACCCTTTCCCTGCCGACGCTGCACAGCACGCCCAGATGGCCGGGGCCGAGGACCGTGCCGGCCGCGAACACCTCCTGGCCCGCCGCCACGTCCTCCCCGGCCCGGCGCACGTGCTCGCCCGCCGGCGCCGGCGCCGAGACCCAGACGGCGTCGCCCTCGCTGCGGGTGTTCTCCACTATCGCCACCGCATCGGCACCTTCGGGGAAAGGGGCACCCGTCATGATCCGCAGGGCCTCGCCAGGTCCGACCGGGGTGTCGGGCGCCCGCCCCGCCGCCAGGGTGCCGATCACCGTCAACCGGGTCGGACGCCCGGTGCTGGCGGCCTCTACGTCCGCGGCTCGGACCGCGTAGCCGTCCATGGCCGTGTTGGCGAAGGGCGGAACGTCGGTCGCCGCGGTCACCCCCTCGGCGAGCACCAGACCCAGGGCGTCACCGACGTCGACAGGCCGAGGTGGTTTGGGCTGGCAGGCTGCGATGACCTCGGCCTGGGCCTCGGCCAGGGGGATCACGGCCGGCTCAACCGCGCCTCGAGGAAGGCGCGGAACGCCGGGCCCAGGTCGTCGCGCTCGAGGGCCAGTTCCACCGTGGCGCGTAGGTAGTCGAGCTTGTTGCCGACGTCGAAGCGGCCCTCGGTGAAGGTGAACCCGTAGACCGGCTCCGTGCCGAGGAGCAGCTTGATGGCGTCGGTGAGCTGGATCTCCCCGCCCCGGCCCGGCTTCGTCTGGGCGATGGCCTCGAAGATGCCGGGGGTCAGTACGTAGCGGCCCATGACTCCCAGGTTGGACGGGGCCTCCTCCGGGGTGGGCTTCTCGACCAGGTCGTGGACCCGGACCAACGACTCCTCGAGGTCGGTGGCGGCCACGCTCCCGTACGAGGAGATCTCGGCGGGCGTCACCTTCTTGAGGGCTAGCACGGAGGCGCGGTGGCGGTCGTGGGCCGCCAGCATGCCGGCGAGTATCCCGGACTTCTCGTGCATGATGTCGTCGCCGAGCATGACCACGAAGGACTGGTCGCCGACGTGCTGATGCGCCATCGACACCGCGTGGCCGAGGCCTCGGGGCTCCCCTTGGCGTATGTAGTGAATGTCCGCGAGTTGGGCGATGGCGCGCATCTCGGCCAGCAATTCGTGCTTGCCGGCCCGCTCGAGGTGGTGCTCCAACTCCAACGACCGGTCGAAGTGGTTCTCCAAGCTCTCCTTGCCGCGCCCGGTGATGATCAGGATGTCGGTGATGCCGTTCTGCACGGCCTCCTCGACCACGTACTGGATGGCGGGCTTGTCCACCAAGGCCAGCATTTCCTTCGGCTGGGCCTTCGCGGCAGGGAGGAACCTGGTCCCGAGGCCGGCCGCGGGGATGACGGCCTTCTGGATGGAGTGTGCCACGTCCGATTGTTCTATCACCGGCTAGCGAGCGGATCCCTCCGGGCTCCGGTAGACTGGCACTCCACACTTGAGAGTGCTAATCCATCGATTTCGAGATTTCGCGCAGGAGGACCCGGAGCGCATGCCTACTTACGAATACGCCTGTAAGTCGTGCGGTGAGCACCTCGAGGTAGTCCAATCCTTCAAGGACGAGCCGCTCAAGAAGTGCCCCGCCTGCGGCGGGCCGCTGCGCAAGGTGTTCGGAAGCATCGGCATCGCGTTCAAGGGCAGCGGCTTCTACAAGACCGACAGCCGCAGCACCGCGGCGGCGGGCAAGTCGGCCGGGGATGACGGGGCGGGCTCGGGCTCGAAGTCCGACTCGGGGGGATCGTCCTCGGAGTCGTCGGGGTCATCGGGGTCGTCGAGCGATGGCGACCGAGCCCCGGCCAAGAAGGAGCCGGCGCCAGCCAAGACCGGCTCGTCCGGTTCGGGGTCGGGGTCGTCTGGGTCCGGGTCGTCCGGGTCGGGGTCGTCCGGGTCCGGGTCGGGGTCGTCCGGGTCCGGGTCGGGGTCGTCTGGGTCCGGGTCCCGGTCCGGCTCCCGGTCGTCGGGATCCGGGTCGTCTGGGTCCGGGTCGGGGTCGTCCCCGTCGAGCGCGGCCGCCTCTTAACGGTCCGGCTTCCGGGTACCCGGCCGCTATGGCCCCCGCCGAGATCGCCGTCATCGGCGGATCGGGTTTCTACCAGTGGCTGGACGACGCCACCGAGGTCGCGCCCGACACGCCGTACGGCCCGCCCTCGGGTCCGATATCGGTCGGCACCGTCGGCGACCGGTCGGTGGCGTTCCTCCCCCGCCACGGCCCGCATCACGAGGTGGCTCCCCACGCGGTCAACGCTCGGGCCAACCTGTGGGCCCTGCGCGACTTGGGCGTGCGCCGGGTCATCGGCCCGTGTGCGGTGGGCTCGCTGCGGCCCGACATCGACCCGGGCGACCTGGTGGTGCTCGACCAGCTGATCGACCGGACGTGGGGGCGCAAGGACTCCTACGTCGAGGGAGAGATAGTCGAACACGTGAGCTTCGCCGATCCTTACTGCCCCGAACTGCGCGCCACTCTGGTGGCAGCCGCCACCGGAGGAGCCGCCGGCGCCGGCTGGGCGAGCCAGGGCGGCGGGGCGGTGCACCAACGGGGAACGGTCGTGGTGGTCCAGGGCCCCCGCTTCTCGACTAGGGCCGAGTCGCACTGGTACCAGGCCGCCGGCGTGGACGTCATCAACATGACCCAGTATCCCGAGGCCTACCTAGCCCGCGAGCTGGGCCTCTGCTACGCCGGCCTGGCCCTCGTCACCGACCGGGACGCCGGCATCGAGGGCGATCCGGACCGCGCCCCGGTCACCATGGAGGCAGCCCTGGCGGTGTTAGCCGCCAACGTGGACCTGACCCGGAGCCTCCTGGCCACCGCGATCCCGGCGATCCCGACTGACCCCGGGTGTACCTGCGCGGCCGGCGGGGCGGCGAGCCTACGCGGGTAGCGGGGCCGGCGGGAGCCAGCCGCGGGCCGGCGGGAGCCAGCCGCGGGCCGGCGGGAGCCGGCGGGGCGGGGCCGGCGCCCCGCCACATCCCGAACTTGGTAGACCTCGGTGTTCTTTGTACATCTTTGCTTCTTTGTAGCGCAGCAGACCGTCAATGGCGCCGTCCGCTACGAAGATGCTGGATTTTCCAAAGAAATTTAAATGAAATATCATGTTACGACATCAAATATATTGACAGGCCGGGCTATCAGACGCAAACCGGTTGCGCCGAAATGGTCGCACTCGCAGGTCGGCGCTCAGCGGCCTTCAGCGGCTGAGCAAGAGCGTGGCCACCGACCCGACCGCCAGGAACATCCCGAACGGCAGGGCAGTGGCAAGTCCGGCCCGCCTGGTGGCCAACAGCAACACGCCGGTGAGCGCAGCCAGCACGTTGGCCAGGAACAGGCCGACGACTACCTCGCCGGCGCCGCCGGACCAGGCCAAGACCAAGCCGATGGGTAGGGCCAGGCGCACGTCCCCGAATCCCATCCAGCGGGGGTTGGCGATCGACACCGCGGCCAGCACCGCCGCGGCACCCAGACCGAACACGACCGCGACATCGAAGCGGTGCCACGCGCCTGTCGCGGCGGCCCCGGCGACCATGGTGGCCCCGGTCGCCGCGGTCGTCCACCACACCGGTCCCTTGGGTAGAAGGAGCCACTCCACGTCGCCGGCGGCAAGAGCGACCAGCCCGGCGATCAGCACCAGCTGCGGGGGTAGGAGCCACGTCGGCCCGCTGTGGGCGGCCTGGGCGGCAGCGAGCGCGGCGGCCGCGGCGACGACAAGGGGACGCCGCCCGGTTATGGACCGCACCCGACGTCGCGCCGAGGTGGTGACGCCGTTGCCGCCGGCGGCGGTGGCGCCGGCTGTCGTAGCGACGCCGGAGCGGCCGGCGGTAGTGGCGAAACGGGACCCGCTGGCAGTCGTGGCGCCGGCGAAACGGGACCCGCCGGCGACCCCGGCGCCGGCGGTAGTGGGGACGGACATCTTGGCGTCGGCCTGGTCCAGCTCGACGCCCGAGAGGGGGATCCGGGCGGCGCGGTGTGCGATGACCCAGTCCAGTCCGGCGGCGGCCGGGGCGCACGCCGCGGCCGCCGCGAGGGAAAGGAGCCCGTTCACCGTCAGCCCACCAGCACGGTCGTTTCGCAGTTGACGTAGTTGTCGGTGATCGTGGCGTATCCGAGGTTGATCCCTTGGGCCTGCAGTATCGGGGTCAGAGCCGAGTCGAGAGAGCTCAGCGCACTATTTAGGAGGCCGGCCGCCGCTCCTAGCCCGCTCGGGGCGGAGAGGACGATGTTGGGATTGCTGTTGGAGGAGTTCCAGGCTGCCGGTTCATTGGTCCCAAATGGACCGTCGAAGGTGTTGGAGAAGGATCCCCCGCCGACCGAGACCGACGTCCCGGTGATCGAGCTGGAGGCGATCGTAAAAGACGGAGCGACGGTGGCGGCTTCGGTGGTGCCGGCGATGGTCGCCGTTTCGGAGCTTTCGGAGGTCCCGCAGCTAAGGGCGGTCAACCTGGCGTTGGCGTCGGCTCCGGTGACTTGCAAGCTGATGCCCACCGACCCCAGGCCACCGAGGGACAAGTCGGCGAGGGACAGGTTCGCCCTGGCCTGGGTCTGCTTCGCCCGGACCGGGCACGGACCGAGTCCTTGTGGGCAGCTTTGGCCGACCGCGTCGGCCGGGCCCGGCCCGGCCACCGCCACGGGTGAGACCGTTGTGACCGTGGCCGCGAGCACCCCGAGTCCGCCCACATTCACGTCGACGGCATGGCCCTCATCCGCCAGGGCGGCCACGTCGGTCAAGAAGCTGGCCGCGTTGAACTCGGCATACGCCGCCGGCGCCAGGGCTCCGGAAGACGAGGTGTTGCAGGCGTTGGTCCCGCCGCTCAGATCTACCAATTGGCACAAGTTGACATTGCCTGATCCGTGGACCCTGGTGGCGCCCGCCGGGCCTACTCCGAGGGCGCCGCTGAGGTTTCCGGACGCGTCCTCGGCGGCGGTGGTGTCCTGAGCTACCAGGGCGTTGTAGTAGTAGCTGAGCTCGGTACCAGGAGGCACGTTGTCGGTGAGGAGGCTGGACAGCGTGCCGACTTCGGTGTTGGCCGCCAGGATCTGACCGAGCGACACGTCCACCCCGGCCAGGCCGCTGTTGCTCAGGAGACTGATGTCAGCACTGCTCGTCCCGAGCTCCTGGCTGAGGATCTGGTCGACGTACTGGTTCTGAAAGTCGAGTAGACCCGATCCCAGACTGAAGGCGGAAACACCAGTCTGGCTCGTTGATCCGCCAGGGGGACCTCCTCCACCCGGCGTTCCGCTTCCTCTGAAGACGCGCATGGCGGTCGCGGTCCGTGTGGACGTGGCGCTACCCGCGGCGAACACAAAGCTGGTGACCGAGCTGGCCTCGACCCGCACCGCATTGATCACCTTCGTCGGATCGGCCCCGGCGGCCGCGGTGCACGACCCTTGCCCCGCCGAGGCCAGGGCGGTCGAGAAGGGGCAGGACTCGATCGGAGTGAAGACGGGGCACTGGTGGCTCGACGAGCAAGTTCCCATCGTCACCAAGTCGCCCCCTCCGTCGGCTACTCCGTTGCGAAGCGCGCTCTCGGTGGCTTCGTACTGGATGACCTGCGCCAGCGAATAGGTGGTGTTGTTGTTGATGGTGACGTTGGGGTCCTGCGCCGAGGCCACAGTGCCGTCGATGAACTCGGCCGAGTCCAGGGCCACCGCGTCAGCCAACGCTTGCACGCTGCGGTTGGTGTCCACCTCCCGGCCGATGTCGAAGCTGAGCGCGGTAGCGGCCAGGACCATCGTCATGGATAAGGCGGCCAGCACGGCAATGGCCCCGTGCTCATCGGCGCCGCGTCGCCGCCAGCGGGATGGGATCGAACGAATGGCGCTCACTGTTGCAGGGCCCCGTTGCCGATCAACACGTTGGACGAGACGCTCAGCGACGACGGGGTGGGCAGCAGCGGGAAGTCGATCACCGGATGCTTTTTGTAGTTGTAGGTGACGGTGACCCGCAGGCAGGAGTAGTTCTGCGGGGCATTGCAGGTCGGGGCGTCTATCTGGGAGGCGCTGCATGTCAGCGCCGGGTTACTGCAGTTGATCGGTATCAGACCAGCCCCGTCCTGCTGCACATCCTGCTGGAGTTCGGTTCGAGCGGCATACACCGCAGCGCCGATGGACTGATAGGTAACCGCGGACCGAGCCGCATCGGACGTGGCGTCGATCATTTGGTTCCGGACCAGAAAGATGGTCCCGTATTGGATGATTCCGAACAGGAGCAGCAGGAAGATCGGTAGAACCAAGGCAAACTCGACGGCCGAGGCACCGCGCTGGTCTGTGACTTCGCGGCGGCTCAGTTTTGTCCGATTTAGTCGTATACGCACGGTTAAGAACCCCTTCTCGCCCAGTCCTGAAGAAGCTATCCTCGACGAAGATTGGGACAAAGGGGGGCTGGGGTCAACGGGCCAAAAGAACTATTCACTTCCATTCGGAGTGGGGCGAGAATCCGAACGTTAGGTACCCAACCCGTTCCATTCGGAACTCCTGGGGACGGCTGAGGAAGGAGACACCTAGTGGCCAAGCGATCGACCATGCTCATCGTCATCGGGGTGGCGGTGTTCGTGCTGGGAGCGGCGGTGGTGGTCGTGTCGCTGCACGCGCACGCCAACGGTACGACCAAGGCGGAGGTCACCGGCGACAGCGGGCTCGATACCGCCGTGGTCGTGGCGACCAGCTCGGTGGCGGCCGGTACCAGTGGTGAAAGCCTCATTGAGTCCAAGAGCGTGGCCCTGGAGCCCGTCCCCGCCCGGGAATTCAGCGCCGACGATCTCACCTCTCTGGCCTCTCTGGAGCAGGAGTCCCTCCTCCGATCCCTGCCCGCCGGGACGCCAGTACAGGCGTCGGATCTCAGCGCCGACACCGGCCCGTTGACCCCACCAAGCGGTTACGAGAGCATCGCCCTCACCCTCGACAACGGCGCCAGCGGGCTCGCCGGCTACCTGCAGCCCGGCTCTGACGTCGACGTATACGCCAATGTCATCAAGGCGAGCAACACCGTCAACGGGTCGGTACAGCTTCCGTGCGTGGCCCTGGTGGCGCCTAGCGTTGAGGTGCTTGATGTCTCCGACGAGGTTCCGGCGTACCGTAGCGATCCGGTCGTCGGCGGACGCTCCGTGCCCGACAGCATCACGGTCCTGGTCTCAGTGTCGCCGACCCTGGCGCCCTCGATGGTGTACTACGCCGAGAACGACCAGCTCTACCTGGTCGCCAGTGGCCAAAGCAAGGTTGCGGCGTCCAATACCTGCTCCGGCCTGGTCGCCGGAGGGGGGCTGGTGCCGGTCTCGTGATCGCCCGCAAGGTTCTGGTCGTCACTCGGGCCGCGGCCCAGGCCCGACAAATACAGGCCGCAGCCGGGCCCGGGTGCATCGTCACCCACCACGACCGGGTACGTGACGTCGAGGAGTTTCTGGAGCTGAAGGGGCCTTTCGACGTTCTAGTGGCCGGCCCGCTGTTCGACTCCCGGGCGGGCATGGAGCGGCTGCGCCGCATCCGGGCGGCCAACCCCGACCTTCCGGTCCTGCTCGTCCTGCCCAAGCCCCAGCGCTCGCCGGTGCCCGACATCGTCCGGGTCGGCGCCGTCGACCTGGTCGAGTTGCCGGCGGACCGCCGCCGCTTGGCCGCCGGCCTGCGACGCACGTTCGACGCCGGCCGCGCCGACCCCGCCGCCTCCGATCGGCCCTCCGAGTGGGACGTCTCCCTTGCCGAGGTGATCAGCGTGGCCTCGCCGAGCGGCGGGTGCGGGAAGACCTTCTATTCGACCAATCTGGCCCACTTTCTCAACCGCACCACCGGCCGGCGGGTCTGCCTGGTGGATCTCGACCTCCAGTTCGGCGAGGTCATGTCGGCTCTGCGGCTCAACCCTCGCTACACCATGGTCGACGTCATCCTTAGGAGCGACGAGGAGCGGGCGGATCTCGACACCTATATCGAGGAGTACCTGACCGTCCACGACAGCGGATTTTGGGTATTGCCGGCCCCGCGCCATCCCGCTGATGCCGATCGGATCACTCTGCTCGACGTGAGCCGGATGGTCGCCGCCCTGCGGCGCCACTTCGACTACATCGTGGTCGACACCTCCGCCCAGCTTTCGGAGGTCACCCTCACCGCGCTCGAGCAATCCACCGCCCTGATCTGCATGGCGACCCTGGACCTGCCGAGCATCCGCAACATGAGGGTGTTCCTCGACACCCTGGGTCGACTCAACGTTCCGACGGACCGCGTATCGGTGATCCTCAACAAGGTCGAGCCGGACATGGGTATCAAGATCGAGGAGGTCGACGAGGCGCTCCACCACAAGGTGGTGTCGGTGCTCCCGTACGCCCGGGAAGTGAGCCGCTCCATCAACCAGGGCCAGCCGGTCATGGTCACCGATCCCAGGGCAGAGATCAGCAAGAGGCTCGCCACCGGGATGCAGTGCCGGGTCGATCCGGCCGGCGGGTCAGGGCCGGCGCCGACCGTCGACGTGGAGGAGGGGGGCAGGCGCTGGAGCCTCAGGGCCCCGGGTCAGGGCGACCCAGTCCGTCGGGGCGACCCAGTCCGTCGGGGCGACCCAGTCCGTCGGGGCGACCCAGTCCGTCGGGGCGACCCAGCCCGTCAGGGCGACCCGGCTCGGCCGACCGACGGACCGGCCAAAGCCGGTCGCCGGCTGCTCAAGGTGCTCAATCGGAGGGAGGACGGGAGATGAAACTATCCGAGAAGTTGGCCAGCTCCTCGGCCGCGGCTCAGCCGGCTGAGGGCAAGTCGCAGCCCTCGGGTGGAGCCCGCCGGTCCCGGCCCCGTCCCAGGCCGGCGACCGGGGACGAGCGTTGGAAATCGTCGAAGCGAGCCGTACACCAGCGACTGCTGACCGAACTGGCTTCCTCGTCGGCACAACTTCCGGCCCCGGCTCTCAAAGCCAAGGTGCGCACCGCCTTGGACGAGATCCTGGAGACCGAGGATATCGGCGTCTCGCGGTTGGAGCGCCAGCGCTTCGTGCAGGAGCTGCTCGGTGACATCCTCGGTTACGGCCCTCTCGACGACCTCCTGGCCGACGATGAGATCACCGAGATCATGTGCAACGACTTCGACGAGATCTGGATCGAGCGGGACGGGATCATCCATCGCACGGACGCGGCGTTTAGTGACGTCGACCACTATCGCCGGATCATCGAGAAGATCGTCGTGGCCGTCGGCCGGCGGGTCGATGAGTCCTCGCCGATGGTGGACGCCCGGCTCCCGGACGGCTCCCGTGTCAACGTCATCCTGCCCCCTCTCGCTGTCCGCGGCCCCGTTCTGACGGTACGAAAATTTCCCGCGTCACCGCTGACCATCGCCGACCTAATCCGCTTCGGAACGATCAGCACCGAAGCGTCCACCTTTCTCGAAGCCTGTGTTCGGGCCCGGATCAACGTCCTGGTCAGCGGGGGTACAGGGACGGGCAAGACGACGATGCTCAACGTGCTGTCGGCTTTTATCCCCGACTCCGAGAGGATCATCACCATCGAGGAGGCGGCCGAGCTCCAGCCCCACCAGCCTCACACCGTAAGCCTCGAGGGTCGTCCTCCCAACGCCGAGGGCGCCGGCGAGGTGAGGATCAGGGATCTGGTCAAGAACTCCTTGCGGATGAGGCCGGACCGGATCATCGTCGGCGAGTGCCGGGGTGGAGAGACGCTCGACATGCTGCAGGCCATGAACACCGGCCACGAGGGATCCATGACGACCGTGCACGCCAACAGCTCGAGGGAAGCCCTGTCGCGCCTCGAGGTCATGGTCCTGATGGCCGGATTCGAGCTGCCGCACCGGGCCATCCGGGAGCAGATCGCCGCCGCGGTCGACGTGATAGTGCACCTCGAACGCACGCCGGGTGGATTCCGATTGGTCTCGTCGATCACCGAGGTACAGGGCCTAGAAGCCGACGTGGTCGTGCTGCAGGATCTGTTTCGCCGGGCGCCGCAAACCGACCGGGCACCCGGACCGCTCGTCCCGACCGGCTTGCGTCCCAAGTTGGCCGAGCGCCTGGCCGAAAGGGGTGCGCCCGTCGACGCGGCCACCTTCCGTCTGGACTCTGCAGACCTGCAACGGCAGGAACGCCACCGCCAGCGACCAACCCGGTTCCGGGCTGACGCTGTCGATTATGTCCCGAGGGGGCGGTGACGATGGGACTCAGTGTCGGCGACGTGGCCGCGGCCATCTTGGTGGGTGGCGGGTTGGCGTCCGCCACCGTCGGTGTCCTGCTACGCGCCCGGGGCCGGAGCGAGACCTTGGCCGAGCTGCTCGAGCTTGTCGGGGGCGAGCAGGACATCCCGGTAACGGCGGTCACCGAGTCGCCAGCCTCTCCCCCCGTGAGCAGGGTCACGGCCCGGCTGGGTGACCTGCTCGGCAGACTCGACACCCGCGGCTCGCTCGAGAAGAGGCTGGCGCGGGCCGACATCCCCCTCCGCCCGGGCGAGTACCTGTTCCTTGCTGGTCTGGCGTCGGTCCTCACCGGCTTGGTCGCGGGCTTCGTAACCGGCTCCGTCTTGGTCGGCATCCCGGTGGCCGTCGTGATCGCATACGGCGCTCGCCTGTACGTCGTCCGCCGGGCTCGGAATCGGCGCGAGGCGCTGCGCGCCCAGCTCCCTGACGCCTTCTCCTTGATTGCCGCGGCCGTGTCTTCGGGCCACACCTTCCTGCGCTCGATCCAGCTTCTGAGGGAGCAGATCTCGGCGCCTCTCGCGGGCGAGCTGGACCGGGTCGTAGCGGAGGTGATGCTCGGCAGCAACCTCATAGACGCCCTGGAGCGGATGGCGGCCCGGACCGAGATCGAGGAGCTCCGTTGGGCCGTGCAGGCCGTGAGGATCCAGCAGACGACGGGCGGCCAGTTGGCCGAGCTGCTTCACACCCTCGCCGGGTTCATGCGGGCCCGGGAGGACGTCCACCGGGAGGTGGTGGTTCTGACAGCCGAGGGTCGGTTCTCGGGGTGGATTCTCATGGCCCTGCCGTTCTTCGTGGCCCTGGTCTTGCGGGTCACGGCGCCGAGCTATCTTGATCCTCTCTTTCGGGGTTGGGGCTTCGCCTGGCTGGGTTTGTGCGCAGTACTGCTGGGCATGGGCTATTTCGTGATTCGCCGTCTAGTCGAAATCGAGGTCTAGCGAGATGGACACCGCAGGGATCGTCGCCGGGATGGGGTTGGTGGTCGCGGGGATAGGGGTTGTGCTCGTCGTCGGGTGGCGGGCCCGCGCCCAGAGCGGCATCCTCGCCTATCTGAGCGAGACGGATGGGTCCGGGGGGACGGACGATCCGATCGCCGCGGTGCCCTCGATCGGGGAGCGGGTGCTACGTCCCCTGGCTAGTAGGACCACCAACCGGGTCCGCGACCTGTTGCCGAGCCGGCATCTGGACCGCCTCCACCGCCAACTGCTTCACGCCGGGCTCAGCACATCGATCCGGGCCGAGGAGATGGCGACGGTCCAAGTGGTGGTGGCCGGTCTGGGCGCCTCAGGAGCCGTCGCGCTCGTGGCGGCTGGCAGTGGATCGCTGAAGTTGCGGTTGCTGGCGGCCTTGTTGGTGGTGCTGTGCGCCGTCCTGGGACCGCCAGCCTGGCTGGCCCGCCGGGTGCGGGAACGGACGTCGGCTCTGGAGCGCGGCCTGCCCGACATGCTCGACTTGCTGACCATCGCGGTCGAGTCCGGACTCGGTCTGGAGCAAGCCATGGAGGCGGGGTGCTCGAATTTCGACTCGCCGATATCCGAGGAGATGGCCCGCACCCTGCAGGAGATGAGCCTCGGTCTCTCCCGTCAGCAGGCCCTGGACAATCTCAAGGAGCGCTCCGAATCGGCCGATCTCATCAGCTTCGTCCTGGTCCTCACCCAGGCCGACATCCTGGGCATGCCCATCGGTCGGGTTCTGCGTTCTCAGGCCGACGAGATGCGCGAGCGGCGCCGGGCTCGGGCTCGCGAGAAGGCGGCGAAGCTGCCGGTGAAGATCCTCTTCCCCTTGATCTTTTTTATCCTGCCGCCGCTCATGGTCATCGTCATCGGACCGGCCGCGGGGGCTATCGACCGTGCGTTCAGCCTGTGATTAGTCGCTCACCGGCGACATCGCCGAGTCGTACATCGGGCTGGAAGAACGTCCGCATCCGGGCCGGCCGTGAAGTGGGTGGCTTCGAAGCGGCCGTGGGCGAGAGTCGGACAGAGATGGCCACGCTGGTCTTGAAGTGGATGGCGATCCTGGCCGGGGCCGTGCTGGTGGCCCGGTCCACGTCGTCCACCACCCCGCTTCTCTGGGGCCTGCCGATCGCCGCCGCGGTGGGCCTGCGGACGGTGGATGCATCCGTGAGGCGGCCGCGCCCGGGGCGGTCGCGGTCGGTCACCGCCGCCGGCCTGATCGTCGAGGTCGGTCTGGCGGCTACGGCCGTGAGCCAGACTGGGGGATGGCACTCGGGCTGGGTGGTGACCCTGGTCAGCGAGGCGGCGTTGTGCGGTCTCTCGTTGCCGGCGCGCTGGACCGGGCAGGTGGCGTCAGCGATGGTCATCGTCTTGTTCTGGGTGGACCTGGCCGGGAGGTACACCCTGACCGAGGCCCAGCGCTACTCGCTCAACCTCGACGTGCTGCTGGCGGTCGTGGCCCTGGCCGTGGCCTACGGGACCTGGCTGGCTCGCTACGGCGACCGCGATCGAGCCCGGCTGGCCTGGACCAATGAGCGGCTCATAGCCACCAACGACCTGCTGGTGCAGTTGGAGCAGATCGCCCTCCGAAGCGAGGATGCAACCGACCCGCAGCAGGCGGCCCGGGCGGTAGCCCGCTTGGCTCGTAAGCTGCTCGAGCCCGACGTGGTGGTCGTGGCCAGCGCCGCCAGCCTCGGCGAAACCTGGCGGGTGCTCTTGGCCGAGGGGGTGGCGGTGGACGCCATGGTCGGACAGCTCCAGGTGTTACAATGGGCGGTCGCCGAGGCGGCCAACGGCAGTCCCAAACCGGTCCCGATCGGTCCGGGCCCGGCGCTGCTGTCGGACGAGTCGCGCGCCGGTGCCTGCATCCCGTTGATGATTCGCGGCCGGTTGATCGGCGCCCTGATCCTGGAGAGCGCCAAGCCCGGCTACTGGAGCGACCAGCACTACGAGATCATGGCCCAACTGAGCCCCTGGGCCGCCCTGCTTGTCGACAACGCCTGCCGCTTCAACGCCTTGTGGGTCGTCGGCTCGGCAGAGCAGCGGGCCCGCGTGGCGCGTGATCTCCATGACAACCTCGGCCAGAGCATGGCGGCGCTTGGGCTGGAGCTGGACGGGATCGCCCGGAGCTTCGACGACCAGACCCAGGCCGACCGGATACGGGAGTTACGAGCCGGGGTCACAAACATGGTCGCCGAGCTTCGGTACACCATGCGGGACTTGTGCTGCGACGTCAGCACGACCAGAAGCCTCGGGGCGGCCCTCGAACAGCTGGCGCGCGGCATCGCCAGCCGGTCGAGCACCGAGATACAACTCGACGTCGACGCCGAAGACCGGCTCCCCCTGGCCCAGGAACACCAGATCCTCCAAATGGCGCGAACCCTGTTGGGGGCCGCGGTCGAGTCCAGAGCCGACTCGATCAGGGTGGTCTGGACGACCGACCGGGATGGCGGCTGCCTGGAAGTCGGATACGACGGATGCCAGGCCGCTCCGGGCGGTTTCTACGAGACGGAGGCGCCCATCCTGGCGGCCGTCGAGGAAGTACGCGACCGCTGCTGGGCGGTCGGCGCGACGGTGGAGTGTCAGACGGAGAATGGTGGGAGCAGCCGGGTGCGCTGTCGGGTGGGGTCATGACACCGCCGAGAGTGCTGATCGTCGACGACCACCCGGTGATGCGCGATGGCCTGCGCCGATCACTCGAAGCCTTCGACGTGGACGTGATCGCCGGGGTGGCTGACGGGCGCGCCGCGGTGGCGGCCGTGGAGAGGTTGCGTCCTGAAGCCGTGGTGATGGACATATCCATGCCGTCGATGGACGGCATCTCGGCTACTGAGATCATCCGGTCCCGGCACCCCGAAGTGGCGGTGGTGGTCCTGACCTTCAACGGGGACGAGGACGTGCACCGTCGGGCCCTCGAGGCTGGCGCGTCCGTGGTGATAACCAAGGACGCACCCGCCGAGGACGTGGTGGCAGTGCTCCGCGAGGTGCTCGCTGGGGATCCCGTCGGCGAGCGACGGTCGGAACGGCCCCGGCTGGACGGCGAGCTCTCCCTAACCAGCCGTGAGATCGAGATCCTGTCGCTGATCACCAAGGGAGCTTCGACGACCCGGGTCGGCACCGAGCTGTACATCAGCGTGAAGACCGTGAAAAATCACCTGGCGTCGATCTACGACAAGCTCGACGTCACTGATCGCACCCAAGCGGTACTGAGCGCGCTTCGGCTCGGCCTGGTCTCTCTGGACTCCTAAACCCTTCCCCGGGCAATGATCCATTTAGCCACTGGATCGGTGGCGTATTTGGCGCGCTCGGAAGACTCCAGACCGGGAAAAAAGTAGCGAACGGGAGAGGGGCTGAATAGATCGAATGACCTATAGGAAGGTGCAGGTAGACAGCAGATAATGAAGCCAAGAAGCCGCTACGTGCTCTTGCCAAAAATCAATGACCAGGAGGACCGAATACCATGTACACCGTCACCTTCGCCGTCCTGCAGGGCGTCTTCGCCACCCGCATGTGGCTGCAGGAGCGGGTCGGCTCCGAGCGCGGCGCCGCGGCTGTGGAGTACGGGCTGCTGGTGGGCCTGATCGCCGCCGTCATCGTCGGTGTCGTCGCCGTCTTCGGAACCGGTTTGGAAAATATCTTCAGCAACACGAGCAACGCAGTATGCAAAGGCGCTAACGCAGCCGCTACCGGAGGCTGCGTTAAAGGCGGCTGACCAGTCGCACCTCCTCGGCCTGACCCCTGCCGGGTACCCCGCACGACGAAGTGCAGGAGGTACCCGGCAGGGGCGCGTCAGGTGGCGAATCGGTGCCCGGCCGCCTGCGCCCGTCGTAGGCCGCCAGGGTTGTAGGCCGCCAGGGTCGACCCGGGCCTCCCGTTGCGCTTCCACCAAGAACGCGGGCAACCTAGCAGCGTGCTCGCACGTCAGGTATAGGTGTGGCCGTTGATGCCTGGCCGGCGGCAGGGGACGACGCCCGTCGGGCCGTCGGCGTGGAGTTCGGCGCGCTCTTCGACACCCACTACCTGCCGCTTTGCCGTCTGGCCTATGTACTTCTCGGCGATGCGGCCCGCGCCGAGGACGCTGTCCAAGAGGCCTTCCTGCGAACCTTCGCCGGCTGGGGCCGGCTGCGCCAGCCGGATCTCGCCCACGTCTACCTCCGCAAAGCCGTGCTCAACCAGTGCCGCTCTGGTTTACGCCGTCGCGTCACCGAATGGCGGGCCAACTCGGTGGTCGCGGCCGCCGAGCGACCCCATAACGGCGACGGGTTTGAGGATCGGCGCGCCCTCAGACTTGATATCACCGCGGCCGTACGAGAGCTGGCCCCTCGTCAGCGTGAGGCGGTGGTTCTTCGGTACTTCCTCGATCTGGGCGAGCTGGAGATCGCCTCCGTCATGGGAGTCAACGTCGGTACCGTGAAATCGCAACTGGCCAAGGCCCGTCATAATCTGGCCTCGATGGGCGCCCTCGGAGCGGGGGGTCGAGATGGTTGACGACTTCGAGTCCTCTCTCCGGCACGGGCTCTGGAGCAATGGCTCGGCTTGGAATCCAGCCCAGCCGATAGAGACCACGCGAACCGAACTGGCGGCGAAGATCGGGCGGCGTCGCCGGGCCCAGGTCAGCCTGGCCATCGCCGCGATAGCGATGCTCGGTTGTGGGGCAGTCCTCCACCACATCGCGTCCTCGAACGGCGCCGGCAGCCTGGATGCCACCTCGACGCTGTCCGGAAACCCGGCGGGGGCAGCTTCTCGCGAGCTGGCCGGCCGGGCGTCCCAAGCGCCAGGCGGGGGCCAATCGACCACACCGACGAGCACCGGCGGCGCCGGCGCTCGCCCGGGTGATGGTTCCGGATCTGGCGAGTCAGCGGGGCTGCTGGGTATGTCGGGTGGTTCGGGTCCCGGCCAGGCGGGCGGTCTCGTCACCGCCACGACGGTGGGTTCGTCGAGCACCTCACCTTCGACCGTTTCTACCGTGGTCTCGCCGACGTCACCCTCGACCTCCTCCGCTTCGACGGCGCCTCCCGACACTCAGGTTCCGGGGACGACGGTGCCCACGCCGCCCACGACCACGACGACCCCGACCACGACCACGACGACACTGCCAACGACCGCGACGACGGTGCCAGACGTCTATACATTCACGAACGGCGACTCGGGACTCACCGAGGCTGTCCCAGTGGGGGCGACGATCGAGCTGTCGCTGAGTTCTTGCCCAGGCGGTTCCTGGGGGCGCTCGACGAGCAGTGCCCTGTCGGTGGTCAAACCGGTGGCGTCGACGCCCGACCCGGGGGCCGGTTTGACTTCGGACACCCTCGTTGCCGAGTCACCCGGCCAGGCGGTGCTCCGGGCCCGGCCGGTATCAACATGCGCCACCCCCGTGCTGCCTTTTGTACTCACCATCGAGGTCGATGCCGCCATCGCCTAGCCGCCTCGTTACAGCTGTGTGTTATGTGGCTCCGGCCTATTGCCCGCCGGCCGGTGTGTTCTTACTCTCGTCACGGATGGACATATCACCCGACCAGACCGACCAGACCCGATCAGACGGAAGGCAGGCACCGTGAACAAGGCGATCGCACCGGAGACTCGCAGCCGGGCTATTGCGGCCGCCCGAGGGCTGGTCCCTTTCGATGTGCTGATCACCGGTGGCACGGTGGTGGACGTGGCCCTGGGCAGGCTCCGTCCCGCCGATGTCGGCCTGGTCGGTGAAATGATCGCCAGCGTGCATCGGCCCGGACGCTTTACCGATTGCACCCAGCGATTCGACGCCACCGGACGCTACGTCGCCCCCAGCTTCATGGACCTTCACGTCCATTTTGAAAGCTCGATGCTCACCCCGGAGCGATATGCCGAGGCGGTGGTCCCGAGAGGCACCACCACCGTGTTCGGAGACCCCCACGAGCTGGCCAACGTCAGCGGCCTCGATGGGATGACGTATGCCATCGAGGCCAGCCGGTCCGCGCCGCTGCGTTATATCTTCCAGGCCCCGTCGTGCGTGCCGCCGGCTCCGGGCCTGGAGCTCTCGGGCGCCGACTTCCTCGGACCGGAGATCGGCGAGATGCTCTCCTGGGCAGACGTGGCCGGCGTGGCCGAGGTAATGGACATGCGGGGCGTGTTGGACCGTTCCCCTCGCATGGTCGACGTGGTCGCTGCTGGCCTGGAGTCCGGATGCCTGGTAAGCGGGCACGCCTGGGGTCTGACCGGGGCTGAGCTGCAGGGTTATGCGGCCGCGGGAATCACCTCGGATCACGAGATCTCCACGGCCGCCGACGCCCTCGAGAAGCTCGAAGCCGGGCTGACGGTCGAGTTGAGAGGAGCGGTACCCGGGGTGGTGCAGCCGCTGGCGGCCGAGCTGGCCGCTATGCCCGGAGCGCCGCCGAACCTGGTGGTGTGCACCGACGACATCTTCGCCCACGTCCTGATCGACGAAGGCGGGGTCGACGAGCTGCTCCGCGAGCTCATCCGGGGTGGGCTCGATCCCATCCAGGCCATCCGCTGCGCCACCATCAACGGGGCCTACCGCCTGCGCCGATCCGACCTCGGGCTGGTTGCCGCCGGGCGCCTGGCCGACATCGCCATCCTCTCCGACCTGCCGTCGGTCCGGGTGGAGGACGTCTTCGTCGAGGGAAGGTGGACCGCATCGCAGGGCCGGATGCTCGGCCCGGTCGCCCTGTCGGACTCCAAGGCTCCCCTTGGCACCGTCAAGGTCCCGCCGCTCCCAGCCGACGCTTTCAAGATCCGAGTTCCCGGCGTCAGCTCGGGCCGGGCCACCCTGCGGGTGGTGCGAGGCGTGCGGTTCCGCACGTGGGACGAGGTGGAGGTCAGGGTCGAAGACGGAATCGCCCAGTTGCCGCCCGGCTACGTGGTCATGGCCTCGGTCCACCGGCACGGGCGGGCCGAGCCGATCCCGGCCTGTGGGATCCTGGGCGGGTGGGGAGAGTGGACGGGCGCGGTGGCCACGACCGTTTCCCATGACACCCACAACCTGGTGGTCTTCGGCCGCGAGCCGGAGGATCTCGCCGCGGCCGCCAACGCCCTGATCGACTCGGGGGGAGGGATGGCGGTTGCTCGCCGAGGGCGGGTAATCGCTTCCCTCGACCTGCCCGTCGCCGGCCTGCTCAGCGACCGGCCGATCGATGATCTGGCTGCTGAGCAGAAGCGGCTGCAGACCGCCGCTTTCGAAGTCGGGACCTTCGCGACCGACATGTACCACCGTCCCATCTTCCAGCTCCTGGCCGCCTCCTTGGCTTGCAACCCTGGCCCGTGCGTGACCGACATCGGTTTGGTCGACGGGACAAGGGGCGAACGGGTCGACCCGGTCGTGTCGGTGTCCTAGACCAGATGCAGCTCGCGGTCGGGAACGTCGACCGCATCGGTGCTCCAGCCCCAGATGGACACCACCCGCCGGTCGTCGTCGGTGTAGGGGTCCCGTCCGTGCATCATCCGGTAGTTGTCGATGCAGAGCAACTGCCCGGCTTGGAGCGCAAAACGGTGCGCCCGGTCCCTGGCCGTGGTGACCACCTCGCACCACGCCGCGACCATCGGGGCGTCGGCTGCCTCGTGGTCGCTCGCCACTGGAGTCAGGTAGGGATTGTGCCGGACCTGACGCCGCCCTCCCGGGAGCAGCCGGGCCACGGGCGCCGGCTGGTTGACGATGAAGCCCGGTTCGGAGTGGTCGATCGGCTCTGACCAGCAAAAGGTGGCCAGCGGTGCGCTGCTCGTCTCCTCCGTAAGGGCTTCCAGAAGACGGACACCGTCGACGACCCATGACGCCCCACCGGAGGGGTCAGGTTTTTCACACCAGAGGAACAGGTAATCGGGGGCCAGATCGCCGAAGCCGTAGCCGTCGTTGTGCGGGATCATGATCTCGCCGGGCGGGGTGAAGCGGCGCACCCGGCCGCGCCGGTCCGGTCCGGACCCGGCTACCTTTACCTGGTTGGCCAGGTACCCCGCGGTCGTCGCTTCGAACTGAGGTTTGACCTGGACCGCCCTGTCCCCGAGCATGGCTCGGGCCGCCACCACCGCGTCGTCCAACGTGTCAATCCCGGTTATCAGTGCGGCGCCGTCCCGCCTGACCAGCTCGCCGGCCCTTTCCCAGCCCGGCGCCTCCTCCGGAAGGCAACTCCCGCTGTCCGCGGTGATCATGGGCCAGTCGTCGCCCGAGATCTCGGAAGGCACCCGGGCGTAGCGGGTGTCCGAGGCCAAGGAGCCGGCCGGGACGCCCTTGGCCGCGTCGGTCCAGACCCAGACCCGCCACATCAGCCGCTCGACGTCTTTATAAGGCTCCCGGCCGTGGAGCATGCGGTAGTTGTCGATGATGGCGGCCTCTCCTGCTTGCAACCGGAAGCGAAGGGCGCTGGCTCCGGCTTCCCTGCACATGCGATCCCACTCGCCGAGAAGGGCGGTGTCCGCGTCCGGGTCGGCGGATTCCGAGCGGGGTCGCTGGAACGGAAAGCGGCGCACCATCCGCCGGCCGCCGGCGGTGCGCCCCACCAGGGGGCTGACGGATCGGTGCATTCCTTCCTCGGTCTGATCGAATGGCACGGTCTCCAGCTGCTCCCCCAAACCGGGCCGGCCCGTCGAGCCCAGCCGGTCGAGAAGTTGGTAGCCGTCGACCAGAAACGATTCCCCACCGACGGCGGAATCGCGAGCGCACAGCAAAATGAAGTAGTCGGGATAGAAGTCGCCGTAGCCGAAGCCGTCGGTGTGGACCCCGAGCGCCTCCTCGGGAGAAGGCCGATTGACCACCTGATCCATGACGCCGCCGGCTCTCACCTCGGCGGCCTCCGGTATGGCCAGGGCCCGGCCGGCGAACACGGTGCGGGCCGCGGCCATCGCCGCTTCGGCCGTGGCACCCGCGCCGGTCAGGATCACTGCGCCGTCGACCTGCACCAGACCCCAGGCTTCGACCGGGTCCGGCGTACGACGCGGTCCAAGTTCGGCTGCTCCGCCCGACGGAGTCAGGAAGTCGCTTTGAGTCACCTGTCCTCCTCACCATATGGCGCCAGACACCGCGCCTTCACTCAGTATGGCCGCGGCCGCCGGCGACCGGCCGACGGGATTGTTTCGCAAATATGAAATGGTCGACCTCGAACGCGCTGTAACAGGGCGGCAACAAACCGCTCCTTATGCTCGGTCGGGACATGACGGAGACGACTCATGAGATCGCGGTCAGCCCGTGGGCGTTCGGCGTCGATGATCTCGACGGGCTCGAGGGCTTCTATGGCGAGTACGGCTTCGGAGTCATCTCAGGCGCCATCGATTCCGACACCCTCGGTCGCGTGGAGACGGAGTGCGTCGAGGCCCAGGAGCGGTTGGTCACCGGCGACCTCGACCGCCGTTTCGGGACCACGGAGCTGATCGAGGGGGACGCAGGAGACAAGGCCGAGCGATTCGCCAACTACGTCACCCACATCACGGAGCTGTCCCCCACCGCCAAGGAGATCCTCCACAACGAGGTGGTGGCCGATCTGATGCGGCGGTGGCTGGGGCCGGCGTGCTGGTCGGCCGAGACAGAAAGGTTCGGGTACGTCTACCAGGACGCCCGACCCGGCCTGGAGAGCAGCTACACCCGGATCGGGTGGCATAGCGACTGGCAATCCAGCCCGCACCTGCCGCTCTGGCCGGCCACGGCCGTCACCATCCACGTGGACGAGACCAGTCCGGCCAACGGTTTCTTGAGGGTGGTGCCCGGCAGCCATCGGTGGGCTACCCCGCCCCCGTATCGCAACGTCAACGGCGCGGTGGTGCCTCCCGGGTCGGCTCCCTGGGGTGGTCATGGTGACACCCCGCCGCCGTACGAGATGCCGCTTCGATTCGAGAAGGTCCCGGGCGAAGTCGCGGTGTACGCCGAGCCGGGCGACATCCTCTTCCATGACTGCTACCTGTGGCATTCGGCCGCCCTGGCTACCGATGCGAACGCCCGCCGGCGTCACGTGCGAGGCAGCTGGTACGGAGGGTCGGCCCCGGCGAACTACGACGAAGCCGATTTCGTCAAGAACGCGGCCCGGTAGTGATGCGCTATGAGGACTTCCTCCGCCGGGCGCCGAAGGTGGAGCTTCACTGCCACTTCGAAGGGTCGATTCGGCCCGCCACGGTCCTGGCATTGGCGTCTAAGCACGGAATGACAGCCCCGACATCGGATGCAGATCGCCTGTATGACTATGAGAGGAGCGATCAGTTCTTCGAGTTGTTCGGGTTCGTGGCGGCCACCATGAACGATGCCGAGGACTACGCCCGTTGCGTCTATGAGACCGTCGAAGACGGGGTGCTTAGCAGCAACCTTCGCTACCGGGAGATGTTCTTCAACCCGACCCTACACACCCGCAACGGGGTAACGATGAAGACCATCCTGGAGGGGATGAGTGCGGGAATCGAGGCGGCGGCCGCCGACTTCGGAGTGCCGGTTGCCCTGATCGCCGACGTGTACCGTAGCGACACCCTGGCGTGCGCCATGCAGATGCTCGAGGAGCTTCTCGAGTGGCGGTGCCCGGCGCTGATCGGACTCGGCATGGACGGGGAAGAAGCTCCGGACCCACCCGAGAAGTTCGCGGAGGTCTTCGCCCGGGCCGGCCAGTCGGGGCTACGCCTCACCAGCCACGCCAGTGAGGACGCGCCGCCGGCCAACATCGTCACCTGTCTGGACGTCTTGGGGTGCGAGCGGATCGACCACGGCTACTACGTCCTCGATGACGACGAGACTCTGCGCCGCTGCCGGGATGAGGGGATCGGGTTCACGACTTGTGTCACCTCGACGGTGAAGGCCTACTTCACGCCCGTCCTCGCCGACCATCCGATCCCCGCCATGATCGAAGCCGGTCTGCTCGTGACCCTCAACTCCGATGACCCCACCATGGTCGCCACCGACCTCGGAGAGGAGTACGTGCAACTGTGCACCGCCCTCTCCTACGGGCCCGATGTGGTTCGCCGCTTGTGCCTCAACGGCATCGAGGTGTCGTGGCTCGACCCGGTCGATAAGACCGCCATGCGCCAGAGCTTCGAAGAGGAGCTCCATTCACTCGAGCGAGAGATGTCCGCCAGTGCCCGCCGTGACCGACCCAGTGCCCCGAAGACCGACAGAGACAGCGACCGACAGACAATGGAGGAGTTTCAGTGAATTCTTACATGAGCATGGACCGTCGCAGCTTCCTGAAGCAGGCGGCTAGAGGTGGCGCCGGCGCCATGCTGCTCGGCGCCACCGGTACGAGCCTTCTGGCCGCGTGCGGATCGACCAGCAAGGCATCGACAGCATCCCCTACGACCGCGGCCGGGTCCATGTCCCTCGGATCGGCCAGCCTCCAGTTGGACTGGATCGAAGACATCGAGTTCGCCGGAAGCTACATAGCCAAGACCAACGGCCTGTACAGCAACGCCGGCCTGGACGTGACACTGCTCGCCGGCGGACCGAGCACGGCCGTGGAGCCCATCGTGGTGTCCGGGCGGGCCCTGGCGGGTCTCAGCGGACCGGACATCACCTCGGCTGCGATCAACAGCGGGGCCAAGCTCACCATGATCGGGGCCCAGATGCAGAAGGCCCCTCAGGCCATCATGTCACTGGCCAAGACACCGATCAACGACCCACAGGGCATGATCGGCAAGAAGATCGGGGTGCAGGCCGGCAACCTGATCTCGTTCAAGGCGTTCCTGAACATCGTCAAGATCCCCGAATCGTCGGTCGACATCGTGCCGGTCCAATTCGATCCTTCACCGCTCGCGGCAGGAACGGTCGACGGCTGGTACTCCTTCATCACCAACGAACCTTTCCTTCTGGCCGCCAAGGGGGTTGCGACCAAGACCTGGCTCCTGTACGACTACGGCTACCGTCTATACAGCGGGACCTACTGCGTGCGCACCTCGAGCCTGAGCGACCCAACCGAGCGCGCCCAGCTGGTGGCGCTGATGACCGGCGAGAGTCTGGGGTGGACGAAGGCGTTCGCCGATCCGGCGCTGGCCGCCGACTTGACGGTCAATGTGTACGGCAAGGCCAACGGCTTGGACATCCCCACCCAGACCAAGGAACTGGCCGCCTACCAGGGCATATTCGAAACGGCCACCACGGCAACCCACGGGCTGCTCTGGCTGGACCCCTCGGACGTGGCCGCCAACGTCGCCACCCTCGCCGTGGTCGGCATCAAGAGCAGCGCCAGCTACTTCACCGACGAGATCCTGCAAGAGGTGTACAAGGGTGGCAGCCAGGCCACCTAGCGCCGACCACGAGGAGGGTCCGTGAACTACGAGGAGTATCTCCGCCGGGTCCCGAAGGTGGAGTTGCACTGCCACTTCGAAGGGACGGTGCGGCCGGCCACTTTCGCCGACCTGGCCCGGCAGCACGACATCGCCCTGCCAACCAGTGACGTGGGCAAGCTCTACGACTACGAGACGATCTATGAGTTCCTGAAGATCTTCGCCATGGTCTCTTCCACCCTCATCGACCGGCAGGACTTCGCCAGGGCCGCGTATGAATCCGTGGCGGACGGGGCGACTCTCGGCAACCTCAAGTACCGGGAGATGTTCTTCAATCCCACCCTGCACACCCGGCGGGGCGTTGCGATGGCGACCATCATCGACGGTCTGATCGATGGCATCCGCGAAGCGGAGACCGACTTCGGGGTGCGGTGCCGTCTGATCGCCGACGTCTACCGCCAGGACGAGCCGGCCGTGGCCCGCCAGATGGTCGAGGACGTGCTCGCCTGCCGCCGACCGGAGTTGATCGGGTTGGGGATGGATGGGGCCGAGGCTCCCGATCCCCCCGAGAAATTCGTCGACGCCTACCGCGTGGCAGCCCGAGGCGGCCTGCGCCTCACCAGCCACGCCTGCGAGGACGCCCCACCGGAGAACGTCACCTCCTGCCTCGACGTGCTCGGCTGCGAGCGCATCGACCACGGCTACCACGTCCTGGCGTCCCCTGAGGTCACGGGCAGGTGCCGCGACGAGGGCATCTACTTCACCTGCTGTCCCACTTCGACGGCGGTGGTGTACGGATGGCCGGATCTGACCGGACATCCGATCAAGGACATGGTCGCCGCCGGTCTGCAAGTGACGATCAACTCGGACGATCCCACCATGTTCCACACCGACATCGGCCGGGAGTACGTCGATCTGTGTGGCGCTCTCGGGTACCAGGTGGAGCAGGTCCGGACCTTCGTGCTCAACGGAGTCGACGCGGCTTGGCTGGACGACACCGATCGGGCCGCCATGCGAGCGGACTTCACCAAGGAGCTCGACGAACTCGAGCAACAGCTGGCGTGAGTCCTCAGGTGCCAGAGGTGGTGTCTTCGAACTCCCGGTAACGGGCCCCGGGCTCGGCCACGGCCGACAGCAGATGGGCGCCGGCGTCGATGGACACGCCAGCCGGCCGCTCGGCGCTGACACACGAAGGCGCCGGAGTCACGACGGTTTCGAGCTTGGGGTAGTGGAAGTAGACGATCGACATCCGCCGGCTGCAGGCTGCCACCTCCGGCGGTGGGTTGACGACCCGGTGGATGTTGGGTCGGATCATCTGGTTGGTCCAACGAGCCAGCAGGTCTCCGGCCTGGATGAGGAAGGCGTCCGGTGGGAATTCGACGGCCGTCCAGCCCGGCACTCCCGGCATCCGCACTTCTAGCCCGCCGGGAGCGTCGTCGGCCCACAAGATCGTCAGCCCGCCTATGTCGGTATGGGGCCGCTGGCGGATCTGGCCAGACGGGGGCGGATCCACCTGCGCCAGGTAGTTGTTGACCACCAGGTTGGCGAACTGCTTCTCACACCAGTCAGGCCATTCGTCTTCCGGCAGATCGAGGACCTTGGCGATCGAGGTGACGATGGCACTGGCCAATCTCGCCAGTGCGGCGTGATAGCGGGCCCACACCAGCCGGAAGCCTTCCGGCCGGGACGGCCAGAAGCCGAACTCGGCGCTGCGCCGAAGCAGTCCTTCGTCACTGCTGTCGGATCCTGGGGCCAGATGGAACTCATAGCGTTCCAGCGGTTGGCTGTCGTCCCCCTCACCCGAAGGGGCGTCGAAGAGCGGCTGCCAGCCGCGCCAGTACCCGTCGCCGGGCCAGCGGACCCGGGCCTTCTCTTGGAACGGCAGGTCGAAGAAGGCTCGGGACAGCTCGGTGAGATCCGAGCGGAGTGAGTCCGCAACGCCGTGCCCGGTGACGAATGCGCACGACGACGCCATCAGCGCGGCGACGACCGATTCGTCACGGGAGGACGCCAGGTCAATGGAGGGGACCAGCCGCGAGGGCACGACCGGACCGTACCCACGTCCTGTGTCAGAACGATGACGGTGCCGTGAAGAATTATGTCCGGTACCTGGTGGTAAGCGCCCCTCACCGCTCGCGCTCCTGTAAACGCCTCATGAAGAATGCCGGGATTCCTTGACACCAATCCCTCCTGGCACGGAGGATCGACGTGCGCTTTCGGCGCCCAGACGATCGGAATTCTGCACGGTGACAATCGTGACCCCCGCCACTCTGCCATCCTCGCCCCCCTTGGATACACCACGATCGGATGGCGACGGAATCTCCATCACCAACCTGACCAAAGAGTTCCGCCTGAGCCGCTCCCGGGTGTCCGCCCTGGACGGATTCAGCATGTCGGCCCGGCGCGGTGCCTTCATCGCCCTGATCGGTCCATCCGGGTGTGGCAAGTCGACGGTGTTGAGGATCCTGGCGGATCTGGAGCAGCCCACCTCCGGCACGGTGCGCGTCAACGGCCAGACTCCCGCCCAGTTGCGCAAGAGCCACCACCTGGGCATTGCCTTCCAGGACGCCGCCCTTCTTCCCTGGCGGTCCGTCTGGACCAACATCAAGCTGCCCCTCGAGCTCACCGCCGCGGCCGTGCCCGACAGCGCCATCGCGGAGCTGATCAAGCTGGTCGGTCTGGAGGGATTCGAGAAGGCCCGACCGGCGCAGCTGTCAGGTGGGATGCGGCAGCGGGCCGCCATTGCCCGGGCCTTGATCGTGCAGCCCCAATTGCTGCTCCTTGACGAACCGTTCGGCGCGGTCGACGAGATGACCCGCCAGCGGCTCAATCTCGAGCTCCTCCGGATCTGGGCCGAGCGGGCCACCACCACCCTGTTGGTCACGCACTCCATCGGCGAAGCGGTGTTCCTCGCCGACGAAGTGATCGTCATGACGGCCCGGCCGGGCCGGGTGCAGACAACGGTCCACATCGATCTGCCCCGACCCCGCACGCCCGACATGCTGCGGTCGACCCGCTTCCACGAGCTGTCCGACCAGCTGTCCGACGTGCTGTTCTCCGGTGGGGTACCGGAGAGCGGGGACGACGTCTAGGTGAGCAACCTCGTCGCCGAGGCCGGCCTACCAGTCGGGCTGGGAGTCCAGTCCGACGAGGATCGCCCGGCCGGCCGAGCGACGAAAGTTCCGTGGCTGGGAGGCGTCCTCGGGATCGTCGTCCTCCTCGTCGTGTGGGAAGTCCTCGCCCTCTACGTCTTCGAAGGTAAGCACATCATGCCCACTCCCACCGGGGTGCTCCGGGGGCTGTGGGACAACCGCACGCTGTTGCACGAGAACGCCGGCGTCACCATCGCCGAGGCCGCCCAGGGTTACCTCTGGGGAAATGTGTTGGCCATCGGGCTGGCCCTCCTCTTTATCATCAGTCCGCCGGTCGAAGCGGCCCTGCTCCGGTTGGCTATAGCGAGCTACTGCATGCCGATCATCGTGGTCGCCCCGATTCTCAACATCGTCTTTAGCGGGGACAAGCCCAAGGTGGTGCTGGCCGCCATGAGTGTCTTCTTCACCACCCTCGTCGGCATGTCAGCCGGTCTGCGGTCCGCCGATCGGGTGAGCTTGGATGTGATTCGTGCTTACGGCGGTTCGACGTGGAAGGCGCTCGTCAAGGTGCGGATCCGCGCCGCCCTGCCCAGCCTGTTCGCCGCCCTGCGGATCGCCGCGCCCGCAGCTGTTCTCGGGGCCATCATCGGTGAGTACCTGGGCGGGACGCACGGTCTGGGCGTGGCGATGATCAATGCCGAGCAGTCCTTGGACGTGACCCGAGTGTGGAGCTTGGCACTCTTCTCCGCCGCCCTGGCCGGGATCGGCTACGCGGCTACCGGTGCGGTCGCTCGGCTGGCGACGCCGTGGGCCAAGGGACAGATGGCCAGTGTCGGGGGGGCTGCCACCGGCCCGACCCGGGGTCGTACGTTTCGCGCTGCCCGCTCAGTCCTGTTTCTCGCCGTGTCGCTCGGGGTGACATTGTTGCTCTGGGTCGGATTCGTCAAGCTGCTTCATCTCAACTCCTACTTCGCCAAGACCCCTGCGGATGTGTGGCAGTACCTGACGCACGGGTCGGCGGCCGCCGGCAACCGGGCCGAGTTGTGGCACGCCATGGTGGCCACCCTGCGCGATGCCTCTCTCGGCTACGTGTTCGGAACGGTCCTGGCCGTGCTGGCGGCGATGGCCATGGTCACCTACCGGACGATAGAAGCGGCGTTCATGCCGGTGGCCGTGGTGCTGCGTTCCGTTCCCCTCATCGCCATGACCCCCCTGATCGCCCTGGCCCTGGGCCGAGGTCTGGTGAGTGTCACGGTCATCGCGGGAATAGTCACCTTCTTCCCCACCCTGGTAAACGTGGTCCAGGGCCTTCGATCCGCCCCGCACGACTCGATCCTGCTGATGCGGGCGTTCGATGCCTCCAAGCTGACAACCCTCATCAAGGTTCGGGTCCCGAGTGCGCTGCCGTCCCTCTTCAGCTCCGCTCGGATCGCGGCGCCGGGCGCGCTGCTCGGCGCGGTGTTGGCCGAGTGGCTTTCGACCGGCAAAGGGCTGGGCTTCTTGATGCTCGAAGCGAGCACCGAGTCCCGCTTCGACACCTTGTGGTCGGGCGTGGTGCTGATAACGGCGGCGTCGGTGATCATCTACGCCATCGTCGGCCTCATCGAGATCCCGGTGCTCAAGCGGTTCGGGCCCGCTGGCTAGCCTCCCGGTGCCCGGATCCTCTTCGAGCAGCGATCCGCCTACCGCCGACCTCTTGGTGATCGGGGCCGAGCTGGTCGCTACGGTCGACGACGACCGGCGTGAGCTGGCCAACGGGTGGGTGGCAGTGACCGACGGCTTGATCAGCGCCATCGGAACGGCGACCCACCGGCCTCCCGCCGCGGCCCAGGTGCTCCGCGCGGACGGTTGCTTGATCACCCCGGGGTTGATCAACACCCACCATCACATCTATCAGAACCTCACCCGCTCGTACGCGCCCGCCGTCAACGGGTCCCTGTTCGAGTGGCTGACGGTCCTGTACCCGCGCTGGGCTCTGCTCGACGAGGAGGCCGCTTACCTGTCGGCCTGGGTGGGGCTGGCCGAGTTGGCCTTGGGCGGCTGCACCACTTCGACCGACCACCTGTACGTCCATCCAGAGGGAAGCGGTGACCTGATCGGCGCCGAGATCCATGCGGCCCAGGAGTTGGGCGTCCGGTTCCATCCGACCCGAGGTTCGATGAGCCTCTCGGAGAAGGACGGCGGGCTCCCACCGGACAGCGTGGTGCAAGACGACGACGAGATCCTGGCCGACAGCGAACGGTTGGTGGCCCACCATCACGACCGGTCGTGGGGCGCCATGGTGCGGGTCGCATTGGCCCCGTGCTCGCCCTTTTCGGTTAACCCGCAGCTCATGCGCGCCACGGCCGAACTGGCCGAGAAGCTCGACGTCCGGTTGCACACCCACCTGGCGGAGGATCCCGACGAGGACCGCTACGCGGCCGAACGGTTCGGAAAGCGAACGGTGGACCACTTCGACGACGTGGGTTGGATGACCGCTCGGACGTGGGTAGCCCACTGCATCTACCCGGATGCCGGCGAGATCTCGCGGCTCGGCGCCGCGGGGGTCGGCGTGGCTCACTGCCCGTCGTCCAACATGATGATCGGTGGAGGTGGCCTGGCCCCCGTCAGCGAGCTCAGGGCGGCGGGAGCCCCGGTCGGTATCGGCTGCGACGGGTCGGCATCGAGTGACCATGCCTCGCTCTGGCTCGAAACTCGGGGCGCTCTGTTGCTCGGGAGGCTCCGCGGCGGGCCGGCGGCGATGGGGGCTCGGGACGCCCTGGAGATCGCGACCCGCGGTTCGGCCGGCTGCCTCGGACGCGACGGCGAGTTGGGCCAGTTGGCGGTCGGCTCGGTTGGTGACCTGGTCTGCTGGCCGCTCGAAGGGATCGCCTTCGCCGGCGCCCTCACCGATCCGGTCGAAGCCTGGCTCCGTTGCGGACCGCTTTCGGCCCGCCACACGGTCATAGCCGGTCGCCCGGTCGTGCGAGACGGCCAGCTCTTGGCCGGCGGCCTGGAGGATGTACTGGCCCGGCACCGCAAGGTCTCGGCACGCATGCAGGGACTCCTGTGACACCGGCGCGAGGGTGGCGGAAGGCTCGGTCGTCAGTTGCGGCCACTTCATACCGACAACCTCTTGTCGGTATGAAGTGGCCGCAACCGGCATGTGCCATCTGGGTCTCGACCGCTGCCGCCCGACCGCCCGGTCGACCGTGAAACTCCCCCCGTTCGAGTACGTCAGAGCATCCACCACCGCGGAAGCGGTCGCAGCTCTCGCCGCGGACGAGGACGCCAAGGTGCTGGCCGGCGGTCAGAGCCTCCTGCCGCTCATGTCCCTGCGGCTCGCTCACCCGACCGTGCTGGTCGACATCGGACCCGTGGGCCTGGCCGGGGTGGAGGTCGTCGACGACTCCTCCCGCCGCGACGGTCCCCTCGGCGCAGGCGCGAGGTCGATCCGTCTCGGAGCCCTGGTCTGCCATCGCGTCCTGGAGAGCGATCCGGTGGTGGCGGAGGCAGTTCCATTGCTCGCCGCGGCCGCCCGTTACGTCGGTCACCCGGCCACCCGCAACCGGGGAACGCTCGGCGGGTCCCTGGCCCACGCCGATCCGGCGGCCGAGCTGCCCGCCGTCGCCGTGGCGCTGGGCGCGACCGCCGTCGCCGTCGGCCCGACAGGCGCTCGGCAGCTGGCCTGCTCCACGCTCGCCGAGGGGTACTTCACGACCTGCCTCGCCCCAGACGAGATCCTGACCGAGGTCCGCTTCCCCGCGGCCGGCCCCCGGCACGGCGCCGCCTGGTGCGAATGGGCCCCCCGGACCGGCGACTTCGCCGAGGCCGGGGTGGGCATCGACCTGGATCTGGACGGAGGGGGGGCGGTGGCCCGGCTGGCCGCGGCGGCGTGCAGCGTGGGCCCCATTCCTTTGGATCTCGGCCCTGCTCTGGCCGCCGCAGGGGTGGTCGGCGCGACATCTCTCCCCCCCGCCCTGCTCAGGACGGCGGCGCGCGCGACAGAGGCAGCCACTTCGGCGGCCTCTGCGGACAAGGCCGAGCTGACGGGTCTGCTGGCCGCTCGGGCCTTGGCGATAGCGTTCGAAGGAGCTCGAAAGCGGCGGGCGGAGGCCCGAGCATGACCACCATGAGCAGCGTGGTGGAGATGGTGGTCAACGCCCGGCCCGTCCGGGCCGAGGTCCAACCGCGCACCACGCTGCTGGACTTCTTGCGAGACGAGCTCGGGCTGACCGGGACCCACGCCGGGTGTGAACAGGGGGCGTGCGGGGCGTGCAACGTGCTGCTCGACGGCCGGGTGGTGCGCGCCTGCCTGGTGCTCACCGTCGCCGCATCCGGGTCGGAGGTCACCACCGTGGAACACCTGGGGACGCCGGATCTGTTGCATCCCGTCCAGGAAGCACTCTGGCGCCATCACGGCCTGCAGTGCGGCTACTGCACGCCGGGAATCGTCATGACGGCCGTCGATCTGTTGTCGAGGATTTCCGCTCCGAGTGACGCCCAGGTTCGCGAGGCGCTGAGCGGCAACTTGTGCCGTTGCACCGGCTACGCCGGGATGGTGGCCGCCATCGTGGAGGCGGGCCGCACCCGCGACGAGCAGGCAGGCGTCGAGTGACTGCGCTCGACGAGGACCGACTGGCCGGGGCCGTCGGGCCCCGCCTCGGTACCAGGTCCGGGCCCCGCCACTTGACCGGGCGAGGCCGCTACCTTGGCGATCACCCCGTACCGGACCTGTGCCACGTGGCCATCGCCCGTTCGAGCACCGCCCACGCCCGCATTATCAGCATCGACACGGACGAGGCCGCCGCCCTCCCAGGCGTGGTAGCCGTGGTGACCGGGTCCGACCTGGAGGCCATGGGCGCCCGCCGATTTGATCACCTCCTCGGACCGCCGTTTCGACCGCTTACGTGGCCGGTGCTCGCCATCGACCGGGTCCGGTTTGTCGGCGAACCGTTCGCAGCTGTGGTCGCCACCTCCAGAGCCGTGGCTGAGGACGCCCTGGAGGCCATCACCGCGGAGATGGAAGAACTCCCTCCAGTCGTCGGCGTGGACGCGGCCCTAGCGCCGGGTGCGCCGCTCCTGTACCCCGAGTGGGGGACCAACGTCTTCCTGTCCACCGAGAATGCGACCCCAGGTCTCGATCAAGCCATGGCCGGAGCGCCCAGGCGGCTCACCGAGCGGTTCGAGTCCCACCGGGTCTGCGGCCTGCCGATCGAGGGCCACGGGGCCCAGGCGACGTGGGACCCGGGTGCGGGCCGGCTGACGGTGCTGGCTTCCAGCCAGCAGCCCCACCAGTTGCGCAGTGTGATCGCCGAGATCTGCGGGCTCGACGAGACCCACGTCCGGGTCATCAGCCCTGACATTGGGGGTGGGTTCGGCAACAAACAGCACTTCACCAGAGAGGAGTGCCTTATCGGACTGCTGGCCCGCCTGACCAACCGGCCGGTGAGGTGGTCGCAGGACCGCACCGAGGCCCTCACGGCCTCCGTGCACGCTCGGGCCCAGATACACGACGTCGAGGCCGGCTACGACACCAACGGCCGGGTGCTGGCTCTGAAGGTCCGGGTCCTCTCGGACCTCGGCAACCCGGTGCTGTACTTCTCCGGGGCCGGCCCCGCGTTCGTGACCGTCGCCAACCTCACCGGCGGCTACACCATCGACCACATTGGGTGGAGCCTGACGTGCGTCGCCACCACCACCTGCCCGATCGGGGCCTACCGGGGTTTCGGCCAGCCCGAGGCCCACTTCACCACCGAAAGGGTCATGGACCTCATCGCTTCGGACCTCGGGCTGGACCCCACCGAGGTACGACGCATCAACCTGCTGCCGGACTCTCCCCGCCCGTGGCGGGGCCACGGAGGGCAACGGATCGACGTCGGCCCGCTCGGCTCCCAGCTCGACCTGCTACTCGAACGCTTCGACTACGAGTCCTGGCGCCGAGAGCAGGCCGCGGCTCGGGACGAAGGACGTTACATCGGGGTCGGGGTGTCGACGCTCGTCCAGGGCACCACGCCCACCCAAAACGACACGGCCGGCAGGTTCGGGTCCCTGGAGATGGCGGCCGTGACGGTCCTGCCCGACGGCCGCGTCGACGTGAGAGTGGGAACCAAGTCGCAGGGTCAGAGCCACGACACCACCTTCGCCCAAGTCGCCGCCGGCGCCCTCGGCATCCCGCCGGAACTGGTCGAGGTACGCGACGGCGACACCGATGCCCTGGCCTACGGTCAGGGCACGTGGGGCAGCCGCAGCGCGGTCATGGGGGGCGGCGCCATCATCAAGGCCGCGGCGGCGGTGCGGGCCAAGCTGGCTCGGGTCGCGTCGGGGCTCGGTCACGTTCTCCCCAGCGAGGGGTCTGTCGACTTGGACGTCTACCACCGGGTGGCGGAGGTGGCCTGGTGGCACGCCCACCTGCTCCCCGCCGGCGTCGAACCGGGCCTGACGGCCTCGGCCGTGTACACGCCCGGCTTCACCGGTCCCTCGCCGGCCGGCGGCGCCAATCACGACGAGACCTACGGGTCGCACGCCACCGCCGTCGCCGTGGAAGTCGACCCCGCCACCGGTACGGTCCGGATGCTCTCCGCGGTGCTGGTGTCCGACTGCGGGGTCGTCATCAACCCGACCATTGTGGAGGGCCAGCATCAAGGCGGCTTCGCCCAGGGCCTGGGTATCGCCTTCCTCGAGGAGTGCAAGTACAACGACGACGGGCAACCCCTCAGCGCGACCCTCCTCGACTACACGATCCCCACCGCGCTGGATGTGGCGACCGTCCAAGTCGTGCACCGCCCGACTCCGTCGCAAACGGCGGGTGGTTTCCGAGGGGTCGGGGAGGCGTCGATCATCGCCGCCCCCGCTGTCCTCGTCAGCGCGGTGGAGGACGCCTTGCGCCCGCTCGGCGTGAAGCTCAACTCCACCCGACTGCATGCCGCCTCGATCCGCGCCGCCGTCCGGGCGACGGGGTGGAAGCCGGACGCCGCTTTCTGGGCGCTCCGACTTCGAGTGCCCGGCGAGCTCTAGACCAGATGTACGGCCTGAGGGTGGCGGTGGTCGGAGGAGGCTTGGGAGGCTTGGCCGCGGCCTTGGCCCTGCGCCAGGCCGGCCACGATCCGACCGTGTATGAGCAGGCCGAGGTGTTCCGGCCCGTCGGGGCGGGCATCTCCCTGTGGCCCAACGGGGTCAAGGTGCTCAGCTCGCTCGGGCTCGGCCGGGAGGTGGCCGCGCTCGGGGGCCGCATGGATTGGATGGGCTATGCGGACCGGAGCGGCGTCAACCTCACCGAATTCAGCCTGGATCCCCTCTACGAGGCGGTCGGTCAGCGGGCGTGGCCCTTGGCCCGGGCCGACCTCCAGGACTTGCTGGTCAAAGCGGTCGGGTCAGAGCGGATCCACCTGGGTCGCCGCTGCTTGGCGGTGGAGAGCGGGGCGGATGCGGCCTGCGTGCACCTCGACACCGGCGAGCAAGTAGAGGCCGACCTGGTGATCGGGGCCGACGGGACCCATTCGACCGTCCGGTCCTGGGTGCTCGACGAGGCGCTCGACCACGAGTATGTCGGCTACGTCAATTACAACACCATCACCCCTAGCGACGAGGAAATCGTGCGGTTGGGGCTTTGGCGAACCTGGGTGGGCAACGGTCAGCGGGCGTCGGTCATGCCGATCGGGCGCGACCGGCTGTACGCCTTCTTCGATGTCCCCCAGCCGCCCGCCGAAGCGGCAGAAGCCGACCCGGATCCGAAGAGGACGCTGCTCTCCCGCTTCGCCGGTTGGGCCCCGCCCGTCGACCGCCTCATCCGCAGCCTTGACCCGGCCCGGATCAACCGGGTGGCGATCCGCGACCTACCGACCGCATCGCGGTGGTACCGCGGTCGGGTCGTCCTCCTCGGTGACGCGGTCCACGCCATGGCGCCCGATCTCGGGCAAGGCGGCTGCCAGGCTCTCGAAGACGGCCTGGTGTTGACTCACTACCTCACCACCACTGACCGGTCGGTGTCCGACGCCCTCAGCCGCTACCAGGCCGAGCGCCTCCCCCGCACGGCTGACATCACCCGGCGGGCCCGCAACCGGGCCCAGATGACCCACGGCCAAGATCCGCTAGCGCTGCAGTCCTGGTACCAGTCGCTCAAGCGGGAAACCGGTGAAATCGTGGTCGCCGGCCTGATCCAATCCGTCGCCAGCGGGCCCTGCCGTTAGGGGCCTGCCGTCACCGGCCCCGCCGCATAAGGGTGGGTGGCAATCCAATGCCTGGCGATGTCAACTCGGCGGGCGCACCACACCCGCTCATGGCCGGAGACATACTCCAGGAACCGGCCCAGGGCGGCGCTGCGTCCTGGCCGGCCAGCCAGTCGGGTGTGCAGCCCGACGGACATCATCTTCGGTTGGCTGGCCCCTTCGGCATACAGGACGTCGAAACTGTCCTTCAGGTAGGAAAAAAAATCCTCCCCGGATCCGAAGCCGGCCGGACTCACGAAACGCATGTCGTTGGCATCGAGGCTGTAGGGGATGACGAGGTGCGGGCGGCCCTGGACCACGGTCCAGTATGGGAGGTCGTCGCCATAGGAGTCCGAGTCGTACAGGAAGCCCCCTTCTTCCACGACCAGCCGGCGGGTGTCGGGGCTCGACCGTCCCGTGTACCAGCCGAGCGGCCTGACGCCCACCGCCTGCTCGATGGCGCGGATCGCGAGTTCGACGTGAGCCCGCTCCGTATCGACGTCGACGTGCTGGTAGTCGACCCAGCGGTAACCGTGTGAGCAGATCTCGTGCCCGGACTCCGCCATCCTGCGGATCACAACCGGCGCCCGTTCGACAGCCATGCCGACGGCAAAGACCGTGAGCGGGATCTGGTGGCGATCGAACAGTCGCAGCAGCCTCCACACCCCGGCCCGGCTGCCGTACTCGAACATCGACTCGACGTTGGGGTGGCGCCGCCCGGTCCACGGCTCGGCCCCGATCACGTCCTGGATCACAGACTCCGATGCTGAGTCACCGTGGAGGATGTTGGCCTCGCCTCCCTCCTCCCAGTTGAGAACGAAGCTGATGGCGATGCGGGCCCCTCCCGGCCATTTGGGATCGGGAGGGGTCTCCCCGTACCCGAGCAGATCGCGAGGGTAGGGATCGGACGGGGTCATCTAGCCTGCTTCGACGTTCGGTCAGCGCGGGTGTTGTCGGCGCGCCGGATGACATCGAGGAGGACCTGAGCGCCGGCGACCAGATCCTCCGGCGGCGTGGTCTCGGCCGCATTGTGACTGATTCCGGCGATGCTCGGCACGAAGATCATCGCCATGGGTCCGAGACTGGCCAAGTGGGAGGCGTCGTGGCCGGCCCCGCTGGGGAGCTCAATGCAGCCGAGACCCCGCCTCTCGGCGGATTCGATCACCATCGAACGGAGATCGGGGTCCGTGAGCACCGCCCTGGTGGGAGGAGACACGTCCAATTCGATAGTCGTCTCGGTCTCTCGGGCGATCTCCGCCAACTGGGTTCGCAGCCGTTCGATGGCGGAGTCGCCTGACGCCTCGGCCAGAGCTCTGATGTCGACGCTCAACACCACGTCGCCCGGTACCACATTGGGTACGCCCGGTTTGGTGTCCAGCCGGCCCACGGTGGCGACGTCGGCCGGCCCAGCCGTGGCGAGGTCATGGACGGACAGAACAACGCGGGCCGCGGCCACCAGGGCGTCGCGCCTGGCAGCCATGGGGGTGGTGCCGGCGTGGTTGGCTTGTCCGGTCACCCGGACGCTGCCGCGACGCTGGCCGGTGATCCCCGTGACCGCGCCGATCCCGACGCCGGCGCGGTCAAGGACCGGCCCCTGTTCTATGTGCAACTCGATGGTCGCCGCCACCGACCCCGACCATCTGGCCCGCGACACCGCCGTGGGGTCGATGCCGGCATCGAGCAGACGACTGGCCAGCGTTCGGCCGTCCGGTCCGGGAGTCGACAGTTCGGACTCGACGAACCCCCCGGAGATGGCTCGGCTGCCGGTAAACGGAGGGGCTACCACTCCTTCCTCGTTGCTGAACGCCATTACCCTCAAGGGGTGATCCAGCACCAGGCCCTGTTCGGCCAGGCAGGCCAGGACCTCAATTCCGGCCACCACGCCGTAGGCCCCGTCGAGAGGTCCGGCCCCGATGACGGTGTCGAGGTGGCTCCCGGTGACTACCGGCGCGGCGCCGGCCCGGGAACCGGGCCGCTCGGCTATGAGGTTGCCCGCCGGGTCGACGCGCAGCGAGGCGCCGGCGGCGGCGGCCCAGGTGCCGACCAGTGACCGCGCCCTGAGATCCTCTGGTGACCAGGCCAGACGAGTAATACCGCCTCCGGTCCCGCTACTTATCGACCCCAGTTGGTCGATGCGATCGAGGAGACGTGCTCCATCGACCAGGAGCGTCACCACTGCTCCCGGCCAAGCACCTCGCCCACGCGGGCGTTGCCGGCCAGGAACCGCTGATAGGCCCGGAAGCCCCCGAACTCGGAGATGTCCACCACCTTGTCGCCCGTCTCCAGGCGCTCGGGCCGAAGGAGCATGGCGCTGACCATCTCGCCATCGAGTAACTCGATGGTGCCGAGCTCTAGTTCGGCCGGCTCCGCTGGGAGCAGCTGGTTGATCAAAACGTCCTCGGGCATTTCGTACAGCTCGCCGTCGATGCAACGCCCGGCCGTGGCGACTTCGAGCAGACCAGGAAACTCGTCGCGGACGGCCAGGAACCGGTACCGGCACGCCGTCTGGGCGGGCCCCAGGAAGGTGGATCCGGCGTGGCAACCGTGGTCCTTCTGGCCGGCCATGGCCGTGCCGTTCAAGAACATGAGGCTCACGTCCGCCGCCGTTTCACGCCGCGTTACGCCTCCTCGAGGCGGCGCCGGCGGTCCCTGGCGATGGCGACCAGGGCGTCACACCCGGCTCGCAGCTCGGTCGCCCGGTCGCGACGGATCCGGCTCTCGATTACGGAAACGACAGCGGCGGGTGGACGACCGGCGATCCACTCGACGAACGGGAACCCGAACCGCTCGGCATAACGACGGTTGAGGTCGGCCAGGCGAGCCGACAGGACCTCGTCGAGACCCTCCCCCCGCCCTTGCTCCTGCCAGGAGGTCAAGCTGGTGGCGCGCAACTTGTCGGGGGATTCGCCTATGGGCGGGTGGGACTGGAGGAGGCGGGCCTTGTCCACGTCGCTCATGGCATCTATCTCGGCGTGGGCGCAGTCGATCACCTCGGCCCAGGACGCGAAATGACGGCCGTGCAGCCTCCCGGACAACATGGTGGCGTCCTCCCACAACGGCCGCAACGCCGCGGCCAGGGCCTCCCGATCGAGGTGCTCGAGCGCCCCGGCGGGCGTCAAAGCGGCACGATCGGTGATCTCAGGCACCGAGGTAGACCATCGCGGAGACGCCGGACGCGAGCAGCGGAACGTGGTAGTGGCGATCATGGTCGAGGACAACGTGGGCCGACACCTCGGCGAGGAACGATCCTCCGACCGCCCACCGGATCCGGTAACTCCCGACGGCGAGTGACGTCGCCAGGTCTCCTATCCGCCCCTGCTCGTCAGTCGTCCCGGTGGCGACGACCACGCCGGACCCGTCGGCGACTTCGACCGCGACCCCCGACCGGGGGCCACCCTCGGCCGCGTCCAAGACATGGGTCGAAAGGCTGGGCAACTTCAGCTTTCGCTAGGCGTCAAACTCCGATGGGGCAGCACCCATCCCGGGCGGGGGAAATGGCAGGTGTATCCGTTCGGGTAGTGCTCCAGGTAGTCCTGGTGCTCGGGCTCCGCCTCCCAGAACGGCCCGGCCGGCGCGACTTCGGTGACGACCTGGCCGGGCCACAGGCCAGAGGCGTTGACATCGGCGATGGTGTCCTCGGCCACTCGACGTTGCTCGTCGTCAAGATAGAAGATCGCCGATCGGTAACTCGTCCCTCGGTCGTTGCCTTGGCGATTCCGTGTCGTCGGGTCGTGTATCTGGAAGAAGAACTCGAGCAGCTCACGGTAGGACGTCTGCTGAGGATCGAAGGTGATCTCGATGGCCTCGGCGTGACTTCCGTGGTTCCGATACGTCGCGTTGGCAACGTCACCCCCGGTGTAGCCAACCCGCGTCGAGAGTACGCCCGGACGCCTCCGGATGAGGTCTTGCATTCCCCAGAAACACCCTCCGGCCAAGATCGCCTTTTCTGTCGTGTCGCTCATTGATCAAATCCCTCTTCTGTCAAAGCTCCGTCGACGAGCATGCTTTCAGCGTAGGGCCGTCGCGTCCCTATGCGATGTCCCCCAGCTCGCCCATGTCGATGGGCATGACGCTCAGCGCAAGCGGCCAACTGGCGGCCAGGACGGCTGGGAGCTGGTCGACCAGCCACGGCGGGATGATGCGCCCGCCGCCGGCGGCGTGGGCGGCGAGCTCGTCGAAAGGCCACCACCGGGCGCCTTTGAACGCCATCACCTCCAGGGCCTCGAGCCCGGCGGGGCGGTATTCACCTCCGTCGCTGCGGGCCACGTGGACGTGCTCGTGCTGGTCGAAGTGGTAGCCGGCGAACGTGAAGGTGGCGTGGTGGCGCCACACGCACGGACCCATCTCGACGCAGTCGATGCCCGTCTCCTCGTAGAGCTCCCGAGCTGCCGCGGTGGCGGTCGCTTCGGCCCCCTCCACTCCACCGCCCGGCAGCTCCCACCACGGGCCCTTCGCCGGGCGGGCCGGGTCGCTGGCCTCGAGAAGCAGAACCCGGTCGGACGGGTCGAGCAGCACCACCCGGGCGGCCTGACGGCGAAGGGTCCACACGGGCGCGGTGCGTTCCCCCCGCTACTCGCCGCTCATCGATACATCGGCGATCGCCAGCGTCAGGCCGGCGGCCGACGAAGGGAGGCGCTCCAGATCCGAGCCCACGGCCACCACCCCACTCAGCATGCGCTGGATCGTGGAGGCGATGGTAAATTCCCGAACCGGACCGGCCAGCTCCCCGCCCCGGATCAGCACCCCTTCGGCCCCGACCGAGAAGTCCCCGCTGACGGGGTTGACGCCAGAATGCACCCCCGACACGGACTGCACGAACAAGCCGTCGCCGACCAAGGCCAGGATCTCCTCGGGCGAGTGCTGCCCGGGCACCACCGTCAAAGCCCGGGCCCCGGTGCCGGGCGCACTCTTGAAACCGGCCCGCACCGCCGAAGCGGTCGAAACCGTCCCAGCCCGCCGGGCCGAATAGGAGTTGTACAGGAACTCGCGGAGGACACCAGCCTCGATCAGCACGTTGCGACGGGTGGCCAGCCCTTCGGCGTCGAAGCGGGCGGCGCCGTAGGCCTCGGGGTCGGTCGGGTCGTCCACCAGGGTGATGGCGCCAACCGAGACCTCCTCGCCGACGCGATCGGCAAACAAGGACCGCCCTTTGAGCACCGCCTCGCCGTCCAAGGTGCCGCCGATCACCGCCAGCAGGGTGGCGGTGATCTCCGGCTCGAAGACCACGCTCAGATGGGCAGAGTGGGGCTTAACCGCGCCCAGGAGACGGGTGGCCCGGCGCACCGCGTCGCCGGCCGCCTTGTCCAGGTCCAGGTCGTCTGGGCTGCGGCCCACGCTGTAGCCGGACCCGGTCTGGGTGTCGGCCGCTGAGCCGGCCACCGCGGACGCCGACAGGTAACACACCGTCCGCCGCGACGAAGCCCGGATCCCGGTACTGCTGGCCACGGCCGACTCGACGGCCGCATCCCCCCACTCGGCGCTCTCCACGGACCGGATACGCGAGTCGCCGGCCCGCACCGCCCGCTCGAGCTCCAGGGCCCGGGCGACCTTGACGTCGGTGGGGTACGCCGCTAGATCATCGCGCCACAGGTCCAGGTCCGCCGGCGCCACCCCATCCGGCCCGGCCAGTCCGACCCACTCGTCGGGGGAGGCGAAGCCGGCGTTGTCGCGGGCCTCGTCGAGGGTCTCGTGCACCACGTCCGCATCGAGCGATCCGGCGTAGGCGAAACCCTGGCGGGACCCGCTCACCACCCGGATGCCGATCCCCGCCGATTCGGCGGACGACAACGACTCCACTTCACCCTCGTAGACGCGGACCTCGGTCTCGCGGCCCCGGGCGACGTACGCCTCGACCTGCTCCCCGAACTGGGCCCAGCCGGCGACCCGGGTCGCCAGCTCCAACAAGTCGCTGTTTCCCCCGCTCACCGGGCCGTGCCGCCCACGGTTAGGGCGCTGACCCGCAGGGTGGGCTGGCCGTCGCCGACCGGCACCCCTTGGCCCTGCTTGCCGCACGTCCCCGGCATGCCCATCGCGAAGTCGGCCGCGACCGCGTCGATGTTGCGGAGGACGTCCGGTCCGTTGCCGATGAGGTTGGCATCGCGCAGGGGCTCGGTGATGTGGCCGTCCTCGATCAGGTAGGCCTCCGTCATCCCGAACACGAAGTCACCGGTGGCCGTGTTGACCTGGCCACCGCCGAGCTGCGCCACGTAGACCCCGTGCGGCGTCTG
>Ga0302325_10001894_pt1 | contig 52192 bp, 37 predicted proteins | sample Palsa_T0_2_FD_201948 | JGI IMG/M metagenome (GOLD analysis project Ga0302325, IMG submission 201948) | Peat permafrost microbial communities from Stordalen Mire near Abisko, Sweden - Palsa_T0_2 | ecosystem: Environmental > Terrestrial > Soil > Palsa > Peat permafrost | place: Sweden: Abisko...
CCACACCGCCTACGGACCCTTTACGCCCAGTAATTCCGAGCAACGCTGGCCCCCTACGTTTTACCGCGGCTGCTGGCACGTAGTTAGCCGGGGCTTCTTATACCCGTACCGTCAAACCCTTGCGGGCATTCTTCCGGGTCGAAAGGGGTTTACACTCCGAGAAGCTTCATCCCCCACGCGGCGTTGCTGCGTCAGGCTTTCGCCCATTGCGCAAGATTCCCCACTGCTGCCTCCCGTAGGAGTCTGGACCGTGTCTCAGTTCCAGTGTGGCCGGCCATCCTCTCAGACCGGCTACCGATCAAAGCCTTGGTGAGCCATTACCTCGCCAACAAGCTAATCGGGCGCGGGCCCCTCCTCTTGCGGCCTTGCGGCCTTTGATTCCATCAGCATGTGCCATTGGAATGTTATGCGGTATTAGCCTCGCTTTCGCGAGGTTATTCCCCACATGAGGGAAGGTTGCCCACGTGTTACGCACCCGTTCGCCACGCGCCCATTTCCTGTATTGCTACAGAAAACTGCGCGTTCGACTTGCATGTGTTAAGCACGCCGCCAGCGTTCGCTCTGAGCCAGGATCAAACTCTCATTTGAAACTGGTTGTCTCCCGAACCGGTTTCTCCGAAGAGAAATTCGATTCACGAGAACGAACTTTTACATCGCTCGGTTCCACTCAAAATCCCATTACGAAATTCGTGGAGGTAAACCTTCACGAAATCCGCTTTGGGCAAACCAAACGGGTTCTGGCATGTTTCATCCAAATTGTCAAAGAGCTGGAACTTCCTGGCCTGCAGGAAGGAGTACAGACAAACGCTGATTATATGGATGCGGTAGATGGATGTCAACAACGAATCCGTCGAAGCAACTTCTCGCGCTTTGGAGTTTTTCGGGTTCGAGAATTTTCACTCATTTTGTCGTCTAAAGAAGTCCAAACGTCCATCGGCGTCGAATCATTTGCGTCGCGGATCGATGCAGAGGGGGGAAATGTTTTTGTCAGTTCCAATTCGGGCACAGTCGCATTTCTGCATGTGTACGTTTGGCATTTGCAGACCGGGCGCTCGCGGCCGTACGAAGAAGTGCTATACTCCGGTCAACGAGTTTTCGGAGGGGTGGACAGTGAAGTTCCTTTCGGTCCTCCTTGCTGGAGTAATCTTTCTCGCAGTTTCCCCGGCACGAGTTTGCGCGCAGTCAAGCAGTGATAGTGCGATCGAAAAAGAACGACGGACCATTGAGGGCAACGTATATTTAGGCGACACGAATCAACCGGCCGCCGACATCACGGTCGCGCTCTACAACGCTGAAGACCTCACCATGGACGACGGGCACACCGGATCCAACGGGGAATTTGCCTTTCGGGGCCTTCGACCCGGATCGTATACCCTCACAATTGATGCGCAAGGTTTTCAAAAAGTGAGCACCGTATTGGACTTGACGTTCACATCCAGCAAGGGAAACATTTTGCGCCTTCGAAAGTCCGGCAGTGAGGCACAGGCACGCGGCGGTGGCTCGGCCGTATCCGTTCATCTTTTGTCGATGCCAACGAATGCTCGCGAGGCCTTCGATGCAGGAAAGCAAAAGCTCTATCACGACAAGAATCCCCAAGGGAGTCTTGAGGAATTCCAAAAGGCAGTGACGATTTCTCCGGGTTTTTACGAAGCATTCGAGCAAATGGGATTGGCGTATCTGGAGCTGGGGAAATCTGAGGACGCCGAGAAAGCCGCGTCGAGATCCATCGAGTTGAGCAACGATAAATACGCCGCAGCCGATTTCGATCTGGGAGCCATGTTAATGAATCGCCGCCAATTTGCGGACGGCGAGAAAATTGTTCGCCACGGTCTCGAGCTCGATCCCAGTGCGTGGATCGGTCACTATGAGCTCGGCCGGGCGCTGTTTTACGAAAAGCGAGTTCCCGACGCGCTCAAGAGCGCTGAGCAAGCGCGCTCTCTCCAACCGAATGCGGCGATCACGTACCGTCTTCTGGCATTAATACACACGAGCCAGCATGACGAGACAGCACTCCTACAGGACCTGGATACTTACATCAGGCTGGACCCGGACAGCGCGATGGGTCTGCGCGCCAAGCAGCTGCGAGATAAAGTCGCCACTTCGATACCGCCCGATTCTTCTCCCCGTCCTTAACATCAACGTCCGTAGAACTGCAGATCGCGGAACAGCGCTTAATTTTGCCACTTTTGCGTCGATTTCATTTCAGTCGGCGATCAGCTCGAGTCTGAGGACACACGAGCCGGAACCGAACCACCCGGGGCTGCGCCGAATGCAATCTGACGGTCGCAGTGTCTCGCTCGGGCTGGCATTACCGTCTCGTAACTCATACAAATTCCGGTGAATTTATATGGAAAACTGGATTGAAAAATCGAAGTGTAATTTTCCAATCAATGTAACCTGCTGGAGATAAGCGGGTTATTTTTGGAACTGCGTGGGCATTAACGTGCGGTAGTCAGATGGAGTTTCCATGGGGTTCGTTTTTGGCGCCTTGGCGCCTGTGAGTTTTCAAGCTCAAAATTTAGGAGGCTGTATGGTAGCGAAGCGATTGTTCGCCATGCTTTTCGCATTTGTGGTCGTACTCACGTTCGGTGCGACTCGACTGAAAGCGCAGAACCAGACGTCCGGCGACCTTACCGGGTCTGTCACGGACCCAAGCGGCGCTGTAGTTCCGGACGCAAAAGTATCCCTCAAGGACAATACCAAGGGGAACGTCTCGGAGACGAAGACGAACAAAGAGGGAAACTACCGCTTCTACCAACTGTCGCCGGGGCCTTACACGCTAACTGTCACGGCGAGTGGATTCCAGACGGAAGTTCGCGACAACCAGATTGCCGTCGGACAGATTTCGACGATTGACTTCCATCTCTCGTTGGGCACTTCAACGCAGACCGTGATGGTGACGGAAGCTGCGCCGCTCGTCCAGACGGAGAACGGCGACAGCGCGACTGCTATCACGGCTCAGCAGGTGTCGAACGTTCCGAACCCTGGCAACGACCTGAGCGCGATCGCTCAACTGGCGCCAGGCGCGGTGATGAATACTCAAGGCGGATACGGCAACGTGGAAGCGTTCGGCTTGCCGGCGACTTCGAACTTGTTCACCGTCGATGGGATGGACGACAACGATCCGTTCCTTAACTTGAACAACTCCGGCGCGACGAACCTGTTGCTCGGCTCCAACGAAATTCAGGAAGCCGACGTGGTGACGAATGGCTTCTCAACGGCTTATGGGACTTTTTCCGGAATTAACGTGAACTACGTCACAAAGTCCGGAGGGAACCAGTTCCACGGCAATGCCGTTTATTACTGGAACGGCAGCGCGTTGAATGCGAACGACTGGTTCAACAATGCCAACGGAGAGCCGCGATCGTTTGATAACGCGAACCAATGGGCGGCGTCCCTCGGCGGTCCGATAAAGAAGGACAAGCTCTTCTTTTTCATCAATAACGAAGGACTGCGCGTTTTGATTCCTGTTCCTTCGAACATCTTTGTTCCCACCCCGGCGTTTGAGTCGGCCGTAGTTAACAATTTGACCGGACTTGGTCTGACAAACTCCATTCCGTATTACTGCCAGAATCTTGCGGGAATTTGTCCCGGTGTGGCTGCTCTTCCTGGCAGTGGGGCCGGCATCTTTAATCTATTCAATGGCGTGAAGAACCAAGCTAATGCTGTGGATAACCTACCGGCTGGGTGCGTGCCAACTTCTACTCCAGGCGTATGCGCGGCGGATAGCTTGGGCGATGGTTGCTCGAACGTTCCTGGGGTCGGTTCGTTCGCAGGCTTTGCGGGCCCGTGCGCTCTGAACATTCGCGAAACACCAATTAACTTCGCGCCCGAGTGGCAACTGGCAGGGCGTTTGGATTGGAATATTGGTAATAATGATCGAGCTTACCTGCGCGTGCAGTATGACGTCGGGCAACAGCCAAGCTTCTCAGATCCGGTGCTACCGGTCTTCAACGCTACGAGCCACCAGCCGGAATACCAGGGCCAGTTGAATGAAGTGCATACTTTTAGCCCCTCGTTGTCCAACCAATTCTTGCTGGCCGCCACATGGTATTCGGCGATTTTCCAACCAGCGAATTTGGGAGCCACATTAAACACGTTCCCGACAACCCTCGGCCTGGGCGATTCCTCGCTAGGAGGGACCGGGGCTTGCACCGCGGATATTGGAGCTACCGCTCTGGCTTGCGACGACTGGATTTGGCCGCAGGGTCGCAACGTCACCCAATTCCAAATCGCAGATGATGTTTCGAAGAGCATTGGGAACCACACGCTGAAATTCGGCGCGAAGTATCACAAAAACTACGTAAGTGACCATGATTTTGGGCTTTTCGCGAGTGGATTCGAATTGCCTTTTTCGTTGGCTGACTTTGCCAACGGCGGCGACACCGCAGCTCCAGGTAGCGAAGGGTCCATTTTAATCCAGGCATTCGCGGCGGCAGGGAGTCAGCCGGTTCGTCTCTATGAAGCGGCAGGTTACATCCTGGACGACTGGCGCGTGAGGTCGAACTTAACAATATCGCCCGGCCTTCGCGTCGAGCACGCCTCGAATCCCACTTGCGTTGATCTGTGCTTTGCTCAATTGGGAGTCCCACTGAGCGATGTGGGCAACACTCTGCCGTACAACCAGCTGATTCAAGTGAATCGCAGGGAAGCTCTGTATGGTTACCAGAACCTGCAATGGGAGCCCCGCATCAGCTTTGCCTGGCAGCCGTTCGGTTCAGCTACGGGTTTCGGGAAGTCGGACTTCGTGATCCGTGGAGGAATTGGAATCTTCTACGACATTTTCCCAGGACAGATATCGGACAATCTGGCCCAGAATTCACCGCTGTTCAACCAGTTTACAAGCGCTTCTGGTTCGCCAGGCTGCCCGGCGGGTTACCTTTCTCCCAACCAGGCAGGAAATTTGTTTAGTTGCTCTAGCGCTGCACAGTCGGCGTTCTTGAACGCGTTCAACACCGGAGCGACTTCGCTATCAGTCCAGCCCAATATTACCTTTACTTCGCAGCCCAAGACGGAAGCGCCGCAGTATGACAAGTGGAACCTGCAAATCCAAAAGGGATTCGGGCGCAATGACTCGCTTTCTGTGGGATACAACGGCAATCACGGACTCCACGAGCCTATTTTTAACTCCTCTATCAATGCGTTCGGGCTTGGGCTGGCCTCGCTTCCTGCGGCTCCCCGGAGCTCGCAGTTCGGCCAGATGACGTTGGTAGAAGACGTGGGAATTTCCAACTACAACGGTATGACAGTTTCCTACGTACATCGCTTTTCGGGCTGGGGCGGTGCGGGAGTGTTGCAGTTCAATTACACCTATAGCCATGCCTTCGACGAAGTCTCCAACGGAGGCTTCGACGGTTTCACGGAGAACAGCATTTTGAATCCGCAAAACCCGAACAACATTGGAGAGAACTACGGGCCCGCAGACTACGATGCGCGGCACGTAATCAATGCCAACTACGTTTGGGAAGTCCCGGTCCGCCGGGCCCTTGGCGGCCATGGTTGGAAGCCGCTCGTGGATGGTTGGCAGGTTTCGGGTGCAGTGTTCCACCGGACAGGTTTCCCCTACACAATCACCGACCCATCCGACTTTGGTGCGAACAATTACTTTTCAGACGTGTTCCCTGTTCCAACCGGTTCCGTGCCCACCACGTGCGCAGGAGTAGCGCACGCCGGTCCCAACGCGACTTCGTGCTTTGCGGCCGACGCTTTCCCTACACCGGGGTCGGAAACTGATTTCGCTCCTCGGGGATACCGCAACATCTACCGTGGGCCCAATTACACCGACACGGATTTCAGCTTCACCAAGAAAACGAAGATCCCAGGTTGGGAGCGCGGAGAATTGCAGCTTGGCTTGCAGTTCTTTAACCTCTTCAACCATGAGAACTTCACGTTGCCCGTTAGCGCAATCACGGACCCGCAATTCGGGACGATCCAAGGCGGAGTGAATCCGCCGACCAGTATTTTGGGCTCGTTCTTGGGCGGCGATGCTTCACCGCGCTTGATTCAGGTGAAGGCTCAGTTCGTCTTCTAAACAAGTTCCGCTTCGGCGGATTACGATTGAGGGCGGTTCCGATATCGGAGCTGCCCTTTTTCTTTTCCGCTGGGATTGCCGGGCTGCGGCGCGAGATGGACAGCGGCCGTTCGTAGCAAAGTTGAGCACGCGCACGCCAGCTCGGTCGCTGCCTCGTTCGGTGTGCGTGTTACGATAGTTTTTATGGAAGGCCTGACTCGACGCGACGTTATCCGCTCCGTGATTTTCGACTTTGATTTCACGTTGGCGGATTCTTCGAACGGCATCTTCGATTGCGTAAGCACGGCTCTTGTAGCCCTTGGCGCCCTGCCTGCGGGCCGCGATGCGGTAAATGCCACCATCGGCCTGTCCCTTCGCGAGACTTACACGAAGCTTACCGGCAACGCCGACGAAAATCTGCAGGCCCAGTTCGTTGAACAATTCCATCGGCGCGCGGACGACATCATGGTCAAATCTGCAGTTGTCTTCGCGTTTGTTCCCGAGGCGATCCGGCAAATTCGCGCGCAGGGGTTTTCGACGGCGGTGGCTTCTACGAAGCGCCGCGTGCATATCGAATCGATTCTGGAACGGGAGAGCCTGACCGGGGCATTCGACGCCGTCGTTGGTGGTAACGACGTTCTGAACCAGAAGCCGCATCCGGAGTCGCTCTTTGCAGGAATGCGGAGGCTAGGCGCGGCGCCATGGGAATGTGTTTACGTTGGCGACAGTATAGTGGATGCCGAGGCTGCGAAACGCGCGGGCATTCAATTCGTAGCTGTGCTTTCGGGAGTCACACCGCGAGCGGAATTTGATTCGTATCCAGTTTCTGAAATCTTCAACCACGTCGGCGAAATTCCCGCCTGGCTGGAAGCCGCGCGCAACAAATAATCCAGAGGTACAGCGAACACGTTCAGCGAAAGAGAAATTGCCTCGGCGCGTTCAGAGTGCGCCTGATTTTTATTTTTGCGCGGCCAGTGCTTTGAGCGATTCGGTGAAAGGCGGCTGGGCGACGCCTTGCTCCGTAATGATCGCGGCGATCAAGCGTGCGGGCGTAACGTCGAACGCCGGATGCCCGGCCTTCACGTCGGGCGCCAAGCGAATACCTGCGATGTGCGTAACCTCCGCTTCCGGCCGTTCCTCGATCGGGATTTTGTCTCCGGAACTCAGCAAAAGATCAATCGTGGAGACCGGCGCCGCGACGTAGAACGGGACATTGTTCTCGCGTGCAAGGACGGCCATCGGGTACGTACCGATTTTGTTTGCCGTGTCGCCATTCTTCGCAATTCTGTCCGCGCCAACGACGACCGCTTTAATGTTTCCAGTCTTCAGAAAATGGCCGACCATGTTGTCTGTAATCAACACGAGTGGAATTCCGAGCAGATGAAGTTCCCACGCGGTGAGGCGCGAGCCCTGTAGATAAGGGCGGGTTTCCGGGACGATAACTTCAATTTTCTTTCCGCTGTCCGCGGCGATGCGAATCACGCCGAGCGCGGTGCCGATTCCGCCCGTTGCCAGCGCGCCTGCGTTGCATTGCGTCATCACTCGGCCGGATTGCGGCATAAACTCCGCGCCAAAGCGGCCGATCGCCTCATCCGCGTCGCGGCGTTCCTGATGAATCTGCTGCGCCTCGGCAATCATTACTTGGCGAATCTTTTCAATTCCCCCGGCGCCGTTGCGCCCGGCATCGCTCGCGGCCGCTTCGAAAGTTCGTTTGCAGCGCTCAATGGCCCAGAACAGGTCGATGGCCGTCGGGCGAGTCCGCGCGAGAACGTCACAGATTTGCGAGAATTCGGCGCGCAATTCGGCGGGATTCTTCGCTGTGGACTTGTCGACGCCGATAGCAACACCCATCGCCGCCGCCAGGCCAATCGCGGGCGCGCCGCGAATCACCATGTCCCGGATGGCGTCCGCAACACCGTTGTAGTCCGTGTACGTGTGATAGACGACCTCGCCCGGTAGGCGGCGCTGGTCGAGCACCACAACGCCTTCCTGCGACCAGCGAATGGGTTCTACTGCGCGCATCCGATCCTCAGTTTTTGGTTTATACAAACTCCAAGTTTAACCGATTCGAGCCACCAGCGCCCCACACCCGGCCGATTTTCCGGGCAAGCACTAGCCAAATGGCGGATGTGCGGCAGGCTAGCAATTTGGCATCCTCCTGGGAGCACGAGACTCACGCAAATTTTCAGGACACTCTTTTGGGGAGAATAAGAATGAGTTCATCATCTGATTCAGCAAGCGCATCTGATAGCGCGAGCACGGCAGCGGCGCTTGTAGCGCTTTCGAACGACCTGGCGAACGCCGCAGAGCGCGCGGGTCAAGGTGTCGTTGCAATTCATGCACGGCACCGCGTTCCGTCGAGCGGCATTCACTGGCAGAAGGGCGTCGCCGTCGCGGCCGACCACACGGTCAAGCGCGACGAAGACATCCAGATTTCGTTGCCGGATGGCCGCACTGTTGCGGCCACGCTGGCCGGCCGCGATCCCAGCACGGACATCGCTGTTCTCAAGTTCGAGGCCGGCAGCCTCGCGCCATCTGAAGTTGTGGATTCATCGCTACGCGTTGGCAATCTAGTCCTCGCAGTGAGCCGTACGGAGGGTAATCACCTCGGTGCCAGCTTCGGCACGATCAGCGCCGCGGGCGGTGCCTGGAGGACATGGCGCGGCGGCCAGATCGATCAGTTCCTCCGGCTCAATGTGGCGATCTACGTTGGCTTTTCGGGCAGCGCCCTCGTCGATCCGCAAGGGCGCGTCGTTGGCCTGAACACCTCCGGCCTTGCGCGCGGATTGGCGATGGCGATTCCGCCTTCAACTGTAAGTCGCGTCGTCCACGATTTGCTTTCGAAGGGCCACGTGAGCAGAGGATTTCTCGGAATCGGTATGCAGCCCGTGCGTCTGCCAGAGGATTTGCGGGAGCGGCTAAAGCTCTCGGCTGAAACCGGTGCGATTCTGGTGAGCGTTGAACCGGATGGACCTGCCGGACAGGCCGGACTTATGCTGGGAGATGTGTTGCTCGCACTCGATGGGCAACCGATTCGCGACACCGATGATATTCAGGCGCATCTCGGCCCTGAGAAGATTGGCAAGGCGGTGGCCGCGTCCGTGTTGCGAGGTGGCGCATCACTCCAGGTGCCAATTCAAGTCGGCGAGCGGCCGCGCCGTGGCCGCTAACGTGGCTTGGCGAGAGGGTAGCGGTGCGAGCACGCTCTTCGATGCCGCGCTTGCCACAGTCGGCCAGCAGCTGAGCCAATCAACTTTGCAGATAATTGATGGCAGGCGCGGAGCGGGCTCCGGCGTAATCTGGCGAGCGCCCGGCTGGATCGTCACGAACGCGCATGTTGTTCGGACTCCGCAGGCGAAGATTCATCTTCCCGACGGCCGTCAGTTCGACGCTGCGTTGGTGGCACGCGATCCCGATAACGACCTCGCCGCGCTCCGTGTCAATGAACTCGATCTTCCTGTTGCGGAGATCGGTGCTTCGACGGAACTGCGCGTGGGGGAGCTGGTTATCGCGGTCGGATGTCCGTATGGATTGCGCGGCTCCGTCAGTGCAGGGATTGTGCACGCGATTGGCCCCGTTGCGGCGCTCGGCGATAGGCGATGGATCCAAGCGGATTTGGAGCTGGCGCCGGGAAATTCGGGAGGGCCGCTCGCCGACGCGCGCGGCCGCGTCGTCGGCATCAACACGATGATCGCCGGAGGCTTGGGGCTCGCGATACCGAGTCGCGACGTCGAGCAGTTTCTACGCCGCGTTATGCTGCAGAAACAGGCTGCATGACGCGAGTCCTTATCGCGGCGGAATCACTGATTTCGCAACGCGGGCTCGAGGCTTTGTTACGCGGAGATTCGCTTATCGAAATCGTGGGCAGCGTTGATCCGAATGCCGGGAACCTGGCCCATGAAATCGAAGATCTGCAGCCTGATGTCATTGTTTTCGAGCGGCGCAATTTCGACGAGGACGTTCTTCCACCGGTGTTTCCAACGGAAGATGCGAACGGCCCGCGCATTGTTCTGCTGACTGACCAGGTGACGGGCGAACTCGCACGAGAAGCGTTGCGTGCCGGTGTCCGAGCCGTTCTTCCGCGCGACGCGAAAGGCGAGGAAATTCTCGCGGCGATCGCTGCGGCAGCGGCAGGATTAATCGCGTTGAATGCGGAAACATTTGAGGGTGCTCTCACTGCGCCAGCGAATGGATTGCGAGGCTCGCCGAATGGGGTTGGTGGATCAAATCCCACGCGGGCTCTCGGAACAGCGTTGAGCCCGCGGGAGATTGAAGTGCTTCGGATGATCGCCGAAGGGCTAGGAAATAAGGAGATCGCGTCGCGGCTCAAGATTTCCGAGCACACCGTGAAATTTCATATCAGTTCGATATTCACGAAGCTCGATGTGTCGAGCCGGACTGAGGCGGTCACGCTGGGCGTGCGGCTGGGGATAATTCTTCTGTGATCTTCTCTCGGTAGATTGACTTGGTGCACCAGCGACCACTACGGGACTCAGTGAGTGAAGGGCAGATTTCGCAGGCCATGAGTTTGGATCATGGTAGTGATGAATATGTAGCCGTTGTAACTCAGATGCGTGATGTAACTTGCGAGAACGGTGCGGCTGACGGCGCGAATGTAGGTGAAGATGATTCCAACGACAATTAGCAAACCAATCTGCGCCCACGCGCCGGAAAGTTGGGGCGCGTGCAGCAAACCAAAGAGTATTCCCGTGAGGATTACACCGGCCGGAATGCCGAGTGATCGGGCCACCACTGGGTAAATGTAACCGCGAAAGATCATTTCCTCGACGAGCGGCGCGAGTGTAACCGCAAGTACCATTAGCAGGAACACGCTGCGGCGATCCTGAAAATAAACCTCGATTGGCAGTTGTCCCTTGTGGCCGATGTAATTCGACAATGCATTGACGAGAGCCGACAATACGATGCCGGTAAAAACGCAGTAGGCCACAACGCGCCGTGTGTCAAGCGCCAAAGAATCAAACGACCACCATCCCAGGCTCCGCCAGAATGGCTCACCCGAGAGCACACGTGTCCGCAGATAGAAGTAACCCAACTGCGCCAGCGAGGCCATCACCGTATTGAGAATGAAAAACAGCGCGAGAGTCCGGGGAGAATGTTGCAATTGCTGAACGTTCATCCCTTTGGCCACGAATCCGATGACCAGAACAATCGCGGAGATGAAATATGCGGCGAGGCTGACGAGCACAAAAACGAAAATGTCGAGCCAACCCCACCGGACGCGAAGGTCTTCCGGATAATTGAGGAGATTCGATCGCGAAGGCTGAAGGGGCGCCGGAGTGGTCTCCGGCAGCGTATTGGTTCCGTCGGGCGGCGGGCCGCTTTCGAATGTGTCCATCGTCACCTTTTGATCTTCCGGCGATCCGCTTCGACCAGTGCCGCTGCGAGAAGAGGAAATAGAATCTCATGATGGCCGGTCAGCGCGTAGCCCTTCGAATCTGCACCGCCGCGTCGAGGCCCTGACGTCGGCCGCTTGACCACATTTTGAGTCGGCCGATAGTGCTGAATGAAATCGAAATTTGCAGTCGTAATCGGCGCGAGCCGCACGCCCGGATTCCGGACGACGGTGACCGCCTTCAGAAACACTTCGGGAAGAACGACCGCCGAGCCCCAGTTGAGATAAACGCCGCCAGGATGCATTTCCTTGACGAGAGCGCAGAAAAGTCGGAAATCGTGATGTGTTGCCGCGCCAAGCGCCTCGCCTGAAGCCGAGCGGTGCATGTGCGGGATGTCGGTTCCGATAGCGAGATGCACCGTGACAGGAATTTTCGCGCGATAGGCGTTTGCAAGGACGCTGGATTCAAGATGCTTGGCCCGCAATCGCGGACTGGCGAGGAACTTGCCCGTCGCTTCGCCGAGTCCGATCTTGCTGCGTTGCGCTCCAAGCGCAGCTTCGTTGAGGAAAAGACTGGTTTCCTCGGCCATTCCAAATTTGCCGTCGCCAAGAACGGCTTCCACATCTTCGGACGTGCCACCCACGAGCGCGATTTCAAAGTCGTGGACGAGGGCCGCGCCGTTCATCGCGATGCCGCCTACAAAGCCGCGATTCATGAGATCAATCAGCAGCGGCCCGAGGCCGACCTTGATAACGTGGCCTCCGATACCCCAAAGAATGGTCTTGCGGGCGCGTCGAGAATTCAAAATCGCATCACGGATTTTGCGCAGATCTTCAGCAGCCAGAATGCGCGGAAGCGATTCGAGAAAATCGGCGAAGCTACCGCCCGCTTTGTGCGGCCGCGCGAATTGCCGGAAATTGACTTTGTTTGGGCGGTTCGCGAGCGGATAGGTGCGCAGCTTTTGGAAACTGAGCGGCTCGGTCGAATAGATGCTCATGGCCGTCGCAGCACTCTACCGACAGGGGAAACGAAGTACAAGTCCACCGGGCATACGCAACGATCCCTCCACGCACGACGAACCCTCAACTGCGATTCTTTCCCAATACAGGCTGCAACTCCGGGGCGCCGTTCAAGCCGCTCGCTCCGTTCTTACCATTCGCGATAGCAAGCGCACGGGCAAGCGCTTGCCCTGTATATGATTTTTTGACGCGCGCCACTTGCTCCGGCGTTCCCTGCGCAACCACGCGCCCGCCCTCGGGACCGCCTTCAGGACCCAAATCAATGATCCAGTCGGCTTGTTTGATGACGTCCAGATGATGCTCGATGATCAGGACCGTATTGCCAAGATCCACGAGCCGATTCAGAACGTCGAGCAGCTTCTTTACGTCGTCGAAATGCAAGCCCGTGGTCGGCTCGTCGAGAATGTAAAGAGTGCGCCCAGTCTGTCGCCGTGAAAGCTCGCGCGCAAGTTTCGTGCGTTGGGCTTCGCCGCCCGAAAGAGTGGTGGCCGATTGTCCGAGTTGAACGTAGCCGAGACCAACGTCCACCATCGTCTCGAGCTTTTGTTTGATTTGCGGAATATTCTCGAGCAGTCGAAACGCTTCCTCAATCGGCATGTTCAAAATGTCGGAGACCGAATAGCCTTTGTAACGCACAGAAAGAGTTTCCGAGTTATAGCGTTGGCCGCGGCAGACTTCGCAGGTCACATAAACGTCGGGGAGAAAATTCATTTCGATGCGGCGTAGACCGTCGCCCTGGCACGCCTCGCAACGGCCGCCCTTCACATTGAAACTGAAACGGCCGGGTTTATAGCCGCGCTCGCGTGATTCCGGAAGCATCGCGAACAACTCGCGAATCGGCGCGAAAACGCCGGTATACGTGGCTGGATTTGACCGCGGCGTGCGGCCGATCGGATCCTGATCAATCTGAACCACTTTGTCGAGATGTTCGAGTCCGAGAAGCGCGCGATGCTCGCCCGGCTTTTCCATCGAGCGATAAAGATTGGCCGCGAGAGCTCGATACAGAATGTCGTTGATGAGGGTAGATTTTCCCGAGCCGGAGACGCCGGTGATGACGATGAGTGTGCCTAGCGGGAACGTGACGTCAACGTTCTTCAAGTTGTTCGCGTGCGCGCCAACAATCGTAAGCGCCGCGTCGCCAGGCAGGCGGCGCTTTGCCGGGACAGGAATATGAATTTTCCCAGAGAGATACTGGCCCGTCAGGGAATTTGGGTTCTTTTCGATTTCGGCGGGTGGCCCTATTGCGACTAAATGCCCGCCCGCCTTGCCCGCGCCGGGACCAAGATCTACGACGTAATCTGCGCGGCGCACTGTTTCTTCGTCGTGCTCGACGACGAGGACGGTGTTGCCAAGATCGCGCAACGTTTCGAGCGTACCGATCAGGCGATCGTTGTCGCGAGCGTGGAGTCCGATCGACGGCTCGTCGAGGACATACAAAACGCCGCGCAGGCGCGAGCCGATTTGCGTCGCGAGACGAATTCGTTGCGCCTCGCCGCCAGACAGCGTTGCCGCGGAACGGTCGAGCGTTAGATAGCCGAGACCTACGGCGAGTAGAAAATCGAGACGTTCCGCAACTTCTTTCAACGGCCGTTCGGCAATCGCGCGCTGACGCGGCGTGAGCTTTGCCAGCATTCGGTCCACAGCTACGCGCCCTTCGCCGAGAGCCAGAGCGGTGAATTCCGCAATCGAGAAACCGCCGACCTTCACGGCAAGGCTTTCGGGCCGCAGCCGCTTGCCATGGCACGTCGAGCAAAGCGACGGCGACATGTATTGCGTCAGCCATTCGCGATAATTGTCGGACGACGATTCGTCGAGATTGCTTTCGAGATGCGCCAGAATTCCCTGGAAATTCAATCGTGCCGAACTGCCGCCGTTTGACGGATTCCCATTCAATATGAGGTTCTGAATCTTGCGCGGGAATTTCTCGAAAGGCATGTCGAGATCGAAGCCATAGGCCACCGAAGCCAGTTTTATCGTCCGTTGCAAATAAGTGGATGACGATCCTGGCCCGAGGCCGCCCTCGAAAAGAGGTTTCGACCAATCCACGACAACTTTCGCGGGATCGAATTCGTATTTCGAGCCGAGGCCGTGGCACTCGGGGCAAGCGCCGTACGGAGAATTGAAGCTGAACGAGCGCGGCTCGAGTTGCGGGACGGAAATACCGCAATCGGAGCACGCCAGTTTTTCGGAATAGACGCGCTCCTCGCCGCCTACCACCGAAATCGTGACAAGGCCGCCAGTGAGCTTGAGCGCGGTTTCGACGGATTTTTCGAGCCTTTCGCTGATACTATTTTTCAGCAGAAGGCGATCCACGACAACTTCGATGGTGTGGTTCTTGCGGCGGTCGAGCGGGATCGGCTCATCGAGATTTTTCAGCTCGCCATCCACGCGCGCGCGAACGAATCCAGCCTTCGCGTATTTCTCGAATTCCTTTTTGTATTCGCCCTTCCGTCCGCGAACCACGGGCGCTAGGACCATCACGCGCTCGTCTGGTTTCAGCTCGAGAACGGCCTGCACGATCTGCTCGGTTGATTGCCGCGTGATGGGCTTGCCGCAATTCGGGCAATGAGGCGTGCCGATGGCGCTGTAAATCACGCGAAGGTAATCGTAGATTTCGGTGATCGTGCCGACCGTCGAGCGCGGCGAGCGCGTTGTCGTCTTCTGCTCGATCGCGATGGACGGCGACAGGCCTTCGACCGAGTCCACGTCCGGGCGCTCCATCTGATCGAGGAACTGGCGGGCGTAAGCTGAAAGCGATTCGACGTAGCGGCGCTGGCCCTCGGCATAAAGCGTGTCGAACGCGAGCGAGGACTTGCCCGAGCCGGACAGACCTGTGATCACCGTCAGCGTGTTCCGCGGGATTTCCAGGGAGATATTCTTGAGATTGTGCTGCCTGGCGCCCCGGATGACGATTTTGTTGAGACCCATAGGGATAAGCGCGCCTCACACAGGCGGGCGCATCGCCCACTGGGCATAATTCGCCCAGTGTAATCTTTTACGATACCAAGCGCGTCAAGGCAGGGTCAAGTGCCGCAGTAGAAGTCAATAATTCGTGTAATTCCGATAAGTGGCACCCTACTTCGAGGATAACGAGAAAAATGCTACTCGAATGCGGCGACGCGCGCAAGTCGTTGGGTATGTAAGGAGCTATCGCCCAAAGTGGAGCGTGGACGGTTGCTCCATCGAATGTGCCGGAGCTGGTGCTATCCGTTAGATCGGCTTTGGATGTGCCGCCAGAGCGTCGCGGAATACTTTGATGTTGCTCTTATCCACGATGGCCGTGCCTGTATCGACCCAAGTGGGTATCGGAGCGGCTGGCGCTGTGTGCCAGTCTTTGAATTCGTGGACGGCGTTGTGATGCAGGTCGTCGAGAAACTTTAGGCCGTAATAACTCATCACGTAAGGCTTCTGCGCGATGGTTGCGGTGATCGCGCCTCGTGAAATCCAGTCGAGCGTTTCCGGGTCCTTGTCGAACGCGACGATGGGCACTTTGCCATCCATGTCGAAGCGGTGCAGCGCATCGGCGGCGCCTTCGCCTCCCGACGCTTCCAGCGTGATAATGCCATCAATTTTTTTCTTGCCCTGCACGATCGCGACGACCTGATCGTAGGCGTTGCGCGAGTCGCCTTTGTCGTCAAGCGTTTGGGCGATCTTCATGCCCGGATATTTCTTGAGAGCCTCGGTCACTCCGCGCACGCGCTCATCAATATTGAGCTGCCCGGGAATCGTGATGACTATAATATTCCCCTGGCCATGAAGCAGCTCAGCCATGCGGCGGGCGCTCTCGCCTCCCGCGCGAAAATTGTCCGTTCCAATGTATAGAACGCGCTGAGAATCCGGCGAATCCGCGTCCGCGCAAATCACGGGTATGCCCTGCGAGATCGCATTATCAATCGCGCTCTTGAACAGGTCTGCTTTCATCGCGGAAACAAGAATTCCCGATGGGTGCTGCGCCACCGCATTTTGAAAGGCAGTCAGTTCGTCATTCGGCGAGAACGTATCCGGCCCTACCATCTCGGCTTTCACGCCGAGAGCCGTGGCAGCGTCCATGAAGCCCGCTTGCGCTTCCTGCCAGTACGGCACATTGACGTTGGCGGCGACGTAGATGTAGTGCTCATCCTGCGTGTGATATGGCTTGGCGCACGATGCTACACAGGCTGCCACCGCCAGAATAGATACCAACGCTAGATACGGACGAATTTCTCGCACGTTTCGCATAGGACCACTCCTTTCGGACGAATCGCCGCCGGATTGATTGAGCTACGAATCATGAATTCACCCCACCTACCCGACGCGCCCTATAACTAATTTGCGCAGAGCCTACCACAAACTACAGCCGGAGGATGCGCATTGCTAAAACTTCGGGTGAATAGCGAAGGCGATGCAGAAATGGGTTAGTGCAGTATAAGCGTTAGCGCAGAGACGGAGCTTTAGCCACGCCAATATACTTGTCGGCGCCACCGTAGTAGAAGAACCAGCTTCCGGGCTCCCGCACAGCACCCTCAACGAAGACGACATTTGGAACCTGGCCGGTCTTTTCCCACTCAAGTTCCGGCGCGAAGATCGGCTCGTCGGTGCGCGAGATCAATTTCGCAGGATTCGCTCGGTCGAACACCGCAACGCCCGTGCGGTATACAAGCTTGTCGTCTGCTCCGTTGTAGACGAGCACGATTCCATCGTGCGTCAGGATCGGCGGCGGACCGGGCTCGACGACGCGAGAATCGAACATGCCGGACCGGGCCGGCAGAATGGGAACATCGAGCGCCTCGGTCCAATGGATTAGATCGGTCGAGGACGCGAGGCCCATCTGATCTATGTTGTCGGCGCTCGTTCCCAGCCAATACATCCAGAACTTGCCATCTATTTTCTCGGGAACGATCGCTCCGGATTTCGTCCAGCGAACATTCCATTTGCCTGCGTACGCGGGAAGAATTACGCCTTTACGATCCCAGTGCACAAGGTCTCGAGACGTGGCGAGGCAGAGTTGAGCGTCTTTTTTGTTGTAGCCAGTGTAGGTAAGATAAAAGGTTCCGCCGATCTCGATAATCCGAGGGTCTTCAACTCCGCCTCCTTTTTCGTAGTCGGTCTCCGGCGACAGTACCGGATCGACGCGACGCGTGAAGTGGATTCCATCCGTACTTTCAGCGTAGCCGAGCCGCGATGTCCCCGAAGTATCCTGCGCGCGATAGAGCATCACAAGCTTTCCGTCATGCGCCACGATCGTCGGATTGAAAGTGCCGGCGGATTCCCATCCGGAACCTTGCGGTGCGAGAATCGGAGTCTGCGATGCGCGCTGCCATGCGCCGAAGGGCCAGCGTGCGCTCTGCGCGAGCGCGAGAAATGGCATCGCGACGATGAGTGCCACGATAATTTTCTTGCGCTGGTTCAACGTGAAGACGTGCATAGCGACGTGATCTTACGTCAAGAAGAGGTCCGTCAATTGCGCTAAAATTGTCACTTCAAAATTGCGGCCCCGGACTGACAGCAGGCCACCCGACGAAAATTGTCACTCGCGCGTTTTTTGCACCAGTATTTTTGTTGCCGGCAGAGACTTTTTACTAGCCGCTGGTGATTTTTACCAGCCCTGGGATTCCTAAGTGTATTAGTATCAGCGCATTGTGTTTGGTATCTCGACTGCACTATTCAAGGCGTCAGGGGGAAGGAAAGTCGAGGATCCCTTCGGGGATTGAGGGCTGGGCCGGCTTCCTTCCCCTTGTAACTCTCCCGTCGATCGTTTTAAGAGTTTCCTCGCAATCGACTGGGTTTATTCGTATCGAACCACCCCAAAAAATAACTCAACAGACTTCAAATAGTAGTCGAGTGAAGTTCGCGAGATCGCTCACGACTTGGGCGAACCAAATCGCAGTGTTGTAAGATGTGCGGGACACTGCTGGGGCGTGGTCCAACCGGTAGGACGCTGCACTGTTAATGCAGACGGTGGAGGTTCGAATCCTCCCGCCCCAGCCACACTTCGACAGGTGCGGCATGCAGCGGACAACTTAGTCGCGCGCGATGGGAAAATTTGCTTCGGTCCAACCTCGCCAGCCGCCATCCATCGAGATAACGTTGTTATAGCCCATCTCCTGCAAATTATCGGCCGCCAGCGCGGAACGAAATCCGCCGCCGCAATAGAGCACGATCGGCGCGTCAATATCTGGAATCGCTTTCTCAATGTCCCGCTCGATCACGCCCTTGCCGAGATGAATCGCGCCCGGGATATGTCCATTGGCCCATTCGGAATCCTCGCGCGTGTCCACTAGGATCAGTTTTTCGCCGGCATCGAGGCGCTTCTTGATGTCGCGATAATCCACTTCTTTCACGTGCGCTTTCGCGTCTTGCACCAGTTTTAAGAATTTCTCGGTATGTTGCATCTCGCGTCACCTCTTAAGATTTTGGCCGCATCGGCGAGCCACCGTTATTTCATGTCGCGCCAATTCGGTCCCACTTTCATTTCCACCACAAGGGGCACGCGAAGTTCATGCACGTGTTCCATCACTTCCTTCACAAGCTTCTTGAGCTTGGGCATTTCGCTCTCGGGTCCTTCGAAAAGCAATTCGTCGTGAACCTGCAGGATCATTCTGGAAGCGAACTCTTCATCCGTCAGGCGCCGGTCGATTTCAATCATCGCGAGTTTGATTAGGTCGGCAGCCGTGCCTTGCAGCGGCGTATTCATCGCTGTGCGTTCCGCGAAATTCCGCATGTTTGGCTGGGGCGAGGAGATTTCAGGAATTTGGCGGATGCGGCCGAAGAGCGTCCGAGTGAAGCCTAGTTGGCGAACCTCCGCTACCTGCCGATCGAGCCATTCCTTGACGCCGCGATAGCGCTCGAAATAGGCCGCGATGAATTTCGCAGCTTCCTTCTGCTCGATGCCAAGTTGCTGCGAGAGACCGAACGCGGACAGGCCGTAAACAATCCCGAAATTGATGACCTTGGCCGCGCGCCGATGTTCCTGCGTCTGCGCAAACGGCGCGACATCGAACACTTCTTGCGCCGTTCGCGAGTGAATATCTTCGCCCCGACGGAACGCATCAACAAGGACGGGATCTTCCGAGTAATGAGCAAGCAATCGCAGCTCGATTTGTGAGTAATCAGCCGAAAGCATGGTCATATTCGGAGCCGCGGCGAAAGCGGCGCGAATCTCGCGTCCGAGTTCGGTGCGGATGGGGATATTTTGCAGGTTCGGATTCGAAGAGCTGAGCCTCCCGGTTGCTGTCCCGGTCTGATTGAGGCACGTATGGACGCGGCCCGTGCGCGGATCAATCAACTCCGGCAGCACGTCGGAATACGTGGACTTCAATTTTGCAATTTCGCGGTACTCCATCACTTTGCCAGGCAACTCGTGAACGTCCGCAAGTGCCTCGAGCACTTCGACGGCTGTCGAACGGGCCTTGGCTCGGACGCGTCGCGGCATAGAGAGTTGCAGCTTGTCGAATAGAATCTCCGCTAATTGTTGCGGCGAGCTGATTTTGAATTCGGCGCCCGCCAGCGCGAAAATCTCTTTTTCGAGAGCCGCGAGAGCGTCTTCCAGACGCTTCGAGATCTTGACGAGGGCATCGGGATCGACGCGCACTCCGTGGCGCTCCATGCGTGCGAGGACGAACGCGAGGGGCAAGTCGATCTTCTCGTAAAGTTCGAGCAAACCTTGCTTTTCGACTTCCGCTCGCAGCACGAGCGCGAGACGCCCGAGGAAGTCCGCGCGTTCGCCGGACGCTCCAGAGAGTGTGCGGTTCAAATGCCGCAGCACAACTTCCGGGAATTCGTGATTCGCGGTGGTCGGACGAAGCAGATAAGAGTAGAGCTCAGTCGCATCGCGCACGCCAGCGGCGCGGACGGGGCCGAGAGTCTTCTTGTTGCGTGAGGTTTTCTTGGGCGGCGGGCCATCCGTTGCGGTTAGCAGCTCGAAGAGTTTAGCGTCATGAACGATTTTCGGGCGCTTCGCATCGGCGCGCCACTCACTTATGGCCTCGAGTGCGGTGCCGCCGTCGTCAAGTTTCGCGTAGTGAGCCTCGCCCTCGCGCCCTGAGAATTCGATGGAAACTGCGCGTGTGCCGTATCCTGGCTCTTCGTTCTTTTCCGGAGCAAGTTCAATCCAGGCAGCCACTCCCTGCCCGGCCGGAATGGCCTTGAGAAACGCGCCCAGCGTTTCAGACGATTCGAGCGGTGCGTAAGTTGTCCCCTCAACTTGTTTCGAAACTGCAGGTGCTAGGTCGCGCAGCAACGACGTGAAACCGAGTTCGGAAAAAAGCGCGCGCAACGCATCTGAATCCGGTTCACCCATTTTCAAACTATCCAAATCGAGGGAGACCGGCGCTTCCGTAGGAATCGTCGCGAGCTGCTTGCTGAGATGGACGAACTCGGCATTGTTCTCCAGCGCTTCGCGATAACTCGTGCGTTTTACTTCGCTGGCCCGGCGCACCGCTTCTTCCGCGCTGCCGAACTGCTGAATCAACTGCCGCGCACCGACGTCGCCGATTCCCGGTTTTCTCCGCTCGCCCGGCGCGACTTTTTCGTTCGGGTCGCGGGCACCGGGGATGTTGTCAATGCTGTCGCCCATGAGGGCCATCACGTCTGCGACCCGTGAAGGTGGCACGCCCATCAATTCTTCGACTTTCTTCTCATCAATTACGAGATCGCCTTTCATCGGATTCAAAATGCGCACATGTTCGCCGACGAGCTGCATTAGATCCTTGTCGCTCGTGACGATCATGGTCTGCAGATTCTTCCCGGTCGCTTGTTTGGCGAGCGACGCGATGACGTCGTCCGCTTCGAAGCCTGCAAATTCCAGAATCGGCAGTCCCATCGCTTCGCAATAACGCCGGACATAAGGAAGCTGAATCGCAAGATCATCCGGCATGGGTGGCCGCTGAGCCTTGTATTGGGCAAAGAGTTTGTCGCGAAAGGTCGGCGCGGCAACGTCGAATACAACGCCGAGATAATCGGGCTTCTGCTCGCGAATCAGCTTCTTCACCATGTTGGTGAAGAGGTAGGGAACCTTGGTCGGGATAAGCCCCTGCGGCGTTTGCGCCTGCAAACGATCCATGGGCGCGTAGAAGGCGCGAAAGACGTAGCCCATCGCGTCAATCAGAAACAGCCGGGGACTGGAAGAAGGACTCATCGCAGATCGAGTGGAATTCCAGTATAGCAGAACGGAAATGGGAGGCGGCGCTAGCGCTGCGCGACCGCGCCAGCGAACTCAAGCAAAACTACCTGGCCGGTCCTGAGTTCTGAATCTGACGACCCCACGGGTCCGCCTGACGAAGGAGAAGCATTGAGTTGACCGGCCTGTCCCGGAACGGGTGCAACTTTGATCTGATTAATCTCTTGCAGTACGCGCGACCACTGCTTCGAATGTTTTTTCGTTGCGAACGGCGCATTCGTGTCGGCGTAGTAATCGAGAATATTCGCGCGTAGCTCCGGCGAGATATCGCGGAACTGATCCTTCTCAAGGCGATCGAGTAAATCGGCATAAGTCTCGTCAGCGAGTGGGTATTTGCCTGGCTGCACGGGCCCGCCCGTATCCAAATTCGTGTTTGGGATATTCAGGCCGGACGGAACGGCCTTAAGCTCCCGGGTGTAATCATCGACTGCGGCGTTGAAGCTTGCCATAAACATGTTTTCAGCTTGCGGCGTCGGGGTATTGAAATCGAGAATCTTGAGCGGGCCAATCTTGGGAATGATGCGGAATAGAAACGCCAGGAATCTTGTCCCCAAGCCAGGCTTTTGGTATGTCCTGCCCCAGTTTTTCTCAAAACTTGAGCGGGACATGTGAAAGACGAACTCTCTTCTTGTCGCGGTCGGAAGCTCTTTCTGAATATCGCTCTTCTTGATCTGCCAGGCCACGCGTGTTGCCTTCGGAATCAGCGTGCTGACGTCGTATCGGTACGAGTTGACAGATTTTTCGAAATCTCCGAACACAGAATCGAGCTCAATGGAATATGTTTCGCGGAACGCACGCTCCAAGAGTGGCTTCGCGACTTCAAAGCCTATGAAATCGTGATAGGCATCCGAGGCGTAGTGTTGCCGCGCGACTTCCAATACATCGAAGCCGAATTCCGTTTTCAAGTGCGCCTCGGGATTCTCGTCGTAGGTGACGACGTCCCCGTATTTGCGCCGGAGTTTGGGATATAGCATGGGCACCGCACGATTCACTGCGATTCGGTGGCCGTCATTATCCGCGCAGTAGTGAGCGAGCGCTCCGAGGGCGAAAGCGTATTCATCGAGATCTTTGGAGTCTCGGAGCAGCGCTTCGACGAAGTCGGCGCTTCGAACGTAGTGAACCAGGTCGCTGAAGAGATGGCTGCCGTGCGGGTAATAACCGAGATCTTGAATGATTGCTCCGCCGTAGGCATAGCCGTGGGCCTGCCTAAGCTCATCATGCGTTGCCCCGGGAAAGCGCTGAAGCAGGAGTGGACGGATTCCGGACTCCCAGGACGAGTCAATGATCGCTTCGTGAGCCAGCACCGCGTACGCCCCGGCACCGGGCGAACAGACTCCGGACACGACCAAAAGAGTGCAAATGCCAGACAGGAGTTTCCGGATCATTGATCCAACATCTTGGTTGACGATTTGGGGTGGAGAGCTCGCGCAGCTTGCATGAGGTCCTTGGTCGGGGAAAACCAGTATAGCAGACGCTCAATAGTCGCCACATCGCCGGACAATTGCCGAGTGCTTTCCAGTTACTTGCCGCTGCGAATTCGATTGATCTGAGCGAAATAGATAGCTTGACGCAAACGTAGCTGGGGATTGAAGATGTTACCCATTTGGGGCAGGCTGGCGGCGCGAAAAATTGCCGCTGGCGGGGTGATTTTCGTTGGCACAATTCACCCGGATAATTGTCTCGCAATACTTTAAGGAGAGGCTGATGAGTAATCTGGGGCTGAGGTCTGCTCATATTGCAGTTGCGACATATTCGGTTTTGATGCTACTGGCGCTCGTCGCGCTTCCCGCCGGGGCGCAAACCTTCCGCGGAACGATCCTTGGAACCGTCACGGACGCCTCAGGCGCCGCCATCGCAGGGGCCACGGTGACAGCGAAAAATCAGGATACAGGCGTGATTCGCACAAGCGTCTCCACGTCGGACGGCACGTACCGCGTTCCCGAACTGCCTATCGGTATGTACACCGTGTCAATATCCATCGCGAATTTTGAGACAGCAGTCACAGGCAATGTGAAGGTAGACGTGGCTGGCGAAAGCCGTGTGGATGTCTCGCTGAAGCCGGGCGCGATGACTCAGCAGGTTCATGTACAGGGCGAAACGCTGCCTGAAATCGAGTCCACGTCGGACACCATCGGCGGAACGCTCGAGGCGAAGACTGTCACTGATTTGCCGGTCAATGGCCGCGACTACACCAAACTCATCTACCTAGTTCCCGGTGTTGCCGGTTCACCCGATCAAATTTCGGATTCCCCGGGATCGTATGGGACGTTCTCTCTAAACGGCGCGCGCGGCCGAGCAAACAATTTTTTGCTTGATGGCACGGACATGAACGACGGCTTCCGAAATGATCCGGCGATTAACGAGGCGGGCGTATTCGGGACGCCAGCGACGATTCTGCCGGTTGAAGCGGTGCAGGAATTGCGTGTGCTTTCGAACTACGAGGCCGAATATGGCCGGAATGCCGGCGCCGTCATCAACATTGTTACGAAGAGCGGATCGAATGCCTTCCATGGTTCGGGCCTAGAGTTTTTCCGTGACGCCGCTACTGGTGCGAGGAACTACTTCAATTTCGACAATACGCCAAAGGCTCCATTCTCGAACAACCAGTACGGAGGCTCGCTCGGCGGGCCGATCGTCAAGGACAAGACGTTTTTCTTCGCCGACTACGAAGGACAGCACGAAAACGTGGGCTCTGTGAGCGAGGCGTGCGTCCCGGATCCCGCCCAAATCGCAGCGGATGGCGGCGCGACGAATTCGGTGATTGCAGCTCTCCTGGCGCGTAATCCGTGGCCAGCGCCAAATATCTCCGGCATCACCTCAGACGACACTGGTTGCCCGAACGGCCCCAACTCTTCGACGGTCAGCCCGTCTTATAACCATCTCTCGAGCGCCATCGCGAAGATTGACCACAATTTCAACGCCAACAACATCCTGACCGGGCGTTATTATTTCGGCGACAGCGTTCAGAGCTTCCCGCTAGCGTTAACGGGCGGGGGAATTCTGCCGGGTTTCAACACGTACACACCAACGCGCGTTCAACTCGTTTCGATCTCCTACGTTCGCGTCGTATCGCCGACGCAGACGAACGAGGCGCGCCTGGGCTGGAACCGTTTTGCAGAAGGATTTTTTCCGGCGGACCAAAGCTTTCAGCCCAGCAGCATCGGCTTCGACACTGGAACCGGCCGGGCGAATATGGGCCTGCCCGTGATTGACGTCGGCGATTTTTCGCAACTCGGCGCAAGCCACTCCGATCCGCGCGACCGCGTCGATACCAACTGGCATTTCATTGATAACTATTCCTGGACGTTACGAAAACACGATTTGAAGTTCGGCTACGAATTTCGACGGACATCCATCGCGCAATTCCTCGGGATCAGTTTCCGCGGCGAACTTGACTTTAACGATTTGTCGGACTTCCTTGCGGGAAACGTGACAGACGGCGGAAGCCAGACCGCCGGCAACGCAACGAGAAACAGCGCGCAGAATTCCCACGGTCTTTATGTCCAGGACAGCTTCCACCTAAGCAGCCGGTTCACGGTCAACGCAGGCATTCGCTGGGATTACATGGGCATCTACCACGAGAAGAACGATCTCCTCAGCAACTTCGATGCGTTCAACAATCTGGTTCAGGTGGGATCGCCGACGCTTCCGCGTCTCTACAACCCTGACTATAAAAATTTCGCGCCGCGCCTGAGCGTCGCATGGGATCCACTTGGTACCGGAAAGACTGTGCTCCGTGCTGGTTATGGCATCTTTTTCGACTCATTCTCGCAGGACATCTTCATGGACCACCTGCCGTACAACAGCGTTTTCGATCCAGGACCCGCATACAATCCGGTCGGGCCGGCCACGATTTCTTCCGGCAGCGCTGTCGCGACGATTGTTTCTGGTCAGCCAGTATTTCCGGCCAGCGGATTCGCGCCGACGGGAGACGCATTTGGTGTCGATCGCAACATCCGCACGCCGTACATGGAAAATTTCAATCTAAACATCCAGCAGCAGGTTGTGAAGAAGGTCGTCGTGCAGCTCGGATATGTCGGCTCGGAAGGCCACCGGCTCTTCCGCTTCCTAGACGTCAACCAGCCCTCACAAGCGCAGGTGTACGCATCCGATCTGGCGAACAATATTACGCTCGAATCCGAGGGCTTCTCGCCGAGCAACCCCTGCATTCCGGATGTCTCGATGATCGCCGGGTCACCCGTCACGTGTGTCGCCGGGGTCAATCGCGCAAATCCGCTGTATTTCTACATCAACCAGGAACAGGCTTCCGCCAATTCCAACTACCACTCGCTTCAATCGAGCCTGCGCGTAAATAACTGGCACAACTTAGACACATCTTTCAGTTACGTCTGGTCGCACTCGATTGATAATGCCAGTGACAGCGAAGACTTCGAACCGAATGCCTCGCAACCCAACGACAGCACCCGCACGGATCTTGAGAGAGCAAATTCAAATTTCGATATCCGTAACCGGTTCGTGTGGAACTTTGTTTACCGGTTTCCCACCACGCAGCGAAGCTGGCAACGCCTGCGCAATGGTTGGGGAATCAACGGAATTATGAACCTGCAGACGGGCCAGCCGTTCCAACTCAACTACAATTTCGAGGGTGACTATAGCGGTAGCGGCGAATATTTCGATCGGCCTGACGTGGTCGGACCGGTCGTTTACAACTATCACGACCCGAATAATTTCCTGGATCTCACTTCGTTCGCCGTGCCGTGTACGCCGCTTCCCATGACTCCAAACGGAACTAGCCTCATCGTGAACGAGACTGGGGACACATCGGAACAGATGTGCACCCCCGGAACCCGCCACTTCGGGAGTGAAGGTCGAGACTCGTTGCGCGCAGCTCCGTTCAAACAGTTCGATTTCTCGGTCTTCAAGGACACGAAAATCACTGAGCGCGTGAATCTCCAATTGCGGCTCGAAACTTACAATCTTTTCAATCACCCCAACTTTGCAAATCCGTTCTTGCCGGAATTCATTGCCGATGCAGCGCAGGGCGGTACCGAGCCCGCAACCGGCGTGAGCCAAGGCCATTATGCCTTGGGGGCGACAGGCGACGTAGGAATCGGTAATCCGTTCCTCGGCAGCGGCGGCCCTCGCGGAATGCAGATCGGCGCTAAGGTGTCGTTCTAACTTATCGGAACTCGTTTCAACGACATGGCGGCTCGGTTTGAGATGGCCCTGGCCGCCACGGCCTTTCAGGACCGCTTTTACTCTTCGTCTGAGTTTGTCTCGTCCCTCGGCGGGGATAGCCCTCGGAAGCCCATGTGCCCGCTTGAAATATTCCACACCCGCAATACGTAGAAGCTTATGGAGCGACGGAAATCACCCGAAGGCATGAGCGTAACGGACTTAGCGGCCTTGCTGTCCCGAGTCCGCGAGGGGGATCCGGACGCCTGGGGCAATCTTTACCGCGAGTACGCCCCGGCGATTTTCCGGTTCTGCCGGCGGGCCTTGCCATCGCGTGAGGATGCTGAGGACGCCACAACTGAGATCTTCATGAAGGTGCGTCAAAAAATCGGCCAGTATGACGCCTCCCGGCCATTCACGGCGTGGCTTTACAGGGTGGCTGCAAACCATTGCTGGGACCTCCTCCGGCGGCGTCGTATCCGCCAGGATCTCGAAACGGGAGAGATTGAGAATCTGCCTCTCGAGCATCCTGACCCAAGCCAGCTTCAACGGCTGCTCGAAGAGCATAGCGGCAAGGAAGTCCGCTCGGCGCTCGATAGGCTGCCCCCGCGGGCGCGAATGGCGCTCGTCCTTCGCTATTACTCGGACATGAGTTACGAAGAAATTGCCGAGTCGCTTGGCGTTCGAAGAGCGTTCGTCGGCGTACTCCTATTGCGCGCACGCCACCAGCTCCGTGACGTTCTCGGCGGTCACGAGACTATGGCACGCGCCGCTGCGCAAAAAGGATAGGACCAATGGCTGAACATTTCGACGAAATGACTTGCCTGCTCTACCTCGAAGGACAGCTTGAACCAGAAAGAGCGCAAGAGCTATCGCTGCACGTGAAAACGTGCACTCCTTGCGGCCGGCTTCTACGGGCTCTTGAGGGAGAAGCCGTCTGGCTGCGCGAATCGCTCGAAGGCGATGACGAATCCGTGCCCGCGCATCTCCTCGCGCCGCCAAAGCGCGCACCCGCTCCGTGGGGGTGGTTGATGACGCTCGGATTCGGCGCGGCAGGGGTTTATAGGCTTTGGAGCGGCGTAGTCGAGCCGTGGCAACGGCAGTTCAGCCAGGCCGGGTTCACACAAGGGAATTTCATGGCCATGATTTTCTTTTCGAGTGCGTTCTGGAAAGGATGGGGAGAAATGCGAAGCCTGATTGAAATTCTTGCGACCCTTAGTCTTATGGCGGTCCTTGGTTTTCTGTTCCGCCACTCGTGGAAACGCTGGGCCGCTTTCGGCCTGGTGATGGGTGCGCTCGGATTCTCGCTCGCCCTATCCCCGGCAGCCGCGGCTGGAGAAACCCACCACGGTGATCCCAATTACGTTCTCCCCGCAGGCCAGACCATAAACACCGACCTCTTCGTCACCGCGCAGGCCACCCGCATAGATGGAGATGTAAACGGAGATCTCTACTCGTGGGGCCAGACGCTCACGATAAATGGCCACGTAACGGGCGATGTAATTTCATGGGCCCAGGACGTCCGTATCAATGGGCGAGTGGATGGCAACATCCGCAATTGGAGTCAGACTCTTTCGATAACCGGGACCGTTGCAAAGAACATCACGCTATTTGGCCAAAGAGTCGAAGTGGACCCCAAGGGCTCCGTTGGCGGCAGTATCACGGCATGGGCTCAGGAAATTCAGCTCGATGGCCCCGTGGGGCGTGACCTGATGTGCCAGGCCGCAACCCTCGAGCTGAACAGCACGCTCGGCGGAAACGTGAGGGCGAATAGCCACGACGTTGAGGTTGGTTCGAGCGCTGATCTGAAGGGCCAGCTGGTTTATCGCGGAGATCGAGCGCCACAGATCGCGCCAGGAGCGAAACTGGACGGACCGGTGCGCGCGGAATATGAAGAGCGTGTGTCCAAGTATAAGAATCCACGCACGTATATTCACAAGGCGCTTTTTTGGGCTGCGACGCTTGTGTTCGGTTTAGTGTTGATGCTGGTCGTACCAGCATTTTTTGGAGACGTCGTCCGCACCACAAACCGTGTCTGGTCATCGTGCGGAATCGGGATGCTTGTTCTTCCTGGAGTTGTTCTAGCCGCGGTGCTTGCGTGCATCACGATCGTCGGACTCGCAGTCGGCGTCGTCACGATTCTGCTTTACGTGATTGCGCTCTTTAGCGCGCAAGTTTTCGTCGGCGCCTGGATTGGCGACAAAATTCTCGGCGAAGGACTGAGTGCCGGAGCGATGCTGGGGCGCATGGCTATCGGCCTTCTAATTATTGACCTGCTTCGACTGATCCCCTGGGTTGGCGGTTTGGTGGGCTGGGTCGTACTCATCTGGGGTTTGGGTGCGATTTCAATCACGATCTACAGGCGCGTGCACCCGGTCCTCACAGCCGCTGCCAACCCGGCAGTCTAGCGCGTCGCGGACTGCCTGCGCCGCGCGATCGCGGGCTGGAAATTGGGCGCTCCCTGGACGATTGAGACCACGTCGCTCGGAGAACTTACAGGATTCACTATATTGCTGAATATCAGGCCTTTCACACTTTCCGAAGTGCCCGGGGTTAGCGTGGTTAGGGTTGAATTAACAAAGACTGTCTCCGCCGACGTAACCACGTAGAAATTCGTGATCGCATTTGGCGCGAGATCCGTGAAGAGATTCGGAAGTGAAGTCAGTGTAAATGCTCCGGTGCCAGAGGTGGTCGCCAAGCCCACGTTCGCGGTCCATTGCGATTGGCGCAAAATAAGCTGATGTGTTGAAATCGTTATGATGCTCGGCTGATTGGTCACAGGCGTCACGGTAATTGTATTCGCGCGAACAAGCACCTCTTGTCCCGCCACCAAATCCGAAGTGCTCGCAAATGTGTATCCGGACGGGATCGGTAAATCATCCGCGTCAATCAAATATGTCGTCGGGTTTTGAAGTGAGACGATCGCCATGTTGTCGGAGTCGATCCCGCTCGTTGCCGGAGCCTGGCCGTGGATTACAAGCGTTAGCTGCGGGGGGTTCGACGTCGGGTTGATGGCGGCAATTGTTCCCACGATCGCCGGGTCGCCGGAGCTATCCTCGAATATGACGGTGCCTGCCTGAAACGCTCCGCCTCCAAGGACGTCGAGATCCGCCGAGACGATCTGGCCGGTCGCGAGGCATGTGAAATCGTTGGCGCTGCAAACCGTGGACGGAAACGAATATTGCGTGCTCGATGTTGTCGCGACGGAGAGGCTCTCCCCTGCGGTTGTGGTCATCGCAAACTGGCTCGTGCCAATACTCGTGATGACGCCGGCGACCGTATCCAGCGGAAGTAAAGCCGAGCCGCTGGCGACGCTGGGAAGCTGTTGGAATGTCAGCCCGCCAGTCGGGTCAAATGACAGGTCGGGTTGGAGAGAATCGTTGACGCTCAATTCGAGCTCGACCGCGGCTGGAGTGTTCGCCGAGAGCGCGAGCGATGGTGAAAGCGTCACGCTCGACACCGCCAATGTGGGCTGAAATTCGCAAATCGTGCCGACCGTGCAATTCGCGACGCTGCCGGCGCCGTTGTAAATCGTCATATCCGGATTCGCGAAAGTAACGTCAAGGCTCGTATAGTTCCCCGACGCCACAGTGGTCGTTCCGATGACGTAATTGTCGGTTTGCAGCTGTGTCAATTCAATTGTCTGTGGCGTGGAGATCAAAGCCACGTTGCCCGGTTGGAGGACTGCTCCGGTGATCGTGATGCTGAACGAAATGACGGTGACTCCTGCAGGTGGGTTGTTGCTCAGCCCAATCGTGAACGGAGACGATATCGCGAGAGTGAACGGCGCTTTGCTGCCAGAGCCCACTCCACAGCCGCGACCTGTACCCATACAGAGTGGGCGGGTACATGCGCTGAGTCCGACAAGCCCGCATAGCGCCGCTGCCAAACATGCACTGTTGATTCGCATCAGGATTTCCTCGGACACAGTGTACCCCTGCCATCGGGGCCGCCGCGCCCGTGCTTGTCCAGAAGGTCACTGCTGGCGCCTTGAACACTCCAAACCCGCAACGGGGAAACCTATCTTCAAACGATAGCGAGCTTCTTGCCAACCCGTTCGAGGATTTCGAGCGCCCGTTCGAGGTCGGCGCGTTTGTGAGTTGCTGTGACAATCGCCCGGAGACGCGCCTTGCCTTCCGCGACGGTCGGATAGCCAATCGCAGGCGCGAAAACGCCCTCGGCAAAAAGTTCGCGCCCGAACTCGAACGCTTTTGCGGCCTCGCCGACGAGAATCGGCGTGATCGGCGTCTCACTGGGGCCGGCTTTGAACCCGAGCTTTTTCAGCTTACGTTTGAAAAACTTCGTGTTGGCCCAGAGCTTCTTGATGAGTTTGGCTCCGGTTTCGGAGTCGAGTAATTCAAATGCCGCCTGGCACGACGCGACAACGGATGGCGGGTGCGAAGTCGAGAAAATGAAGGGTCGCGCGCGGTGGTAGAGATAATCGATCAATTCGCGTGATCCGCAGACGTAGCCACCGAGCACCCCGATTGCCTTGCTCAGCGTTCCCACCTGGATATCCACCCGCCCGCGGCAATTCTGGTGATCCACCGTTCCCCGTCCATTTCGCCCGAGCACGCCGGACGAATGCGCGTCGTCAACCATGGTGATGCAATTGTACTTTTCGGCGAGGGTGCAAAGCCCGGGCAGATCGGCAATATCACCGTCCATCGAAAAGACGCCGTCTGTGACCAGCAACTTTTTCCCATTCCAGTTTTCAGTTTCCTTCAGGACGCGCTCGCAATCGTTCAGGTCCTTGTGCTTGAAAACTTTGATCGCAGCTTTCGAGAGGCGGCAGCCATCAATGATCGAAGCATGGTTCAACTCGTCCGAGATGATCAGATCTTCCTTGCCGAGGACCGCGGAAACGGTGCCAGCGTTTGCCGCGAATCCGGACTGAAACACCACGCAAGCTTCAGTGTTCTTGAACCGCGCGATTTGCTCCTCAAGTTCCATATGAATCTTCATCGTCCCGGCGATGCTGCGGACAGCGCCCGAGCCCACGCCATATTTTCGGACAGCCTCAATCGCCGCGCGACGCATTTTGGGATGGGTCGTGAGTCCCAGATAATTGTTGGACGCGAGGTTGACCACCTCTTTTCCGTCCACCATGCACACCGGCTTTTGCTCGCCATCGAGAACGCGCAAGCGGGTATACAGATGCTTCGCTTTCAAGTCCTCTAGAGCTGCGTGAAGATAATCAAGCCGTGGGCGTGCTGCAGTTGCCATAGTTCCTCCCATCGAGAGCGGAATCAAACTTCATTATAGGTCAACGAGCGCGACTAAGCGGGAACGCCATTCGGATAAAAAAGAATCTTTCCTGCCTGGCCTTTTTCGAGAAGCGAAAATGCATCAGAGAAGCGATCGAGCGGCATGCGCTCGTTGAACAGCGGATCGAGATTGAGCTTGCCGGATTTCAGAAGTTCCGTCATCTGCACCCAGGTTTCGAACATCTTGCGGCCATAAATTCCATGGACCGTTGCGCCCTTGAATATGATGTCTGCCACGAGATCGAATTCAACAGGCTGCGACGTAATGCCGAGCAATGAGGCGCGTCCTCCCGGCCTCAGCATCTCAAATCCCTGCTGAATCGCCGATTCGTTGCCGCTCATCTCCAGCAGCACGTCCACTCCCTCGCCGTCGGTGGCTTCGCGCACTCGCTTGACAGGATCCACGGCCGCAGGATCGATGACTTCATCCGCGCCCATTGTCTTGGCAAGTTTGCGCCGGCGAGGATTGACCTCCAGTGCGAAAATCGGCGTAGCGCCGCATGCGCGCGCCACATTGATCCCCATCAGCCCAATCGGCCCAGCGCCGGTGACCGCAACACTCTGCCCGGAAATCGGCCCGGAAAGCACCGTATGCACGGCATTGCCGAGTGGATCGAGAATAGCCGCGTAATGCTCGGGAATGGAAGGATCCACTTTCCAGATATTTTGCGCCGGGATGCGAACGAACTCAGCAAAGCAGCCATCCGCGTCAATGCCAATGATCTTCACGTTCCGGCAGAGATGCGCTTGTCCGACGCGGCAAGGACGGCATACGCCATCCGCGATGTGCATCTCCGCGCTTACAAAATCTCCCGGTGCCACGCCCGTCACGTCGGCGCCGATCGTTTCAACCACTCCGCAAAATTCGTGTCCGAAGGTAAGCGGAGGTCGAAGCCTGGAAGCCGACCAGCGGTCCCAGTGATAGATATGAAGATCCGTCCCACAAATCGAAGCTGCGCGCACGCGAACGAGAACGTCGCTCGCGCCGATTTCCGGTATCGGAACGCTTTCGACTTGCGCGCCTGGCGCGGGCCGCGGCTTACGCAAGGCTTTCATCGTTGCTGAGGGCATTGGGAAGAGCCGGCGTGCAGGCTTCATCCGCCGAATCCGTAATCGTAGCACACGGGGATGTGGTGGAAAACTTCACTCGGTGTCCCCGTTTACTTCCGCTACAATCACCGCCGCAGGCCGGGACGCGCGACCCGGCTGCTGCCTGAAAATGCCGGGAGACACCATTTGAGCTTCGGCCAACGCTTGAAGGAAATCCGCGAGGGATTCGAGCGTTCTTTCTGGATCGCCAATTTCACCGAAATATTCGAGCGTGTCGCCTATTATGCGACCACGGCCGTCCTCGCCGTCTATCTCAGCGAACAATTGCACTTTTCGAACGAGCTGACGGGCTGGCTCGTCGGCACTTTTGGCCTCGTCGTCTGGTTCCTGCCAATACTCGGCGGGACGTTGGCGGACTGGTTTGGATTTCGCCGCGCGCTGATGCTTGCGTACCTGGTGATGACGGCCGGCTACTTCCTTCTCGGCTCGCTTTCAGCGCCCTGGATGGAAGGGCTGCGGCACGCCATGACGGACAAGTGGCTCGTGCTCGCCATTCTCATGATTCCCGCGCTCGGGCCGGGCGTGGTGAAGCCGTGCGTGGCAGGCACCACGGCGCGTGCCTCCGCCGAAAATGTACGCTCCATCGGCTATTCGATTTACTACACGCTGGTGAATATCGGCGGCGCGCTCGGCCCGATCATGGCGTTTGTCGTCCGGAAACAACTTGGGCTGGGAATCGCAAGCGTTTTCCGCTTTGCGGCATTGAGCGTATTTCTGATGTCTTGGGTAACGCTATTTTTCTATCGCGAACCGGTGCGTTTAGGCGAACAGGCCGTCCCGAGTGTCGGCGCTGCGATAAAGAATATGTTTGTTGTCTTGGGCAATCTCAGGTTTGTGCTGTTTCTTCTGATCTTTTCCGGCTTCTTCGTCATTTTTTGGCAGCAGTATATTTCCGTGCCGTTGTTCATCCGGCGTTACGTGAATCCTGACGCTAATTTCGATCTCCTTCTTTCCATTGATCCGATTATCGTCATCTGTTTCCAAATTCTCGTCACTTACCTCACGAGAAAAATGCGTGCATTCACGGTGATGACGCTCGGGTTCCTCATTACCAGTCTCGCTTGGATTTTGCTGGCGATTCATCCGTCCATCGGAATGCTGGTTGCGACGCTGATATGTGTAGCGATCGGCGAAATCACGCAGACGTCGCGATATTACGAATATGTCTCGCGTCTCGCGCCCCCGGGCCAGCAGGGACTTTATATGGGTTATGCATTTCTGCCGATTGCACTTGGTTACTTCTTCGGTGGCGCCCTCGGCGGCTATCTGCTGCACCATTACGGAGAAGTCGTTCAGCGTCCTCAGCAGATGTGGTGGTGGATCGCGGGAATAGGAATTCTTACGACTCTTCTCATGTACGTCTACGATCTGGTTTTCAAGCCTGGCACGCCGGCCGCGTCTAAATGACGACGTTTATTCGCGGTTTGGTTGCCGGCATCCTCGTCGCGATTGGTTCAGCAGCTTTGACTGCGCAAACTCACAAGCCCGAAATGCGCCCGACCGATAGCAAAGAATCGATCGCACGGGGCGAGTCCGTCTACAAAAGCCATTGCGCAATATGTCATTTTGCCGCAAGCACGGAAAAGAAAATAGGACCCGGACTTAAAGGGCTTTCTAAACGAGTAAAATTTGCGGATGGCACGAGGAACGACAGTCAAAACCTCGTGAAGATAATTTTAAACGGCGGCAAGAATATGCCCCCGTCCCGCGAGAATATCAGCGACGCTCAACTCCGCGACTTGCTCGCGTATTTGAGAACGCTCTGAGGGCGTAAAAAGCTACGCAACGAGCGCAAGTGCATCGTCAGTTGAAATCAGATCAGCTCCCAGCGCTTTCAGTGCGTCGAGCATGCCACTCCCCGCCTTCACATCCAGCGTTTCAATCGCATCGTTTACGATGGAAACCCGATGCCCGCGGTGCAGTAGCCCTTTCGCCGCAAGCCCAACGCAATATTCCGTGACCACTCCAAATACGACGTAGCGGACATCGCCAAGTTGTTCGACAAGCGCGCCCGCCTGCGGATTTGAAAATACATCGAGCTGCTGCTTTTCAAATATGATTTGCTGCCGCGAATCGAAATCCTGCGGCCAATCGAACGTAGCCACATTTGGGACGCGGAGCGGATTGTCAGTAAGTCCATCGGAAACAATTCGCGCTCCAGGCGTATTTCGAATGCAATGCGGCCCAAACGTCTCAAACTCCGGATCGTCAGGCGCGTGGTGGCACGCGCTCGATACGAGAAAAACATGGCCGGACCGCGCCGCGTCCACGAGTCGCTTCAAATTTGGAAGTGTTTTCTCCGCGCCCGGGACGTATAGCGCACCACCCGGTAGCATGAAATCCGCCTGCGTATCCACTTCCCAGAAGACGACGGACTTTAAGGCCATCCTGATAACCTTTCGGAGCCGCAATCACATTAATTTGGTTAGGTTGATTTGGCGCGGTGCACGCGGCGCTTCACTGTTTCGAGGAGCGCCTTCAGCCGCGTGCTATATCGCACCGGATACGAAACATCGCGCCGCAACTGCTGGTAGCGATCAGGCAATCGCGCCAGGCTCGTAAGACATCGCTCACGAGCCTGCAGCGTCGTCCCTGGTTTGGCCACGCGTTTTCCGCCTGCCATCACTTGCACGAGCAACGGCTCAGCGTTTCTCTCCGGCTCCTCACTCAACGCAATTTCATCCCCGGAATATTTATCCGCGGCGTCGGAGAAACGAAAAACCTGTTTCGCTCCCGGATATGTCACTTTCGCAGTCGTCAGTTTGGCGGCTCCGCGCACATTTCCATCACGCTCCACTTCAACGAGCTTGTAAACGAGGCTCAAATGGGGAGAGTCGCCGGGAGTGGCGAGCGCCGTTCCCACACCGAATGCATCAATGGACGCGCCCGCTTTCATCAGCGCCGCCATCTTGTCTTCATCGAGATCGCCGGACGCAAATATTTTCACATCGTTCCAACCAGCGCGGACAAGTTCCCGGCGAATCCACCGGCTATCCTTCACAAGATCGCCGCTATCGAGACGAACTCCCGCGGGCTTGCGTCCCATCGCAAGAATTTCGCGCAGCGCGTTGTGAACGTCGTAAGTATCGAGCAGCAGAACGGCGTGATCGGGAAACGCGTCGAGAAAGTGCCGAAACGCCAGCGTCTCGTTTTCATGCGCCATCACCCACGAGTGCGCCTGAGTGCCATACGTCTCCATCCCAAAGCGCTGGCCGGCAAGAACGTTTGACGTACCCTGACAGCCGCCAATCGACGCCGCGCGCGCCGCAAGCAAGCTGGCCTGCGCGCCATGGGCGCGACGAGCCCCGAATTCCACCACGGGACGTCCCTGGGCCGCCGTCACCACGCGCGCTGCCTTACTCGCGATCATCGTTTGAAAACTGATCGTCGCGAGCAGGTACGTCTCCATGATCTGGCCTTCGATGATCGGAGCGGACACACGCAGAATCGGCTCGCCGGCAAAAGCCAGCGTGCCCTCCGGCATCGCCCAAACATCTCCGGAGAATCGAAACTTTGCCAGATAGTCGAAAAATTCATCGCGAATATTTCGAAACACAGGATGTCGCCGTAAAAAATCAATTTCCGGCACGGTGAAATTCACATTCTCAAGGAAATCGAGGCACTGCTCGAGCCCGGCGGCCACGAGATAGTTGCGGCGCTTGGGAAGACTTCGAACGAACAATTCAAATGTCGCGCGCGCGTCGAAGCCGGTCTGCAGATATCCTGCAGCCATGGTCAATTCGTACAAATCAGTCAAAAGACCGGAATGCTCGCGAGTTGAGAGTTCAGGCTCCATAGGGATACGAAGGCCCCTTTCAATAAGCCGTTAGCCGCGATCGCGCCGAATTGTCAATCCTCCGTCAACGACGAGCACCTGTCCCGTTGCATATTGCCCGGGTTCAAGAAAAAAGCGAACCGCGCGCGCGACATCTTCAGGGCGACCGAATCGCGAGATCGCACCGTTCGAAATGTGACGATCATACTTTCCCGCGCGCACACTCGATTCGGCCATCCCTGCGACGGTCGCTCCCGGTGCGACCACATTCACGGTGACTTTGTTCCATTGCAACGCGAGCACGCGTGCCGCATGCACTAGCGCAGCTTTCGGCGCGGCGTAGGCAAGGCTCGACGGAAACGGCGCGACGCTTTGCATCGTCGCAAGGAGGACCAGATTGCCCCCCGGACCCGGCGCTTCCCCCGACCCTTCCATTGCCTCGCCAAGATCCCTTGCGAGCAGCACCGGGCCTATGTAATTGGATTCGAGCGATGCCGTAATCGTCTCGCGGCTTAGCGATTCGAACGGCACTCGCGCGGGTTCGCCGGGGAAAATCGCGGCGCCGGCAAGCGGCTCGCCGGCAGCTCTCACGGCGTCCAAGTAAGCTTTGCGGCCCGCGGGATCCAGTATGTCTCCGACAACGAAGTGCAGCTTCGAGCCGAATTGTTCTTCGATTGCCTGCTGCAACTTCTCGGCGCGCTCGCGATTCGAGCGGTAACCCACGATCACTCGCGCGCCTTCTCCCGCAAGGAATGCCACCAGCGCGCTACCGAGTCCGCCCGTACCTCCGGCAACGATCACAGTGCGTCCTGCCAACGGTTTTTCGGGGAAATCGAAATGAAAACAGCGGTATCTCTCGGCCAGGGACTCGTCCCAGTATGCTGAAGGCATGGCTCTCGGAGTCTCGCTCGGCGTAAGAAGCTCGACAGAACTACTGGACCTACCGTATAGAAATCAGAAAATAGCAGGCCGCAGAATCGCGGCGTCAAGCTGTAGGGAAAGACTAAACCCCCAAGCTGGCCTCCCGCAACGCGGGCCGAGCCATGCCTTGGGGGTTCGTCTCGAAATCTCAGCGCCGGGTGGACCCTACTTCAGTACGGCGTCTTTGAAAGCCTTGGATGCGCGCAGCCGGACAACGGTTTTTGCCTTGATCTTGATTGCTTCGCCGGTGGCCGGGTTTCTTCCCATACGCGCTTTGCGGTGAGCCTTCACTGCCCGTCCCAAACCGGGGATCACAAATTTTCCAGCGCCCTTCGTTTCTTTTATAGCGAGCTTGAATAGCTCGTCAAAAAACAACATCGCGGTCTTCTTCGGAATCGCGACCTTTTCTGCCAGGTGTGCAACAATCTTGGACTTGCTCAGCGGATTTGCCATCGTGTTCCAGTTTCCTCCTCAGAAGTAAGTTCTTTTCTTATCCCGGTCCTACCGAGATGCGGAAGGCACTATAGCTGCTGCTCGACCCTTTGCGCAAGCCAAAACGCAAAAAAGGCCCGGAAAACATGGATTTTCGGTGTGCGGGCCGAATCAAAACGCGGCGGCGTTACGCACGAGCCAGTTGGTCGTAGAAAAGCGCGACCGCCTTTATGCCGGCGAAATAATTCTCAAGCGACAGATGTTCATCCGGCGCGTGCGCATTTTCATCGGGCAGTCCGAAGCCGAGAAGCACGCACGGCACTTTGAACATGTCGTGAATTTGCGTCACCAGTGGTATCGAGCCGCCTTCGCGGATGAAAACGGCTTTCTTGCCGAATCCTTGCTCGAGCGCTTGAATCGCCGTTCGGAAGATCGGGTGCTGATATGGTGCGACCCACGGCTTGCCCATGCTCAAAACCTGAAAATTGCATTTCACCGTCTTCGGGAGCAGCTTTCGCACGTGCCGCTCGACGAGCTTGGCAATTTTGGGGGGATCCTGATTCGGCACGAGCCGCGTCGAGAATTTGGCGTGAGCGGTGGACGGAATAACTGTTTTTGAACCTTCGCCCATGTAGCCGCCCCAGATGCCGTTCAACTCAAGCGTGGGCCGCGTCCAGGTTTGCTCGACGATTGAGTAACCTTTCTCGCCGCACAGATCGGGCGCGCCCACCGTCTTGCGAAATTCTTTTTCTTTCCATGGCAGCGAGTTGAGCGCCTTGCGTTCCGCGCGGGATATCTCCTCGACATCGTCGTAGAAACCTGGAACCGTAACGTGAAAATTCTTGTCATGCAACTTAGCGATCATCTCCGCGAGAATTGTTATCGGATTCGGCACGGCTCCGCCAAACGCACCGGAATGCAAGTCCTGCATCGGTCCGATGATTTCCACTTCGTAGTAATTCAACCCGCGAAGGCCGTACGTAATGGACGGCACGCCTTTCGCCAGCATGCTCGTGTCAGAAACGACAAGCGCGTCGGCCTGCAGCCTCTGGCGGTTTTTCGCGACAAACTCCCACAAACTGACGCTGCCGACTTCCTCTTCTCCTTCAATCATCACCTTGACGTTCAGCGGAAGCTGGTGTTCGGTCGTGAAAATCGCTTCGAGTGCCTTCAAGTGAATGTGCACCTGGCCCTTATCGTCGGCGGTTCCACGCCCATAGAGATTGCCATTGCGCACGGCCGGCTCGAATGCAGGTGATGTCCAAAGGTTGAGCGGCTCGGCGGGCTGCACGTCATAATGTCCGTAGAGCAAGATCGTTGGCTTTCCTGGCTGCTGCTCCGATTCGGCGTAAACGATCGGGTGCAATTTGGTGGGATGAACTTCGACCTTCTGCATCCCCGCGGCGCGTAGTTTATCCGCAACCCATTGTGCTGCCCGTTCAATATCTTTCTTGTGTTCCGATTTGGTGCTGACGCTGGGGATTCGAAGGAATTCTTTCAGTTCTTCAAGATTCTGGTCGCGATTCTGCTCAATATACTCAATCAGGGTCATCAAGCGGCTCCGAGCATCGCACACTCATAGGTAGTGTACCGGTATGACAGCTTCTGATCATCGAACGGCGAGATTATGGCGCAAGCCCCTCATTCTATGGAAGCAGCCCCCTTGCAGCAAGCAGAATACGCGACGTTTTGAGCACGCGCCTAGAAACGATAGTTGACCCGCTTTCGGTCGAAAGGCACCATTGGTTCGTGAGCACTGAAGCCACAAACATGACGAACCGCCGGAGCACCCGCGTCTTCACGCGCATCCCCGTGCGCGCGGCAGGGAAGAGTTCCGACGGAAAAAAGTTTCGCGAAAACAGCCAGACGATCGTCGTCAACGCGCATGGCGGGCTGATTTATCTCCAGGAAGCACTCGAACTTGGCGCCGACATCGTTCTCATCAATCCCGTCACGGAAGAAGAGCAGGAATGCCGCGTCGTATATATCGGTGACATGTCAGATCGCGGACATCGCATCGGCCTCGAATTCAATTCACCGGCGCCTCACTTCTGGGGCGTGGATTTTGCGCCAGGCGACTGGCCTGGCCGCACATCTGACGCACCCATTCGCTAATACTCTCCGCAGTAATTCGCGCATTTTCCTGATTGGCTTTGAATGGCAGTTAAACAACCGAATCTTGTGTCGGGGACTAATCTGCTCTAGGCATGGATCACTCAACCGCCGAAATCAGGTAGGCGGCGTTTACCGTGAAACTGAAATTCTAGAGCCTTTGGGCTGTTGTGATTTGGCGAGCGAGGCCAGCTTTGAGAGCGTCGTCATCCCGAAAGAAGTGAGGGATCTGCGGTTCGTATGAAAAGACGCGGCCTCGAAACTCAGTGCGGTTTAGCGCGAGACCGTTGAGACCGGCCGCTCCCAGCCCGAAGCGGTGTAACCGAGGTTGACCACTCGCTTCCCAATCTCTCGATAAATTTCCGGGTCCTGCGGGGCCCAAGTAGCCAAACCATCGACGTAGCGGTTGTACATGCAAAACGCCGCCGCGATCAGAACTGTGTCATGAATTTCTTTGTCTGTTGCGCCCTGATTTTTCGCGCGCGCGACATCTTCCGCCGTGACGTGTTTTCCGCCCTTTTGGACCTTGCCGGCGACGGCCAGGAGGGCCTTCATTTTGTCCGAAATAGGCGCGGTCTGGAAATTTTGCTTGATCTGATCGATCAGTTTGTAGTCTCCGCCGAGATGCTCGGCGGCAGCGGCGCCGTGAGAATGTTGGCAGTAATAGCAGTCATTTTCAGAAGAAACGTACGTCGCAATCATCTCGCGCTCGGCCGGCGTTAGCGTATTCGGCGAACGCAGCAACACTTCGACGAGCTCGCGCAGCGGCTTCGTGGTTTCCGGGCTGAGCAGCATGGGGCCTCGAATTCCCGGTACACCTTCGGCAAGTTTAATATGAGCCATGATTACCCCTTAAGGCCTCACGTCTCGTCACGACTGCGTCGCGCCGGGGACGTGAGCTACAAAACCCCGCGGCCCTACGATGGACGCATCGAAAAGAACGCGGGCAAGATGCCCGCGCCACGACTACAACTTAGAACATAAACTTCGCTGCCAGTTGAAACGCGCGCGGGCCGCCTGAGCCGAATACTCCGCCTGCTGTCGAGACTGGCGTCCCGAACTGCGACGAATAGCTAAGGTTATTGTTATCGGGCACGAGAACGTTGAAGAACCCGGAATAGTCCGAGTTGTTCACGCCGAGAATGTTCGTCTTGTTAAATATATTAAACGCCTCGCCGATCAGTTGAATGGTATATCGGTCGCCGATATGAAAATCGCGTGAAAGCCGGAAATCAAACGAATTGAATGTATCGTTAAATCGGGCGCCAGGCGAGACGAGCGGCAGAAGTTCGCCACTCTCGCCGCCCGCCGCATTTATGGCGGAGAGCGCAGCGTTGAGTTCGGCGCCTGTGTGAAATTCGCGTCCTCCGGCGTTGCGGCTGAATTGCGGCACTCGTGTGGTATTTCCGTCCACGTCGTCATAAAGGATGTCCATCGGAACACCCGACGCATAAGTCCAAAGGGCGGAGAAACGGAAAGCGTACGGCAAATCGACGACGCCCTGAAGGACAAGACGGTGCCGCTGGTCGTTCGGTGCAGGACCATATTCCCGCCGCAAATCGCTGGGATCGACCGGCGCATAGCCAAATGGAACCTGGTCGTAGTTGGCGTAATCAAACGTCTTCGAGAGCGTGTAGGCCGCGTGGAATTGATAGCGGCGCTCGAAGCGTTTGTCCACGCTCAGCCAGAGGGCGTCGTAATGCGTGTTGGCGCTGGATTGAAGATCCGTGACCGTTTCCGGGCCGCCTGAGACCGGATTGAACACCGAGCCGATTGGAACACCAATGATGAACCCCGTCCCGAGATCGTGGATGCCGTCCGCGCGCACAATCCAATTGCGCGCAAACGCGTACTGCACGCCCAGGTTGAATTGCTGCACCATCGGATTGCGCATTCGATTGTCGATGATGTTGATACCCTCGGCTGCGCCGCCGGCGCCAGGAATGATCGCGCCGGTAAACGGATTCGAAAGCGTTGGCGCGCCGGGAAGAAACTGCCCCATGGGGCCGAGGTAATCGATATTGCCTTCGCGCACGTCGATCGGAAGCGCTTCGCCATTCAATCCGCGCTCGAGCGAATCAATCTCGAGGGTAATCCGGTCGTAGTAAATTCCGTAGCCGCCGTGAAAGCTGAATTTTGCATCCTTCGACGCCCAATTAAAGCCTACGCGCGGGCCAAAATTCTTGCTAGGCCTGTGCCGGGTTCCTTCCAGGAATGGGAGCAAGATTGGGTTGATTTGGCTGTAATACCCGACATCGTTCGCGCCGGTATCGATTTCGTATCGAAGGCCGAGATTCAGCGTGAACTGCGGGTGCACATGCCAATCGTCCTGGATATACGCAGCGAAGTGATTATTGTCAGTGTCAGGAATGATCAGCGGCGTCGTGGGAATGGCGCTTCTTATCGTCACAGCAAATAGGAGATCTTCGTCATTTACGACGCCATCCCCGTTGTGATCGCCATCGGGGAAATTCTCGATGAATTCGATGGCTCCTGATTGAAACACGCCGAGCACGAAATCGGCGCCGATGCGCTGATACTCTCCGCCGAATCCGATGTTGTGATTGCCGTGCACCCAGTCCCAACTATCGTCGAACTGCTCGCGTTTCTGCCGCGTCTGCTGAGGAACGCGATACGACGATCCGTCCGCGATGCTGGGGAAATCGAGTTCCGGCCCGGTCGTGATGGGATCCGTGATGTTAATGAAATTGTTGAAGGCGAAGCTGTTGCGATTCAGCAGTGTGGAGCTCACGACGTGTGTCCAGGAGGCGACGAAATCCTGGAAATTGTTGCGGAGGTCTTGCCGCTCCGAGGCAGAGCCGATTGGGGCGCTCGTTAAAAAGCTGGCCGCACCGGTGGCAGCGAGGCGTTCGATGTAATAGTGCAGCGACAAAAAGTCCTTGGACGAAATCTGCCAGTCTCCTCGGACCGTTCCGATCGGATCCGTCAGTGGTTCGGGAGCAAAAGAATTCGTAATCGTTTGCGTGGCATCGTTGCGCGTTCCCACCAGCACGCCGCCCAATTCATCGCGGTATTCAAAAGCTCCAAACCACCACACTTTATCCTTCAAGATCGGACCGCCGAGGGTGCCCGAATATTGTTCGCGGCGGAAGGGCGGCAACTCGCCGGAGGTCGAAGTTGGATTGAAAGTAGCAGGCAGCGCCTGCAGGTCTTTGTCGCGTTCGTAGAAGGACGCGGAACCGTGAAGAGTGTTCGTGCCGGATTTGGTCACGACATTTACAACCGACGAGCCCGAGCGGCCCGTCTCCGCAGAGAATCGATTCGTGGCGATTTGAAATTCCTGCACCGCGTCTTCGGGCACGTTCACCAGCATGCCGCCCACGACGTCGTCGTTGTTGTCCATCCCATCCACGCTGACGTTCCCACCCCGACCCAGTTGCCCTGCGGAAGAAATCACGATCGTCTCCGCCTTAGTGGGATCGAAATTCGGGGCAATCGTATTGCCGGGCATCAGGAGCGACAATTCCAAAAAGTTTCGCCCATTGACCGGCAGATTGTCGATCTGCTGCGCGTTCACGACCCCGTCGACAACCGACGACACGGTATTGACTTGCGATCCGGCATCCGAGTCAGTGATTTGAATCGTAGCTTTCGCCGACGCCAAGCTAAGTTGGATTTTGAGATCGGCCTGTTGCCCGACTTCCAGCCGGACTTGAGCCGTAAATGCGCTGAACCCCTTGGTGGTGACGCGGACTTCGTACTCACCCGGGACGAGATCGTTAAACACAAAAAGCCCCGAGCCATTTGTCACGGTCGTGCGCTCAACGCCAGTGGCCGTCCGCACCGCAACTACTTCAGCGCCGTTGACGATGGCGCCTTGCGGATCGGTGACGTCGCCGTTCAGAACTGCGGTTCCCAATTCCTGCGCGCGCGCAGGAACAGCCAGGAAACAAATCATCCCAAGAACAAGCAGTAGCATTCGTACATGGCTGGAATACCGCGGCAATCGCATGCGCACACCCCTCCCAAGGAACTGTGAAATGAAAATTTTCAGAATCTCTTTCGGCGCCGCACACACCCAGTGCACCGAGAGTGTGCAGCAATTTGAATGGCTCGTTGAAGAAACGCAATAGCAAGAAAATACTAGTCAGCGATGAGGGTGCTTCGGAGCTCTTACACCTACCTTCGATAATTTCTGAGTAAGTAAGGGCAGTAGACGGCAGCGGTGGTCGCGATTATGCTGTTGCTGTAAGAAGGCGCATGCTCGATTGGAGTTACATACGAATCTTCAAAAAACCATTTTGATTAGAGCCGGCATTGGAGCGGCGATTTTCGCTGCATGTGTCACCGCGATTCCGCGCACGGTTGCGCTCAATCAGAATCCTAAGACCGTTCGGAGCAGAATTTCAATTTTCGACCTTGCGAGCAAGAAGACTACGGTGGTGTACTCGGCGGATAAGCTATGGGAAGCGCCAAATTGGTCGCCCGACGGCAAGTATTTGTTGGCGAACTCCGGCGGCAAGCTCTACAGCTTCACGCTCGACGCTGGCGCGGAAGTGCAACCTGAAAAGTTGGCGCTTGACGACGCCTACCAATGCAATAACGACCACGGCATTTCACCCAGCGGCAAGCTGCTGGCATTTTCGGCGGCGTACGGTGACGCGAAAGGATCGCAAGTATTCGTGTCGGCTTCGAGCGGCGCGAACCCGCGACTGCTCACCGAAAATGTCCCGAGCTATTTTCATTCCTGGTCGCCGGATGGAAACTGGCTTGCGTTTGTGGGACAACGAAGCGGCAACTTCAATCTCTTCCGCGTTCGAACGACCGGCGGTCCAGAGGAACGGCTGACATCCGCTTCTGCTTATGACGACGGTCCCGATTATTCTCCCAACGGACAATGGATTTATTTCAATTCGAGCCGTTCCGGCAGTTGGGACATCTGGCGGATACCTTCGGAGGGCGCAGGCCCAGGCGATGCCAAAGCCGAACGCGTGACCAGCGATCCGATGGAGGATTGGTTTCCGCATCCATCGCCAGACGGGAAATGGTTGGTGTTCTTGTCTTTTCCGAAGGGCACGCCTGGGCACGACGTCAAAACGAATGTCGAGCTTCGGATGCTTCGCTTGCGTCCGGAGGCGGCGCGAGGCGTCAAACCAGCGAAGAATAAATCGATCCGAGTTCTGGCTTCGTTCTTTGGCGGACAAGGGACCATCAACGTAAATTCCTGGTCTCCCGATTCGAAGAAGTTTGCGTTTGTGAGTTACGAGGTCCTGCCGTAGCTGGCGGATGTCGTTGAGTCGAGCAATCCGATGGATGGTCTCAGCTTTCTGAAATGCACTCGCGACGGAGGATGCAAGTGTTGATCGGAAGACGCGAATTTATGGTTTCAACGATTGCTGCGATTAGTTCGGCCGCCGCGCACAATCTTTCGCAGGGGCAAGTGCATCGGCGTCCTCTTGGAGTCCAGCTCTACACGGTACGAACCCAGGCCGCGAAGGATCTCCCCGGCGTCCTCTCGTCGATTCGTCAGATCGGCTACGAAGAAGTCGAGACGTATTGGGACGTCTATTCACGCCCGGCTGCCGAGTTGAAGCGGATGATACGGGATCATGGTTTGCGCGTCCCGAGCGGGCATTTCGATTACGACGGACTTGAAGCGAAGATCGATTACGCGAAAGCTCTCGGCGTGGACTATATGATTTGCCCGATGTTGCCCAAGGCGATGTGGACATCGCTCGACGGTTTCAAGCGGGCGGCCGATCAGTACAACAAATGGGGAGAACAAGTGAAGCGCGCAGGAATGCGCTTCGGCTTTCACAATCACAATTACGAATTTCGCCGATTTGGCGACACGACCGGATTTGACGCGCTGATTTCGCGTACCGACGCGAATCTGGTTTGCATGGAGATGGATTGCTACTGGATCGTGCAGGCAGGTCAGGATCCAGTGGAAATGATTAAGAGGCTAGGGGGCCGTATCCAGTTGCTGCATTTAAAGGATCGCAAGGCAGGGTTCCCGACATCGCAGGATCTGAATGAGCAGGCTGAGCATTTCGCGCCGGTTGGCGCAGGAACGCTCGACTGGAAATCCATCCTACACGCTGCGGAAGAAAACGGGATTCGGCACATGTATGTTGAGCAGGATTCAGGAGAGCCGCCGCCGACCGAAAGCCTCAGAATCAGCTATCAAAATCTACAGCGGCTTTTGTGATTGTGGCAAGTCAGATTGACTGCAACTGTCTCGATTACGCGCGCGACGGGTGTATTGATGTTGTGCTCCCGGAGGTGGGGCCTCCGGGCTCTGGCGGAAATTGAAGAGGGCATACCGCATTCCTAGGCGCGTTGCGTTATTTTCCCTGCGTGACCGTTATTGTTCGCGATGCAAGATTCCAGCCTCGGATTCCCACTTGCGCTGGGCCTTTTCCGGCTGATGAAGGATATTCAATTTCGATTTCGCGCGACTCGCCCGGCAACAACGATACGTAGTTGTCGCTCAAATAAGCTGGAAGAATGCGCGCGCCGCCAGCAGCGTCGAGAAGCGTCAGCTTATTTTCAAGTGCCACGGCGTTCCCGCGATTCTGAAGTTGCACGCGCACGTGAATCGTGTCTCCGATTCGCGTGGAATCTGCACTCGCGGAAACATCGGCAGCCGGTAGCCGGCCAAGTTCGCGATACGACGAACTTTTCGCGCCTAGCCAGTATAAGTTCTGCGACAAAAGTTCTCCAGTTGCACTGCGCAATTCCAACTTAACCAGGATAACCCCGGACGACAGCAACGGGGCGATATCCAGATTGAAGCCTTCGGCTAATGAGTCGGCTTCGACATCCTTGCGCTCCTCGTGATGGAGCAGCGATTTGTTGCCGAGTGAGAATACGGTGGCGTCGAGCGATAATCCGGCCATGGCGGTAGTCGTAGTATTCACCACCGCGACTTCGTAGCTCGTCGGATCAAGTTGAATATGCACGGGCTCACACGCTTTTTTCACGCCATAGTAGGACGCCTGCGTATCGTAATCGTGACTGAAAATCTGCCACATCGTGCTCGGCCAAGCGGGTTGTGTCATCCATAGCATGCGGCCACTGTTCGGCGCCCAGAGGTGCGCATTCATACCCTCAAAAATTGCGCGGTGATCCACGTAGTTCAGCATCTGAGCTTTGCGCTCAAAATCTTCGAGACTGGTCGGCGCGCCGAACTCGGCTTGCATCTCCGCCATGAATGGTTCGACATCTCCGTTCCCGCTCTGATGCCAGTCGTGGTAGGCCCAGACGTCGTCCACAGGCCATTGATCCGCTTTTGCTGTCGAATTCTGGAATGATTCGAGCGTGGACATTGACGGCGTCCCAGTTTCCACCGAGAAGCCGTGATTTAGCGTCGTGAAATACAGCTTCGGGTCCATGTATTTGTAGGGTCCGCTCTGCTGCAGGTTGATCTGATTTGAACTGGGCGAATAGTAGCGCGTCCCGTCAAGCGAATTCACCAGATCGTTTAATCCTCTGTTTATGATCGGCTGTGGAACTCCTTCGTTGCGGCCGCACCAAACTGCGATGGAAGGATGATTGCGGTCGCGAAGAATCACGTCGAGCGCATTGGCGAGGAACAGTGCCGGGTCCTCAGGTTCGATATTGTAGTTTTGCGTGGTCGCCCAAAAATCGTTCCAAACAAGAAGTCCGTATTCGTCGGCGAGATCGAAGAATACTTCCTCAGTGTTTTGGCCCACCCAATTGCGGATGATGTTGAGGTTGGCATCGTGATGCAGCCGGAAGTAAGGCTCAAGGCGCTCGCGAGAAACTCGCTTCAGCAAATCGTCCATCCCCCAATTGCCGCCTCGGCACGCGATTTTCACGCCGTTGACCTTGATAGCGAGATAGGGACCGATCTTGCTGTCATCAACCATGCGGACCGCGGGAGATGATTCCGCGCCCGGGCTCAACGAACTCACCCACGAATGCCAAAATGCTTTCCACGCTTCGGGCAAATTGGTCGGCATGGGATCGGCGGCCGGAATTTCCCGCATACCTTCGTGCGTCACGTCAACGACGCCTTCGTTTCCATTTTTGCCGAGAGTCGGATCGTCCTCGACGCGACGCAAATGGCCAGCGCTATCGAGCAGGCTTAATTCGTAAGTGATCTCGCGAATTCCGAATCTCAATTCCTTGATGTCCGAGTCGTGGTTGTCTGCGGTGAATGTGAGTTTCAGGTGGTACAGCTCTTGCTTGCCGTAGCCATTCGGCCACCACAGACGCGGTTGCTGCACTGTGAGCTGCTTGAATTCCGAAGGCGTGAGCTGCAAAGTCGTTTCGCCCGGAGGAAGAGTAACGTCCTTCGCGGCGTTGACTGATTCGAAGGACGCCTTCAGCGTGCCGTGAACAGGTTTGTCAGAGGAATTCTCGAGCGGCACGGTGATTTCCAGGTCCGCGCGGCTCGTATCCGGCAGCGGCAGTTTAGTGACGACTTGCGGATCGCCGATTTTCACCGGCCCCGAAGCTCTTAACTCGACGCCCTGCCAGATTCCGGTTTCGCGATCGCGAATCCCGGGAATCCAATCCCATCCTTCCGAAGCAACAAACGTCGGCCCATCGAGACACATGATCCCGCCATTTTCTCCGGGGCCGCCTTTGATGGATTGTTCCTGCGGAATGCCTGGATGCGGCGGGGGTGAAACTTCGACGGCGAGAACGTTCTCCTCGCCCGTGCCTGTTTTCCAAATTCCAGTCACGTCAAAGACGCCCCGGACGAAGGCGCCCTTGATTTTTCCCAGGCGGCGGCCGTTCAGCCAGATTACGGCTTTGTAGTTGATGCCGGCGAAGGTAAGAGTCAGATGCTCTCCGTCGCCGTGAATGGCTTCGGGTGATTTGATTTCGATGCGATACCAATAATCCTGCTTGTTGAGCGTTTCTGGAATCGCAAGATTATTTAGGCCGTACTCGGGATCGGGATATACGCCTCTATTAATTAACGTCGTGAGAATAGTTCCAGGAACTGTGGCCGGATACCAGCTCGTCACGTCGAATCCGGGTTGTGTTATTGCCGTACCATCGGCCTTGACTGATGGGGCGGCCATGAGGCGCCAGCCATCGTTGAGCGTCCACGTATTCGGGCCGCTCGCTCGCATTGCTGGTTTTTGCGGGGGCTCATTGTGCACCCCCGGAGTGGAGAACGGCGCTTTGCTTCGCGGCATTTCGGAAGGATCCTGCGGAGCCCGGTAGCCCGCTTGGCCTTTCGTCTGGACCGGCCAACTCTTTGATCCATCTTCGAATTCGACTAAAGCAAAGTCTCCCGGTTTCTGAGCGAGCTGCGTGATTTCGTCTGCGCTCAGCGCTCGCCGCAATAGCACAAGGGATGCTATCTTGCCGCCGAAATGCCGCCCATTGGTCCACGGAAGAATGGGCGGCGCAATCTCAATCACTGGGCTCACGCTGCCTAGCACGAGAGTGCCGCTCGCGACCTCCCTGCCGTCGCTGTAGACACGAAACTCTGTTCCATCAAATGTCGCCGTCAGTAGGTGCCATTTCCCAAGGGTTATTACCGCTGCTCCGCTGAGTATATTTTCTTCGCCCATCCACAAGGAAAGTTTGCCTTCATCGAGCGCTAAATATCGCGGAAATTCCTCGGTAGGATCTCCGATCCCCGCGATCAGCGTCGGCGCCTTCGGCGGTTCATCGAAGCGAATCCAGCAATATAGGGACCACGGCGATTCGGCCCGCAGTATGCGGTCGTGCTCGAGTATAGATTTCTTCAGGCCCTCGCCCCCTTGAAGGAATACGCCGTTATACGGGCCATATTGAGGCGGATCGTTTGTTATGACGGTCTGTGCAGGAAGCGCTCTAGCCGTGACGCACAGCACGAAAATCGCGAGAAAACTTTGGATCCACATCCGCGACACGCTCTTCATTCGTTTCATGAATTTCCTCAGGATTATGCAGGCTCTATTTGGTAGCGTCCGAACTCCCGATCAGGCGACAATTTGGCACCCGCTCTGACGAAAGGATCGGAGCGAGCTTTTTGACCGTTGCCCGGTGCGAACGGCCGAGTCTACAACACAACAATGAACTGAGAAGATGGATTCGGTGGAATCATCTCGGCACGTTCGCAACGACACGCTTTACTAGGGTAAGTTCACCATGTTCACCGCGTGCAATCGCGTGCTTACCGCGATTCAGTCACCCAAGGCATCGCTGTAATGCGGCGTGGCCGTAAGCTACAATAAGAAATCCGCATTTCGGAGGGGTGGGTGAGTGGTTGAAACCGGCGGTCTTGAAAACCGTTAGGCCTCAAAAGGGTCTCGTGGGTTCGAATCCCACCCCCTCCGCCAGCCAGCAGTGAATCGTTCTCGTTAATTCGCTAAAAATGGTCGTGAATCCAGCATGAATGCAGAGAAATGCCTGTTTGGGCGTTCGGTCCTCGATGCCGAAGAGCTTCAGGTACGGCGATTTAAGTGTTCGAACTAAACGACTTCGCCGAGTTCGTTTTTGCATTTTCCTTGGTAAACCGATGGGTCTGTTCATCGGTACAATCGCCAAAACAAATTGCATGCTCGATTCCAATTGCGACAAAATTGCGAAAGCGATACCATTGCGCATGTGGCAGTTGTCTTGGGACGATTAGCTGCCACCACGTGAGAACTAGGATCCCGACGGGACGTTTTGCGACGAGAAGTTTCGCATACGTCCCATTTTTTTTTGAACAATATCGCGATCTGCCATTCCATGGAACTGAAATGAGCGACAATCGGCACGGACCAAACAATTTCGACGTTGGCGATCAGAACGCACTTCGCGGTGGGCCGCGAACGCCACAGGGGAAACAGCGATCGAAATACAATGCGCTGAAAACGGGGATTTTCGCGACTGTTGTGCTGACGGCAGCGCCCTTTCGTGAAAACCGAGTCGATTTTGAAAATTTGCTCGCCGACTTGCGCGCGGCAATCGGCCCCCGGGATCAACTCGAGAATATTTTCGTAGAGAATCTAGCTCTGCAATTCTTCCGACTTGTGCGGGTGCATCAGGCGGACGCGACAATTGCACCACTCTTGTTCCGCAAGGTACGCGAGCAGTTGGAGGCGAACGGCGAGGACGTGATTGTGGCCGAGACTCTGAACGATGACTCCTCTGGGTCCGCAAGAGTGCCTGCGACCGACCTTTTCATTCGCTACGAAGCGAGTGTCTGGCGACAAATCGACAGAATCATGGACCGAATTCAGAAATGGCGAAAACTCAGCAGTAAGCCCAATCGAAGGATGCAATGATAGCTCGACGCGTAGGTATTAGGTTCAACGAGCGAGTGGGCTTGGCTAAGTTGAACTCCGAATCGTCAAATCCGGCCAAGCTTTACTTGCCATCGCTGAAGCGACTCCTCCTTGTGACTGACGATTTCGATGTGCTGACTCGTACTTTCAAAGATTTGAATCAGACAGCGTGGATTCGGGCACTAATTCGGACAAAACTGGTACTGACCGAGGAAGAAGAACGTCTTCGACTCATCGACCGGAGCATTCGATCAGTTTTGGATTGCCTAGGCGGGGATGGGCACCTCCTCATCGAACCGCAATACACGTGCCAAAATCAGGCTGGTGATCGGGATTCAAACGAGGCCGTGAGCGTGTTCGGACAACAACTCGTCCTGAACATGCTTTCGAAATGGTATCTCTTCAAAATGGATCCGCCACCGTTCGATCTCAGCGATGAGGATAAATCTGCCATACGATTCTATTTCGAAAACCAGACAGACCAGGGATCTCGAGCCCAAGGATCGGAAGAATCCCGCCAGCACGCCCGCTTTTGGACTGTGAATCGATCGGCTCCGTCAATACCAGTGTATTAGTCAAGAGAGATCCTTTGCAGTCCCTGATGATTGGGTTAGCTCGCGCAGGCGTTCGCCGGGAGTCTTCCCCTTAAGCGCCAGATGGGGCCGATCTTCGTTGTATTCGGTTTCCCATCT
>Ga0302325_10001895_pt1 | contig 52159 bp, 49 predicted proteins | sample Palsa_T0_2_FD_201948 | JGI IMG/M metagenome (GOLD analysis project Ga0302325, IMG submission 201948) | Peat permafrost microbial communities from Stordalen Mire near Abisko, Sweden - Palsa_T0_2 | ecosystem: Environmental > Terrestrial > Soil > Palsa > Peat permafrost | place: Sweden: Abisko...
CCCCGGCGCGAACGCCATGACCTCAACCAGGTGTCCGGCGGGGTCGTAGATGTAGGCTCGGGGCGAGCCCCAGTGCTCGCGCCGGGGGTCGACCTCGTGGCCGGCGGCGCGGAGCGCCTGCATGGTCGCTTCGTAGTCGTCGACCACCACCGCGATGTGGCCGCGCTCGGCGCGGGCGTCGTCGGCGAGCAGCAGATGAACCTGCGTGTCGCCGCGCTCGAGCCACACCGCGCGGCCGACCAGCCCGTCGGGGACGGGGACCTGGGCAAAGCCGAGCAGCGCGTAGAAGCTCAGGCATGACGGGATGTCGGCGGCGTCAACCTCGCGTGCGACGTGCTGAATCATGAGGCGGGAGTTCCGAAATTGCGGGAATTTGGCGGAGAAAGGTCAGCAGGCGGGGGCATCATCTGGCAACAATGGCCGTGGTTACAGGCGATAGGTCGCGGAAAACGTCCGTCGATCTTGTTAGCGTCGAAGTTTCGTAGACCTCGAATAAGGAGGGAAAGTGACGAAATCTGAGTTCGTCGACCAGGTCGCAGCCAGATCTGGATTGAGCAAGAAGGATGCCGGAGACGCCGTCGATGCGGTACTCGAGACCGTCGAGGACGCGCTCAAGCGCGGGAGCGACGTCGTCTTCTCGGGCTTCGGCAAGTTCAGCGTGTCCGACCGGAGCGCACGTGAGGGACGCAATCCCGCCACCGGCGAGAAGATCCAGATCGCGGCCTCGAAGGTGCCGAAGTTCACCGCCGGCGCAGCCCTCAAGAAGGCAGTCAAGTAGCCACGCCCATCGACATCTCCGACGCGCGCGCGGCCTCACCCGACGCCGGTTCGTCGCATCCCCCCACGACACAAGTCGAGAGCTTCGGCGACCGACTGACCGGCCTTGTCGCCGCGCGCGCCTCGCAGATCGTCCTCGGGCTCGATCCCGACCCGGCTCACCTGTGGCCCGCGGCACTCGATGCGGCGGGCCCGCCGGGACCCCCACCCGCCGAACGCGCGGCGCGGGCCGTCGCCGCCCATTGCCGGCTGGCGATCGAGGCCGCGGGCGATCAGTGCGTCGCGGTAAAGCTCCAGGTGGCGTGCTTCGAGCGTCTCGGGGCGCCGGGCTGGGCGACGCTCGCCTCGGTGGTCCAGAGCGCGCGCGCCGCCGGGTTGCTCGTCATCGCCGACGCCAAGCGCGGCGACATCGGGGTCACCGCGGCCGCCTACGCACAGGCCTTTCTCGGGGAGACGGCGACCCCGTTCGGCGCGGTGCCGGGTCTGGACGTGGACGCGCTCACGGTCAACCCACTGCTCGGCCTCGACTCGCTTGAGCCACTGGTGGCGGCCGCGAGGACGCGCGGTGCCGGCCTGCTCGTCCTCGTTCGCACCTCGAACCCCGGCGCCGCCGACGTCCAGGAGCTGGAGCTCGCCAGCTCTGGCACGGTCAGCGACCGCCTCGCGGCGATCGTGGCCGAGCTCGGGGAGCCGGGAATCGGCGCCGCCGGTCTGTCCGACATCGCCGCCGTCGTCGGTGCGACGGCGCCGGGGCGCCTCGAGGCTCTGCGCGCGCGGATGCCGCGGACGATCTTCCTCCTCCCCGGTGTGGGGGCCCAAGGCGCCCGGGTCGAGGACCTGGCACCGGCGTTCGCACCGGGTCGGGCCGGTGGCCTGATCGCCGCCTCGCGGGGGATCGTGAACGCCTACGAGAAGGCGGGCCGGGAGCCCGCCGTCGCGGCGCGAAACGAAGCCGCGCGCCTTCGCGAGCTGGCTTGGTCACTCGCGGGGTGACCGCGACACGAGCGCGCCGCGCCGCCGCGCGGGTGGGAACCTGCGTGCGGGTTCCAACCTCGGCCGAGGGTATGATCGCTGGCGATGGCAGGTAGGAGCATGCAGACCGGTCAGCGGCTGCGGATCCAGCGGTGAAGCTCCGTAACCGGCTCATCGCCGGCGACCGGCCCGGGCGGGCGGCCGTCATCCTCGCCCTCGTTCTCTGCGTGGCGCTCGCGCTCTCGGCCTCGGCGCTCGCGTCATCACGGTTGCCGACGGTCCCTGTCTCCGTGCCGCCGACCGCCGCGACCGCCGATCAAGCTGCAGTGGGCTCGCCCACGACCCAGCCCCAGCTGAGCGCTCGCGCGGCGATCCTCGTCGAGGAGTCGACCGGGCAGGTCCTGTACTCCTCGAACGCCGACGCCGAGCTCCCGATCGCGAGCACGACGAAGCTGATGACGGCGCTGCTGACCCTCGAGCACGTGCATCGCCTGAGCACGATGTTCGCGGCCCCGGACTACTACGCGGCGGCATCCGATTCGCAGATCGGGCTGGCCCCCGGCGAGCGGATGAGCGTGCACGATCTCCTGCTCGCCCTGCTCATCCCGAGCGCCGACGACGCCGCCGAGGACCTCGCCTATAACGTCGGCGGCCACTCGGTAGCCCGCTTCGTCGGAATGATGAACGCGCAAGCGCGCGAGCTCGGGCTCACGCACACCCACTACACGACGCCGAGCGGGCTCGACACGCCGGGGAACTACTCGAGCGCGACGGATCTGGCCAAGCTCTCGGTGTACCTGCTCGAGCACTACCCGTGGTTCAGGAACGCGGTGAAGCTCCAGCATGCGCTGCTGCGAACCGGGAGCCATCCCCGCTACGTGGTCAGCACCGACACCCTGCTCTCCGAGGTGCCGTGGATCACCGGCGTCAAGACCGGTCACACGGCCGACGCGGGCTACGTGCTCGTCGGCTCGGGCACGCGCGACGGGATGACGCTGGTGAGCGCGGTGCTCGGCACCGACAGCGAGGCCGCGCGGGACGCCAACACCCTGGCGTTGATGCACTTCGGCTTCTCGAACTTCCGCCTCGAGCATCCCGTCGTCTCGGGCAGCGTGGTGGCGAGGCCCACGGTGAGCGAAAGCCCGGGGGTACGGGTCGACGTCCTCGCCGCCGGCGGAGTCTCGGAGATGGTGGCGCGGACAGCGACGGTGACCACGCGGGTCGAGGTCCCGCGGCAGCTCGCCGGGCCCAAGCCCGATCACACCGTCGTCGGGACGGTGGTCGTGTCCGACGGCCCTCACGTCCTTGCTCGCGTGCCCGTCGAGCTCGGCCGCGCGCTGCCCGCGGTTAGCGAGCTGACGATTGTCGGCCGCTTCCTGACGCGACCCACTACCCTTGTCTTGCTTGTGTTGCTGATAGGGGGAGCTAGCGTGCTGGTACGCCGCCGCCGGGGAGGTTGGCGTGTGCAGCCGACCACGCAGGGTGCCGGAATCGAGGCGCCGCAGCCGGTCGCGCTCGAGTCCCCGGTCGCGCCGGAGCGCCTGGCCGGGGAGGACCCCGCGGCCGCGCCGGAGCCCGCGGCCGCGCTGGAGCGAGCAGCCGCGGCTGAGCTGGCGGCCGCCGCCGAGCGCGAGCGCCGGCGCGCCGAGCGCGAAGCGAGGCGCCGGGCGGGCAACGCCGATCCGACTCCATCTTCGGCTCGGGACCGCGCATGATCATCACCGTCACGCTTAACGCCGCCCTGGACAAGACTCTCGAGGTGCCGAGCTTCACCCTCGGTCGCCGGCACCGGACCGTCGACCAGACGACGATGCCCGGGGGCAAGGGAGTCAATATCGCTCGCGCGATCAAGCGGCTCGGCCAGCCGGTCATCGCCACCGGGCTCGCGGGCGGCGCGACCGGCACGCGCATCGTCGAGGCGCTCACCGGCGAGTCGATCCTCAACGACTTCGTCCGCATCCGTGAGGAGTCCCGGACCAACACCGCCGTGCTCGACCCGACGACCGGCCAGCACACCGAGATCAACGAGCGTGGACCGGCGGTATCCGCCCACGAGCTCGAGCAGTTCCGCGACAAGCTGCTCTATCTGGCCAAGGGCGCGACGATCTGCGTATTCGCGGGGAGCCTGCCGCGCGGAATCGAATCCGAGATCTACGCGCGCCTGATCCGCGAGGTACGCAAGCTCGGCGTCGTCACCATGCTCGATACCGAAGGCGAGCCGCTCCGACTCGCGATGAAGGCGGAACCGGCCGTGGTATCTCCCAATGAGCTCGAGGCCGAAGAGCTCGCGGGCCACGAGTTCAACGACGACGACGATCGCGCGCATGCCATCGTCGAGATGGCGCGGATGGGCGCTCGCGAGGCGATCATGACGGTCTCGGACGGGTGCTTCGCGCAGGTCGTCGAGGAGGGCGCGAGCGTCATTTACCGGGCGCGGGTGGAGGAGCAGGAGGCGCGGTCGACGATCGGCTCGGGCGACGCGTTCCTCGCCGGCTACGTGGCCGCGCGCTACGGAGGGCGCACTCCATCGGAGTGCCTGCGCTTCGCGGTTGCCTGCGGCGCCGAGTCCACGCAGCACTTCGGCGCCGGGATCGTCGATCCCGACAAGGTCGAGCGCCTCCTTCCCGAGGTCGAAGTGGCGCGCATCGAGATCCCGGCCGAGATCTCCTAGAACGCTGCGCCGCGCTTGCGCCGCGCCTCGCGCGCGGCTGTGCCGCCGGCGAGCCCTCGGGTCCGGCGGCGCCTCCGGGGCCGAGCCGAGCGCTGCTAGGATCGAAGGCTCGATGGCTGCCGCCCCATCGCCAACCACACAACCCCTGACGTCCGGGCCACGTCCTACGCTTCCGTAATGGAAATCGAGATTGGCCGCGGTAAGAAGGCGCGTCGGGCCTACGGGTTCGACGACATTGCGATCGTCCCGTCACGGCGCACGCGAGATCCCGATGACGTCGACATCTCGTGGACGCTCGGCCCGTATCGCTTCGACCTTCCGCTGCTCGCGGCCGCGCTCGACGGGGTCGTCTCGCCCGATACCGCCGGCATCATCGGCAAGCTCGGCGGTCTGGCCGTCCTCAACCTCGAGGGGCTGTACTGCCGCTACGAGGACGCCGACGCGCAGTTCGAGCGGATCGCGTCCTTCTCGCGCGACACGGCGACGCGGGAGATGCAGGAGATCTACCGCGAGCCGGTCAAGCCCGAGCTCATCGCCCAGCGGATCCAGGAGATCAAGGCCCAGGGTGTCGTAGCGGCGGCGTCGCTGACGCCGCAGAAGGTTCGCAGCTACTACGAGATCGCGCTCGAGGCGGGGCTCGACATCCTGGTGATCCAGGGCACTGTCGTCTCGGCCGAGCACGTCTCGCTCGACGAGACCCGGCCCCCGCTGAACCTCAAGGAATTCATCCGCGAGCTCGCACCCACGCCCGTGATCGTCGGAGGATGCGCCTCCTACCACACGGGACTGCACCTCATGCGCACCGGCGCCGCGGGCGTGCTCGTCGGCGTCGGGCCGGGCGCGATCTGCACGACGCGCGGGGTGCTGGGCATCGGCGTCCCCCAGGCGACGGCGATCGCCGACGTGGCCGCCGCGCGGTCGCAGCACATGCTCGAGACCGGCGACTATGTGAAGGTCATCGCCGACGGCGGGATGCGCAACGGCGGCGATATCGCCAAGGCGATCGCCTGCGGTGCCGACGCCGTGATGCTCGGATCCGCGCTGGCGCGGGCCTACGAGGCGCCGGGACGCGGCTACAACTGGGGAATGGCGACCTTCCACCCGACGCTCCCACGCGGCACCCGCGTGTGCACGACCCAGAACGGGTCGATGCGGGACATCATCCGGGGCCCGGCCCGTGAGAACGACGGCACGTTCAACCTCATGGGTGGCCTGCGCACCTCGATGGCCACCACCGGCTACCGAGACATCGCCGAGTTCAACCGGGCCGAGCTCATGGTCGCTCCCTCGCTGCAGACCGAAGGCAAGTACCTCCAGCGCGAGCAGGGCGTAGGGATGGGTGCTAGCGGCAAGGCCGCGACGGTCGGTGTCGCTGACTAGCACCGAGCCGGCCGGCGAGCTCGAACGCCCGCTTGTCCCTAGGGCGGCGACCGACCAGGTCGTGGTCCTCGACTACGGCGGCCAGTACTCACAGCTGATCGCTCGCCGGGTCCGCGAATGCGGGGTGTTCTCAGAGCTCCTGCCCTACCACGTCGGGGCCGAGGAAGTGAAGGCACGCGACCCCAAGGGGGTGATCCTCTCGGGCGGCCCAGCCTCGGTGTACGCGCCGGGGGCACCCGAGCTCGAGCGCGCGCTGCTCGACCTCGGCGTCCCCGTGCTCGGGATCTGTTACGGCATGCAGCTGATCGCGCGCGAGCTCGGGGGAAGCGTGGAGGGAGCCGAGGTCGGCGAGTTCGGGCGCTCCCAGCTCACCGTGCACGATTCCGGGCGCCTGCTCGCCGGGACTCCGCGCGAGCAGTCGTGCTGGATGTCACACCGCGACACGGTGTTCGCCCCGCCGCCCGGGTTCGCCGCGCTCGCTTCCTCGACAGCTTCCCCGGTGGCCGCGTTCGAGTCCGTGACCCGCGGCGTGTACGGGATCCAGTTCCACCCCGAGGTCGTCCACACCCCCTACGGGAAGCAGGTGCTCACCACCTTCCTGCAGGACATCTGCGGGTGCGAGGGCTCCTGGAGCCCGCGGTCGGTGATCGAGGAGCAGATCGAGCGGATCCGCGCCCAGGTCGGCGACGGCCGGGCGATCTGCGGGCTTTCGGGGGGCGTCGATTCGAGCGTTGCCGCTCTGCTCGTGTACCGCGCTATCGGCGACCGCCTCACCTGCGTGTTCGTCGACCACGGCCTGATGCGTAAGAACGAGGGCGAGCAGGTCATCGCGGCCTTCCGGGATCACTTCAAGGTGCCGCTGGTGGCCGTCGATGCCGCCGATCGGTTCCTCGCCCGCCTGAAGGGGGTGTCCGATCCCGAGGAGAAGCGCAAGCGGATCGGCGCTGAGTTCATCCGCGTCTTCGAGGAGGAGGCGCTCGTGCTTCCCGACGTCCGCTTCCTGGTGCAGGGAACGCTCTACTCCGACGTGATCGAGTCCGGAGGCGGCACCGGTGCAGCGACGATCAAGTCCCACCATAACGTGGGGGGGCTGCCCGATGACCTTGAGTTCGAGCTCGTCGAGCCGCTGAGGTCTCTGTTCAAGGACGAGGTGCGGGCGGTCGGCGCCGAACTCGGGCTGCCCGAACGCCTCGTGTGGCGCCAGCCCTTCCCCGGGCCCGGGCTGGCGATCAGGATCGTCGGTGGGGAGGCGACCGCCGAGCGCCTGCACACGCTGCGCGAGGCCGACGCCATCCTTCAGGACGAAATCCGCAAGGCGGGGCTCTACCGCGAGCTCTGGCAGTCATTCTGCGTCCTGCCCGACATCCGCACCGTCGGCGTGCAGGGCGACTCGCGTACCTACGGGAACGTGGTCGTGATCCGCGCGGTCACGAGCGACGACGCCATGACCGCCGACTGGGCGCGTCTGCCCTACGACCTCCTCGAGCAGATCGCCTCGCGCATGATCAACGAGATCCGCGAGGTCAACCGGGTCGTGCTCGACATCACGAGCAAGCCGCCGGGAACCATCGAGTGGGAATGAAGGGAATTCGCCGCAGGCGAATTCCCTTGGCGCATTTCCCAGGGGGAAATGCGCCGGGCGGGGATTAGGGCCGACGCCGCGCCCGTGGCGATCCGCCGATAAAGCTGAGCCGCCCGCGAGCCCTCGGAGGCTCGCGGGCGGCCCGGCATCCAGTGCTTAGTGGAGCAGGTGGATGTGCTGGCAGCCGTGCCTCTTGGCATAGCGCTCGGCCTTCGTCCGCACGAACGCCGTGTTGTGATGGCCCGTACCGCAGCTGATCTTGGCGCCGTTGGCGCCTCCCCAGATCCGGTTCTTGCTCGGGCCACCGTAGATGTGGTCCTTGCCGAGGCCGACATCGATGCGGCTGCGGCCGTGGCCGCCGTAGACGGTGTCCCTACCGTTGCCGGCGGTGATCCAGACGCTGCCGTTGCGGGCGTTGACGTAGTCGTTGCCGTTGCCGACCGCGACTCGGTTGAAGCCCGCGGCACTGTAATCCTTGTCGTTCCCGTTGCCGTCAAAGATGACCTGATGACCGCCTTGGCCGTCGATGCAGTCATTGCCTCCGAGACCCGCTACGCGTTCGTAGGCTCCTAACGCGAGGATCCGATCGGATTTCGGTGTGCCGTAGACCCTGCCCCCACGTTTCGTGGCGACGAGGGCGAACAACGGACCTGGGCCGGTGGTGCATGGATAGCCCGGGTACTTCTTGGCCACCTCCGAGGTCGGGTAGACCGTGCCGCCGGACGGGCCCTGGAAGGGCCGGCTCACCACGATGACCGTCGTCGTGCCGTTGGGGTTGGTGACGACGATCTCGCAGAGCTGCGCGCCGATGTTCAGCGTCGAACCGGGCGGGCAGATCTCGAGCACGGGCTGGGGGCCCTTCGTCCCAGCGCACGGGTCGGAGATCGACTGCGTCACCTCGGCCTCGCCGACGACGACATCGGCCAAGCCCGCGAGGTGAATGTCGAGCACGCGTTCGGTGAGCGAGGTAGCGGTGGTGATCTGCTCGTTCACGGCTATGTAGGAGCCGCCGCCGAGCTGGATCGTCATCGGCTGGCCCGCCGGCACCGTCTGGTTCGCCCCGTTGACGTCGATGAGATCGAGGGTCGAGCTGCCGGACGCCTGGAGCTGGTCGTTTACGCACGAGTACGAGGCCGTCGCCTGGATCGGGCCGGCGACGGAGATGAAGCCGCCACTGCCGGTCGGGATGGTGACTCCCTGCACGGCCGCGACCGCGGTCGCCCCCGGCGCCGTGGCGCCGCTGGGCGAGAATGCCGAGTAGGTGAAGGCGCCGACCGGACCGGCGTCGACGATGGAGCTGCCCGTGGTCGGGACCGATACCGTCGCGGAACCGGCGGTGTCGGTGGCGCACGGGGTGGTGTTCGGGTTTGCGATCGTCGGCTCGGTGGTGAGCGAGCCGAGCAGCGTGACACGAAGCGTGCTCGCCCGACACCCGAACGGGGTACCGGAAGCCGCGGCGGCGGAGCCGGCGAATACCAGCATAAAGATGCATGCACCCAGCGAAGCAATGACTCGGCGAGCCTTTGCAGAATCCATAAAGTCTCTCCCTGAATGGCGGGCCCGCCCCGGAAAGCAGGGCCCATGACGGTGGCTTAACTGGGAACTCCCCGGGACGTCGCTTCTATTACCCAGAGTTCGGCCTCTTGAATCGCCGATACCGTACTCGACGGGGGGGACGAGCGAGCAGTTCAGTCCCTCGTATGCATGGTTTCGTGCGTCCGCCGTCATTGGCCGCGAGGCGAGAGCGCTCCGTGCGCCGCGAGCGCCGTGGGGAGAGGATCGAATCGTCGCTCGGCGCGCGAGCATCCCGTGCGGATCAATTCCCCTATCATTGGCCGCAAGCCGCGCGACGGTCGCGCGGCTTGTGCACGCCATGAAGACCTACACCGCCAAACCTACCGATCGAGATCGCAACTGGCTGATCGTCGATGCATCCGGGCAGACGCTCGGACGCCTCGCGACGCAGATTGCGGACACGCTGCGTGGTAAGCGCAAGCCGACCTACACGCCGCACATCGACACCGGCGACTTCGTGGTCGTGGTCAACGCCGAGAAGATCCGGGTGACGGGCAATAAGCTCGCGGACAAGCGCTACTACCGGCACTCCGGCTATCCCGGAGGGCTGAAGTCGCGAACATTGCAGGAGATGCTCGACCGCCGTCCGGAAGAGGTCATCCGGCTCGCCGTCAAGGGCATGCTGCCGCGCAACCGCCTCGCCCGCAAGCAGATCACGAAGCTCAAGGTCTACGCCGGGCCCGACCATCCGCACGCCGCCCAGCAGCCGCAACCGATGGAGACCCACAGTTGATTGACGAAGACGTCGAGCCGGAATCATCCGATTCTGCGGAGTCGGCTGGCGCCGACTCCGTTGGCAGTTCGGCTGACGCCGAACTGCCGGAGTCGGCCGCTGCTCCTGAGCCCGCGGCCGAGGCAGAGCCTGCCGCTGAGGCAGAGCCCGCGGCCGAGGCGGAGCCCGCGGCCGAGGCGGAGCCTGCCGCTGAGGCGGAGCCTGCCGCTGAGGCGGAGCCTGACGCCGAGGCGGAGCCTGACGCCGAGGCAGAACCTGTGGCCGAGGCGGAGCCTGTGGCTGAGGCGGAGCCTGTGGCTGAGGCGGAGCCTGTGGCTGAGGCGGAGCCTGCCGCCGAGCCCGTTGCAGCGGAGCCCGCCGCGCCCGCGGACGAGCCCGGGATCGAGGAGATCGAGGTCGAGGAGATCGAGATCGAGGTGCAGCCGCGGGTGAAGCCCGAGATTCCCGGCGCGGACCTGATCCCCGACATCGTTCCCGAGGGCGTGGATTTGCTCCACCTCGACGCGGAGGCGCGTGCGGCTGCGGAGGCCGAGGCGGAGGAGGCCAGGGGCGAGGATGCCGATCGCGAGGACGAGGCGAAGCCGATCGCCGACGCAGCGATCGATCTCGCTGCCGGGGCGCGCTACCGGGCGACGGGCAAGCGCAAGACCGCGGTCGCGCGTGTGATCCTCAAGCCGGGAACCGGCGTCTACCTGGTCAACGGCAAGACGCTCGAGGTGTTCTTCCCTCGACCGACGCTCGACCGCGTGATCCGCCAGCCACTGGAGACCGTCGGCTATGAGGCCCGCATGGACGTGGTGGCGAAGATCCACGGTGGCGGCGTCTCGGCGCAGGCCGGAGCGCTCCGGCACGGCATCTCGCGAGCCCTGATCGAGGCCGATCCGAATCTCCGTGGTGAGCTCAAGCGCCGCGGCTTCCTGACGCGCGACCCGCGCGTCAAGGAGCGCAAGAAGGCTGGGCTCAAGAAGGCCCGGAAGCGGCCGCAGTTCTCCAAGCGTTAGCGCCCGCTCCGCGGGCAGCTCGATGGCGAGGCAGCTCTTCGGTACCGATGGCGTTCGAGGGGTCGCCGGTGAGTTTCTCACCGCCGACCTTGCCGTCGCGCTCGCACGCGCGACGGTGACGCAGTCGGGCGCGGAGCGCGCCCAAGTGCTGATCGTGCGCGACACCAGGGAGTCCGGGGAGATGCTCGAGGCGGCGATCGCCGCGGGCGTCACCGCGGCCGGCGGGGATGCGCTGCTCGGCGGGGTGCTCCCCACCCCGGCGGCGCCGATGCTCGTCCGCCGGCACGGCCTTCAGCTCGCCGCGGTGATCTCGGCCTCACACAATCCCTATCGCGACAACGGGATCAAGATCTTCGGGGCCGACGGCTTCAAGCTTAGCGACGACACCGAGCATGAGATCGAGGCCGAGCTCGAGCGACCGGCGCGCCCGCCGGAGCGGATCGGCCGGGTGCGACGATTGCACGGCGCGCTCGAGGACTACCTGCGCGAGCTCCATGTCCGCTTCGAGGGGCTAGAGATCGGGAACCGCCGGCTCCTGCTCGACTGCGCCAACGGCGCGACCTATCGCGCCGCCCCGGAGATATTCCGGCGCCTGGGAGCGGACGTCGATGTCCTCGCGGCCGAGCCCGACGGCCGCAACATCAACTACGAATGCGGATCCACCCACGTCGAGGAGCTCGCGCAGCGGGCGGCGGAAGGGGACTACGACGTCGCGTTCGCATTCGACGGCGACGGCGATCGCGTCCTCGCCGTCGACCGCGAGGGCGTGGTCGTCGACGGCGACGAGCTCGTCGCGCTGGCGGCTCTGCACCTCCGTGACCAGGGACGCCTCAGCGGCGGCGGCGTCGCCATTACCGTGATGACGAATTACGGCTTCCACTCGGCGATGAAGACGGCGGGCATCGAGGTAGCGACGACCCCGGTGGGCGACCGCTACGTACTCGACGAGCTGCGGCGTCGCGGCTGGTCGCTCGGAGGGGAGCAGTCGGGGCACATCATCGAGCTCGGCTTCGGACCGTCGGGGGACGGGATCGCCAGCGCCCTCCTCGTGCTCGAGGCGCTCGGCGATCGCGACCTGGCGCGACGCGACGCGATGGCCAAGCTGCCGCAGCGGCTCGTCAACGTCCGGGCGAGCGACCGAGCGGCGCTGGCCACGGCGATGGGGCAGCAGGCGGTACGCGAGGCGATCGACCGGGAGGACGGCGCGCTCAGCGGCCGCGGTCGCGTCCTCGTACGCGCCTCGGGCACCGAGCCGCTGATCCGGGTGATGGTCGAAGCTCCCAGCCAGTCGGAGACCGACGCCGTGTGCACGCGCTTGACTCAGGTTGTCGAGGCAGCGATCGCGGGCATCGGCTAACGCCGATGCCTTGGCAGTTCGGCTGGCGCCGAACTGCGGGGCGCGGGAATCGGCTGAGGCTGTCGCAAACTCTTGAGCCGGCCGAAATGCCGCAAACGAGGGGTCTTCACGGGACAGCCTCAATCTCGCGGGTTAAGTAGCACGACCCCGGGTTCCGCGGCCGATCTGATCCGGCGCGGTAAGGGGGTGTGCTGCGTTTGCCCCAAATGTTGGGGGTTAAGCAGCACGACCCCGGGTTCCCGGCCGACTGATCTCGAATCTGTCACGGTGTCCTCGCCGAGGGCTTCGGAGGCGCGCAGGCAACGCCAAAGAGACGCCTACCTCGGTGCGAGGCGGAGGTCGAACTCCATCGTCGCCGTGCTGGAGACGTTGACGAAGCCGCCGACGCTTGGCGCGGTCATGCCGAACTCGCCCCACGGGAAGGTGAGCGAGCCCACGGCCTCGATGGCCGAGCTCGTCGCGCGCATCTCGAGGGGGACGGTCAACCGTCGCGAGACGCCGTGGATGTTGAAGACGCCGGTCACCGCATCGTGGAACACATGGCCGCTGAGGGCGCTCGCGGGAAGCTTCATGGGACTCGAGAGCGTGAACGTCGCCTTCGGGTAGGTCGCGCTCTGCAGCCCGATCGTCTGAATGTGCTGGTCGCGCATCGCCTCGTTGCTCTTGAGCGTGTTGACGGCGACCACGAAGCTCGCGCCGGTCACGGTGAGGATGCCCTTCGATTTGGCGAGCGTGGCGCTGCCGGTGATCTGCGAGGTGCGCCCGACGGCGTCGCTCTCGGCGGGGAGGAAGCCCAGCTTCTCGCGAACGCGGTAGCCGGCCTCCGAGCCACTGGCGACCTCCCAGCGGCCGGCTAGTGTGGTGCCGGAGCTGGCCGGGGTGGCAGTGGTGGTGGCGGCGAGGCTGAACGGCTTCGGAGAGGAGGTGGGGAAGAGGACGAAGTAGATGAAGGCGAACCCGGCGCCGGCGATCACCACGACGGCACCTCCTACGGCGAGGAGGGCGCCGCGCTTTGTCCTCGGCCGTCGGAGTCTCATGGAAGGAGTCTGTTCGCCGTAGCTAAGCCGAGCGTAGGACTTAGTGGTCCGGCGCTTTGGCCTGCTCGCTCAGCTTGTCGCGCAGGTAGGCGGCCTTGTCGGCGCGGCGCTCGTGGGCCTGGCGTTCTTCGTCGTCGAGCGCCCGCTCGGCCTCCTCGCGCTCCTGCTGCACGCGGCGCTCCTGAGCTGCTCGCAATCGCTCGGTTTCCGACCGGTCCGGCATGAGATTCCCATCGTTCGATCCCGGCCTGGAGTGTAAGCGGGACGTAGCGATGCGGCTAGCAGTGATTCTGCGTGACCGTAAAGCTTCCATTGCCGCTGATCGCGTTCGTGGTCGCTCTGGCCGTTCCATTGACGATGTTGAACTGGCCAATCCCCGGCGGCGGCAAGCTGTTCAGCGCGGTTCCGTTCGCGGTTGAGCTTGCGAACGTCAGCGTTCTGAAGTTCGCCAGGTCGAACCCTCCGACGTTCTCTACGATGGCCTCACCGGCATCCGGTGCCGTGCTCAAGAACAGCGTCATCGACCACCCCCGAACCTTCCCCGTGGTGACGTCGGTCACGGTCCCTGAGAACCCGCCGTCCGCCTGGTAGTTGACGTTGGCCCTTACGAGGTCCCCGGCGGGAACTGAGAACAGATAGGCGGTGCTCTGCTCAACGTCGTTGTTCCAGACCTGCCAGAACGCCTCGTGGTTGGGATGTCCGTCGAAGGAGTCGGTCCCGTCCTGGCCGAATGGTCCGGAGGTGGTACCGATCCCGGCCCACGTTGACAGACCCGGATTGGAGCAGCCGGTACCGTAGAGGTGGGGCTCGTAAAAGGTGTCGGAGGCGGAGGTGTAGGAAGGTGAGGTGCCGTAGTACGACTGGGTCTGGTATCCGGCGAAGATTCCCGGGTTGGAGACGGCGGCGATTCCCGGGCTCGAAAGCAACGGTGGGGGTGGAGGCGGACTACCCTGCTCCGCCGCTGGGATCTCGGCCAGGAACGGCAGCGGCTTGGCAAACCAAACCCTGCCCATCTCCTCGTTCCAGTCGGAGAGCGCTGACGGCGAAGTCGGGCGCGGCTCGAGACCGTACTCGGCAAGCTGCGACGCGGAAGCGGTCACCGGATCAAAGCCGGCCGGCGGAATAGGCTCGGATACGAGGTTTCCGCTCGCTTGGCGGTACGTGTATTGCGTTCCGCCATCGGGGAGCGCGCTCTTGGCAACGAGCGGGTCGGTGACGAAGCACGCGCTCGCTGCCTGCTGCGTGTAAGCATAGGGTGAACCCACAGACGCGCAGCTCGCCGGTGGCGTGGCAATCGCAGCGGCCCAGCAGGGACCCACTGCCCACAGCAATCCGACGCTGAGGCCGCCTATCAGAGTGCTTAAGGCTAACGCTCGACGTTTCAATGGAACACCGGCTTTCCCCTGAGTTCGGTCGACATAACCCGACTTTCCGGCTCCCACGAAGGAAGCTACTAGTGGATGTCGTGTTGGTCAAGCGCACTTGTCGCCGCGTGGGTTGCGTGGTATTGGGGTTGCGTGGCTGTTGAGTCACGCGCCTGCGCGTGGACCCGCCGGGGCCGGGTGTGCCGTTAGCCCGCTACGGAAGTTCGCAGTCGGTAAACACAGAAACGGTCGCGGTCCCGCCTGCGGTGACGCGCACCGTTACGGGCCTGCAGCCCTGCCGCGACCGGTATCTGAGCTTCCAACCTGTGTTGAGGAGGTAGCGCCCGGGAGATAGCGCGAACCGGAAGTGCCGCCCGCGCCGTACATGCTGCCGGCGCACGAGGCGGCCATCGGTCTTGTAGACGCTGACCTCGCCGGCTGCGCCCGGCGGCTGAGGCCCGAAAGTGGGCGGAGGGACGTTGCCGAGCTGGATCGTTCCGGTGACCGTCCCGGTCCTGGTCGGCGCGGCGCTCGCGTCTGCACCCGCCAGAACCGCGGCCGCTAAAGCCAGCACTGTGAGGCCACGACGCATAGTCTCCTCGATTCTCTAGCTCGTGACCGCAAGGTCGACCGGGCGCTCCACGGGGTTCGCCCGGCGCCTTCTCGAGCGTCCGAATATCGTCGTGAGGCCCGGAGGCAGACGGCCGTCGGTTGAGAGCCACGATCCGGCGAGGATGAGGAGCAGGCCGGCGACGGCTCCGGCGCCGGGCTGCTCGCCGAGGACCGTGACCCCGAGCGCGACGGCGATGATCGGATTGATGTAGGTGATGACGACCGCTCGAGCCGGTCCGATCTCGGAGATGAGCATCGCCATCAGGGCGAAGGCGAGCGCCGTGCATACGAGGCCGAGCACCGCCACCGCGGCGAGGCCGCCCGTCGAAGGGGTCCGGGCGGGCGTATCGAGCACCGCGACGGGGGTGAGGATGACGGCGGCGATGGCGAGGCTGGCGCCCATCGTGGCGCGGGGGTCGAGGTCGGCGAGGTGGCGCTTGAACACCATCGGACCTGACGCGTAGCCCACCGCCGCTACGAGGACCGCGACCGCCCCGAGCAACGTCCTCACATTGCCCGCGGCGTCGAGACCCACGAGCACGATGACGCCGAGCAGTCCCGTGCACAGCCCGACCAGACGCTTACCGCTCGCCGTCTCGGCGGGATCGAAGCGCAACGCCAGCAAGGCCACGAGCAGAGGCACGGTGGCGATGATGATGGCCGCCAAAGACGAGGAGATGCGCTGCTCGCCGGCGGCGATGAGCGGGAAGGGGATCGAGACCTCGACGACGGCGTAGAGGGCGAGCCAGCGCCACCGACCGCTTAGGCCACGCAGGGACCCGGATCGGCGCGCGAGCCCGAGGAGGACAAGAGCGCCGAGAGTGATCCTCCCCCAGGCCAGCAGTCCGGGCGTGACGCCGCCGTTGACCGCGATCTTGATGAGGAGATAGGGGATCCCCCACAGGGTCGAGACGGCGGCGAAGATCATCCATGCGCGGGTGCTCACGCCAGCCAAGATATCGCGCGCCAGGCGCACGGAAAGCGCCCGTGGCCACTGCCGTCGGGGCGGGGGGTTAGCATGAAGGGCTCGGACACTGGGGGAAAGTGACCCTGGTCCGCGGGCCGCCGATGCGGTTCGACCCTCGAGACAGGAGCAGTGAACGCTCATGTGCGGCATCGTCGGCTACGTCGGACCCCGTCCCGCCCGTCCACTGCTCCTGGCCGGGCTGGAGAAGCTCGAGTACCGCGGCTACGACAGCGCCGGTATCTCGGTGCTGAGCGGCGACCGGATCGATGCCGTCCGAGCCGTCGGAAACCTGGGCGCGCTGCGCGTCGTGCTCGATGAACGGGAGAAAGCAGCAGCGGCGGGCGCAGTGGCGCTCGCCGAGCGCGCGGAAGTGGGGACGGGGATCGGCCACACGCGGTGGGCCACGCACGGGCGGGTCACCGAAGAGAACGCCCATCCCCACTTCGACACCGCCGATCGTGTCCACATCGTGGTCAACGGGATCGTCGAGAATTACCTCGCGCTCAAGGACGAGCTCGAGGAGGAAGGCGCCGTGTTCACCTCGGAGACCGACGCCGAGGTCATCGCCCACCTCGTTGCCCGCCACAACGACGGCGACCTCGTCGAAGCCGTCCGGAGCGCCTACGCGGAGCTTCGCGGTCACTACGCCTTCGTCGCTATGAGCGCCGACGAGCCGGGGCTGATCGTCGGCGCCCGCAAGGAGTGCCCGCTCATCGTCGGCCGCGGCGACGGCGAGCAGTTCATCGCCTCCGCCGTCCCCGCCTTCCTGCGCGAGACGCGCCAGGTCCAGTACATCAACAACGACGAGATCGTGGTGCTGCGCCCCGCCTGCGTCGAGTTCCTGACCGCTGCCGGCGAGCCGGTGGAGCGGGAGGTCGTCGAGATCCAGTGGGACGCGGAGGCCGCCGAGAAGCAGGGCTTCGAGACCTTCATGCTCAAGGAGATCTACGAGCAGGCAGACGCCGTCGCCGAGACCATCGGCGAGCGCGCCGCGCGCGAGGACGGGGTCGACCTCGGCGACATGGGTTCGCTCGACGACGAGTTCCTGAAGGGCGTGCGGAGGGTCGTGGTAGTGGCCTGCGGAAGCTCCTTCCACGCCGGCCTGATCGGCCGCTACGCGATCGAGGCGTGGGCGCGCGTCCCCGTCGAGGTCGATGTCGCCTCGGAGTACCGCTACCGCGACCCCGTCGTCGGCCCCGGCGACCTGGTGGTCGGGATCTCGCAGTCGGGCGAGACTGCGGACACCCTGATGGCGATGCGCACGGCCCGCGAGCGCGGCGCCAAGGTGCTCGCGATCACGAACATCATGGGCTCGCAGGCGGCCCGCGACGCCGACGGGGTCCTCTACACCCGCGCCGGCCTGGAGATCGGGGTGGCGGCGACGAAGACCTTCGTGTGCCAGGTTGCGGCCCTGTACCTGCTCGCGCTGAGGATCGCCGAGCTCCGCGGTACGCTCGAGCCCGAGGTGCTCGCGCACACCATCACCGAGCTCAAGCGCCTGCCGCACGCGATCGCCGAGATGCTCGAGCACGGGCTCACAGACCTCGAGCGAACCGCCGAGGAGCACTGCCGCGCCGAGTTCTTCCTCTACCTCGGGCGTCACGTCGGCCTGCCGGTGGCGCTCGAGGGCGCGCTCAAGCTCAAGGAGATCTCCTACATCGCCACCGACGCGTATGCCGCCGGCGAGATGAAGCACGGCCCGATCGCCCTGCTCGACGAGAACACGCCGGTGGTCGTCGTCGCCACCGACTCGCCGGTGCTCGAGAAAGTGGTCTCGAACATGCAGGAGGTAAGGGTGCGCGGCGCCCACGTGATCGCCGTGGTCACCGAGGGGAACGAGCAGATCGCGCGTCACGCCGACCGCGTCATACCGATCCCCGCCACCGACTGGATGCTCTCACCGCTGCTCGCGGTGATCCCGCTCCAGCTCTTCGCGTACTACATCGCGCGCAAGCGCGGGCTCAACGTCGACCAGCCGCGCAACCTCGCCAAGACGGTCACGGTGGAGTGAGCGGCCGCAGCGACATGCTAGGTCCGGACCTTACCGGCACGACCGCGGCGGCTAGGGCGATGTCCGTGGGCATCGACCTGCTGGAGATCGATCGCCTGGAGCGGGCGCTGGCCCGCCGCCCGCGTCTCGCCGATCGGCTGTTCACCGATGGAGAGCGCGCCTACGCGGCCGGCCGGGCGCGCCCCGGGCAGCACCTGGCGGCCCGCTTCTGCGCCAAGGAGGCGGTGGCCAAGGCTCTTGGCCTATCCGCCTTTGACTTCCGGGACGTCGAGGTCCTTGGCGGCGACGGCCCCCCGCAAATCCTCCTCCACGGGGCCATGGCCCAGCGCGCGGCCGAGCTCGGCGTCGAGGTCGAGATCTCGCTCACGCACACGCGCCGCGATGCCGCGGCGGTCGCCGTGACCGTGTAACGGGCCGACGCCGCGAGAAAGGCTCCAGAGCGCTCCAGAGTGGGTAGGTTGCCTTCAAGGATGTCCCTGCCCGACTGGCTCCACCCCCTGCCCGACCCGGCTGAGCAGCGCGCGCTCGACGCGTGGGCGATCGGCGAGCTCGGAATTCCCGGGATCGATTTAATGGAACGGGCCGGGACCGGACTCGCCGAGCTCGTGAGCGAGCACGCACCCGCCGGACGAATCGCCGTCGTGTGCGGGAAGGGCAACAACGGCGGCGACGGGCTGGTCGCCGCGCGCGTCCTGCGCGAGCGGGGGCGCGAAGTCGACGTACTCATCCTGGCCGGGCCGGACGAGTACCAGGGCGACGCTCGCGCCAACCTCGAGCTCCTGCCCGGGGCGGCGCCCCGGGAGTTTGCCTCCGGGGCGCTCGCCGGCGCGGCGGGGGTCGTCGACGCGATCCTGGGGACGGGGTTCGCGGGCGAGCCGCGCGAGCCGGCCGCCCGGGCGATCGAGGCCATCAACGCCGGTCGGGATCGGTCGGTGGTCGTCGCCTGCGACATCCCCAGCGGCGTCGACGGATCGACCGGCGTCGTCGCCGGCGTGGCCGTACGCGCACACGCCACCGCAACCTTCCACGCCGCCAAGCCTGGTCTGTGGATCGCCCCTGGAAAGCACCACGCCGGCGAGGTGCGTGTGATCGATATCGGCATCCCGCCCGGGGGACCCGCCGACCCGCGGATCGGGCTGATCGCGCCGGCGGTGACCGAGGGGATCCCGCGCCGCGGGGCGGACTCGACGAAGTTCGCGGCGGGCAGCGTGCTCGTATGTGGCGGCTCGCCGGGCCTCACCGGCGCACCGTGCATGGCCTCCGAGTCGGCGATGAGGGCGGGCGCCGGATATGTGACCGCCTGCGTCCCCGCCTCCCTGCACGCGATCTTCGAGGGGCGCCTGCTCGAGGTGATGACGGTGCCGCTGCGCGACAGCGAAGGGGCGCTGCACCCGACGGCGGTCAGCGAGGCTGTCGAGCGAGCGGCGCGGGTCGACGCGGTCGTGCTCGGCCCCGGCCTCGGTCGCGATCCGGGCGCGGTGCGCTTCGCCCGCGGGCTGGCGAGCGCGCTCGAGTTGCCGCTGCTCCTCGATGCCGACGGGTTGAACGCGCACGCGGGCGAGCTCGAGGGACTCGCCGACCGCCAGGCGCCCACCGTCCTCACTCCCCATCCCGGTGAGCTCGGGCGGCTGCTGGGCATCGACAGCCAGGCGGTTCAGGCGCGGCGACTGGAGTGCGCCAGGCGCGCCGCCGCGGAGGCGAGGTCGATCGTCGTCCTCAAGGGAGACGACACCATCGTCGCCCAGCCCGACGGTCGTGCCGCGATCAGTCCCGGCGGTGCTCCGGCGCTCGCCACGGCGGGAACCGGAGACGTGCTCTCGGGGGTCATCGGCGCCTTCCTGGCCAAGCACATGGATCCGTTCCACGCCGCGTGCGCGGGGGTGTTCGTCCATCTGCGCGCCGGACGCTACGCCGGTGAGACGATCGGCCCCGAGGGCGTGATCGCCAGCGACGTGATCGATGCGCTGCCGGCGGTGCTGAAGCGCCGGGCGATACGCTGAGCGGCATGGTGCGAGCGCTCGCCCGGGTCAACCTGGCGGCGATCGAACGCAATGCCGATCGCATCCGCCGTGAGCTCGATCCGCGCGTGCTCCTGTGCGCGGTGGTGAAGGCCGACGGATACGGGCACGGCGCGGTGCCCGCAGCCCGGGCGGCCCTGGCGGGCGGCGCGAGCTGGCTGGCGGTGGCGACGGCTGTGGAGGCGGCGGAGCTCAGGGCGGCGGGAATCCGAGCCCGGATCCTGGTGATGGGCGCCATCAGCTACGAGGAGCTCCCGCTCGCTCTCGCCGCCGACGCCGATGTGGTCGCCTGGAGTGAGCACTTCGTGTCCGAGCTCGCCGCTGCCGGGAGCGAGGAGCGGAGGTTGCGCGTCCACGTCAAGCTCGACACGGGCATGGGACGGCTGGGGACGCGCGTGAGCGCCGAGGCGATGGCCGTCGCCGAGGCGGCGATGGCCGCCCGCTCGCTCGAGCTCGCCGGCGCGATGACCCACTTTGCCACCGCCGACGATCCCGATGACGGCTTCCTCCAGGAGCAGCTCGCGCGCTTCGTCCCCTTCGTGGCCGAGGTCCGGCGGCTGCACCCGGAGGTCGTGGTCCACGCGGCGAACAGCGCCGCCGTGCTCAACGCCCACGCTTCGCACTTCGATCTTGTCCGCTGCGGCATCGCGCTCTACGGGCTCGACCCGATGAACACGAGCGCGGAGGATCGCGGTCTCGAGCCGGCGCTCGAGCTGACCTCCTACGTGGCCGCGGTCAAGGCGGCGGCGAGCGGAGAAAGCGCCGGCTACGGGAGGAGGTTCGTGGCCGACAGCGAGTCCCTGCTCGCGACGATCCCGATCGGTTACGGGGACGGCATCCGCCGCGCCTTCACGAATAACCTCGACATTCTCATCGGCGGCAGGCGCTACGCCCTGGTCGGTGCCGTCAGCATGGACAACATCACGGTCGAGCTCACCGACGGGCGAAAGGTCGAGCCGGGCGCGCGCGCCACGATCATCGGCGCCAGTGGGTCAGAGCGCCAGAGCGCCGAGGATCTCGCGGCACGTATCGAGACGATCAACTACGAGATTGTGTGCGGGATCTCGGCGCGCGTGCCCCGCGCATACCATCGCGACGGGGTGCCGGCGTGAACACGAGCGCCGTCAGCGGTCCGATCGCGGCGCTTCGGGGCCTGCTGGCGGGCACCGACGCCTACCTGGTCGGAGGCTCGGTTCGGGACCGCCTGCTCGGCCGGCCGACGGTCGACGTCGACGTCGCCATCGCGGCAGACACGGCGAGGACGGCACGGGCACTGGGGCGCCGGGTCGACGCGTCCGCCTTCCCGCTCTCGGAGGCATTCGGGTCGTGGCGGGTGATCGCACGCGACCACTCGTGGCAGGTCGACCTCACGGCGCTCGGCGCGTCGAGGATCGAGGAGGACCTCGGCCAGCGTGACTTCACCATCAACGCGATCGCCGAACCGCTCGAGGGCGGTGAGCTCGTCGACCCCTTCGGCGGCCAGGCCGACCTCGAAGCGGGCCGGCTGAGGATGGTCACCCCCGGGGCCTTCGCGGCGGATCCGCTGCGGACCCTGCGCCTGCCGCGCATTGCCGCCGAGCTCGAGCTCGAGATCGACGGCGCCACCGGCGCTGCCGCGCGCAGCGTCGCCCCGGCGCTCGCCGGGGTGGCAGCGGAGCGGATCTTCGCCGAGCTCAAGCGGATCGTCGCCGGCGACCGCGCGCTTCGTGGCCTCGAGATCATGCTCTCCTCCGGCGTCACCCGAGAGATCCTGCCGGAGCTCTTCGCGCTGCGCGGGGTCGAGCAGAGCGCGTACCACCACCTCGACGTGTACGACCACACGATGGCGGCGCTTGCCGAGACGATCGCCCTCGAGCGCTCGGGGTGGGCGAGCATCGGCGAGCACGCACCCGAGGTCACCGCGCTGCTGGCCGAGCCGCTGGCCGACGAGCTGAGCCGGGGTCAGGCGCTCCGCTTAGGGGCGCTGCTGCACGACATCGCCAAGCCGCAGACCCGGAGCGTGAGCGATCAGGGTCGGGTCATGTTCCTCGGTCACGACGTGGTCGGGGCGGAGATGGCGCGGAGCATCCTCGGGCGGCTACGGGCCAGCGAACGGCTGCGCACGCATGTCGCCGCCCTGACCGCGAATCACCTGCGCCTGGGCTTCCTGGTCCACGAGACGCCGCTGACGCGCCGGGCGATCTTCCGCTATCTGCTCTCCAGCGAGCCGGTGGAGGTGGACGTCACGTTGCTGTCGATCGCAGACCGGCTCGCCACCCGCGGGGCTCGGGTGGCCGAGGAGGCGATCGCGCGCCATCTCGAGCTCGCCCGCGAGCTCGTGGGGGAGGGCCTTCGCTGGCGCGCCGGCCGGCCGGCGCCGATCGTTCGCGGGGACGAGCTCGCCCGGCGACTGGGGATCAGGCCCGGGCCGGAGCTCGGACGCCTGCTCAGCGAGCTCGACGAGGCGGCGTTCGCGGGCGAGGTCTCTACGCCGGCCGAGGCGATCGCGATGGCGCGCGAGCTCGCTGAGCGGCCTCGGACCGGGGACGAGGGCTAATCTCCCCGACGCCGATGCCCGATCCCGACTGCATCTTCTGCAAGATCATCGCCGGCGAGCTCCCCGGCCAGATCGTGGCCGAAGACGAGCGAACGATTTCCTTCATGGACATCAGCCCGGCTACGCGCGGTCACGCCCTGGTCGTGCCGCGACGCCATGTCGAAGATCTGCTCGAGATCGAGGGCGAGGATCTCGCCGCGGTCGCCCTCGCCGCTCAGCGCCTGGCCGGCCGCGCCTGCGATCGCCTGCACGCCGACGGCGTGAATCTCCTCAACAGCTGCGGACGAGCGGCGTGGCAGACCGTATTCCACTTCCACATGCACGTGATCCCGCGCTACGAGGACGACCCGCTGCGCCTCCCGTGGATTCCCGCCCCCGGGTCGCCTGAGGAGATCGCGGCGGCGGCGGCAGAGCTACGAGAGTGACCCCGCGAGGGGGTGATTTGGGGGCCACTCGAGCGGGTGGGGGCGCGTGCTCGTCGGCGTTTGGTAATTTTCCCGCGGGATCGGGGCCGTTACGACGGGCCGATCGTTCCGTGGTACGGCACCTAAGGGGAGTACATGGCAACTGGCACCGTCAAGTGGTTCAGCGACGACAAGGGATTCGGCTTCATCACCCCCGATGACGGCGGAAGAGACCTGTTCGTCCACTTCAGCGGCATCTCCGGCGACGGCTTCCGTTCGCTGGCAGAGGGCGCCAAGGTCTCTTACGAGGAGGAGGAGGGCCCAAAGGGCCCGAAGGCCATCAACGTGAGCAAGCTGTAGTCGGGCGCTCAGCGCCAGCCGGGAGGGGACCGGCCAGCCCTGCGCCGGCGCAGTACGGGCGGCGGGTCATGGTCTGCCGACCGCGACTTCGACCGAGCGGTGGTGTTGAATGCTCCACATGAAACGCTTCTCTATGGCGACCGGGGCGACTCTTGTCGCTCTGCTTGCGTTCGCTACCGCCCCCGCCTTCGCGGAAATCACCGAGCTCGGCGACACGACGACGCCGCTGGCCAAGCCGGTCTGCCCGGCGACGGGCGGATGCCCGATCATCCTGACGGAGACCACCGCCCTCCAGATCCAGAGCGACGGCACCACGTATCCGACGATGGCCGCCCACAACGGCAGGATCGTTGCGTTCACGGTAACGCCGGCCAGCGTGTCCGCAGCGGATGTCAACGGGACTCCCGCGTCGAAGGGCAAGGCCGCCCAGCCGGGCCTCAATGCCACCTACGGCGGGGCCTCGGAGGTCGCGATCACGGTCCTCCAGGCGTCGACCAAGCATTTCTACAAGGTTGTGGCCGAGAGCCCGCTGTTCCAGCTCCAACCCTACTTCGGCCACCTGGTGCAGTTCGTCCTCGATGACTCGCTGCCGATCGCGAAAGGCGAGTTCGTAGCGCTGACCGTACCGACGTGGGCGCCGCTGCTCACCGTCGACCTGACGAAGACCATGTTCCTGTGGCGCCCGAGTCGTGCGAGCAGCTGCCTCTCCTACACGAACCAGTCGGCCCAGCTCATGACCGGCGACAACGCGCAGTACCTGTGCTTCTTCAACGGCACGCGCGTCGAGTACACCGCGACCGAGATCACCTCGCCGGTGCCGCCGCCGCAGCCCAGGAAGGGGACGACGAAGAGGAGGAGGAAGAGGTAGCCGGGATCGCGCCGCGTGGTCGCGTGCGCCATTCCCAAAAATTTGCTGGCGTCGCGCGCGTTCTCGGATTACCATCGCGGGAGTGAGCACTCAGGCGTGGATCTTCCTGGTCGGCTTGCGCGTCTTCGACCTCGGCGGCATGATCGTGTGGCTCGTCTGGTTCCTGCGCCGAGGGGGCGGGAGCGACAGTCCCGAGGATGAGGAAGGCGGAGGCGGTGGGGGTGGCTCGCGTCCGCCGGACGGGTCGCCGCCCGGAGGACCTGGACTCGACCTCCCGATGGCTGACTCCGCGCCATGGCCGACGCGGCTGCGCGACCACGGCAGCGCGCGCCGCCCGATCCCGTCACCGCGCCCGGCTCCCACGTGGCGTCGGACGCCTCGGCGCCAGCCGGCGCGCTAGTGGAGTCGGCTAACGCCGACTCCATTGCGAGTTCTGCTTGCGCAGAACTCGCGGGGGGAGGGGGGTCCCCTGTCTCGAGCCGACCCTAGGGGCCGGCGCCGCCGCTGCCGCCCGAGGTGCCGGTGCCGGTGTTGCCGGCCCCGGTGTTGCCCGTCGTCTGGGTCGTCTGGGTGCCGGGAACGCCGGCGCCGCCTGAGCCTCCGGCGCCGGTGTTGCCCGTGGGGGCTCCGGCGCCGGTGTTGCCCGTGGAGCCTCCGGCGCCCGTGTTCCCCGTCCCGGAGGAGCCAGAACCCGACGTGCTGGTCGTGGAGGTGCTCGTCGTCGAGGTCGAGGAAGTGCTCGGCGGCACGCTGTCGGTGGGAATCGTGAGCGTGGGGGCTCCGGCCGTGTCCGCCGGGGGCGAGCCGCCGCCGCAGGCGGAGACGCCGATCGCGAGGGCGACTCCGGCGGCGAGGGCAGCGATCGAACTGGTGATGCGGGCGCGGCGTGAGGACACGACGCAGACCTCAGGTCCCGAGCGGATCCATCCGGCGTCCGCAGTGCGGGCAGTCGTTCAGATCCTTCTGAGCGAGCTGGTCGCACCAATTGCAGAAACGGAGATTCTCGACGGCCCAGGGGAGCTCGGAAGGCGTCGGCGCCAGCGGGAGGAGGATGGCCACGGGCTCCATGGGCTCCCCCGTCTCACGGTCCACGTAGGTGCGGCCGGGCTCGGCCTCGATGACCACCTCGCGACCGGTCGAGGGCGACCGCAGGCGATACTTCTGATTGACCCTCACCGCTTTGATGCTACCAGTGGACGGCAAAGGCATCCTCCGCTGGGTGCGGCCGGCAGCACCTCGGGAGAGGCCGCCTCGACATCATCGCCGGTACCTGGGATAGAGTGCCGCCGTCGCGATATGGTCAACCGCGTAGCAAGAACCCTGAGGAGCCTCCTCGCGCTCGTACCGGCGGCGCTGATCGTGATCGGCCTCGCCGGCTGCGCGATCAAGCACCAGACCGGCAACGTGGTGCAGGGCAAGGAGCTGTTCGCCGCCAAGTGTGGGGCGTGCCATACGCTCGCCCACGCCGGCACCACCGGCACCGTGGGCCCGAACCTGGACGTCGCCTTCGCCGAGGATCGACGCGACAAGTTCAGCGACAGTGAGATCCAGGGGCTGGTCGACTTCCAGATCCAGTACCCCAACACCCTGGGCGTCATGCCGGCGATGCTGTATCACGGCCAGCAGGCCCAGGACGTGGCCGCCTATGTCGCCAAGGTCGCGTCCGAGCCGGGCATGGATACCGGCGCGCTCGCTGCCGCCGGTGCCGTGAGCGGAACCACCGCAGCCGCGGGCAAGCAGGTCTTCACCGGGGTCGGTACGTGCGCGTCGTGCCACACGCTCGCCGCGGCCGCCTCCACGGGCACCGTGGGCCCGAATCTCGACACGCGGTTGAAGGCCGACTGCGCCCTCCCCGCCTCTCAGAAGATTCGCGGCACGAGCCTGAAGGCGTGCATCATGAAGGCGATCACCGATCCTTACGCCTACCTCCCCTCCGGCTATCCGGCCGGGGTGATGCCGTCGAACTTCGCGACGCGGCTGAAGCCGAACGAGATCACCGCACTCGTGAACTTCATATCGAGCGCCGCGAAGTAAGGGCTCGGGCGGTCCCGAAGGCCACGGAGCGCGCTCAGGCGGCGCCGGAGGGTGAGCGGGAGGCCAGAGGCCGGTCTAGCGCGCGCACAGCGCCTAGAGCGCGCGCACGATGAGAACGACCGCGACGATCACGACAGCCACGATCACCACGTAGACCAGGGCCCGGAACGCCTCGGCCTCTGATCGGATCGGGTTCAGCACCGGGCCGAGGCCTCAGAGCACGTAGACGGTCGTGTAGACGACGATCCACATGATGTCGACGAAGTGCCAGTAGATCCCGGGGATCTCCACTCCGCGGTGCTCCTCGGGGGAGTAGTGCCCGCGGAACGCTCGGATGGTGACCACCAGCAATATGCACAGCCCGATGAACACGTGAGCCCCATGGAGACCGGTCAGTGAGTAGAAGACCGTCGCCTGGGCGGTGTCGCGTGGCGAGAAGCCGATGTGGACGTACTCGTTGATCTGCACGAAGAGGAAGGTGCAGCCGAGGAGGAAGGTCGAGAGCATGCCCGCCTTGAGCCCGAAGCGGTTCCCGTTCTTGACCGAGGTCAGCGCCCAGTGGATGGTGAGCGACGACGAGACGAGGATGCACGTGTTGATCCCCGCTACCGCTTCGGGGAGCAGCGTGCCGTGGGCGGGCCAGGGATCGCCGTTGACGATGCGGATGAAGAAGTACGCGGTGAAGAACGCCCCGAAGATCATCACCTCGGAGATGATGAAAAGGAGGATCCCCAGAGTCGGCGCCTCGATCCGCGACGAACGGTTGGCCTCGGGCGGGCCGTGGTGGTGGTCGGCGTGGGCGACGGCGGCGGCTTCCATCGGACTCCTTCCTAGGCCTCGGCGGTAACGGGCTCGCGGGGGACCACGTGCTCCACCGGCTTGAGCGACGCCTTGCGCACGCGCTCGATCAGGTCGGCGCGGAGCCAGCCCGACTTGGTTTCCGCGAACGTGGAGATGACGATGTCATCGACGCGGAAGTACTGGAGCGCGTTCATGATCGCGGTGTAGGGATCGGGGTCGCCGATGGTGCCGGCGGCGAGCAGGCCCGCATTGCGCAGGCGTCCCACCAGCAGGTTGAGCCGGGTCCGCGCGCGCCGCGTCGCCGCGCCGTCGCCGCCCTCCTGGGGCACGACGACGACGAACAGGCGGCCGTGCTTGGTGTCGGCCTCGGCGGCTTTCTTCTTCAGAACCTCCAGAAGCTCGTCACCGGTGGCCGTGCGGTTGGCGACGGCGAGCGTTACCCGGAAGGGCAGGCCCTCGGTGTCGGGGTCTGAGACCACGTGCTCGACCGGGAGCCCCGAGGCCTGGCTCACGCGCTCGACGAGGTCGCGGCGCTGCCACCCCGAGCGCGTATCCGGATAGGTGGAGACGATGATCTCATCCGGCTCGTACTCGAGCACGGCGTCCATCGTTGCCGTGTAGGGATCGGGGTCGCCGACCTCGCCGACGGCGTCTATGCCCTCGGCGTGAACGAATCCCAGCGCCAGATCGACGCGGGCCTGGGCCGCATCGAAGACGGCATCGTCGTAGATCACGAGCCCCGCCTTGGGACGCGTGCGCGGGACGCAGAGGGCGAAGCGGACTTCGCCCTTCTCCTTGCGCTTGAGAACGGCCTCGATGAGCGAGCGGCCCCCGAGCGTCTCGTTGGCGACAACAAGGACTGTGTGCATCGCTCCTCCTTACTCCGGGGTCGGCGAGGTGGCGATGGTGCCGGCCGGCTTGGCCTCGGCCGGTGACTTGAAGATGCCGTGGACGGCGCCGGGGACGCCGTACTCATACGGACCTCCGACCACCGTGGGCAAGGTGTCGAAGTTGAACACGGGGGGCGGTGAGGAAACCTGCCACTCGAGCGTGAGCCCCCGCCACGGGTTGGCGGCGGCGCGCGGTCCACCTCGCCAGCTCGAGACCATGTTGTAGAGGAAGAACAGGGTGCTCAGTCCGAGGCCCCAGCTCATGATCGAGATGATCAGGTTCCAGTCCGCGTACTTCTGCGCGTAGTCGGCGACGCGTCTCGGCATGCCCTCGAGGCCGATGATGTGCATGGGGCCGAAGGTGAGGTTGAAGAAGATGAACGTCGACCAGAAATGGAGCTTGCCCAGCCGGTCGTCGTACATCCGGCCCGTCATCTTCGGGAACCAGTAGTACACGCCCGCGAAGATGGTGAACAGCGAGCCGCCGTAGAGCACGTAGTGGATGTGGGCGACGATGAAGTAGGTCTGGCTGACGTGGATGTCAAAGGGGATCATCGCGAGCATGATTCCGCTGATCCCGCCCAGGGAGAAGGTGGTCAGGAAGCCGAGCGCGAAGAGCATCGCGGTGTCGAGATGGAGCACCCCTTTCCACAGCGTCGCCAGCCAGGAGAAGACCTTGATCCCCGTCGGCAGCGCGATGATGCAGGTCGTGACCATCATCGGGACGCGAATCCACGCCGGCATCCCGGAGACGAACATATGGTGAGCCCACACCGTGAAGCCGAGAACGACGATGGCCAGCAGTGAGAAGGCCATCATCCGGTAGCCGAAGATCGGCTTGCGCGACTTGACGGCGATGACCTCGGAGATGATCCCGAAGCCGGGCAGGATCATGATGTAGACCGCGGGGTGCGAGTAGAACCAGAACACGTTCTGGTACAGGAGCACGTTGCCGTTGTTGTGGTTACCGACGAAGGCGTTGAAGAAGTTGAAGTGGAGCGCGACGTCGATCAGGACCATGAACTGCGAGGCGGCGATGAACGGAGTCGCGATGACCACGAGCAGGGAAGTGGAGAAGTTCGCCCACACGAGCAGCGGCAGCCGGAAGAAGCTCATCCCCGGAGCGCGCATGGTGATGATGGTCACGAGGAAGTTCAGCGCGGTGGCGATCGAAGAGAAGCCGGCGAACTGGATCCCGAGGGTGAAGAACAGCTGGCCGAGCGGCATCGTCGTGGATAGCGGCGCGTAGGCGGTCCAGCCCGACGCGAAGGCGCCTCCCGGGGCCAGGAAGCTCATGAGCAGCATGATCCCGCCGACCGGGAGCATCCAGTAGGAGAGGGCGTTCAGGCGGGGGAACGCCATGTCGGGGGCGCCGATCATCAGCGGCAGGACGAAGTTCGCGAGCCCCGCGAAGACGGGAATCACGAACAGGAAGATGAGAATCGTCGCGTGGACCGAGAACAGGCCGTTGTACTGCTCGGGCGTAACGAAGTTCATGCCCGGCTTGGCGAGCTGCGCGCGGATGAGCATCGCGAGCATGCCCCCGACGAGTAGGAAGAAGAACGAGGTGACCACGTACTGGATGCCGATCACCTTGTGGTCGGTATTGACCTTGAAGTAGTCGCGCCAGGTATAGGCGCCGTGGTTGGAGTGCTCCTCCGGGCGCGTCGGCCGGCCCGACATCCAGTAGAACCAGTAGTCGCAGGTGCCGAAGCCGATGAGGAAGAAGATCGGCACCGACATCAGGGAGACGATGGTGACCGCCCGCGGCTCGAAGACCGGATGCTGATGCATGGCGATCCGGACGATGCAGGTCAGGGCGATCGCGAAAGCGAAGCCGAGGACGTCGAACAGGGCAGCCCGGTACCAGCCGGGCGCTCGCAGCTTGGCCGGGAGCGGCACGCGGGTTCGCGTAGGGACTGGTTCGGCGATGGCAGTCATTTATCCCGTCCAGCGGTTGGAGTCACTTTGTCACGCTCGCGAGGAAGTTGACGAGCTCGTCGATCTTGGCCGGCCCGAGCGTCTTCGCGAAGGTCGGCGGCATGATCCCCGCCTGGTAGCCGGTGGGGAGATAGGCGTAGGGATCCGAGATCGCCTTGTCGATGCAAGCCTTCAGGGTCGTGCCGCGGATCTTCTTCGAGGCTGGGGTGGCGCAGTCGGAGGCCAGCCGCGTGGTCAGGTCCGGCCCGATCGTTCCCGTCGAGGCGGCCGCGGCGAGCGTGTGGCAGCCGCTGCATCCGGCGGACATGAACAAGGCCTTGCCCGCCGCGGTGCCGCCGGTCGTCGAGGCGGTCGAGCTGCTCGACGTCGTGGAGGAGGTGCTCGACGTCGTGGACGGGCTGCTCGGCGCCGTCGCCGCCAGGAACGGCAGTGGCGAGGGGATGCCGGGCACGGCCACGGGGATCACTGACCCCGCCGGGATGCCGGTGGGAGTGCGGGTCTGCACCGGTTGCTTGTTCATCCAGGCGGTGAAGGCGGCCGGCTTGAGCACGTAGGTCGTCGCGCGCATGAACGCGTGGCCCGCGCCGCACAGCTCGGTGCACTCGACCGGGTAGGTGCCGCGCTTAGTCGGCGTGACCCGCAGGGTCGTCGTGATGCCGGGCACGGCGTCGATCTTCTCGGAGAACTGCGGCACGAAGAAGCTGTGGATGACGTCGAGGGAGCGGATCTTGAAGACGACCGCGCGGCCGTTGGGCAGGTAGAGATACGGCGAGTAGACGGCCTTCTTGCCGTTGGCCTCCGGGTAGGAGAACTCGAAGGCCCACTGGCGCGCGGTCACGTCGACGGTGAGCGCTCCCTTGACGTTCGCCTCGTTGGCATAGAGGACGCTGACCGCGTACGTGCACAGGCCGATGATGAGAAGCGCGGGGGCGATTGTCCAGATCACCTCGAGCCTCGTGTTGCCGTGGATGGGGGGACCGTCGAGGAGCTCCTCGCCGGGCCGCATGCGGTACCACCGGACCGAGAACCCGATCACGGTGATGACGAGCACGAAGATCGGCACAGAGGCGATCAGCAGGACGTCGTAGAGAATCCTGATCCGGTGAGCCTGCTTCGAGGCGTCGGTGGGGAACCAATGGATCGCGAGCACGATCCAGATTCCAACTGCCGACGCGACCGCGCCGAATACCAGCATCGGCACGATCGAATGGTGCTTACGCACGGCGGGTTCTCCACGACCCTCGGGCATGTGCGCCGCATCCTATGCGTTCCGCGCGACGAACGGCAACGCGCAACTGCGAGTTACGGACGTGACGCTCCCGACACGTGTGGCTCGTGTCAGCGAGGAGGCTGAGTTTTCGTTATGATTGCGCCAATCGTTGCAAAGTGCAAGCATTCCCCGTGCAAGCGTTGTGGGGGCGCGGGGACCGGGTAACCGGGCGGGCGCTTGGGGCCACGCAGGCGCCCGCCCCGGGGGCGGCGCCGAAGGGGGGTACCCGCCCCGTCAGTGCTGCTCGGCGTGGTCTTCGGGGAGCGCCGCGACGTCGCTGCGCACGTCCTGGATCCACTTGTAGGTAGTGGTCAGGAAGATGATCAGGCCGAGGATGAGGACGTAGGGGGTGAAGATGGTGGTCCCAATGACCGTGAGCGTGATTCCCAACCCGCACATGAACGGCTTCATCGAGGGGCCTGGGAGATGGATGTCCTCGCCGGCGGGAGGAACGGGATGTTCGACGTCGCTCATTGATGCACGTAGATGACGGCGGCGACGAAGGTCGCGCCGAACATGAAGGCGCAGATGGCACCGGCGATGAGGCCGGTGCGCAGGTTCTTGCGAGCTAGCTTGCGGTCCATGGCGTCCTCGAGGTCGTTCCGGGATCCTATAGCTTGATGTCGATGACCATCGCGGCGAAGAGCAGTGCGAGGTAGAGCAGGGAGAAGAGGTAGAGGCGGAGCGCCGATCGGCGGTCGGCGCGGCGGTAGAGGAGCCAGGCGGACCCGATGAAGGCAAATCCGAGCACCATCGAGGCGACGAGGTAGATGCCGCCGAACGCGCCCGCGCAGAACGGGAGCTGGGTGATCGCGTAGAGGAGCAGCGAGTAGAGGAGGATCTGCTTGCGGGTCTCCCGCTCTCCGCGCACGACGGGCATCATCGGCACTCCGACCTTCTCGTACTCGCCTTTCATAAGCAGGCTGAGGGCCCAGAAGTGGGGCGGCGTCCAGTAGAAGACGATCGCGAACAGGTAGACCGCCGTCCACGACAGCGACCCCGTCGTCGCCGCCCAGCCCACGAGCGGCGGGATCGCACCCGCGGCGCCACCGATGACGATGTTCTGGGGGGTGCGGCGCTTGAGCCACATCGTGTACACGCCCACGTAGCCGACGAACCCCCCGAGGGCAAGCGAGGCCGCGAGCACGTTCACGGTCAGCGAGAGCAGGGCGAAGGAGAGCGCCGACAGGGCGCAGCCGAAGATGAGCGCGGTTCGGGGGGCGATGCGGCCGGCGGGAATCGGTCGCGTGGCCGTCCGCGACATCTGAGCGTCGATGTCGCGGTCCCAATAATGGTTGACCGCGCCGGCCCCGCCCGCCGAGAGGTAGCCGCCGAGGCACGTGAGCGCGATCCTCGACACCGATGGGCTGCCCGCTACCTCCATCGTCGTGATCGTGGTCAGCAGCAGCAGCGACTGGACCTTCGGCTTGGTCAGCTCGAGGTAGTCGGAGACGACCTGCCTGAGCGACGAGGCGGTGCTTGCCGCGGGTGCGGCGCTGGTGGCGGAGGCCTCGATCACGGCTGGACTAGGCGCGGGCGAACTGCTCGCTGCCGCCGGTCTTCTGCGTGACACCGGTGTCGCGCTCGATCTGGCGGCGGATATCGCGCATCGGCTCGACCGAGCGCACGCGCGGGATGACGTCGAAGTTGTTGGCAGGGGGCGGCGAGGTGGTGAACCACTCGAGCGTATTTCCCTTCCACGGGTCGGGACCGGCGATCGCCCCCGTCTTCAGGCTGCGGAAGACGTTGACGACCGTCAGGAGGATGCCGAAGGCGAGGATGAACGATCCGATCGTGGAGATCAAGTTGTAGGTGGACCAGCCCACGCCGGGCGGGTAGGTGTAGATGCGGCGGGGCATGCCCGACAGCCCGAGCGCGTGCTGGACGAAGAAGGTCAGGTTGAAGCCCCAGAACATGATCCAGAACGACCACTTCCCGACCGTCTCGTTCATCAGTCGCCCGGTGATCTTCGGGTACCAGTAGTACAGGCCCGAGAAGACCGTGAACACCGCTCCGCCCATGAGCACGTAATGGAAGTGGGCCACGACGAAGTAGGTGTCGTTGAGCTGCCAGTCGATCGGGAAGACGGCGAGGAATATCCCAGTGATCCCGCCGATGACGAAGATGGCGATGAACCCGACGGCGAAGTACAGCGACGTCGTCATCACCAGCGAGCCGCGCCACAGGGTGGCGATCCAGTTGAAGATCTTCACCCCGGTCGGGATCGCGATCAGGAACGAGCTCAGCATGAAGAAGCCCATCACGACGATCGGCAGCGGCGAGGCGAACATGTGGTGCCCCCACACGAGCACCGCGAGGAAAGCGATCACGCAGGTCGCGGCGGCGATCGCCTTATAGCCGAAGATCGGCTTGCGCGAGAAGACGGGGATGACCTCGGAGATGATTCCGAACCCGGGCAGGATCATGATGTAGACCTCGGGGTGCCCGAAGAACCAGAACAGGTGCTCCCACAGCACCGGCGAGCCGTGATCGGTCGGGTCGAAGAAGTGGGTCCCGAAGTGGCGGTCGGTGAGCAACATGGTCACCGCGGCGGCGATCACCGGTAGCGCGATGATGAGCAGGATCGCGTAGATGAGGACCGACCACACGAACAGGGGCAGACGGCCCCAGCCCATCCCGGGCGCGCGCATGTTGACGATCGTGGCGTAGAAGTTGATCGCGCCGACGAGCGAGGATATGCCGGTGAGGTGGATCAGGAAGATCCACGCGTCCTGTCCCCCGCTCGGCGAGTAGAGGATGCTCGAGAGCGGCGGGTAGCTCCACCAGCCGGCCTCGGGCGGGGTGAAGAAGAGCGAGAAGTAGAAGACGATCCCGCCGAACAGGAGCAGCCAGAAGGAGAGGGCGTTGAGTCGCGGGAAGGCCATGTCACGCGCCCCGATCATCAGCGGCACGAAGTAGTTCCCGAAGCCGGCCATGACGGGGACGACGAAGAGGAAGATCATCGTCGTGCCGTGCATGGTCAGCAGCTCGTTGTAGTGCTCCGGCGTGATCAGCGTGTTGTTGGGCACGCTGAGCTGGAGACGCATCATCAGTGCTTCGACCCCACCCAGGATGAAGAACACGAAGGTGAGGACCAGGTACATGATCCCGATCTTCTTGTGGTCGGTGGTCATGACCCAGTCCACCCACTTCTTCGTCTCGCGCGGCTTCGTCACCTCGTGGGCGATCACCTGGGGCACGGGACGAAGCACGGTGTCGGAGGTGGACATACGCGTTCCTTTAGGGGAGGTTGGGGGTCAGTTGGCCGTCGGCGACGAGCTCCTTGCGGAGCGCGAGGACCTGCTGGTCGTCCGCGGCGATGGCCGCCTTCTGGTAGGCCAGCCAGCGCTCGAAGTGCGCAGGCGTGAGGACCTGGACAAGCGCGGTCATGGCTGCGTGCAGGCGCCCGCAGAGCTCGGCGCACTGGCCGTGGTAAAGGGCGTTGGCCTTAGGGGCAATGAACCAGGAGTAGGTGGTGTAGCCAGGCACGGCGTCGACCTTGCCGGCGAGCGACGGGACCCACCAGGAGTGGATCACATCGAGCGACTGGATGTGGAGCACGATCGTCGTGTTCGCGGGCACGTACATCTTCTGGTACGAGTAGACGGTGTGGCTCGTATAGGGATCGCTCTCGCAGGCTGCGCCGTAGTAGTAGGCCCAGATGAACTGCCGCCCGGTGATGCAGATGACGAACTTCTTACCGTTCGGCGGCTCGGGCTCGGTGGTGGAGGCGCTCAGTGCCCCGCTGCTGAGCCCATTGGCGCTCGAGTTCGGCGGGTTGATGATGCTCGGGAGCTTGATGAAGGTGACCGTGGTGAGGATCACGAGGATCACCGCGGCGCCGACCGTCCAGCCGATCTCGAGCCTCGTGTTGCCGTGGATCTGCGCGGCCACGGCGCCCTTCTTGGCGCGGAACTTATAGACCGAGTAGATGAGCGCGCCCTCGACGAGGGCGAACACCACCGCGGCGATGTAGAGCACGATCATGTACAGGCTGTGGATCTGGTTGGCGGGCTGGCCCCCCGACTTCGGCGTCAGGAAGTTGGCGAAGGCGTCGGGGGCCAGCAGGAGGGACGCGCAGACGCTCAGCCCGAGGATGAGCGCTAGGCGAACGCGACCGGTCCGACGCGCGCCGCGACGGCGAGGATCGTTCTTGGCGTCGGAGCGCAAGGCGGCGGCATTCTATCCAGGCAGGGCGTCAGCGCGAGTTAGTGAGAATCGCACTAAGGGTTCGCGACGGAATCAGGGCGGGACAAGCCGTCGATAATTCCGTCGCGGGCGCTAACTCGACGCCGGTGGTGTCTCGATCACCACGCGGCACGGTCGATGGGCGAGGAGGTAGCTCGCGGTTGGCCCGAGCGCCCGCTCGGAGACCGGCGCGTGAGCCGTCCCCAGGTAGATGATCTCCGCTCCTCGGCGCTCGGCCTCCTCGACGATCGCCGCACCAGGGTTCCGCGTGCGGATCAGGCGCGTCTGAACCTTCAGCCCGGCCTGCCGGCCTCGCCGCCTGGCGGTCTCGAGTACGGCCAGGCCGAGCTGCTCCTCGTCGTCGAGACCGGCGTCGAGCGGGAGCTGGTTGGGCACGCGGAGCATGTATATAGCCTCCACCAGCGCGCCCTCGCCGACGAGCTTGGCGGCGGTCCGCAGCGAGCTGGCGTCGACGTCGGTGCCGAAGATGGGAACGATGGCCGAGCGGTAATGGAGCTCGACGAAGGAGGCCGGGCGTTCGCGGTGGGCGATGCGATGGTGGCTGCGTAGGTCCAGCCCTTGACTGCGCCGGTAGAAGACGTAGCCCGCGAGGCCGACGATCATCCAGCCCGTTCCCACGTAGCGGGCGTCGACGTGGAGGACGAGCACCGAGATCCACGCGGCGAAGGTGGCGATCCCTCCGAGCACGGCGGTAAGCGGGATCTGCCGGCCGCGGAAGGGGATGTTCCACGGCATCCGGTAGGGGCGCTCGCGGTCGGGCTCCTTGATGCGGAGCGCGATCACGGCGGCGTGCGCGGTGGTGAACGAAAGCATCGCGCCGAACGAGTAGAGGTTGCCGAGGAAGTCGGTCTGTCCGGGGATCAGCAATACCCCCGCGAAGACGGAGAAGACGAGGATCGTGAACCAGGGCGTTCGGTACTTCGGGTGCAGGCGGGCGAAGATGCTCGGGAGCTGCTTGTGCTCCGACAGCGACCACGACAGGCGTGAGATCCCGATCAGGCCGGCGTTGGTGGCGATGAAGAGGATCGTCGCCGCGAGGATGCCGACGTAGTAGCGAAGGATGTGCGCGACCGCGGTAGACAGCCCGAGATGCTCGATGATCCCGAGCACCGGATCGTTCTCGAAGCCGCCGTGCGATGGCGGCTGTCCGAGCAACGTCGTCGCATGGCTGCCGTGCCCGGTGACCGGGAGCGCCGACAGGGCCACGACGGTTATTCCGGCGTAGACGCCGATCACGGCGATGAGGATGAGGTTGACCGCCTTGGGTATGTCCCGGCCCGGGTCGCGCGCCTCCTCGGCCATGTTGGAGACGGTTTCGATGCCCGTGTAGGCGAGCATCGACAGCGAGAGGGCGAAGATCAGGTGGTTGTAGGTGGGGACCTTCCCGAGATCGACCTGGTGCACGAGCCGTGAGGGGTCGAGCACGAGAACGACTCCGATGACGATGATCAGGCACTGGGTCGCGAGGTCGGCGATGGCCAGGAAGAAGTTCAGCTTCGCCGACTCGCCGATGCCGCGGATGTTCAGCCAGGCGAGCACGACGATGACGATCAGACCGCCGATCACGTCTCCGGGGGGATGGGTGAGGGCGGGCCAGAACGCCCCGAGGTAGTGCGGCACGAAGAAGGCCGAGATCGCGATCGTGAGGATGTAGTCGAGGCTCAGCGCCCAGCCGGCGATGAACGAGACGAGCTCGTTGAACGCCTGCCTGGCGAACGACGAGGAGCCGCCGGCCTCGGGGAGCATCGCCGCGCCCTCGGCGTAGGTCTTGGCGGTGAGGGCGAAGAGGCCGCCGGCGACCATGAAGATGATCGGCGTCATCCCCAGCGCGTAGGCGGCGACGATCCCCAGCGCGTAGTAGATCGACGATCCGACGTTCCCGTACGCGGTCGCGAACAGCCCGCCTAGGCCGACCGTGCGTCGCAGGCCGTGAGTCTCGATCTTGGCCATCCGCCCTTCCGCGAAGATAGGACACGCGGGATCAAGCTCACGCTAAGAACGCGACGCCGGGCGTAGAGAATTCGTTAAGGCCGGTGCTCGACTACACAGGTTGCGGTCGCGAGGGTTCCTCGACCAGCAGCCGGTACCCGACCCCTGGCTCGGTCACGATGTGCCGCGGCCGCTGCGGGTCAGGCTCGAGCTTGGCCCGAATGTGCGCGATGTGAACCCGGAGATAGTGGGTCTCCTCGCCATACTCGGGCCCCCAGACCTCGTGCAGGAGCTGACGATGGGTGACGAGGCGACCGCGGTACTGAGCGAGAACGCGGAGCAGATCGAACTCGATCGGCGTCAGGTGGACATCCAATCCCGCCCGGCTGACGCGACGATCGGAGAGGTCGACCGTGAGCTCGCCGATCTCCAGGAGCGGACTTCCGCCCGTCTCGGCGGAGCGGCGCAGAATCGCGCGCAGCCGCGCCAACAGCTCTTCGGTTCCGAACGGCTTGGTGATGTAATCGTCGGCCCCGGCGTCGAGGGCCCGGACCTTCTCGCGCTCGTCGCCCACCGCGGAAAGCACCAAGATCGGGAGCCGGCTCCACCGGCGTACCTCCCGGCACGCCTCGACGCCCTGCCCGTCGGGCAGGACGAGGTCGAGCACGAGCGCGGCGGGGGGCCGGGCAGCAAGCGACGCGAGCGCTTCTGACTTAGTGCCCGCGGCCTCGACCGAGTAACCGGCAGTACGGAGGATGATCTTCAGGCCGCGGATGATCTGGGGCTCGTCGTCGACGACGAGGATCCGGGGCGGTTCCCCGCTCATCGCTCAAGCCCGCGAGTTCGCGAAGTGCCCCTGAGTCGCCAGGCGGGATGTTCGGCGCCAGCCGAACTCCCAAGGGCGCGAAGCGCCCCGAACTCGCAAGGAAAGACACGGACGTCTTTACCAAAGTCGAAGTCTTTCAAGGAAGACACGGACGTCTTCCCGCTCACGCCACGGTCTCGGGCTGGCGGGGCACGGGAAAGGTGACGGCGAACGACGTGCCCCGGTCGGTTCCGGTCTGCAGCGTGATCTTGCCCCCGTTGGCTTCGACGAAGCCGCGACAGATCGCCAGCCCGAGTCCCGAGCCGGTATCGGCGAGGCCACGGCCGCGGAAGAAGGGCTCGAACACCCGAGCGCGATGCTGGGGCGGGATCCCTCGCCCCGCATCGATCACCCGCACGGTTACGCGCCCACCGCCGGCACCACCGGTGATCCGCACCGGCGCGCCGGACGGGGAGAACTTGATCGCGTTCTCGATCAGGTTCGAGAACACCCGCTCGAGCTGCGCGGCGTCCGCGCGCACGAGAGGGAGGTCGCTCGGGAGCCCGAACTCCAGGGCGGATCCACCGACGAGCTGGGCGGCAGCCGACGCGATCACGTCGTGCAGGTCGCACCAGTCTGCGCGCGGCTCCACCGATCGCGCTTCGATCTTCGACAGATCGAGCAGGTCGTCGACCAGGCGCGCGAGGCGCGTACTCTCGGTCTGGATCACGTCGGTGAGCTCGACCCGCTCCTCGTCGGTCAGGCCCGCGGCGCCGAGCGCCGACCCTGCGGTCGTGATCGCAGTGATGGGAGAGCGAAGGTCGTGCGAGATCGCGTGCAGGATCGCCGTCTTGGCAATTTCCGCTCGTTTGGCGGCCTCAGTCTCGGCGGACTGCTCGGCGACCCGCTCTCGCTCCACGGCGACGTCGATCAGGCGGCCGAGCGGTGCCGCGATGCGCTCGAGGTCGTCAGGAAGCCATTCCGCGTCGCGTGTGACATACAGCCAGCCGGTGCGGACGCGAGTCCCCAGATGTACGGCGAGCTCGTCCGCACGAGGACAGGGCACGGGCTCGAGCGCCATCCGGGCGCGGCTAGCTCCCGTCGCGACCGCGAGGCCCAGCCCGATGCTCTGGAGTTGCGACGTCATCGGACCGCCGGCGGCAATCGCGGAGGCGACGTCGGCCACCAGCGAGGCTTCGCGCTCGCGCGCGGCGGCGAGGCGCGCCCGGCTCTCGCTCTCCGCGGCGCGGTGCCGCCCGGCCGCGGCCAGCCGGCCGACGACAACCGCGGCGATGAGGAGTACGACGAGCTCGACGACGTCCTGCGAGTGGGCGATCGCCAGGCGATGACGTGGGGCAATGAACAGATAGTTGAGGGTGATGACGCTGAGGAGCGCCGTCGCGAGGGCAGCACGCTCTCCACGCCGGATCGCCACCGCCAGCACCGACAGCAGGTAGAGCACGCCGAGTCCGGTCGCGGGCGCCGTCGGCTCCAGCACGGCGACCGCCGCGGTGGCGAGGGCGACGGCAAGGACGATCTCCAGAGCGGCGGCGGCGGCGTCGCGGATGGCCGCGACGTGATCGCGCTCCTTCGGCGGTGTGTCGGGGTCCGTGCGCCACGCGCGCCGGACCATGACCAGCGGCTCCATGGGTGAACGTATACTCGCCCGCCCCGCCGTGGTCCAGTCGCGGGCGCGTGAAGCTCGACGGGGCGCCCCCCTCGTGGTCCAGTCGCGGGCGCGTGAAGCTCGACGGGGCGCCCCCCTCGTGGTCCAGTCGCGGGCTGCAGCGCTCAGCGCGGAACGGATTCGATGATGACGCGGCACGGGCGCTCGCGAAGCAGGGTGGCAATCGTCTTGTCGAACACGGCGCCGCCGCTGCTCTCGGGCAAGGACACGACGATCGCCCGCGCCTGGATGGCCACCGCTTCGTCCACGATCCGCCGCCCGCTCTGCCCCGGTCGCACCTTCTCCCAGTGGCCAGACACCCGCCGCCCGACCTGGGTCTTCGCCGCATCGATGATCGCCTGCGCCGCGGCCTCCTGCTCGGGCAGCGCCGCGTCGATGGGACTCGTCGTAGGAACAGTGATGGTCACCAGCACATGGATGCCACGACGTCGCTGCGTCGCGAGGCTCGCCGCGGTGGCCATGACCGTGCGCTCGTAGGCTCGCTCGTCGAAGGCCACGAGCACGGAGTCGTACTCGACCTCATGGTCCGTCACCGACTCTGGGACCACTGCCTTGGTCGTGGTCGTGAGATCGAGCTTCTGGCCTCGCCGGTAGATGACGAAGATGGTGATCCCCGTCAACAGCCATCCGATGCCGGCGATGGCGACTCCGATGTGCAGCGCCGTGACGGTGACGAAGGCGAGGAAGGTCCCGAGCCCACCGAGCACGGCGAACAGGGGAAGCCGGCGCCCGGCGACCCGGAGAATGCCTGGACCCCGATACGGTCGTTCTCGCTCGGGATCGGTCAGGCGCAGGCGGATCACTGAGAGGTGGGCGATGGTGAACGAGAGCATCGCCCCGAACGCGTACATGTTTCCGAGGAACGTTGCTTGTCCGGGAATCAGCGTGAGGCACGCGATCGCGCCGAACACGACGATGCCGATCCACGGCGTGCGGAACTTCGGATGGAGCTCTCGCACGCGATCCGGCAGCTGCCGATGCAGGCCCATCGAGTAGACCAGTCGCGAGACGCCGATGATGCCTGCGTTGGTGGCGATGAGCAAGATGGTGGCGGCCAGCAACCCGACGTAGATCTCCCCGGCGTGCTGGACTGGCCCCAGATGCAGGTGGCGCACGATTCCCAGGACCGGATCTCCGGCGAAGCCGCCCTTGTTCTCGGCCACGCCCAGCAGGGTCTGGCAGTGACCGCGAACGCACCGGACCGGTAGGGCGGACAGCGCTACCGCGGGCAGCGCCGCATAGATGACGAACACCGCGAGGACGACGCGCATGATCGCCGCGGGAATCGTGTGCGCTTCGTCCTGCGCCTCCTCGGCCATGTTGGAGATCGTCTCGATCCCCGTGTAGGCGATCATCCCCACGGGGATCGCGACGAGGAAGTCCTTCCAGTGGGGCGCGGTACCTAGGTGGACGTTGTTCACCAGGGTATGTGGCGAGAGCACGAGCGCGCCGCCGACGATGACGAGCAACAGCTGGGTGGAGAAGTCGGTGATCGCGAGCAGGATGTTGAGCTTGGCCGCCTCCTTGACGCCGACGACGTTGATCGCGCAGAGCAGGGCGATCACGCCGATTCCGAAGAAGACGTCGCCTGGCGAGGTCTTGAGGAACGGGAAGAACAGGCCGCCGATGTAATGGGGCACGAAGAAGGCCGAGATGGCGATCGTGATCACGTAATTGAGCATCTGGCCCCATGCGGCGAAGAAGGACCAGAACTCGTTGAACGCGTGGCGGGCGAAGCTGGACGAGCCGCCCGCCTCGGGAAACATCGCGGTCGCCTCGGCGTAACTGGCGGCGGTGAGGTAGAAGATGATCCCGGTGAGGACGAATACCACCGGCGTCAGGCCCAGCGCGAACGAGGCCACCAGCCCGAGGGCGTAATAGATCGAGGAACCGACGTTCCCGTAGGCAGTCGAGAACAGGGCATTGACCCCCAGCACGCGCTGCAGGCCGTAGGGGCGGCGTTCGGCCATTCAGCCGGCCGCGGGGGGACGCGATGCCGGAGATCGGCTTCCGGTCCCGACCGCCTGGGCCACGGGCCCGCCGGCGCCCAAACGTATACTCAGCGCGCCTTGCGGATGTCGAGGGCTATCAGAGCGACCGCCTGGGCCTTCGTCGCCGCGGGCGTGGCCGCGCCCATGCTCAGGCGGCGGCTCGAGTTGCCCGCCGACGCGGTGCTGGGGGCCGCCGCGATCGCCCCGGCCGCGCTGTGCGTCGCGGCGCGACGGACGATGGCTCGCGACATGGCCGTGTGCGCGCTCAACATGTGGGGCTACGTACACGCCTACGAGATGCCCAACGACGATTCGCAGCGGCTGGCGGCGCGCGTGCATGTCGGCTATCCGATCGCGATCGACCGCGTGCTCGGGCTGGGCACGCCGCCGACGCTGCGCCTGCAGCGCCGGCTGTCGGCCCCCGGCAGGGTCAATCGCTTCGAACGTGTCCTCGTGTGGTGCCACTGGATCTGGTTCCTCGTACCCCACGGAAGCGTTGCATACGTGCGCTGGCGCAGGCCGGAGCGCTTCCCGAGCGCCGCCGCGCGAATGTACGCGGTGTTCGACATCGGCGCGGTCTTCTACTCGGCGGTCCCGACGGCGCCGCCCTGGTGGGCGGCGCAGCACGGCCAGCTCGAGGACGCGGCGGGGACGCCCGACGGGACGGGGACGCGAACGCGCCGGATGATGATCGAGTACGGCGAGCAATTCTGGGGTGACCGCTGGGGTGCGCTCTACGATGTCTTTGGAGGAAACCCACTAGCTGCCATGCCGTCGCTTCACTTCGCCACATCCGTCGCGGCTGCCCATCTGCTGTCCGAGGTGGGTCCCGTGTCGGGCACGATCGGATGGGCCTACGCGCTCACGCTGGGGCTCGCGCTCGTCTACCTCGGAGAGCACTACGCGGTCGACCTGGTCGCCGGGCTCGCTCTCACCGAGTCCGTGCGCGCTGCCGCGCCGCGAGCCGAGCCGCTGGCACGGCGGCTCTCCGGCGTGCTGCAGGCGCTCGAGGCGAAGGCAGCGACGGCGTAGGCCGAGCGCCGTGGCGCGAGTCGGGTTCTCACCGTCGCGGGCGCGGGCGAGTTCGGCGCTGGCCGACTCCGCAGCTCCTAGTGACCACGTCGGCGTCGCGGGTCGACCCGCGGCGGAAGAGATGCCGCGTGCGGTCTTCAACCGCAGGCGGCTGGTCGGCTTTGGCTTGTTCGTGGCCTCGAGCATCGCCTTCCTGTACTTCGTCCTCCCGAAGATCGTCGGGCTCCACGACGCCTGGGACCGTATCTCGCGCGGCGACGTCTGGTGGCTCGTGCTGGCGGCGGTCTTCGAGGTGCTGTCGTTCCTCGGCTATGTGGCGCTATTCCGGGCGGTCTTTGTGGAATCCGCTGGCGCGGATTCCATTGAGAGTTCGGTCGAGGGCTCGGTGCCGGGTGGTGGTTTTGGCGCCGAACTCCCGGGTGGCGGTGGCTCGTCCGTGGAGGGCCAGCGGATCGATTGGCGGGCTAGCTATGAGATCACTATGGCTGGGCTGGCGGCGACGCGGCTGTTTGCGGCGGCCGGCGCCGGTGGGGTTGCGCTTACTGCGTGGGCGGTGCGGCGGTCGGGCATGGAGGCCGGCCTGGTGGCCCGGCGGATGATCGCCTTCCTGGTGATCCTTTACGGGGTTTACATGGCGAGCTTCGTGATCGACGGGCTGGGCCTGGCGGTCGGGATCTTCCCTGGGCCGGCGCCGTTCGCGATCACCGTCGTCCCGGCGATCTTCGGCGCCGTCGCGATCGGATTGTTCTTGGCCGTGTCGCTGCTCCCGGGCGACGCGGGGCGCCTCGTTGGACGGTGGGCACGTGGCGAGGGCCGGCTGCGCCGCCTCGAGCGTCGCCTCGCCGCCGCGCCGGCAGCCGCCGCGAGCGGGGTCCGGACGGCAATCTCACTGGTTCGCGCGCGCGACCCCAACCTGCTCGGCGCCGTCGCCTGGTGGGGGTTCGACATCGCCACCCTGTGGGCGTGCTTCCACGCGTTCGGGGGCTCGCCGCCGACGGCGGTGGTGGTGATGGCCTATTTCGTCGGGATGCTGGGCAACACGCTCCCTCTGCCCGGCGGAATCGGCGGCGTGGACGGCGGAATGATCGGCGCGTTCAGTGCCTTCGGAGTGCCGGTCGAGGTCTCGGTGGTCTCCGTGCTCGCGTACCGCGTCTTCGCCTTCTGGCTCCCGACGCTCCCAGGCGCGGTCGCCTACCTACAGCTGCGCCGGACTGTGCATCGGTGGGAGGCGGGGGAGTCGGCTTAGGGCCCACGACCTCGTCGCGAGCCCTTGCCGACTGCCTTGTGAGTTCGGCGGGCACCGGACTCCCCACGCCCGACTCGGCACGCGGGCTATACTTAGTGAAGTGCCTGACACCGAGAACGTGATCATCATCGGAAGTGGGCCGGCCGGCTATACGGCCGCCCTGTACACCGCGCGCGCGAATCTGAATCCGCTCGTGTTCGAGGGGTTTGCCTGGGGTGGCCTGCTCCAGCAGACCACGGACGTCGAGAATTACCCGGGCTATCCGGAAGGCGTGATGGGTCCGGAGATGATGCAGCAGTTTCGCGATCAGGCGGCACGTTTCGGCGCGCGCCTGGAGACCGACGACGTGGGCAAGGTCGAGCTCTCCCGCGACGGCGGCCTCCATCGCGTTTGGGTGGGCGACGACGTCTACGAGGCGCGTAGCGTGATCCTGGCCATGGGCGCCCAGCATCGAAAGCTCGGCGTGCCCGGTGAGCTAGACCTCTCCGGACGTGGGGTGAGCTACTGCGCGACCTGCGACGCCGCGTTCTTCAAAGGCGCCGAGACCTTGATCGTGGGCGGCGGCGACTCGGCGATGGAGGAGGCGATGTTTCTCGCCAAGTTCGCCGGCAAGGTCGGCATCGTCCACCGCCGCGACGAGTTCCGCGCCTCCGCGATCATGCTCGAGCGCGCCAAGGAGCTGCCGAATATCGAATTCGTGACCCCGTACGTCGTCGAGGAGCTCCACCCCGCTGAGAACGGCGCACTGGGGAAGGCTCGCCTCCGACACACCGGAGACGGATCCGAGCGCGAGATCCCGATCACGGGCGCCTTCATCGCGATCGGCCACGAGCCGCAATCCCAGATCGTTCAGGGTCAGGTCGACATCGATCCGGCCGGCTACGTAGTCACCGAAGGCAAGTCGACACGCACGAACCTTCCGGGCGTGTTCGCCGCCGGCGACCTCGTCGACCACACGTACCGCCAGGCCGTGACTGCCGCCGGCTCGGGCTGCCAGGCGGCGCTCGACGCTGAGTGGTACCTCCGTGATTCGCCCCCTTTAGCCGACGCCTCTAACCAGGCTGAGGCTGTCGGCGCGTAGCGGGCGCTCAGTGCGGGCAGCTGTTGGCGGGGCGCCAGTTCTGCGACGGGGCGTGCCTGCCGAGCGGCAGCCCGAAGTCCTGTGTCCAAGTCGACGGCTCTGAGGCGCCGGCCACCGGGTAGGGGCTCACTCCGACGCCGATGTCGCGGAACACAGGCGCAAGCATGTTGTAACAGTGTCCCTGGCTGTGCATCCAACCCGTGACGACGGCGAGCGGCGTCGGATAGCCGCTGGCGATGTTCTCGCCTGCCCACGACCAGCGATAGCCGGTGGCGGCGATACGCGCGCCCGGCGTCGAACCGTTGGGCGCGGTATGGCTGAAGAAGTCACCTCGCACCATCTCGGCTGTGTAGTTCTGCGCCGACCTCGTCAGCTTGTGAACCTGGAGCAGGCGCGGAAGGCCATACCGGGCCCGTTCGTGGTTGACGAGGCAGACCACCGCGTCGCGCATCGCCGGAACGGAGGCGTGACTCGCCCGAACGTCGGCGTTGGCGCACCCGTCCGCGACGCCCGCAGCGTGGGCACGGACGGCGCCGTGCGCGACACGCGGGACCGCACCAACAAGCGCGAAGGCGAGGCAAAAGGCGATACCCAAACCGATCACGGGTACGCGCTTCTGCCCGCTCAATTCCCCGACCGGCGGCATTGCGGGCAGCCTACATGACCCATCGATTTCGTGGAAGGACATCCGTTCTAGATCGACCAAGACTCGATGAATCCCGCCATCCGACGCGCAAGTTGGACGTTCCTTCTAGTGATCTGCGCTTATGGGGTCAGCACGATCTTCAGCGCTTCGCGGCGGTCGTAGATCGCGTACGCCTCGGGCGCGTCATCGAGGGGGAGGCGATGGGTGACCAGGGGCCCGGGATCGAGCACGCCGCCGGCAAGCATCCCGAGCACGCGGTCGACGTGCCCGATCACGTTCGCGGGGCCTGCCTTGAGCGTGATCGCCTTGATCCACACGAGCCCCATGTGCACCTCGCAGCGCTCGGCGTAGACGCCGACGGCATTGACCGTGCCGGCCTTGCGGGTCAGGCGGATCGCGAGATCGAGTGCGTCCGGATGGCCGACGGCGTCGATCGCAACGTCGACGCCACGTCCTTCGGTCTCCTGCTTGACGACGTCCCGCGGGCCCTGCTCGGTGAGGTGGACGGGTATCGCCCCGAAGCTGTGGGCGACACCGAGGCGGGCCGGCACCGAGTCCACGGCGATGACTGGTGCCGCCCCGGCGGCGATCGCAACCTGAACGGCGCACAGACCGACGGGACCCAGGCCGAGGACGGCGACGCTGTCACCGGGACGCACGCCGCTCGCCTGCACCGCGTGATACCCGGTCCCCATCACGTCGCCCGCGAACAAAGCGGTCTCGCTGGGCATGCCGGCCGGGACGCACCGGAGGGTCATGTTGGCGTTGGGCACGAGAGCCTGCTCGGCCTGGGTTCCCGGCAGCGAGCCGAGGCCCGCGCCGTGCCCGAAGGTGCGGGCGTGATCGCACTTGTGGTAGGCGCCGCGCAGGCAGAAGAAGCAGGTCCCGCAGGCTGTGTGGAAGCACCCGAGGACGCGGTCGCCGACGCCCACCCGAGTCACGTCCTCGCCGGCGGCGAGGACCGTCCCGACGAACTCGTGGCCGATGGTGAAGCCTGGCTCCACGCGGACGCGGCCGTGGTAGATGTGGAGATCCGAGCCGCAGATCCCGCTCGCCTCGATCTGGACGATCGCGTCATCACGCGCCTGGAGCTCCGGCTCGGGCCGATCCTCGACGCGGACCTCGCCGGGAGATTGGAAAGTGACGGCTCGCATGGGGTTCGTGTGATGATGACGGGCGGGGGTATTCGCCCGCGGCCCCTAGCCCTCGTAGCGGAAGAAGCCCTCGCCGGTGCAGGCGCCGAGACGGCCTGACCAGGCGAGCCGGCGCAGGGCGGGTGCGACTCGGTAGCGCTCCTCGCCGCGTTCGCCGTACAGGCCGTCGAGGACGGCGATGACGTGGTCAAGGCCGATTGCGTCGGCCCAGTGGAGGGGGCCGTGGGGGTAGTTGAGGCCGTCGCGCATTCCCAGATCGATGTCCTCGGCGCTTCCGACGCCCTCGCCGAGCGCGAAGGCGGCCTCGTTGACGACCTGGCAGACGATGCGCCCGAGCACGAGGCCGGGAGCGTCTTTGACCCACGCGACGTGCTTGCCCAGGCTGTGGAAGAAGAGCTCGGCAGCGGTGGCGGCGGACTCGGCGGTGTCGGGCCCGCGGGTGAGCTCGACGAGCGAGGCCGAGTCGAGCGGCGGCAACGCGTGGAACCCGACGGCGCCGCCCCCGGGGTCGAGCGCCGCCAGCGACCCGGCGGCGCAGCAGATCGCCTGGGGCCCGCCCTCCAAGGGCGCCTCGGGCTCCTCGCCGATCGTGGCGTCGAGGATCAGGAACGGGACCTCGCCGCCTGCCTCGGAAGGGGTGCGGACGTCCCAGCCGCCGGCGGCGGCGGCGCTCATCAGCTCGTCGGCGAGGACGGTGCCCCCGGCGATGACGAGGAGCCCCCCGCCACCGGTCGGCGGCAAGGGCCTGGGATCCTCGGGCCGGTGGGGTCCGCCGGCGTAGTCGTAGTAGCCGCGACCCGCCTTGCGCCCGAGCCGTCCGGCGGCGACCATCCGCGCCGCGACGGGCGACGGACGCCAGCGCGGCTCGCCAAAGCTCTGGTCGTAGAACGAACGCGAGATGTCGAGGCCGACGTCGACGCCCACGAGGTCCATGAGCTCGAACGGCCCCATGCGAAAGCCGCCCTCGAGGCGGCAGATGCGGTCGATCTCCTGGACCGGCGCGACTCCCTCCTGTAGGAGCTTGAGCGCTTCGAGCCCGAACGGGCGGTTACAACGATTTACGAGGAACCCGGGGCCGTCGGCGGCGAGGATCACATCCTTGCCCATCGCCCTACCCGTGGCCCGGGCGAGGTCGAGCGCTCGCTCGCCCGATTGCTCGCCGGCAACCACCTCGAGCAGGCGCATCACCGGCGCCGGATTGAAGAAGTGCATCCCCACCACGCGGTCGGGATTGCTCGCTCCGGCGGCGATCGCGGTGACCAGGAGCGAAGACGTGTTGGTAGCCAGTACGCAATCGGGCGCCACGATCCTCGACAGCTCCCCGAACAGCGCACGCTTGAGCTCGAGCGACTCGGGCGCCGCCTCGATGACGAGCTCGGACCCGGCCAGATCGGAGAGCGCGGCGACCGGCTCGAGGCGCTCGCCCGCCGCATGCGCCTCGGCGGCGGTGAGGCGACCGCGCTCCACGGCGCGGGCGAGTTGGGCCCGGATGTGCTCGACCCCGCGCGTCAGGACGTCCGCCGCCGGGTCGTGCAGAAGCGTCCGCGCGCCCGCCAGGCAGGCGAGCTGGGCGATGCCGGCGCCCATCGTGCCGGCGCCCACGACGCCGATCGTCTCCGGTGGCGGGATGTCGGCCATCGGGTGGCCGGTCAGCGCCCCGGCGGCGCGGGCGCGCCCATCGATCCGACCTCCATGGTCATGTCCACGACCCGCTTGACGATATGGCAACAGAAGAGGAGGGGGAGGGGCTCTAGGTGGTGCAGGCCGAACAGCGCGACCCTCACCGGGTACTCGTCGGAACCCGCGTCGAATTCGGCGAGGACGTCGCCCGACTCGCGCAGCGTGAAATGCTCGGCCATGTGGTGGTCGCCGCGCCAGTCGAGCTCGCGCCCGTCGACATCGATGGTGCCGCGGTAGATGCCTCGCAGGCCCACGAACCCACTCGGCACGTAGCGGGCCGCGCGGGCGCCGGTAGCCGAATCGGTAGCGTCGATCGCCCCGGCGAAGCTGAGCCTGGCCCGCCGCAGACGCCATGTGGTTCCGTCCGCTTCGATCTCGGCGGTGTGGCGCCTTCCGCTGCGCAGCGTTCCCAGCTCACCGAGCGTGTAGCGGCCCGGCTCCAGGCGCTGCAGCGTCAGCTCGGGCATCGCCTCAGGAGGGCACGAGCGCGTTGATCCCGGTCAGCGCGCGACCGATGATCAGCTTCTGGATCTGCGAGGTTCCCTCGTAGAGCGTGGTCACGCGCACGTCGCGAAAGTATCGCTCGACCGGGTGGTCGTCGACGTAGCCGGCGCCGCCGTGGACCTGGATCGCGGTGTTGGCGCAGCGGATCGCCGCTTCGGTGGCGTAGAGCTTGGCGATCGACGTCTCGGTCGTGTTCGGTTTGCCTGCGTCCTTCAGGTATCCGGCCCGCCAGACGAGCATCCTCGCCGCGTCCGTCTCGACCTTCATGTCGGCGAGCATTGCCTGGACGAGCTGAAAGCTCGCGATCGGCTTCCCGAACTGGTGTCGTTCCTTCGCGTAGGCGACGGATTCATCGACGCATCCCTGGCAGATCCCGACGCACCCGGCGGCGACGCTGTAGCGGCCCGAATCGAGCGAGCTCATCGCCACCTTGAACCCGTCGCCTACCTCTCCGAGCATCACGTCGGCGCCGACCTCGACGTCGTCGAGCGCGAGCGAAGCCGTATCGGAGCCGTGCAGGCCCATCTTCCCGTGGATCTCCTGGCTCGAGAACCCGGGGAGCGAGGTGTCCACGAGGAAGCAGGCAAGCCCGCGATGGGCAAGCTCCGGGTCGGTCTGGGCGAACACGAGCGCGAAGCTCGCGTGGTTGCCCATCGAGATCCACATCTTGTTGCCCGTGATCGCCCAGCCGCCGTCGGTCTTGCGCGCGCGGGTCCGCTGATTGGCGGCGTCCGAGCCCGTGTCGGGCTCGGTCAGGCCGAAGCACCCCAGCCACTCTCCAGAGCACACCTTGGGCAGGTACGTCCGCTTCTGCTCCTCGGTTCCCCAGCGCAGGAGGGCGGAGGCGACCAGCGAAGTCTGAACCGAGACGACGGTGCGCATCGACGAGCACGCGCGACCTACCTCCTCGACGATCAATCCGTAGGTCAGGTAGTCGAGGCCCGCACCACCGTACTCCGGCGGGATGATCGCTCCCAAGTACCCCTGGGCGGCCATCTGCGCCACCAGCTCGGTGTCGAAATGCTCGTTGCGGTCGTTGTCTCGCGCGCGTGGAGCGATCTCGCGCTCAGCGAAGTCACGGGCGGTCTCGCGGACCAGAAGCTGCTCGTCGGTCAAATCGAAGTTCATTGCCTGGACGCTATCTAACGACGACCGGCCCCCGCCGCTTCGTGCGGCGGGGGCCGGATGCCAGGTGCTGCGTTGCTAGCTCAGGAGCCGGTCGGCAGCGTCGTCAAGGCCGGGAGCGAGACGTTGACCGCTTCCGTGGACGAGACGCCACCGACGTTGTCGGGGCCGCCGGGGACGAACACCCGGAACGTCTTGTTGCCCGGGTTACCGAACGTCCACACGATCTGGTACGTCGAGCTCGCGCTCACCGTTCCGGTCGCGACCACCTGATAGCTACCGTCCGCGTCGAGACGCTCGAGGTCGATCTGGTGGCCTGCCTTGTCGGGGGTGACCAAGCCGGTGAAGGTCACCGACTGACCCACCGCCGAGGCGTTCGAACTGGCGTTGATCGTGACCAACTCACCGACACCCTCGAACAGGGGCGAGCTTTGGCGGTTCGCTGCCCGCACCTGATATTCCGTGTTCTGGGTGGGCGTGACGATGAAGCTGTAGCTTCCATCCGTGCCCGTCACCATGCTGGCGATCGGCGCGAAGGGTTGCCCGGCGGTGTGCCCGTAAAGCGTTACCGTCACCCCTGACTCGGGGGTAGCGGGCGCCTTGCCCTTGGTGAGGAGGCCACTGATGGTCGCCGAGGTGCCATCGGTGACGATCGGCGCCGAGCTGCTGATGGTGAAGGAGGAAATCTCCTTCTGCTGCACGGTCACTTCCACCGGCTGAGACGCGGCTGCTACGTTGCGGCGATCGCCGGGGAACAGGACGCGCATGGTGTGGTCACCCGGCACCTTGAAGCGCGTCGGAATGGCAAACTGCGAGGCGCTGTTGAGGAGTCCGCGCGCGACGATCCTCCAAAGGCTGCCCGCGGCGCCAACCTGCTCCTGCAGGAGCACCTGGCTACGCGCGTGGTCAGGAGCAACCGTCCCGGTGAACACGACCTGCTTGTTGGTGAGAAATGCCGTGGCCGGCGCCGCCGGGGTTGGTGCGGTCAGGCTGACCTCGGCTTGGACCCGCTCATGGAGCGTACGCGAGTGGATGTTGCCCGGGAGGCCGGGCGCCCGCACGAACCAGTTGCGGTTGGTGAGAACTACACCTTCTGCACGCGTGAACTCGTAGTATCCCCCGGCCTCGGTCAGCGTCTTACTGATCACGGTGAAGACGGGCGACGGGTTGATGCGATGATAGAGAACGATCATCTGACCGCTCGCGTGGGTGCCGTTGACATTGAGCCTACCGTGGATGAACACTCCGTCTCCGCTGATGATCGGATTAGGTGTGGCGTCGATTGTCAGGCCGTGGTAGTGATGTGGAGCAGCGACGGCCGCAGCCGGCAGTGCCGCAAATCCAAGCGCGGCAACCAGTGATGCGAGCACAGCAGCGCGTGGGCGCACAAGACCCTCCTTTGCTAGGTTGCTTCTCGATATGGCGCCACCAGCCGATCGATGAATCCCCTCAGCAGGGCGGTGGCTCTCTTACGGACCTAAAAACACGGCAAGGCGGTCCAAGTTGCGGTACGTCTAGCGCCGTTAGGGCCCACGACTTCGCCGCGAGCCCTTAGACTTGCTCGACGGTGGACCCGTTCGCGGTCATTCTCCTGGCTGGGTTTGCGGCACTCGCGATCTGGATCATCGTGCTGGGAAGGTACTCCGGTCGGGGACTGGAGCAGCTCGACTGGAAATCCTCGCGCGAGGTGACCGAAACGCGTGAGGCGCTCGAGGCCGAAGACCTCGCTCAGATGCTCGAAGCGCACAATGCCCGCAAGCGACGGCGGGGCGAGACCGAGGAGACGGTCGAAGATCTCGAGCTCAAGGTGATGGACGAGGCGAGCGAGCAGAATCGCCTTCGAGAGAGATATCTGGCCAATCTGGAGCTCGACGAGCTTCTCGAAGCAACCAATCGTCGCCGCCGCGCG
>Ga0302325_10001897_pt1 | contig 52135 bp, 39 predicted proteins | sample Palsa_T0_2_FD_201948 | JGI IMG/M metagenome (GOLD analysis project Ga0302325, IMG submission 201948) | Peat permafrost microbial communities from Stordalen Mire near Abisko, Sweden - Palsa_T0_2 | ecosystem: Environmental > Terrestrial > Soil > Palsa > Peat permafrost | place: Sweden: Abisko...
CCGGGTCGGCTCTCCACCCGGACCTCGCCGCCGTGGGCCTGCACCACATGCTTGACGATGGCGAGGCCAAGCCCCGTCCCGCCCTGTTCCCGCGAGCGGGCCTTGTCCACCCGGTAGAAGCGCTCGAAAATCCTCGGCTGCGCGTCGGCGGACAGACCCGGACCGTCGTCGTGGACGCTGACTTCCACCCGCCCATCCGACCAAACCGCCGCGTCGAGGACGACGTGCCCGTCGTCGCGGCCGTATTTGATCGCGTTGTCCACGAGGTTCGCCAGCACCTGCCGCAGCCGGTCCGGGTCGGCCCGGACGATGAGCTGCCCGGGGACCGTGTTGGCGATCGTCACGTGGCGGGCCCGGGCGCGTCCCTCGAAGTCCTCGATCACCTCCTGCACCGCCGCCCGCAGGACGACCGGCTCCAATTCCAGCCGCAGCCGGCCGGAATCGAGGGTGGAGAGCAGGAGCAGGTCGTCGATTAGCCGAGTCAGCCGGTTGGCATGGCGGTCGATGATCTCGAGAAACCGCACGCGCATCGCGGAGTCGTCCTGGCCGCAGTCGAGCATGGTCTCGGCCGCGCTCTTGATCAGCGAAAGGGGCGTGCGCAATTCGTGGCTGACGTTGGCGACAAACTCCTGGCGCATGGCCTCGAGCTGCCGCAACCGCGTGACGTCGTGGAAGACGAAGAGGGAGCCGTCGCGTCCGCCGCCCGCGTCGCGCAGCGCCAGGGCGTTGACCTGAAGGAAGCGGGCCGACCCCGCGCCCTCCAGGAGCAGCTCGTGCCCCAGGACCTCCGTCTCCCGCTCGAGCCGGGCGGCGACGGCCGCGATCTCATGGCGGCGCGTGGCCTCGAGCAGCGTGCGGCCGACCGAGGGTGCGTCAAAGCCGAAGAAGGCCTCCGCCGCGCGGTTGGCCATGCGGATGCGCCCGGCGGCGTTCGTCACGATGACGCCCTCGACCATGCGGTCGAAGAGCGCCGCGCTTCGCTGCGCCTGTTCGGCGATTTCGGCGGTGCCGCGCCGGTCCCATTCCTCCAATTCCCCGCGATGCCGCCTCGCCGCCGCGAGGCGCAGATTGCGCTCCTGCCACCAGGCCAGCCCGGCCACGGCGAGCACCAGGGCTATGAACACCGCCAAAAAGGTCATTCCACCGCAAAACGGTATCCCACCCCGCGGACGGTTTCAAGCTGCTCGGCGGCATCCCCTAGTTTCTCGCGCAGGCGCCGCATATGCGTGTCGACGGTCCGGCTGTCGATGGGGTTTTCATAGCCCCAGACGTCCTGCAGCAGGCGGTCGCGCGATTGCACGCGGCCTCGGCGGCGGGCCAGAATCTCCAGCAGCCGAAACTCGGTCGCGGTCAGCGTGAGGCGGCGCCCGCCCACCTGCACGAGGTGCTGCGGCACGTCGATCTCGATCTCGCCCAGCTTGAGGTGGGCGGTGGGCTCCTCGGCCGCCTGCAGGCGCTGCAGCAGCTTGCGGATGCGCAGGACCAGCTCGCGCGGACTGAAAGGCTTGGTCACATAATCGTCCGCGCCCAGCTCGAGGCCGAGGACCCGGTCCATCTCGGAGGCTCGCGCCGTCAGCATGAGGATCGGAATCGACGCCGTGGCCGGGTCGCGGCGGAGGATCTTGCAGACCTCCAGCCCGTCCACCTCCGGCAGCATCAGGTCGAGGACGATGAGATCGGGCCGGTCCTGGCGGGCGGACGCCAGGGCGCGGGCCCCGTCCCGCGCAAAAATGGGTGCGAATCCCGCCTCGCGCAGCTTGAAGCCCAGCACTTCGAGGGCGTCGGGCTCGTCATCCACCAGCAGGATCTTGGACTTCATGAGGTCTCGGCGGCCGTCACTTTCGAGGTAGTGTGGCGGATGTCGATCGCCTCATAGAGATAGACCACCTCTTCGGCGATATTGGTGGCGTGGTCCGCGATGCGCTCGAGGCTCTTGGAGATCACCATGAGGTGCAGGCAGCGCGTGATGGTGGTCGGACGCTCCACCATGAAGCTGGAGAGTTCGCGGTGGAGCTGGCGATTGAGATCGTCGACGTCCGAATCACGGGGAATCACCGCGCGGGCCCGTTCCGGATCGCGATTGATGAAGGCGGCGATGGCGTCGCGCAGCATCTCGAGCGACATCGTGGCCATGCGCGGGATATCCACGTAGGGCTTGAGCTGCGGCTCGGTGCCCAGGTCGATCGCGCGGCGCGCGATGGTGACCGCCGAGTCCCCCACCCGCTCCAGGTTCTGCGAGATCTTCATCGCCACCGCGGTCAGCCGCAGGTCGGTCGCCAGGGGGGCCTTGGTCAGCAGATGGATGGCGGTGTCGTCGATCGTGATCTCGAACTGGTCGAGGACGCTGTCGTCCTCCATCACCTGCCGGGCCAGCGTGTCGTCGCGCTCGACGAGGGCCCGGATGCTGCGCGCCACCGCGGTTTCGGCATGGCTCGCCATGGCCAGCAGGCTGTCCTTCAGGCGGGTCATCTCTACATCGTAATGGGTCATGGGTATTTTGGAGAGCGCCCGCTCAGCCGAAGCGGCCGGAAACGTAGGCCTCGGTCTGGGGATTGGAAGGCGTGGTGAAGATGCGGCGGGTCTCGTCATACTCGATCAGTTTGCCGAGATAAAAGAAGGCCGTGCGATCCGAGCAGCGGGCGGCCTGCTGCATGTTGTGGGTGACGATGATGACGGTGTAATCCTCACGCAGCGTCTGGATGAGCTCCTCGATCTTGGCCGTGGCCAGCGGGTCGAGCGCCGAGCACGGTTCGTCCATCAGGAGCACCTCCGGCTTGACCGCGAGGGCCCGCGCGATGCAAAGCCGCTGCTGCTGGCCGCCCGAGAGGCTGATGCCGGGTCGCGCCAGGTGATCCTTCACCTCGTCCCAAAGGGCGGCGTGACGCAGCGACTGCTCCAGCCGTTCCTGCAGCAGGGCCCGGTCGCGGACGCCGTTGAGCCGGAGGCCGACGAGCACATTCTCGCCAATGGAAAGCGTGGGAAAGGGATTGGACTTTTGAAAGACCATCCCCACACGGCGCCGGACAACCGCGGGCTCCACCTCATGGCTGTACAGATCGGCGCCGAAGAGCCGCAGCGAACCCGTGAGACGCGTGCCCGGGGTGATCTCGTGCATGCGGTTGAGCGCGCGCAGGAAGGTCGATTTGCCGCAGCCGCTCGGTCCGATAATGGCGGTGACCTTCTTGGCCGGAATTGTGATGTCGACGTCGTACAAGGCCTGCCGGGCCCCGTACCAAAGGGAGAACTTTTTGATCTCGAAGGCCACTTCCTCGGGAACGGCGGGCGACGATGCCGGGCCGGCCGTAACTGGGTCGGCCGCCGTGCGCTTGCTGTTGGAGGAGATGGTAAAGGACTCTGAAATGGTGGTCATAAGTTGAGAGCAGCCCGCGTTCGTTCAACCGAATTTGCGCCCGCGCGAGATGATGCGGACAATGATGTTGAGGGACAGGATCATGGCCATCAGGACCAGCGCGCCCGCCCAGGCCTGCCGATGCCAGTCGTCGTAGGGCGAAACAGCGTAGGCGAAGATCTGCAGCGGAAGCGCCGCAATCGGCTCGCTCAGGCTGCGATTCCAGAAGTTGTTGCCCAGCGCGGTAAAGAGCAACGGGGCCGTCTCGCCAGCCACGCGCGCTAGGGCGATCAGGACGCCCGTGATGATGCCCTTGAGCGCGGTCTTGACGACGATGATGGTGATCACCTTCCAGCGGGCTATCCCCAGCGCCAGCGCGGCCTCGCGATAGCTCTGCGGCACCAGCACCAGGACTTCCTCGGTGGTGCGCATGACCAGCGGGATCATCATGAGCCCGAGCGCCGCTCCACCGGCATAGGCCGAGAACCCCTTGAACGGGACGACCAGCAGCATCCAGATTACCATGCCCCAGACGATGGAAGGAACTCCATTGAGCACGTCGGCGGCAAACCGGATCCAAGTGTTGGCCTTCTCCGAGCCGTATTCCGCCAAATAGATGCCACCCATCACCCCGATGGGGACGCCGAGGACCGCAGCCATTGCCAGCAGTTCCACGGTGCCCACGATGGCGTTGGCCATGCCGCCGCCCACCTCGCCGGTGGGCTTCGGCAGCTGCGTGAAAAAATTCCAGTCCAGCGAACTGGCTCCCGCCTTGAGCAAAAAGTAGATCACCAGGAACAGGGGCGCCATCACGACGAGGGCGCAGCCACAGAGCAGCACGGTCATCGCCCGGCTTTTCAGCCTCCGCCAGTGCTGGTGGCTTTCGGGAGTCATCTCAGTTCACCTTGCCGCTTCCGCCCATCGAGCGCAGCATCAGCTGCGCGGCCGCGTTGACCAGGATCGTGACGAGGAGGAGGACCAGGCCGAGTTCAAACAGCGCGGCGATGTAGGTGTCGCTATTCGCCTCGGCGAACTCGTTCGCGATCACGCTGGCCAGAGTATAACCGGGCGCCAAGAGCGAGGCGCTAATCTCCGGACGGTTGCCGATCACCATGGTCACCGCCATGGTCTCCCCGAGCGCGCGGCCCAGCCCGAGGATGGCGGCGCCAAAGAGGCCGCGCCGCGCATAGCTGAGGACCGCGATCCGGATCACTTCCCAGCGCGTCGCCCCCATGGCGTAGGCCGCCTCCCGCTGGAGGTTGGGCACCGAGCGCAGGATCTCGCGGGAAATGGAGGTGATGATCGGCAGAATCATGATCGCCACGATGATGCCGCCGCTGAGCATGCAGTACCCGTAGTTCGGACCCTGAAAGAGCGGCAGGAAGCCCAGGGTGGCCTTCAGCCAGACAAAGAGGTGGGTCTGCAGCCAGGGGATCATGACGAAAATACCCCAAAGGCCGAAGATCACGCTCGGTACGGCGGCCAGCATTTCAATGGCCATCACGATCGGCTGGCGGATCTTGAACGGGGCCAGCTCGGTGAGAAACAGGGCGGTGGCCACCCCCAGCGGGACCGCGATAACCAGCGCCAGCAACGAGGAAACCAGCGTCCCGAAGATGAAGGGCAGCGCGCCGTACTGCTCCGTGACCGGATTCCAGCGCGAACTGATGAGAAAACCCACGCCAAACTTGGCCAAGGCCAGGTGGGAGCCATGATAGAGCGACCAACCCACCAGGGCGATCAACGCCAGGATGGTGAGCGCCGTGCCGAATGCCAGCCACTTGAAGGCGGCATCGGGCATCCGCGAACCAGCCGCGGGCAGCAGGGGCGTCGCAGGAGTTTCGACCATGGTCGTCATGAAAGAAAAACGGAGAGCGGCGACTGACCCGCCCTCCGTCGCATCAAGTGTTCTGACCCAAAACCGGAAACATCAAATCAATACTTGATGGCGTTGACCCGGGCCATGACGCGCTGCACGACGGAATCGGGCAGCGGCGCGTAATCCAGGTCGGCCGCCATCTTTTCCCCGTCGGTGAAGGCCCACTTCAGGAAGGCGACCAGCTTCGCGCCCTTGGCCGCGTCCTTCTGCTGCTGATAGACGAGCAGCCAGGTCGTGCCGGCGATGGGATAGGAGGCGTCGCCCGGGGCGTTCACCATCGAGAAGCGGAAGTCGTCGGGAATGGTCGCCGTGGCCAGGGCCGCGGTGACGGACTCGATCGTCGGCGTCACATAGTTGCCCGCGGCATTCTTCATGTCCGCATAGGGCAGCTTGTTCTGCTTCGCATAGGCGAGCTCGATGTACCCGATCCCGCCCGGCGACTGCTTGATCTGGCCCGCGACGCCGGGGTTGCCCTTGGCGCCGAAGCCGGTCGGCCAGCTGACCGCGGTGTTCTTGCCCACCTTCGACTGCCAATCCGGGCTCACGCTGCTCAGGTAGTCGGTGAAGATGAACGTCGTGCCGCTGCCGTCGGAGCGGTGCACCACGACGATGTCCTGCGCGGGCAGATCGATCCCGGAATTCTGGCCGGCGATCGCCGGGTCGTTCCACTTCGTGATCTTCCCCAGGAAGATGCCGGCGAGCGTCGGGCCATCGAGCTTGATCTTGGGATCGCCCGGCAGGTTATAGCTGATCACCACCGCGCCGGCCACCGTCGGAATGTGCCAGAGCGTCCGGGGGGCCTTCGCCACGTTCTCGTCCGACATCGGTCCGTCCGAGGCGCCGAAGTCCACCGTTTCGGCCAGAATCTGCTTCTGCCCGCCGCCGGAGCCGATGCCCTGGTAGTTGAACTGGACAGACGGGTCGAGCTTGGCGTATTCGGAAAACCATTTCGTGTAGATGGGCTGGGGAAACGTCGCGCCGGCGCCGTTGATTTGCATCTGGGCCCGGGCCGCGCCGGTGAGGGCGAGGCTCGCGGCCGCGAGGAGAAGAATCTTTTTCATTAGTAATTTTAGCCCGCGCCGGCGGGCGACGCGGGACCATGGGTTGAGTTGGAACAGAAATCAGGGCAAATCGTAGCGCACGTCCAGGAAGAGCATGCCCACATGCGCGTTGGAAGGCGCGTTGGGAGCGATATACCAGGGCTTGCGGTCGACGTACGATCCCTGGATCAGGAACTTGAGGTCACCGTAGCCCGGGGCCTTCCAGAGGGTCTGCGCGGCGCCGATGGTGTATTCCTCGACCGACTTGTTATTGCTGTTGGCCGAGCCGGGATAGCCGTAACCCACGTAGGCCGTCGGGCTGATCTGGTCGAAGGCGCGTCCGATCGTGGCGATGCTGTAGTATCCGTAGAGCTTGGTGGCCGGCACCACGTCCCACTCGGCCCCGCCGAGCAGCGAAGTCGAGCTGAGCGTGGTGATGGTATCCGCGCCGGAGGCATTGGCGGGATTGACGATGAAATCGGGGGCGCCGCCGTTGGCGATGTACCGGCCGCCGCCCTTGCCGGCGAAGGCATTCCCGATCAGCTGCAGGTTCGGCATGAGGCCCAGGTTCACGTTGATCGAGCCGGCGGTGCCGGTGGCCGAGGAGTTCGAATTGACCGGGTTGGCCCCGGTCGCAAGGGTGTTGATCTTGAATTCGCGGAGGAGGCCGGCGGCGTCCGCGTGGAACGTCATGCCGTCGCCGAGCTTGGTGTCGTAGGCGATCTTGCCGATGGCGTCGGGAAACACGTTGGGCGTGGCCGTGCCATTGCTTCCGTTGTCGACCGAGGCGGCGTTGAAGTTGGCGGGCAGGACGACGGCGCTTCCGACATACTGATCGGGACTTTCCAGCGAGACGCCGGCGGTCCATTCGCTGGTCGGGTGGTAGAGCAGCCGGACTTGGGGCTGCCGCGCCCAGATCAGGCCATTTTGGTAGTTGGTGTCCACATTCTGGGAAAAGAAGATGTCGCTCGGCACGGGAGAAATCCCCTTGCGGTTCGGCGTCATCATGCTCCAGTCCTGTCCGGCGAGAAACTCCCAGTCGCCGTTCCGGACGTCTACGAAAAAGACGCGCATCCGCAGCGAGGCCGAATTGCTGGTGACGTTTTCACTCGTTGAGGCCGTGCCGAGGAAGTCGGTCTCGACGTATCCGAGGACCTTGTTGTCGCCGACGTTCGAATCGACCCTGAGTCCCAGCCGCGAATTCTGCGCGCTGAAGCGCGTTTCCGACAATTGGCCGGCCGCGGTGTTATTGAAGGGGATCCCGCTGAAGCCCGTGCCGATGGATCCGCCCGTGTTCGTATTGCGATAGACGCTCGTGAAATCCATAAAGCCGAGCGGAGTGAAGGCGGTGGAGCCGATCTGGAATGCCAGCGGAGAGGCGCTGCCGGGGCCGGCCACGATCGGCACGGCGGGAGCGGGCGTACCCGCCATCGGAGCGCCGGACATCGGCGCGGCCGGCATCGGCGCCGGGGGGGCGCTGGCCTCCTGCTGCAGGCTCGCGGCCTCTTGCGGCGTGATGATGCCCTTCTTGATCAACAGATCGAGGAGCGACTGGGTGCTGCTTTGCTGGGCAAAGGCCGGACTTGCGAGCAGAGCGCCGCAAAACAGCGCGGCGCCTAGGATTTTTTGGTGAAGCATGGGGGATCGTGTGTTGGTATTTAGTTACTGAGTCCGTCCCCACTATGGCGGGCCTGTGTGACAATCGCATGACCTCCCGGTGACAAACCCGCGAAACCACCCGTCGGATCATTAACGGAATTTAATGATTTCTTCGCTGTGCCTTAATCTTCCTGTGCTAGGGTGGAGGCCATGGGGAAACCACCATGCGCATCCTGATCGTCGAAGATGAGCGGAAGGTGGCCGAAATGGTGGCCCGGGGGCTCCGGGCCGAGCGCTACGCGGTCGATGTCGCGGATACCGGAGAAGCGGGCTGGGCGATGGCCAGCACCTACTCCTACGATCTCCTGATCCTCGACCTCGGTCTTCCGGGCTTGGGTGGCCACGAGCTGCTCGTGCGCCTGCGCCGGAGCCATGCGGAGACGCCGATCCTCATTCTCACCGCCCAGGACGCCACCGCCCGGAAGGTCGAGAATTTCGAGGCCGGAGCGGACGATTACCTCACCAAGCCCTTCGCTTTCGCCGAATTGACCGTCCGGGTGAAGGCGCTGCTGCGCCGGGGGGCGATCAATCATGCGCAGTCGCTGCGGGTGGCGGACCTCGAGATCGATCTCCTCCGCCAGCAGGTCAGGCGCGGCGGGCGCAAGATCGAGCTCACGCCCAAGGAATATGCGCTCCTCGAATACCTGGCCGCGCATCCCCACCGCGTGGTTTCGCGGACCATGATCGTGGAGCACGTGTGGGACCAAAGCTTCGAAGGGCTGACCAATATCGTCGACGTCTACGTGCGGCATCTCCGCGCCAAGATCGATGATCCCTTTCCCCTCAAGCTCATTCGCACGGTGCGCGGCATTGGGTACCGCCTGACCGACGAAGGGACGGCATGAACGCACGCTCCATCCGCTTCCGGCTCGCGGCCTGGCACGCGGTCTTTTCGGCCGGCATCTTCGTCCTGCTCGCCAGCCTGCTCTTTCTGCAGGTGCGGGCCTACCTCGAAACCAACCTTTTCGAGACCCAGGCGCGGCGGGCCCGGCAGATTGCGGAAACGCTCGTGACCCATGTCCCCGAGACCGGGGACGCCTACGTCGCCCGGCAGATCGAGACGCTCTACGCCCCCGAGCTCGGGAACCGGTTCATCCGCGTGACCCGTCCGGATGGCACCGTGCTCTACCGCTCCGCCCCTCCCGCCGACCAGACTTTTGACCCGGCGGCCGTTCCCGCCCTCCGGACTCCAGCCGACCCCGAATCCACCCGGATCGCGACCCTGCCCGATGGCAGCACGCTCCTCGTCGCCGCCGCCCGCGCCCTGACGCCCGCGAGCGGGCCCTACCTCGTCGAGGTTGGCACATCCGGAGAACCTGTCCGCCAGCTCGTGCGGCACCTGCTCATCCTGCTGGCGCTGGGACTGCCGCTGGTGGCGCTGGTCGCGACCGGGGGCGGCTACCTCCTCGTGCGGCAGGCGCTGGCGCCGGTCGAACAGATCGCGGGCAAGGCCGAGATCATCACGCAGCACAATCTCAGCGAGCGGCTGCCGGTCGCGCGCACGGGGGACGAACTGGAGCGGCTCTCAACCGCGCTCAACCTCATGATCACCCGCCTCGACGACGCTTTTGGGAACTCGCGGCGCTTCGTCGCCGACGCCTCCCATGAGCTGCGCACACCGCTCACGATCGTCCAAGGCGAGCTCGAGGCGCTGGCGAGGGATCCGGCGACGCCGGCCGGGCTGCGCGAGCAGCTGGGCAGCGTCCTCGAGGAGGTCGAGCGCCTGGCCAAGATCGTGCAGCGGCTCTTCGCCCTTTCGCGCCTGGACGCCGGCGAGGCCCAGGCCGAATCCGTTCGCTTCGATCTTTCCGCGCTCGCCGCCGGCACCGCCGATCAGATGCTCCTCCTGGCGGAGGACCGGCGCATCGCCCTCACGTGCGAGACGAGCGAGCCCGTCTTCGTCGAGGGCGACCGTTCCCGGTTGACGCAGGTCATCGTCAACCTTCTGGACAACGCGATCAAGTACACCGCGCCGGGCGGCTCCGTCTCTCTCCGGACCGAGGCGCGGAGCGGCTCCGCCATCCTCGAGGTCGCCGACACCGGCGCCGGAATTCCCGCGGAGGCCCTGGCCCATGTCTTCGAGCGCTTTTTCCGGGTCCGCCAGGATCGGCTCGCGGCGGACGGCGGCGCCGGCCTCGGGCTGGCGATCGTGAAATCGATCTGCAGCGCCCACGGGGGGCAGGTGGAGGTCGAGAGCGCTGTCGGCCGCGGTAGCCGCTTTCGCGTCACGCTGCCGCTCTCCCCCGCGGCCGGTGCGGCGCCGGGCACCGCCGCTCGGACCTGAATTTCGTGAGTCGCCCCCAGATCACCGCAACCCATCAAAAGATGAAGACCCGTTCCGACCGAAGCCAACGGCGCGCCGCCCCGCTCCACCCCGGGATCCTTGCAGGCCTGGCGCTCCTCGCGCTGGGCGCCTGCTCCAAGTCGCCCCCGCCACCCGAGACCCGCGTCGTCGCCGTCGTGAAAACGGCCAGGACCCGCCTCGCCAATACCATGACCCTGCAGGCCGAGTTCGAGCCCTACCAGGACATCCTGGTGCACGGCAAAGTATCGGGCTACGTCAACCTGATCCGCGTCGACATCGGCGACCGGGTCAAAGCAGGCGATCTCATCGCCACGCTCGAGGTGCCCGAATTGAGCGACGAATTGGAAGGCGCCACCGCCTCCGAACAGCGGGCCCGCGCCGATCATGCGGTCGCCCACCTCGACTTCCAGCGCCTTCAGGAGGTCAAACAGAGCCAGCCCAACCTCATCGCCCAACAGGAGCTGGACGATGTGACGGCCAAGGACGATGCGAGCGCGGCCGCCCTGGCGGCAGCCAAGGCCGAGGCCGACCGGTATCGCGCCCTGATGAGCTACACGCGCATCACGGCGCCCTTCGCCGGCGTGATCACCAAGCGCTTCGTCGACCTGGGCTCGCTGATCCAGGCGGGGACCTCGTCCAATTCCGAGCCGCTGGTCGAGCTGGCCCAGGATGACCTCCTGCGCCTGCGTTTTCCCATTCCCGAGGCCGAGACCCCGGCGATCCACGCCGGCGAGGAGGTTAAGGTCTCGGTCGGCGCCCTCCACCGGTCGTTTTCCGGCCGGATCGTCCGCGACGCCTGGGCGATCGACCGATCCACCCGCACGATGCTGGCCGAAGTCGACGTGCCCAATGCCGACGACACGCTCAAGGCGGGAATGTACGCGTCGATCGTCCTCCCGCTCGAGGAGGCCGACAACGTGCTGGCCGTGCCGCTCCAGGCCCTTTCCCCCGGCGACGCTCCGACCGTCCTGGTCGTGGGAAGCGGCGGAGCCGTCGAGGCCAGGACAGTCTCCGTCGGCCTGCGCACCGCCAGTCGCGCCGAGATCCGGTCCGGCCTGCGCGAGGGCGACGCCGTGATCGTCAGCGATCGCGGAGGCCTGAACCCCGGCGATCACGTTTCCGCCAAAGAAATGGAATCAGCCCAGCCGGAATAGCCCCATGAACCCAACCATCCACCCAGATGTCCTAAGCAAGCTTGCCGCGTGCGACAGCTGTTGCGTCGCGAACGCCGTGGACGCCACCGGCGTCCGGCTCGCCAACCTCGGTTTCAACGACAGTCGCATCAGCTGCCTGACGCCCCTCCTGCCTCCGATGGTGGGAACGATCGTGACGCTCAAGGTGCGCTCGGCTGAGCCCTCGATGAAGAATGCGTTCTACCTCGACCAGCCCGACTGGTGGGAGCGCCTCGAGGCCGATCGGTCTCCGCGGATCCTCGCGATCGAGGACCTCGACGCCAGGCCGGGCCGCGGTTCGTCCGTGGGAGCTGTCCACGCCTGCATCCTGCGGGCCCTGGGGTTCGTCGGGGTTATCACTAATGGCGCGCTTCGCGACTGCAACCGGTTCTCCGACCTCGGCCTGGGGGCCTTCGCCGGCAACGTGTCTCCAGCCCATGCCTATAGGCACGTGATCGAGGTGGGCACCCCGGTCGCGATTGCCGGCCTGCAGCTGGCCGCTGGCGACCTCGTCCATGGGGACGCCAATGGAGTCGTGACCAACCCGAACGGGATGGCCGACCGGGTCGCCGCCCTCGCCGAGACCGTCCGGGAGCGGGAGCGGCGCGTGTGCGAGTTCTGCCAGTCCCCGGAATTCTCGCCGTCCGCCCTCAGGCGCCGCATCGGCGCCGATACGAGCCGCCGCTAAAATCCAAACCGACTTCTTCTCATGTCCCGTTTTTCGATCAAGTATCCCTATCTCGTCATCGTCCTGTGCCTGATCGTCGGGGTGGTCGGTCTCTCGAGCGTGGTCCGCATGCCGGTCGACCTGTTTCCCCCGATCAACATCCCGGTCGTGGTCGTGGCCACGTTCTATTCCGGGATGCCGCCGGAGCAAATCGAGAACGATATCACCGGGACGTACGAGCGGTTCTTCACCCTCGCCAGCGGCATCAACCACATCGAGTCGCGGTCGCTGCCCGGCATCAGTCTGATCAAGATCTACTTCGAGGCCGGGACCAATGCCGACTCCGATGTCACCAGCATCACCAACCTGGCGATGGCCAACCTGCGCCGACTGCCGCCGGGCACGCTGCCGCCCGTCGTGCTCAAGTTTGACGCCTCCAGCCTCCCGGTCTGCCTCGTCACGCTGAAGGGCGCGGGGCTCAATGAGACCCAGCTGCACGACGTCGGCCAGTACAACGTCCGCAACCAAATCGCCAGCGTGCCCGGCTGCGCGATCCCGCCGCCCTTCGGCGGCCGCCTGCGCCAGATCCAGATCTACCTCGATCCGGTCAAGATGGAGGCGCGGCAGCTCAGCCTGATGGACGTGGTGCACACGGTCAACGACGCCAATCTCATCCTGCCCGCCGGCGACGTGAAAATCGGCCCTTTCGACTACAATCTCTATACGAACAGCCAGCTGGCGACGATGGACGACATCAACCACCTCCCCCTGAAGATGTTTCACGGGGCGCCGGTCCTGGTCGCCGACGTCGGCAAGGCGGTCGACGATGCGGCCATCCAGACGAACGTCGTGCGAATCGACGGCCAGCGCTCGGTCTATCTCCCGATCCTCAAGTCCAGCGCCGAGGCGAACACGATCGCGGTGGTCAGCGGGATCAAGGAGGCCATCAGGCATCTGCTGGACATTCCCAAGTCGCTGGTGACGACCGTCGTCTTCGACCAGTCGGTCTTCGTCAAGACCGCCATCAACAACCTCGTCCACGAGGGCGTCATCGGCCTCGTGCTCACCGGCCTCATGATCCTCATCTTCCTGGGAAATGTGCGCGCCACCTTCGCCGTCTTCCTCTCGATCCCCCTCTCCCTGCTCGCGACGTTCATCGCCCTGCAGTTCGGCGGGAGCTCGATCAACGCGATGATCCTGGGCGGGCTGGCGCTGGCGCTGTCCCGGCTGATCGACAACTCCGTCATCGTCCTGGAGAACATCTTCCGGCACATGGAAATGGGCGAGTCGCCCGCGGTGGCGGCGGAGCGGGGCGGCGAGGAGGTCGCGCTCGCCGTCCTGGCGGCCACCCTGACGACGGCCATCGTCTTCTTTCCGGTCACCTTCCTGGCCGGCGTCAGCAAGTTTCTCTTTTCCGCCCTGGCGCTCTCGGTGGTCCTGTCGCTCTTCGCCTCGTATTTCGTGGCCATGTCGGTGGTGCCGCTCTTCTGCGCCAACCTGATCAAGTCGCTCGAGGTCGCGCACGGCGGCGAGGACGCGAGCGCCGCGATCCCGCCCCGCTCGGCCTGGGGCCGGTTCAACCATTGGTTCAATGCCCGGTTTCACGCCTTTTTGCAGCGCTTCGACCGGGCCCAGGCGATGACACTGGCGCGGCCGCTCGCGACGGTGCTCGGCATCGCCGGCATCTTCGTCCTGAGCCTGGGCCTGACCCGGGCCATGGGCCTGGCCTATTTCCCCCGCACGGACCCCGGCCAGTTTGTCATCAACCTGAAGGCCGCGCCCGGCACGCGAGTGGAGGTGACCGAACAGGAGGTCGCCAAGGTGGAGGCGATCGTGCACCGCGTGGTGTCAGCCCACGATCTCCGGCTGGTGGTGTCGAACATCGGCTCGACTCCGGACCTCTCCTCGATCTACACGACAAACTCGGCGCCGAACACCGCGTACGTGCAGGTGAGCCTGGTCGACGAGCACAAGGTCGGCAGCTACGCCTACATGGACCGCGTCCGGGAGGCGCTCCGCCGCGAAACCCCCGAACTGGCGACCTATTTCCAGTCCGGTGGCCTGGTCGATGCCGTCCTCAACCAGGGCATTCCCGCCCCCATCGACATCCAGGTGAGCAGCACAAATCTCGACGAGGCCAACGCCATCGCCGAGGACCTCCGCCGGAAGGCGGCCGACCTGCCCGGCGTGAGCGACGCGTTCATTCCCCAGGACATCCACGCCCCGTCCCTGCAGCTGAATATCGACCGCTATCACGCGATGGAGATGGGCCTCTCGGAACATGAGGTCGTGAACAATGTGATCACGGCGCTGACCTCGGACGGGATGATCGCCCCCAGCTACTGGGTCGATCCCAAGAGCGGGAACCTTTATATGCTCACGGTGCAGTATCCGGAAAACACCGTGAAATCCCTGGCCGACCTCAAGAGCATTCCCGTGCGCTCGGACCTCCAGAAGAACACCGCGATGCTCGACACCGTCGCCGGGGTGAAGGAGATCCAGAAGCCGACGGAGGTCGACCACTATCAGCTGCGGCGGGTCATCGACGTCTACGTGGCGCCCCGCGGCGAAGAGCTGAGCCGGGTCGCGAATCAGGTCGACCGCCTCGTCGCGGACACGAAGCTGCCGCCCAACGTCGTCATCCGCGTGCGGGGGATCGTCGGAGCGATGAACTCCTCGTTCCGGTCCTTCGGAATCGGCCTGATTCTTTCGGTGGTCCTCGTCTATCTGATCCTGGTCGCGCAGTTCAAATCCTTCATCGATCCGTTCATCATCCTGCTTGCCGTGCCACCGGGCATCACGGGCGTCCTGATCATCCTGACGGCGACCGGGACGACCCTGAACATCATGTCGCTCATGGGCATCGTCATGATGGTCGGGGTGGTCGTCTCGAACAGCATCCTGATCGTCGAATTCACCCATCGGCTCATCGCCGATGGCATGGCCCTGAAGGAGGCGGTGCAGTTTGCCGCCCGGGTCCGGCTGCGGCCGATCCTGATGACCTCGCTCGCGACCGTCATAGGCCTGATCCCGATGGCGCTGGCGCTGGAACCGGGCAGCGAGTCCTATGCCCCGCTGGCCCGGTCCATCATCGGCGGGATGGTAATGTCGGTCGCCCTGACGGTGTTCCTGGTGCCAGCCGCCTTCTATCTCTATTATCGTCGCAAGCCGGCGCGGCTGGTGGCCGCGATCCTGGCGGCGGCCCTGTTGGCCCATCCCGCCGCTCGGGCGGAGGATGCCGCCCAGCCGCTGTCGCTCGCCGACGCGCGCACGATCGCCCTGCAGAACCACCCGCGGTACGCCGCGGCCCAGCTGCAGACCTTTCTCGCCCAGGAAGTCCTGAAGGAAACGCGCGCCAATTACTATCCGACGCTCAACGGCTTCGTGACCGCAGCCGGGGCGACCACGGAAGGCACCCGCATTCTGGCGGGCGGACTCAACAACCCGTCGATCTACGACCGGGTGGCCGGTGGCTTGAACCTCAACCAACTTATCACCGACTTCGGCCGCACGGACAACCTGACCGCCAGCGCGAAGGCCCAGGCCCGGGGCGCGGCCGCCGGGGCGGAATCGACCCGCGAGCAGATCATCCTCAACGCCGAAACGAGCTATCTGGCGGCGCTCCAGGCGCAGGCGGTGCTCCAGGTCGCCCGCCAGACCGTCACTTCGCGCAACCTGGTGATGGACCAGGTGAACGCCCTGGCCCGGAGCAACCTCAAATCCTCGCTCGATGTGAGCTTCGCGCAGGTCGCCGTCGAGGAGGCCGATCTGCTGGTCCAGCAGGCGGAGGGGCAGCAGGAGGGAGCCATGGCATCGCTTTCGGCAGCGCTCGGCTACCGGAACGAGCGCCCCTTCGTCCTCACGGACAAGCCGGAGCCGGCCATTCCCCTCCCCGATGTCCAGGGCCTGATCGAATCGGCGCTCAGGAACCGGCCGGACCTGCTGCAGCTGCGCGCCCAGCGGGATGCCGCCAAGAGCACGGCCACTGCGGAAAAGGACGCGAACTATCCAACCCTGGCCGCGGTCGGGGCGGCCGGCAACGCCCCCTGGCACGACTCCCACCTTGAGGCCAACTATGCCGCGGGCGGCGTCCAGCTGAGCATCCCCATTTTCGCCGGAGGCGCCTATATCGCGCGTGAGCGCGAGGCGCGGCTCCGCGCCGACGTCGCCGACAATGCGCTCCGGGAGGCCGAGGACAACACGGCCCGCGACGTGCGCATCGCCTGGGTTGGAGTCAGGACCGCCCTGCAGCGCCTGCGCACCACCGACCAGCTCGTGCAGCATGCGACCGAAGCCTTCAACCTGGCCCAGGCCCGCTACAAGGTCGGCAGCTCCTCAGTGATCGAGCTCAGCGAGGCGCAGCTCAGCCAGACCTCCGCGGCGATCGCCCAGGTCACCGCCCGCTACGACACCCTGATCCAGAAGGCCGTTCTCGACTTCCAGACCGGCGCGACCAAATAGCGGCCGACAAAGTCGGCCAACCCGACCGCTACGCCTCTAGTTTACGATGGCCGTATTTGTCGTCTCCCCGGCGACCACCGTGGCATGGTTCGTGCTGAAAACTGCAGATGATGAGGAACTTCGTTGCGCTTTGCGCGGGACTCACCGTCGCCGCTTCACTATTCGGGCAGCCGACTGAAGGGCGCAGAGGGCCGCGCGGGGTCGGCTACCTGGACGCAAAGTCGGTGGATTACGCCTCCGTGGTGCCTCCGGTCCCGGTGGCGGGATCGCTCGCCGACACGACCGACCTTGAAGTCCTTTTGCGCGTCCAAGGCCTGCGCTCGGACGCCGACGCGAAATGGGCCAACGACGTGCTCAAAACCGATGTCTTCAGCAACGCCGATATCGTCGGAGCCTGGTTCGCCAAGGATAGTCTTCCGGCGACCGACGCGCTCTTCAAGAAGTCCGGCCTGGACGCCGGAGACGTGACGAATGTGGCGAAGGATTTTTACAAGCGCACGCGGCCCTACACGGTCAACCCGGAGATCGTTCCCTGCGTACCCAAGCCGGGCGGCTATTCCTATCCGAGCGGCTATGCCATGACCGTCTTCGTCCGCGCCGGGGTGCTGGCTGCGCTCTTTCCCGACAAAAGCGCCGAGATTTTCTCCCGGGCGCGCTCCAACGCCTGGGCCCGGTGTGTCGGAGGGGTGCATTATCCGACCGACATCGTGGCCGGCCGGATGCTCGCCGAGTTGGTCGTCGCCGACCTGCTGAAAAATCCGGCCTTCCAGGCCGACCTGGAAAAGGCCCGGGCCGAGCTAAAGTCCGTTTCCGCCAAGTAAAGTCCCCCGCCTCCCCGCTGGCGCGGCCCACCAGATGCGCCGGGTCCTACGGCCTCGGCGGCTTCGCCGCCTTCGGCCGCGGGCGAAACACCTCGATCTGAAGCTCCGCCAGCCGGGCGCGAACTTCCGCCAACGCTCTCCGGCCGGCGGCGGTCAGACGATAGCGGCCGGACTTGTTCTTCTGCAACCAACCGGTCCGGGTCATGCGCGCCAGCATCGGATAAAGGGTTCCCGGGCTCACCCGGTAGCCGTGCTCGCGCAGCTCCTCCAGCATCCAGTTGCCCACGATCGCCGACTCGCCGGCGTGATGGAGGATGTGCACCTTCCAAAGCGGGCGAAGGATTTCACGCTCGACGGCCGAACCTGGCGTTGCATGCATGGATTACGGTGAACGTAAATTGTTTGTGGTCCGGCCCAAAATTTGCCTGAAGAGCATCGGACCGGAAATTGACCACCCACCCCCTCCGGCACCACTCAAAAATCAAGGAGACGAGAAGCCAAAATGAACCTCAGGGCGCGTTCCGCCATTTTCGCCATTGTCGTCCTGGCCTCGGCCGCGAAGGCGGGACCTCCCTTTGTCACCGATGATCCTGATCCGGTCGACTACCGACACTGGGAGGTCTACATCGCCTCCCAGGGTTTGCACGATCCGAGTGGGGGCTCCTTTACGGCTCCGCAGCTCGAGGCGAACTACGGGGCGCTGCCCAATCTGCAGCTGCACGTGATTGCGATGACGGAGCTGGACGAGCCGGCCGGAGGGAGCCGGCCCTATGGATACAGCACCACTGAACTTGGCGCCAAATACCGTCTGGTCGAGGAATCCGCCTCCGTGCCGGAGATCGGCATCTTTCCCCTGGTCGAGGTCCCGGGCGGCAACAGCAGCCGCGGGCTGGGATCGCCGCACACTCCGGTATACCTTCCGCTGTGGCTGCAAAAGACGTTCGGGAAATGGACGACCTATGGGGGCGGGGGCTATTGGTTTAATCCGGGCCCGGGGAACCGTGGCTACTGGTTCACGGGAATCGTGGTGCAGCGGCAGGTGCGCGAGAATCTGGCGATCGGCCTGGAGGTCTTCCATCAGACCAGCCAGCAGATCGCAGCGAAGTCCACGACGAACACCAATCTGGGATTCGTGTGGGACCTGAGCGAAACCGAGCACATCATGGCGTCGGCCGGGCCAACGATTCAGGGCGCCTCCGGCTACGAGACCTATGTCGCAATCCAGTGGACCTTCGGACCGAAAGAGAGCCCGCCGGCCAAGCCTTGAACCTCGGGCCCGGTGGGAGTGGGCAGCACTTCAATCCACGAACAAATAAAAGCCCCCGATGATGGCGGAGCCGATCGCGATGCCAGCGACGAGCATCTTCACCAGGCCCCCGGCCGTCAGGCGCACGCCCTGACCGCCGTTCACCCGGGTCAGGGCGAACCCGACGACCAGAAAGATCGCCAACGCGAACAAGCTATGGGTCGACCAATGGTGGCCCGTCGCCGATTTCATGGACGCCATGAGGGCGGGGTCCTTCTCCTTCGCCACGACGAGCAGTGCGCTGGCCACGCTCGCAACCGCTAGCGAAATGCCGAACGACACCGTTGCATTGGAAAGACCGTCTTCGGCAGGCTGCTGGGCCGCATCGTTCATGGAAATTCGCCGTACGTTAAGGTTTGGAATCACCTGACCAAGAGCGCCACTTTGACGCCCATCGCGATGATGGCTCCGAAAGAGTCGGCGACCAGCGCCAGCGCAAAGACAAGGCCGGAAGTCCAAAGCACAACCGCGCGCGCCGCGGCGCTCGAGGCCAGACGTCCCTGCGCCGCTATCGGCAGGTAGGTAGCCAAAAGCAGCAGCATCATCACCAGGTGCTCTTTCGACTCCATGAAGACGTTGTGGGCAAACGGCCACGGCCCCTTGAGTATGATCGCCTTGTCGGGAGCGTAAAACACCACATACCAGTAACCTGCAATAAGGTAGGCGATCCACATGGCCATCGCCACCATCAGGCTCACGCTTCGGATTCGCGCGAGATTGCCTTCGCCCGCATGCAGCGTGTCCACGAAGACCCAAAGGGATCCGACCAGGCACAGCACGCCGAAGAGGACGTGCAGCATCAGAATTACATTATGATCCATGCTGGAAATATGGCTGAGGGCGCTGGCCGGACGGCGGGTCGCAGCCTTCGCTAGGGGCGGAACGGAAACTGGGAAAAATCAACAGGCTTATTACGGTTGTCGTAGACCGTGGGCGATGACCGGACCGCCCAGGACGGGAAGCAGGGAATTCTGCAGCCGCAGCGGCGATGCATATCTTGTGCCACGCCGGAGGGAGAAGTCGGGCCGGCGGTGCACCGTTCCGAGGTAGCGCGGGTTGTCCCAACCCGCCTTCGCTCCGTCCGTGCCCAGAGTCCGCCTGGCGCGTTGGGAACAACGCGCCCTACCTAGCCGAATATGCGGCCATGGGTCTTATCTAAGATCTCCTGGCGGTGTTTTCAGATCCAGAAGTTCCGTAGCTATCTTGTCATTGCCAAACTTCGCTCCCCGCTCGACGAGCGCTTGCGCCTCCGCCGCGTAGCCCCATTGCGCGTAGACCCTGGCCACCGAAAGGTTCAGCGCGGCATCGAACGGATACAGGCTGATTCCCTGGTCGAGCACCGCGAGATTGGCCGGTGAGGGCTTCGCCACCGCGCGCGACCACGCCTGGGCAATGAGGCCGTAGCCCTCCGCGGTCAGCGTCGCCTGCCGCTGACTGGTGAAGAGCGGCGTCAGCACGGCGGAGGTCTGCTGGGCGCTGAATCGCCGGCCCGCGGAAGCCGGGTGCGCCTGAGCCTCGTTGAAATTTAGTTGCGCCAAGTCGATGTAGGCGGCCGGCCGAACCACCCCCGTATTGGCCGCCGCCTGGAGGAATTCCCGCGCCTTGGCCAGATCGCCCGTATCGTACGCATACATCCCATAAACCGCGAGGAGCTTTGGTTCGTGGATTCGGTCCGCCTTGACGATAACCGGTGGCATGACGGTAGCCGGACCGTAAGAAGCGTTGCGATCCGTGCGGGCGGGCTGTCCCGCGGGAGCCGCCGGATCGGCGTCGGGAGGAAGACCGTTGTCCTCGCGGTAGGCGCGTTCCAGGATCTGGCCCGCGGCATGCAGATATTGGCTCCCCAATTCCGGATTGCCGGCGCGGAGCAGGTCTCCCTTCATCCGCAGCCAGTCACCCAGGATGCGCCCGATTTCGTCCGAGGTGGCTTTTCGCACCCCCGAATGCGTGTAGAATGGCGGCCATTGGTCGTTCTGTTGAAAGCCGAATTCGATCGGACCGCGCACGGCTTCGACTAAGTAGCGGCTGAGCCGCGTTTGCATCTCGGCAAAGCCGAATCCAAAACATTCCCGAAACAACGCCTCAGTCACAGGTTCGGTTCGGGAACGCTCGACGAACTTGGCGAAGGCGCTGCGCACGTCAAATCCTGCGTTGCCCTCGGCATCCCGGAGGGCGCCGTCGGCGCGCTCGCCAGCGTCCCTCGCCGGTCCCCGCCTCTCCGGTACGGTGAGGCTGCCCTGCCCGTTGATGAAGGGAGTGGCACCGCCGACGTGAACGTGGCTTCGTGCCGACCCAGAAAAGAGGCACCATCTCATGAACAAGGCCGCTTCCGCCATCAAGATGGGCGCTGGCCGCGCCGCAGAGGAATTGGCCCCACCTGGTCCGCCCAGCCGGAACAGTTCTTCGATCGGCGGAAGCTTGGGCAGCGTGTTTGACTTTTTTGCCTCGGCGATGAGCCGATCGGCCTCGGCCTGGGACGTCCAGGACGCCGCCGGCAGGATCAACCCCGGCCCGTCCTTTGCCCTGAAGGGAATGTAGCGATTCATCGAGTCCGGACCCATCAGCGCGCATACAAACCACGGCGGCAGCGCGGGCGCGCATTGGCGGAGGTGGGCCAGCAGCCCAAGCCCCCGGCCCAATCCCCGAGGCTCCCCATAATAGCCCCAATGGTTGGCCACGCTGCAACTGGTGTCCGCATCGGCGGCGCCCGTGGCTCCGCCCGTCCACTGCAGGTATTGGGTTAGAGGACCAAAATTTGGGGGAGGGATATCGCGGATGGGGCCTGGAACCAGCGCCGCCACCACCTTGGGCGGCTCGTAATTGAACATGATGATCGACACCGGCACGGCCAATGGAGGCAGGTAGGCCTGCGGAACAATCTCCTTCTCGATCGCGATCACGTCCTCAATGATATCGGACATTTGCCGTGTGGAGCTCCCGTCGCAGCGTGAGAGGAATTCGCGGTCCGCGAACGAGACGTAGAGCCAGGGATGCTTGTCGAGGCGTGTCGCCTCGACGAGAAACTGCTTCATGACCACGAGATCGCGCGATGGGTCATCGGCCGCCCGCGCCGGTCCGGCGCCGGCGATCATGGTGACGAAGGCCATCCTCGCAAAGGCAGCGCGCCTTGTCCCAAAGCGCCCCGGCGGGTTGGGGACAGCCCGCCCTACCCCGGAGGAACGCATGGCGAGGCGAATTCCAAAAAGCCTCTAGAACTTAAGGTCCCAAAGCTCCTTGAGGGCATCGTGGGAGTTATTGGAGGCTGCCAGCTTGGCGCTCTGGCTCGCGGCGATCGCGTTCCCGAGCTCGGTTGGGTTCCATTTCCCGTGAGTCCCAATCGAGTAAAGATTGCGGGCGGCCAGCGCTTCTCCTATGGTCGTAGTCGCAGTGCTGGTAAGGTCAGTATCCCACAGCACCTTTTGATCCGATGCGCGGGTCAATATCCAGCGCGCATCCAACGTGGAGGAGAACGTCTGCACGTTGTCCAGGACTCTCACCACCACTTCAAGATGGTACGCGGCCTGTCCGGGGGGCGCTATGCCGGCAAAGGTCCCCGTGCGAGCGATCGCAGCGCCGACGATTGCGGCAAAGTCGTCGTTGGTGACGGACGTGATATGATGCGTCACGGTGGTGGGGTCCAAGCCATCCACCCGGATGCTGACGGTGCCGGGGTGCTTCGGCCCCTGGAAGTTGACGATGACGGCCATGACCGCGTTGACCGCCTCGCCCCCTTTCTTTCCGGGCTTAAATGTCCATTGGGCGATGCCATTGACGGCGGACAGGGCCAGCTTGTTTGCTGCGTCGCGCAGGAGGCGGTAATCGGGTTCGCCTTCGGCGGATTGGTGCGTCTGCGGGTCGACGCCGTGCAAAGTGCGGTCGAACTCGATGCTGCCATGCGGGGTGATCACCGTGCATTTGCGCGCCCGGACGCCGACGACGTGACCAGTCGCATCGATGCCGAAGGCAACTTCAACCGTGCCGTTGATCTCGCTTTCCGCCACATTCGCGGGATAGGGCGGATGGTCCTGTCTGGTCGCCTTCGGAAGAACGTCGAGTTCGCTGACTTGGTAGTAGATTGGGCCCGCCGATGGCGCGGACGTCGAAGCTCGCCCCGCCCAGGAAACGAAGAGGAAGGCCGCGGCGAGAGCCGTTTTGGAATGGATCATCTTTGTTATGCGACGCACGAACTACGAAAAACCGCTACCAGCTGGTCCAAAATTATTTCTGACCGTTCGGATTGGCCCGAAACCGAAGGAGCGCCACCGATGCGGCGAGCTCGCGGCTGCCGGGGAAAAAAAGCACACCCCGATCCAAAAAAGCAAGATCGTCCTCCGCCGGCCGGTCCGGAGAGTGGCTCCAAACCTCCGCCGCGAGCACGTACGTATCGAGCTGAGGCGGCGCGTAGAGGCTGCTTTCCCGGAGCAAACGCATGAGTCCCCCGACCTGCCGCCGATCAAGGGAGCCGGCGGCCGCCACCTGGAGCGCATCCGCCAAGCGAATGCGAGCCAAAGCGTTATAGGCTGAGGGCCTCGCCACTCGGCCATTGGCGGCCTGTTCGAGGAAGAGCCGCGCCTTGGGGCGATCCCCGATCTTCAGATAATAATCTCCCAGTACGGCGAGAAAGCCCGGGTCGCGAACACCCTTCTCATAGGGACCGAGCAGATCCGCCGTGGCCTGGCCGACGTACTGATCGCGATAGGCCGGCGCACTTGCCATCACGTAGGCAAGTTCCTTCATATCGAAGTCGCCCTTGATCCGACCGACCTCGGCCGAGGTCGCGTTCCGGATCGCGAGCTCCGGAAGCTTGATCGAATCGACTTCGAGCAGTGCCAGCGTCTTCTTCGCCCTTGGAAAATAGGCGATCAATTCTCTTTCGACGTCGGCGAATCCCCGGTGGAAGCACTCGCGAAACAGGGTTTCCGTCACCGGCTCGCGCGTCGATCGATCGACGAAGTTCCGCAACGCCAGGCGAAGGGCGCCGCTCTTTTCATCGAAAACCCAGCGCAGGAAGAGGCCGATCTGCGCGCTCCACAAGTTGAAGCGTTCCGTCGGACCTTCTCTTTGACCGTCAAACGGGCCGGCAAAAAGCTCGCCCAAGGGCAGGAGATTCTCCGGAGGACGATCCATGTTTCCGGCCCTTTCGCGCGTCCCGCTCCTGGGCCAGTTGAGCGGTGCGATCTCGGCGTACGCGTCGTCGCGGGCGGAAAACCAGCTCGCTCGCCCAAAGGGAAGGCCGCCGAAATTTCTCCGGACGTTCCAGTTCGTTTCCCGAAATAGCGTGAGGATCCCGGTGCGATACCAATACGGGAGTGGTGGGGTCCGTCGGTTGAGGAGCTGCTCCACATGCTCGGGCTTGAGGAGGTAGTCGGACTCTTCCACGTTGCTGACCACGTAGATCCTGCCGATCGATTCGGTGTCGTAGAGCACGATCTGCGGAACCATCTCAAGCCGATAGGGTGAAGCGGGGTTTGGGTGCGGCGACCGATCCTTCGACGATGGGCTGTCGCTGACGCGCTTCCATTGGTCGCCCATGGCACGTGCGATCGCCGGTGTGATCAAAATGAGCGCGGTCGGAGTGGACGGCGCCGTCACGAGCGATTCGGGCAGCATTTCCCGCAGCTCCCGCTCGCGCAGGATGAAGGTCCCGACGAAATCGAGCGTCGTGTGCTCGTCGCAGCGCGACAACACCTCGTAGCCCGGCGCCGCGACGTACTTCCACCGCGAGTCTCCGGGCTTGAATTCGGAGACCAAGTACGGAGGCAGCTCCACGGCTTCCTTGTCCGGGGCGGCGGCGGACGCGGGCGGGGCCGGCGCATCGATCAGCACCGGCGCCGCCCGTCCGGCCGCCAGCAGGTTCCCGCCGAGAGCGACGAGGAGAATCCGATTGAGCCGTCCGACGCGCGTCCTCCGCCGCAACGTCACGGAAACCGGCCGTTCGCCTGCGCAAATTGCGAGGGCGACACGCCGATCCCGCCGCCCCTCATGTACGCCGGAGTGCCCCCAAAGCCGATCGCGCCTCCGTTTTCGGGGATGGTGAGCGCCACGATGCCTCCGTTATAGGGGATATTGAGCGCCACGACCGAATAGACCGGCAGACCGTTCTTCAGTCCCGGCCGGAACGCGAGCTGACGGGCGGATTGCACGGCGGCGGCGCTGAACTTGGCCGCCGCCATCTGCAGCTTGGAAAATGTGGCGGAGGTCGCCGGATATTTGTGGGCCCGCGGGCCGATGGCGTTTCCCGCCGCGTCAAAATCGAGCGTGCGACAGAAAAAATCCTCAACCGTGCAATCGCGCACGCGGGCGTCGATCACATGCCCGGTGGGTCCGATCACAACTGCAACCACGACGTCGCCGCCGAAATGGTAGCTGGGCAGGTCGGCCGGAGAGTCTACCTCGGCCTGCCGCTCAAGCACGGGAGCGTGATCGAGTTCCCTGCTTTGGTAGAGGCGCGGCGAGGGTGAGGGGGAAGTGTTCGCCGCCATCGAACCCGCAGAGTCGGTAAATGCCGCCAGCAAGGCTACCAGCCCGAGGACGGTCGATTGCCAGCGGTGATGCGCCAGGTCCACACCGCCAATTAACCATTCTTTCGGGGTTTTGACAAGAGCAGCGGTCCCTTCGCCCAAAGCTTGCCGTTTACCCCTTTCGCCCTTCGATTTTCCCCAATGGATTCCTCCGAGCTGACCCAGGGGATGGCGGCGCTCGGCGCCAACATGTTCCGGGTGCGCTTGCCCATCCTCGGGGAGTTGCGCCGGTATTCCTGGGAGAAATGCCGGGCCGACCTGATCGCCGCCTGCACCCTCTCGCTCGTCTCGATTCCGCAGGCCATCGGCTTTGCGCTGATCCTGGGCCTGCCGCCGCTGCCGGTGATCACCTCGGTGGTGGTGGGCGGCGCCGTCGGGTCCCTCTTCTTCTCGTCCCGCCACCACGTGTTCGGGCCGACCAACTCCATCAGCATCATCGTCGCCGCGACGCTCGCCGCCCACGCCTCGAGCGGCCTGACGCCGCTGCAGCTCGCCGTCTATCTCTCCCTGCTGATCGGGGTCATGCAGCTGGCGGCGGCCCTGTTCAATTTCGGCGAGCTGACGAAGTTCATCTCCCGCTCGGTCGTGATCAGCTACAGCACGGGCATCGGCGTCCTCCTGATCGCCGGCCAGCTCCACAACGGGCTGGGGATGGAGAGCGCCAACGGCGCCAGTTTCCGCGAATGGGTCTGGCACGCCGCGGCGTCCGTCGGGACGGCCAGCTTCAATCCCTGGGCCCTCGGGATTTCGATCCTGACCCTGCTCATCTTCGAGGCGGTGCGCCGGGTGCGCCCCCACTGGCCGGAGGCGTTGATCGGCCTTTCGGCGCTCGCGATCGGGTCGCGGATCTACACCGCCCTCTACGGCCATCCGCCCTTCCGGCTCATCCTCGATGAGGGCGCCCTCACCGCCTCCGTCCCGATGTTTTCCGGCTGGCACTTCGGGCGCCAGCACCTGGCGCTGCTGCCCACGCTGATCGGCACGGCCGTGGCGGTCTCGATCCTGGGCATGCTCGAGGCGTCCTCGATCACAAAATCGCTCGCCGCCAAGAGCGGCCAGAAGCTCGAGCCCAACCAGGAGCTGATCGGCATGGGCGTGGGCAACATCGCCTGCGCGCTCTTCAACGCCGTGCCGGGCTCGTCATCCTTCACGCGCTCGGCCGTCAACTACCAGAGCGGCGCGCGCACCCAGCTGGCCTCGATCTTCAGCAGCGGCGTCGTGCTGGTGGTGCTGCTCTGCATCGCCCCGATCTTCAATTACATCCCGGTGGCCGCGCTGGCCACCCATCTCATCCGCGTGGGCGTGCGGATGATCAACTGGCCGCACATCCGCATCGCCTGCCGCTCCACCCGCTCGGACGCGGTGGTGTTCCTCGTCACGCTGGTCGCCTGCCTGGTCTTGAAGCTCGACACCGCGATCTATGTCGGGATCGGCGTCTCGCTCGCCCTCTTCCTGCAGAAATCCGCCACGCCCATCCTGGTCGAGTACACCTTCAACGACAGCGGCAACCTCGCCGAGCTGACCGACCCCGGGCAGCGCCAGAACCCGCAGATCTCCATCATTCACGTGGAGGGCGAGCTGTTTTTCGGCGCCGCCGACCTCTTCCAGAACCAGGTGCGGCGCCAGGCGGAGGACGAGAACATCCGCGTCTTCATCCTGCGGATGAAGAACGCGCGCCACCTCGACGTCACGACCGTCCTGGCGCTCCAGCAGCTGCACGAGTACCTGCGCGGCACCGGGCGGCATCTGCTGATCAGCGGCAGCAATCCCCAGGTCACGACCGTCCTGCGCCGCAGCGGCCTCCTGGCGCAGATCGGCGCCGAGAACATCTTCCCCGCCGAGGCCAATCCCAACGCCGCCACGCGCCGCGCGCTCCAGCGCGCCACGGTGCTCCTGCCCCAGCCGGCGGACGTCCGCCTCTTCTATGAGAAATTGCAGGACCCGCAGGACGGAAGCCTGACCGAATACGAGATCTAGTCAGGCCGCCGGCTCGCCGGCGGCGACGGCGGGCGGCTCGGCAATGGGCGGCTCGGGAGCGGCGGCGGGTTCGGCCACCGCCTCGGTCTGCTCCGGCTCGGCGTGGGCCGTCAGCTGCACCAGGCTGTGCAGGGAGGTGAAATGCTGGCTTAGGTCGAAGTCGCCGCCCAGGCCGTCGACCAGCCTGTCGAACAGGTCCTTCTTCGAGGCCTTGAGCGCCTGGATGCGCTCCTCCACGGTGCCGGCGGTGACCATGCGGTAGACGAAGACGGTGTTGGTCTGCCCGATGCGGTGGACGCGGTCCACCGCCTGCGCCTCGACGGCCGGATTCCACCAGGGGTCGAGAAGGAAGACATAATCGGCCGCGTGCAGCGTGATGCCGGTGCCGGCGGCCTTGAGCGAGACGAGCATGGCGGCCGCCCCCGTCGCCCCCTGGAAGCCCTGGACCGGCTTCTGGCGGTCGAGGGTCATGCCGGTCAGCTCATAGCGGGGCAGCTCCGGAAAATGCCGGATCAGCGCGGCCCGCACGCGGTCGAGGAGCATGACGAACTGCGAGAAGATCACCACCTTGTGGCCGCTGCCGACGATTTCCGCGAGCTTCTCGACCAGCAGGTTTATCTTGCCCGAGTCCTCCAGGGGCGCCTTCAGCCAGGGCAGCATGTCGGGGTCGCAGCAGGTCTGGCGCAGCCGGGTGAGCAGCGCGAGGAATCCGAAGGACTTCTCGCGCATGGCGGCGCCGACGTCATCGCCCAGGCGGGCCAGGCCCTCCGTGCAAATGCGCGCATATTCCGAGCGCTGCACGTCGGTCAGCGGGCAGATGAGATCCATCTCCACCTTCGGCGGGAGCTCCTGGGCGACCTCGCGCTTGGTGCGCCGCAGGATGAAGGGGGCGAGCTGGGCGCGGAGGCGGCCGATCGTGCCCTCGCGGTCGGCATGCAGCGCCGACTCGAACGAGGAGCGGGAGCCCAGGAGGCCGGGGAGCAGGAAGCGAAAGATGCTCCAAAGGTCGAGCTGGCGGTTTTCGAGCGGCGTGCCCGTGAGCACCAGGCGGTGGCGGGCGCGCACGGCGAAGCAGGTCTGCGTGACCTTGGCGTCGGGATTCTTGATGAACTGCCCCTCGTCGAGCACGGCGTAGCCGAATTCCACGCCGTCGAGCAGCGCGCGGTGCTTGCGCAGCTGCGTATAGCTGGCGAGCCAAAACACGGGCCCCCGGTGCCCGATGAAATCGTGCCCGGTCTTGAGCACCTCGACCGCGAGGTGCGGAAAGAACTTGATGATTTCCTCCCGCCAGACGGGCACCACGCTGGCCGGGCAGACGATCAGGCCCGGCCGGTCCGCCACCGGCCGCACCGCCAGCAGGGCGAGGACCTGGACCGTCTTGCCCAGGCCCATCTCGTCGGCCAGCAGCCCGTGACAGCCCGCGCTGCAGAGGTGATGCATCCATTCCACGCCCCGGCGCTGGTACGGACGGAGCCATTCCGGCAGCACCGGGGGCTGGGTCGGGGCGGTGAGGACGCTCCGCCGCCAGGCCTCGATCTCCGGCGAGAGCGTGAGCTTCATCCGGGCGTCGTTGAAGAGGGAGAATACCAGATAGGGCGGCAGGGTCTCGCCGCTGCCGGAGGCCTCCTCGACGTTCTTCTGCCAGGTGCTGTAGGAGTCCCAGCGCTCGGGCGCGAGTGAGACGATGCCCAGGGCCGGGAGGATCACGGGCTGGCCGCCGCGCTTGAGCAGCGTGGAGATTTCGCTGTCGGTCAGCAGGCGTTCCCCGGCGCGAAAGATCCAGCGCAGGTTCAGCCCGCCGCCCTCGCCGCGATTCACGCCTCCCGGCGCCGCCTCGGCCACGGCCTCGATCTCGATGGCGCGGGTGCCCTTGAGCAGGTGGGCCGTCTTTTCGTCGAGCTCGATCGCGAACATCTTGCGCCAGGTCGGCAGCGTCCCCTTGAGGAAATTTGGGATTTCGACCAGGGATTCCATCCGGTAGGCGCCCGTCTCCTGGTCGTACTGGAAGTGGGCCTTGCGGGCATAGGCCGCGAGGCCGATCAATTTGGCGCGCTCCCCCGAGGAAACGTGGCCGTTGCCGTTCGCGTGCGCTCCGGCCCCGAGGGCGGGCACGCGGGTCTCGTCGGCCTCGACCCAGAAGGCCCGGAAGGCGAGGCCCGACACCCGGATCTTGAAGACGAGCAGGAGGGGCCGGGAGGGGCCGCCGGGCTTGGCGCCCGGAGCCGGGGCCGGAGCCGCGGCGGCCCCCCCGTCGGCGGGACCATGCCCGTTTTGCCCCGCGCTCTCGCCGGGCAGCGGGGAAATCTCGTCGGCCACCAGCTCCTCGATCTCATGCAGGCCGGCCACCGCCAGCGCGTGGGCCAGTTCGCGGTCGGTGGTGGACGAACGGACGCTCAGGCCGGTGGGACCCCATTCGATGACCGCGTATTCGTCCTTCTTGTCGATCCGGCGGTGGACGACGGCATGGCTTTCGCTCAGCTCGAGCTCCCTCACCTCACCCGCCCGGTAGAGGCGCCGGCCCTCCTCCAGCTGCCCCGGAGTAAACGCTTCCGCCCAGTCAATTTCCAGCTTCCCAAACCAAAACTCGAGGGAATGGGGAGTGTAGAACCGCTTGGGGCCGTGCGACTGCATCACGTATAAAAGTTCAACGTAGGGACCGCGCAGGACGGCGCGCAACCTAATTATTGCGCCAGGGGTCCCGCGTGAAAATTTGACGGCGGCCGGATAAACGGCTTGCCGGACCCCGCTCGGAGGTTTGCGGTATCAACCCCGGCATGCCAATAACGTTGACCAGACCTGTCCCGGAGCGCCGCGCCTCCCTGTGGATGGACGCGCTTATTCTGCTCGGGATCGCCGGCCTCGTGCTCGGCGCCGCGAGCGTGGCTCAGGAGTGGCGACAGCCGCGCAATCTGACTGTCGACATCGACCTCTCGCTGCGCGCTCTGCCAAAATACGCGCTCTACACCTTCGCCCGGGGGTGGATCGCCTATTTTTTCTCGCTGCTTTTCACCGTGCTCGTCGGCTCCTGGGCCTATTACGATGAGCGCGCGCGCCGCTTCGTCCTCGTCGCGCTCGACATCATGCAGAGCCTGCCGGTTCTCGCGTTTCTGCCCGTCTTTGAATTCGCGCTCGTGGGCCTTTTCCCCCATAGCAACGTCGGCCTCGAACTGGTTTGCGTGCTGTGCATCTTTACCGCGCAGGTCTGGAACATGACCTTCAGCTATTACGACTCCCTGCGCGGGACGCCGCCCGATTTTCGCATGCTGGGGAAGCTCTACAATTATAATTGGTGGAGCCGATTCTGGCGGGTGGAGCTCCCGTTTGGCGCCCAAGGCTTGCTGTACAACAGCATGGTCTCGATGGCCGGCGGCTGGTTTTTTCTCACCATCACCGAGGCCTCCACCATCGGAAATCAAAGCTATCGGGTGCCCGGCATCGGATCCTATATGAGCGTGGCCGTCGATCACGGCAACGTCCGCGCCATGATCTATGGTGTCATCGCCATGAGCGCGATAATCCTGGTGATCGATCGCCTGATCTGGTGGCCGCTCGTGGTCTGGTCACGAAAATTTAAGCTCGATGACTTTGGGGCCGGCGGCGCGCGGAAATCGCCGCTGCAGCTGTGGCTGGCCCGATCCGCTGCTGCCCACCAAATCGCGGTCGGGTGGCAAAAATTTACGGAATGGCTCATCCCGCCGCCTCATCCGCCGACAGCGGAGACGTCCCTCGTGCCGCCAGGCACTCCCGCCGTGCATCGGGGAAGGTTCAATCGCGGCATCTATTACGTCTTCCTCGTGCTCCTTCTGCTGCTGATCGCCTTGGGGGCTCAACACCTCGGCCTCCTGGTGACACGCGTGAAGCCCGCTGAATGGCTCGTCATCCTCCGCGACGCCGGCTGGAGCTTTTGCCGGGTGTTGGCCGCGCTGCTGATCGGAACCCTTTGGACCGTTCCCTTCGGCATCTGGATCGGCCTCAATCCCCGTCTGTCGGGGCGCTTTCAGCCGATCATCCAGTTTGTCGCTTCGTTTCCCTCGCCGATGATCTATTCCGCCCTGCTGCTTGCGGTGCTCGCGATCGGGGGAAACCTGCAATGGGGCGCGGTGTTTCTCATCCTTTTCGGCACCCAATGGTATATTCTCTTCAACGTCGCCGGCGCCGCCGCCGCGATTCCCAACGACATCGTCTGCTGCTCGGAAATTTTGCATCTCTCCGGCTGGCGCCGCTGGTGGAAGTTCCTTATTCCCGCCGTGCTGCCCAGCCTCGTCACCGGCTGGATCACGGCGGCAGGAGGAGCCTGGAACGCCACGATCGTCTCCGAGGTTGTCCTCGTGCACGGGCATAGCTACGAGGCGACCGGCCTGGGAGCCTACATCTCGCATGCCACGGATGCGGGGGATTTCTCCCGGCTCACCGCCGCTTCGCTCGTCATGGCGCTCATTGTCGTGACCGTCAATCGCACGGTCTGGAAGCGCATCCAGGCGATTGCCAACGAACGCTGCCGCTTTTTGACCTGATCCCATGGAATCATCCAAGCTGCCCCTCATCGAACTTCGCCACATCAGCCACGAATACGGCGCGACGGCGCAGGAAAGCGATCTCGTGCTCAGCGACATCAATCTGGCGGTGAACGAATATGATGCCGTGGCGCTGCTCGGTCCGTCCGGCTGCGGGAAATCGACCCTGCTGCGCATCATGGCCGGCCTGATCGCGCCGACCAAGGGGGAGGTCTACAACAAGGGCCTGCTGCTGCGCGGGGTCTCGCCCGGCGTGTCGATGGTCTTCCAAAACTTCGCCCTCTTTCCCTGGCTGACCGTGCACGGCAACGTGCTGCTGCCCGTGGGAACGCTCCCGGCGGCGGAGCAGCAGTCGCGCCTGGAGAAGGTGCTCGGCACCGTCGGCCTGGGCGCCTACGAATACGCCTATCCGCGCGAACTCTCCGGCGGCATGAAGCAGCGCGTGGGCATCGCCCGCGCGCTCATCGCCGAGCCGGAGGTCCTGGCGATGGACGAGCCTTTCAGCGCCCTCGACGTGCTGACCGCCGAGACGCTGCGCGGCGAAATCGGACGGTTGGTGGCCGATCCCAATCATCCGCTGCGCACGATGGTGTTCGTCACGCACAACATCACCGAAGCCGTCTTTCTGGCGACGCGGATCGTCGTGATGGCGGCGCAGCCCGGGCGGGTCGACGTGGTCGTGCCGAACGCGCTGCCCTACCCCCGCGATCCCGACGCCCCGGAGTTCAAGCAGATCGTCGAGCGCCTGCACGGCATCCTCACGCATACCAACCTGCCCGAACCCGCGCCGGCCGACGCCGGCCGGGTCGTGACCAGGATCGACGAATCGCGCCGGCGCATCGCGCCGGTCTCGCTCCCCTATGTGACCCCCGCGGAGGTCATGGGATTGCTCCTGCTGATGGGCGACGCGGCGACCGACGTCTTCGAGCTGGCCGAGCGCTTCGGCAAGGAATTCGGCTACGTGGTCCGGGTGGTCAAGGCCGCCGAATTGCTGGAATTCGTGCAGACACCCCAGCATGACGCGCTGCTCACCCCCCTGGGAAAGAAGCTGGTGGAGGCCTCCACGGCCGAGCAAAAGCGGATGGTGCGGGAGCAGCTGCTGAAGCTGAAGATCTTTGAGCTGCTGGTCCGGTTGATCAAGGTGCAGGAAAACCAGCAGCTGACCGCCGAGGAGATGCTGCGCGAATTGCAGGCGGCCATGCCGCACGAGAAGACCCGGCTCCTCTTCCGCACCCTGCTGAGCTGGGGCCGCTACGCCGAAATCATCAACTACGACCAGCGCCGGCACATCATCCGCCTCTACGAGGATCGCGGCGCCCACCGATCGCGGCTCAAGCCACCTCCGGCTCCTCCCGCCCCGCCCCCTGCCTCGGCCCCTCCGGCGGCCGCACCCCCGCCGCCACCGGCGCCTCCCGCCGCAACGGAACCGCCAGTCGCAACCTAACTTAGCGAGATCGTCACCGGGACGCCACGAAACCGACACATCGCCCGCTTATCCTAGCGGCGATGTGAAACTCGCCCTAGTCACCGAAACCTTCCCGCCCGAAGTCAACGGCGTCGCAATGACGTTTGGGGTCATCGCTCGGGAGTTGGGACGGCGGGGACATGCGGTGACGGTTTATCGGCCTTCCCGCGGCCGGGGACCCGCCGGCGAGGCGCCGACCGCCTTTCGCGAGGAGGGGATGCCCGGCCTGCCCGTCCCGGGCTATCCCGCCCTGCGCTTTGGGCTGCCCGCCGGGCGCCGGTTGCGCGCCCGCTGGCGGGCCGACCGCCCCGATCTGGTGCACGTGGTCACCGAGGGCCCCCTGGGCGCCTCGGCGGTCGGCGTCGCCCGGGAACTGGGCCTGCCGGTGACCTCGAGCTTCCATACGAACTTTCACAGCTATGCCCACCATTATCGCTGCGGCTGGCTGCGGCCGGCGACGCTGGCATGGCTCCGGCGCGTGCACAACCGGACCCGGCGCACCTTCGTACCCACCGCCGAACTCGGCGCCGAGCTGGCCCTCCTTGGGTTCCGCAACCTCGCGGTGCTTTCGCGCGGGGTGGATACAGGGCAATTCCGGCCGGAGCGCCGCTCGCTCCCCCTGCGGGCCTCGTGGGAGGCGGCCCCGGCGGACCCGGTCGTCCTCCATGTCGGCCGGCTGGCGGCGGAGAAGAACTATCCCCTTCTTTTCCGGGCCTATGCCGCCATGCGCGCGGCCAATCCGCGATGCCGTTTCGTGGTCGCGGGCGAGGGCCCGCTGCGGGACCGCCTGAAGCGCGAGCATCCCGAATGCATCTTTGCCGGATTCTTTTCGCGCGACGAGATAGGCCGCTACTACGCCTCGGCGGATATCTACATCCACGCCAGCACCACGGAGACCTTCGGCAACGTGCTGACGGAGGCGATGGCCAGCGGGCTGGCCGTGGCCGGGTTCGACTATGCGGCCGCCCGGCAGTTCGTCCGGCACGAGGAAAGCGGCCTGGTCGCGCCGTTCGGCCAGCCGGAGGCGCTGATCGCCGCCGCCGTGCGGCTGGCCGCCGATCCGGGGCTGGGCCGGCGCCTGCGCGAGGGCGCCCGGGCCGCCGTCGAGGCCCAGGCCTGGGAGAAGGTCGTGGTCCATTTTGAAGCCGAACTGGCGCGCGTGATCGCCGAGGCGCGCGCGGATCCCGCAGCCGGCGAGGCGTCCGCCCCCTCCACCCATGTCGCCGCCTAGCCCCGCCGACCCCTCCCGCCCTTCGGTCCTGGTCCTGACCGCCAGCTATGGCGAGGGCCACAATGCCGCCGCGCGCGCGGTCGCCGCCGCCGTCGACGCGGCGGCCGGCGCGGGCGTCGCGCGCGTCGTGGATGTGATGGCCCTGGCGACCCCGCGGCTCAATTCGGTCGTTCGCTCGGTCTATTTCAGCGCCATCAACCGCACGCCGCGCCTCTGGGGCTGCCTCTATCGCTGGCTCGATCGCAATGAAACCGTGCCGCGCCGGCTGTGCCTGATGCCGGCCGCGCTGCATCGCCTCGAGGCGATCCTCGCCGCCGAGCGCCCGGTCGCGGTCTGCAGCACCTATCCGGCGTATAGCGTCATGCTCGATCATCTGGCCAAAAAGGGACGCTTCTCGGCCCCGCATTTCACGATCGTCACCGATTCGATCAGCATCAATTCGCTCTGGTGGCGGGCCCCCTCGACCGGCTGGTTCCTGCCCAATGAGGAATCGGCCGACGTGCTCCGCGGCGCCGGCGTGGATCCGGCGCGGCTCCATGTCCATGGGTTCCCCGTCCCTTCCTTCTTCGGCGACCATGCCGCCACGCTCGCGCCGCCCGACCTCGCCGCGGGTGCCGCGCCGCGGGTGCTCTATGTGGTCCACTCCGGGACGCACAACGCGGAGATGACCGCCCGCCTCCTCCTGGCCGAGCCGGGTTGGGAGGTCACCTGCACCGTCGGCCGAAACGAAAGGCTGCGCCGCGAACTCTCCGCGCTGGTCGTGGGCCGGGAGCGGCCGGCCGAGATCCTGGGCTGGACCGACCGCATCCCCCACCTTCTGATGACGCATCATGCCCTGGTCAGCAAAGCCGGCGGCGCCACCACCCAGGAAGCGATCGCCGCGCTCTGCCCGATGATCGTGAACCAGGTCGTGCCCGGGCAGGAGGAGGGCAACTACGAGCTTCTCCGCCGGCGGGGCGCCGGGGCCCTGGCCCAGACGCCCGATGTCGTCATCAGCGCCCTGCGGCGCGCCTTCGCCTGGCGGGGTGCGATCTGGAAGCAGTGGCGCCGGGCGCTCGAGCCCCTGGCCCGCCCTTCGGCCGCGCGCGATATCGCCGCGCATGTGCTGGAACATGCGCAAATGGCGCGCACACTCAGCCGCTAACTTGCCGCCCATGCCACGCCCAGCGCCCACCGCCCTTCCCGAAGTCCAGCCGGCCGGCCCCGGACCGGAGCCGCGTCCTCGCGCCGCGGCCGGGAAGATGCGGTTGATCTTCAACTGCCACTCCGGGCGCCTTCATCGCAATGCCCGGCTGCTGGCTCTCCTGAAAAATTTCATCGCCACGCGCTCCCTCGACGCCGAACTGCTCATCACCGAGCGGCCGGGCCACGCCACCGTTCTCGCCCGCGAGGCCGTGCGCCTCGGCTGCGACCGCGTGGTGGCGATCGGCGGCGACGGCACCGTGAACGAGGTGGCCCAGGCGCTTCGCTCTACCCCCGCCGTCCTGGCCATCGTTCCCACAGGCTCCGGCAACGGTCTCGCCCGCCACCTGGGCCTGCCGGCCGCGGCGGCGGCCGCCCTCGAGCTGGCGACCGCCGCGAACGTCCGCGTGGCCGATCTCGACACCGGCACAGTCAATGGCCGGCCGTTTTTCAACGCCATGGGTCTGGGTCTCGACGCCGAGATCAGCCGCCGCTTCAACCGCCTGACCCGGCGCGGACTGCCGGCCTACCTCCGCACCGCCCTCGGGGCCTTCCTGGGCAGCCGCACCGAGTCCTGCGTGATCACGGCCGGCGGGCAGACCGAGGCGGTGGAGATCAGCCTGGTCGCCGTCGCCAACTCCGACCAATACGGCAACGGGGCGCGCATCGCGCCCGGCGCGCGCGCCGACGACGGCCTGCTCGATCTCGTGGCGGTGGGCCCGGTCGGCCCCGTCGGGGCGGTGGAGCTGGGCGCCCGGCTCTTTCTCGGGTCCTTCGACCGCGGCCGCCAGGTGCGGCGGATGCGCGGCCCCCGCTTTCGCATCGAGCGGTCGGCGCCGGGAATCATCCACACCGACGGCGAAGTCCACCTGGCCGACGCCCTCCTCGAGGTGGTCGTGCATCCCCGCAGCCTTCATATCGTGGTCCCATGAAGAAACTCCGCGTCCGCACGGTCATCCTCTCCGACGTGCACCTGGGCACCCCGGAGTGCAAGTTTCGCGAGGCCAACCACTTTCTCCGGCATGTCCGCTGCGAGAAGCTGATCCTCAACGGCGACATCATCGACGGCTGGCAGCTGCGGCGCGCCGGACAATGGAACAAGGGCCATACCCGCTTCATCCGCATCGTCCTCAAGATGCTGGAAAAAAAAGACACCGAGATCGTCTACGTGCGGGGCAATCACGACGATGTCCTGGCCAAGTTTCTCCCGATGTCCTTTGCCCGGCTCTCGATCGTCGAGGACCACGTGCACCAGGGCCCGCGCGGCCGCTATCTCGTCCTGCACGGCGACATCTTCGACACGATCACGAGCCAGTTTGTCTTTCTCGCCCACGTCGGCGACTGGGGCTACCATCTCCTGCTCAAGATCAATCGCGCGTACAACGCCTGGCGCGCATGGCGTGGGAAGGAGTACTGGTCCCTGAGCAAGGCGATCAAGGCCCGGGTGAAATCGGCGGTGAGCCACGTCTCGAAGTTTGAGGACCACCTGGCCCGGCTCGCCCGCGAGCGCGGGTGCGTCGGGGTGATCTGCGGCCACATCCATACGTCGGCCGACAAGATGCTCGGGGACATCCACTACCTAAACTCCGGCGATTGGGTCGAGTCCCTCACCGCGATTGTCGAGCACTGGGACGGGAAATACGAGGTGATCGAATACACCGCGTTCGCCCGGAAATTCCCACGGCAACGCGAGGAGGAGTCCGCGGCGGACGAGGCCGCCGAGCCGGCGCGGGCCGAGGCCGCCAAGAGCTAGCGCTGGCGGGCCAGCAGCTCCTCGCGCACCACGGCCAGGGTGCGCGCCATCGCGCCGGCATTGTCGCTGCGCCAGGCGATGGCCGCGGCCGCCAGGGCCTCGCGGCGGGCGGAATCGCCCAGCAGCGCCGAAGCCTCGGCCGCCAGCGCCGCGGCGTTTTCGACCCTGCGCGCCGCGCCCCGGGCGACGAGCTCGGCCGCCAGCTGCCGAAAATTGCCCATGCCGGGCCCCAGGAGGATTGGCTTGCCGAGCGAGGCGGCCTCGACCGGCGTCTGCCCGTCCGTATGCGGCGGCAGGCTCTTCCCGACGAAAACGAGGTCGGCCAGCTGGGTCAGCTGCCGAAGTTCGCCCGTCGTGTCGGCCACCGCCACGTCGACGGCGGCGGACGCGGCGCCATCCGTGCGAAAATGGAACTTGAGGCCCGTGCGCCGCAGGAGCTGCTCGATCTCCGGGCGCCGCTCGGCGTGCCGCGGCACGAGGAGGAGGGACCCCCGCAGGCCCGCGCTCCGGGCGTGCCCCAGGGCCTCGACGAGCGCCGCTTCCTCACCCGGCCAGGTGGACGATCCGAGCAGGACAAAGCCGGGGGGCAGGCCCAGCTCGCGGCCCAGCCGCTCCAGCTCCAGCGCGCCCAGCCGCGGAATGTCGACATCGAGCTTGATATTGCCCACAGCCCGCATCCGGGGCCCGGGAAAGCCCAGGGTCTGAAATCGGTTCTCGTCCTGGGATGAGGAGGGCAGGAGCCGGGTGATGCCGTTGAGCATGAGGCGCGTGGCCGGCGGAAAGAGGCGCAGGCGCCGAAAGCTGCGGTCGGAGATGCGCGCATTGATGCACAGCACCGGCACGCCGCGGCGCCGCGCCTGGTGGATATGTTCCGGCCAACGCTCCCCCTCGGTGAGGATAACGAGGTCCGGGTCGATCCGGCGCCAGGCCCGGGCCGAAAAAAGCCACCAGTCGATGGGAAAGTATCCGATCTCGAGCGTCAGCGCCCGGTAGCGGTCGGAGGCGGTCCGGTAGCCCGTGCTGGTGGTGGTGGTGAGATAGACTTCCACTCCCTCGCGGTGCAGGGCCTCGAGCATCGGCCCGATCGCGAGCATCTCCCCGACGCTGACCGCCTGGAGCCAGATCCGCTTCGCGCCCGGCCGGCGGCGCGGGGCGCGATGGTCGCCGAAGCGTTGGCTGAATTTTTCCCCGTACCCTCCCCGCCGCCGCATGCGCCGCAGATAAGCCGGCGCGATGACGAGGAATACCGGCAGAAAAAGCAGGCGGTAGAGCCAAAGCATGGGGGAACGGTGATTGGAAGGCCGGAACCTGGAGGCGGCAATGCCGGTCTTTGCAGCGTAATGTCCAGATGTGTCGGCCGTATTGAGGTAGGCTGCGTTGTCCCAACGCACCATTCGCTCCGTCCGCCTCTGGGGCCGGTTCGTCGCGTTGGGGACAACGCGACCCACCTTGGGAGCGATAAGGCATTGCCGCCTCCGCCTCATCCCCTTACCTTCATCTTTTCATGAAGAAGCTCTCCGCCCTCCTGCTGGTGCTCCTCGCCTCGAAGCTCGGCGCGGTCGCGCCGCTGCCCTTTCCCCAGGCCGTCAGCGATCTCCAGCCCGACCCGGCGGCGCAATTCGGCGCACTGCCCAACGGCCTGCGCTATGTCGTGCGGCCCAACCACGAACCGAAGGACCGCGCCTCGCTCCGCCTGCTCGTGCTGTCCGGCTCGCTGGAGGAGCGCGAGGACCAGCGCGGCCTGGCGCATTTTCTGGAGCATATGGCCTTCAACGGTAGCACCCACTATGCGCCGGGCACGCTCGTGGAATATTTCCAGAGGATGGGAATGAACTTCGGGGGCGACACCAACGCCTGGACCTCCTACGATCACACCGGCTACCAGATCGAGCTCCCGAATACCAAGCCGGATACGATCGCCCAGGGGCTGCAGGTTTTCGCCGATTTTGCCGGGGGGCTCCTGCTCACGCCCGAGATGATCACGAAGGAACGCCCCATCATCCTGAGCGAGAAGCGCACGCGGGATTCCGTCGAATACCGCGAGTTCGTCGCCTCCTTTGAGTTTCTCCTCGGCGACACGCTCTTTCCGCGGCGCGAGCCGATCGGCCTCGCGCCGGTGATCGAGCAGGCCCAACGCGACCGCTTTGTCTCCCTCTACAATGACTGGTACCGGCCGGAGCGCATGGTCGTGATCGTGGTCGGCGACATCGATCCCGCCGCAGTCGAGCAGCAGATCGCCGCCGCCTTCGGCGCGGTCGCCGATCGCGCGCCGGGCCCGTCGCTTCCCGACTATGGGCACGTGGCCACCGCCCTGGGCCTGCGCACCGCCTACCACGCCGAACCGGAGGCCCCCGCGACCGACGTCAGCATCGACGTGATGGCCCCCTATGCGTACCAGCCCGACACCTCCAGCCTGCGCCTGCGCCATCTGACGCGCGACCTGGCGGTCGCCATGCTCAACCGCCGCCTGGAAATCCTCTCCAAGAAGGAAGGTGCGCCCTTCATCCGGGGCAACGCCAGCGTCCAGGAGAGCTTCAATTTCTTTCGCGATGCCGGGATCGACATCACCTGCCCTCCCGGCCAGTGGCAGGCCGCCCTCGCCCTCGGGGAGCAGGAGCTGCGCCGCGCGCTGCAGTTCGGCTTCACCGCCGCCGAATTGCGCGAGGCCGTCGCCAATACGCGCAACGCCCTGCAACAGGCCGCCGCCACGGCTTCGACGCGCCGCTCGCCCGCGCTCGTCCGCGAAATCATCGACACGCTCGTCGAGCGGACGGTCTTCACGAACCCCGCCCAGGACCTGGCTCTCTATGGGCCGGCCCTGGACAAGGTGACCCCGGACGACTGCGCCAACGCGCTGCGCGTCGTGTTCAGCCCGCCCGGAAGGTACGTGATGGTGGAGGGCAATGCGCACCTCGAGGGCGACGCCCCCGCCGCCATCGCCGCCGCCTATGAGTCCGCCCACGCCGTGGCCATCCAGCCGCCGGAAGCGCTGTCTTCGGATGTGTTCGCCTACACCGATTTCGGACCGCCGGGAAAGATCGTCGAGCGGACCTACGTGCCCGACCTCGACCTGACGCTGGTCCGTTTCGCCAATGGCGTGCGGGTCAACCTCAAGAAGACTCCCTTTGAGGCCAATCAGATCCGGCTGAGCGCCCGCGTGGGCGCGGGCCAGCTGGTGGAGCCCGCGGACAAGCCGGGGCTGGCCTTCTTCTCCGACCTGACCTTTGGTCCCGGCGGTTTCGGCCGCCACAGCGAGGACGACCTCCAGCGGATCCTGGCCGGAAAAAATGTCGGGGTCGAGTTCCAGGTGGGCGTCGATGCGCTCACCTTCTCCGGCAAGACCACGCGCGAGGACCTCCTCCTGGAATGCGAGCTCCTGGCGGCGCACCTGACCGATCCGGGCTACCGCCCCGAATCCCTGCGGGTGGCCACCAAGAATATCGACGAAATCTACAACGAGCTGGCCCATACTCCCGCGGGCCCCCTGCAGGTCGAGGTGCCGCGCCTCCTGGCCAACGGCGATCCGCGCTTCGGGCTGCCCTCGCGCGCCGCCGCCCAGTCGCGAACCCTCGGCGAGGAGAAGGCGTGGCTGAGCCCGCAGCTGGGATCCGGACCCATCGAAATCGGCATCGTCGGCGACTTCGATCCGGAGGCGGCGCTGGCGGCGCTCGCCCGCACGGTCGGCGCCCTGCCGCCGCGGCAGCCCAAGCCCGCCTACGCGGCGGAAAGGATCGTCCATTTTCCCGCGCAGACCTTTGCGAAGGATTACGCCGTACCCACCGCGATCCCCAAGACCACCGTCGCGCTTTACTGGCCGACCACCGATGGGATGGACGTACATATCGCCCGCCGCCTCTCCGTGCTCGCCAACGTCCTGGACGACCGGCTGCGGGTCAAGATCCGCGAGCAGCTCGGCGGAGCCTATGATCCGGCCGCCGCCAGCGAACCGAGTGACGCCTACCCGGGCTATGGCATGCTTCTGGCCGAGGTCACGGTGGATCCGGTGCGCGCGCAGGAGATCGCCAACGCCATCGTCGCGGTCGCCGCCGACCTCCAGGCCAACGGTGTGACGGCGGACGAACTCGCGCGCGCCAAGCAGCCCATCCTGACCGCGCTGCGCGAGTCCGTTCGCACCAACGGCTACTGGCTGACAGCCGTGCTCTCGCGCTGCCAGGAGTTTCCCCAGCGGCTCGACTGGGCCCGCACGCGCACGAGCGATATCACCGCGATCACCCAGGCCGACCTCAACGCCCTGGCCAAGGCCTACCTGGCGGCCGGGCGGGTCTTTCGCGTGATCGTGTCGCCGGAGAAGGCGCCCGCCGCAGTTGAAAATCCGCCGAAGTAGGCAGCGCGCCCTGCTGGCCCTCGCCTGCCTGAGCCTCGGCTCGGGTGGCGCCCCCCTCGCCCGCGGACGGCCCGCCCCCGAGCCGGTCATCCCTCCCGATCCCGCCCTTCATTCCGGCAGGCTGCCCAACGGGCTGCGCTATTACCTCCTGCCGCGCCTGACCCAGCCGGGGCACGTGAGCCTGAGGCTCATTGTCCAGGCGGGCTCGCTCGACGAGCGCGACGATGAGCGCGGATATGCCCACTTTGTCGAGCACATGGCCTTTGACGGGACGGTCCATTATCCGGCGGGCAGGCTGGTGTTGTTCCTCCAGGGACTGGGTCTGAGCCTCGGCGCCGACCTGAACGCCGATACCAGCTTTACGCACACGATCTACAAGCTGGACCTGCCCGCGGCCCGCTACCTGCCGCAGGGCCTGGAGATTTTGCGCGATTACGCCGACGGCCTGACCTTTCCGGACTATGCCCTGGAACGGCAAAAAGGCGTCATCCTGAGCGAATTGGGCGCGCGCGCCACGGCCCAATACGAGCTGAATACCCGCTGGCTCTCCTTCCTCTACGCCGGCTCGGCGCTGCCGGAGCGGATGCCGATCGGGGACGCCGGGCTGATCGCGCGGGCCGACGCGCAAAAGCTGCGCGCCTTTTACCGGCGCTGCTACCGCCCGGAGCGCATGATCGTCCTCGTGGTGGGGGACATGGTCCCTGCCGCCGTCGAACCGGCCCTGCGGCAGCAGTTCGCGACGCTGAGGGCATCCGGCCAGGCTCCGCCGCCCGCCCAGCTAAGGCTGCCCGCGGCCAGCGGCCCCGCGGCGGACGCACTGGCTTCCCCGCTGCACACATCGGCCGCGGTCGATTTCATCGCGCTCGTCCCACGTCCCGGGGACGCGGTGCGGGACCTTCAAGCCTGGCAGGCTGATGCCGTGGTGACGAGCCTGCTCAACCGCCGGCTGGCCGAGCGAGCGCAAGCCGATCCGCGCATCGGCCGGGCCTTTGCCGCGGTCGAGCCCGGCCCCGACCAGTGGTTCGCGCATTTTCGGCTCGAGGCGCAGGCCGCGACCAATGAATGGCCCCGGGCCGTGGACCTGCTCGAGCGGGAATTGCGCCGCGCGCGGGAACAGGGCTTTCAACCCGGGGAAGTGCTGGAAGCCTCCTCGGGGATCCTCGCCAACCTGCAAAACCACCGCGACGAGGTGGCGAGTTACCACCCCGCCGCCCTGGCCGAGGTGGTCGCCGGCCGGCTGGCTTCCGACCGCCCCTGGTCCGACCTCGACGCGGAACTCAGGGCTTCCTCCGATTTTCTGGCGAATTTCACCCCGGCTGAGGCCGCCGCCGCCCTCGCTGCCCTGTTCCCGGACAAGAACCTCCGCCTCGTGGTCTCGCGGCCGACGCCGCTGCCCGGCGGCCCGGAAGCCCTGCTTGCCGCGTTCCGCGCCGACGCCGCCCGACCGCTGGCCGCGGCCGCGCCGGCTGCGGCCGACCAGCTCCTGTTTCACTACGGCGATATCCAACCGCCCGGAGCGGTGGCCGAACGGCGCTCCGAACCCGACCTACGCCTCACCTCCGTGGCCTTTGCCAACGGGGTCCGCCTGAATCTGCGTCCGAGCAAGGGAGAGTCGCATCGCTTCGCCCTCAGCGCGCGGCTCGGCGAAGGCATCATGGATACCCCGGCGAACCAGCCGCGGCTGGAGCAACTCGCCCTCGACCTGCTCGCCTCCGCCGACCTGGGACGCAATACGCAGGACGAGCTCGAACGCCTGCTCCAGCTGCATGCGGTCGCATTCAACGCGGGTTTCGATGACAACCAGTTGTATCTCACGGCGAGCGGCCCGTCCGCCGAACTTCCCTTCGCGCTGCGCTTCGTGGCCGCCCTCCTCTCGGATCCAAAGTTGGATCCCGCCAGGCTCAAAAAGGCCGTTTCGAGATATGCCTCCATGCAAAGGCACGAGGTGGAATCCACCCAGCTTTGGGCCCGGAACGAGATCCTCTTCCAGCTGGCGAGCGAGAATCCACGCCTGCGCCTGGCGTCATTGCAGCAGGTCAGCCGCTATTCCTTCGACGACATCTGCGCCTGGATGCACCAGCACTGGCTGGAGGGGCCGTTGGAGATCGGGATCACCGGCTCCGTCGATCCCGGGGAAACCGTGGCCGCCGCCGCCCGGACCGTCGGAGCGCTGCCGCCGCGAAACAACATTCCGTCCGCGGCCATGGGGCGCCTCGCCCTGCGGCCCAAGCCCTTCGCGAGGAATGAGGTCGGGTCCATGCCCGAAGGGGCTGCCACGCTGCGGATCGCCTGGCCCGCGGCCTCGGCCCGCGAGGTCCCGGAAAACGCGGCGCTCCAGCTGGCGGTCGACGCCGTGACCGACCGCCTCAGAATCAAGGTGCGCGAGGATTTGGGTGCGACCTATGCCCCCACCGGCGGCCTCTACCACTATTCCGCGCAGCCGGATTTCCAGTTCGCCTGGATCGAGCTCACGTTCGACCCCAAAAAGGCCAATGCCCTGGCGGACTTGACGCTCCAGCTCGCCGATGACCTGGCACAGCACGGCGTCACGCCGGAGGAGTTCGCCAGGCTGCGCGAGCCGCGGCGCGCCCAAACCGCCGCCCAGCTCGAGGCGGACAGCTGGTGGCTGCGCCAGGTCCTGGTCCGGGCGCAGAGCCAGCCGGAAGCGGTCCGGGATGCCCGCGCCCTGGCCACGGCCTACACCGCGGTCACCCTCGAGGAGGTGAACCGGGCCGCGGCCCGCACCCTTCGCTCAACCAACGCCTCCGCCGTCCTCGTCATGCCCAAGGCGGCGACGCCACACTGATCACGATGCGGCCAGACCGGAAATGGACCGAAATTTCAAGTTGCAACACACTGCAACACAACTATGCTTCTTCCGTGGCCGATTCGATTACAACGAGCATACGTCTTTCCAAGCCGCTTAAGCGCAGGATTGAGAAGAAGGCCGCGGCCTTGGGCTGCGCCAAGAATCGCGTAATCGTCGCCGCTCTCGAACGCTATTTGCTGGAGGATGAGCAAGCGGCCTATCGGACCGAGGCCCGGCGCCAGTCCCTTCTGGCGGCCAAGCTGGATCGAGGCGACCCGGGCTGGGACAAGCTGGTGGAAAGCGATTTCGCGCAATCGTGATCCTGGCCCACGGAGATTTGGTTACTGCGGTCGTGCGTGGCGATTTTGGAAAGCCGCGCCCTGCCCTGGTGGTGCAGGCAAACCCTTACGCCGAAATCCATCCCTCCGTGACGGTCTGCCCGCTCTCCTCCCATCTCACCGGCTTGCGGCTATTCCGCGTGGCGATAGCCGCGGATCAGGTCAACGGCCTTGAAGCTCCATCCGAGGTCATGGTCGATAAAATCAGCTCCCTCAGGCGCGATCGCATCCGAGACCGCATTGGCAAGCTGTCCGCGTCGGATCTCGGAGCGGTCGCTGAAGCCTTGCGTCAGTGGCTGGCTGTAGGATGAAACCTCTCTAGATCTCCACGCGGATCTTGGCGCCCGGGCGGAGGCGGCGCAGCAAGGCGGCCAATTCCTCGCGGCCCTCGATCCGGAGGAGCAAGATGGCCACGGCGTAGACCGCAACCCCCGCAGGAATCAGGCCGAAAATCCCTATGGCATCCTGCAGCCGCTGCGTCAGCGGGAGCCAGCCCACGGCCTGCCAGCAGAGACCGACGACCAGGGACATCAGAGCTGTGCCGGCGAGCACCTTGAGCAGGCTCGGGACCAGTTGAGGGAGCCCGAGGTCGGGAAACCGCCGAGAGAGAGCGCCCGCCAGAAGCACGGTTTGAGCTATGATGGCGGTCGTGCTCGCAATGGCTATGCCCACGACCCCGAGCCCAAATCCGAAAACCAGCGTCACGGTGACGACGATATTGATCAAAAAGTCCACGCCGGCGATTCTCACCGGAGTCTTTGTGTCCTTGATCGCGTAGAAGGTGCGAACCGCCAGGCCGACGACCGAAAAGAAGGGTATGCTGACGACCATAACCGCGAGCAGCACCCCCATGTGATGCGCGTCAACCCCGGTCACCTTGCCGTGCCCGAAGATCAAGCGCACGATCGGACGGCTCAGCAACGCCAGGCCGGCGGCGGCCGGGATGTTGATGATCAGGATAAACCGGATGCCCTTCCGAAAATCCTCCGCCAGCGCCGTGTGGTTGCCCTGCGTGGCGTGCCGGGCGATTAGCTGATAAACCACCGTCGACACCGCGACCGCGAACACCCCCTGGGGCACCTCCACCAGCCGACCGACGTTGTACAGATAGGTAGCCGAGGCGTCATCGAGCTGAAAGGCGAGCAGCCGCGAGACGCCAAAGTTGACCTGGTAGATCGAGAGGCCGACGATGCCCGGCGTCATGAGCGAGGCGATCTCCCGCACCCTAGGAGTCAGCCCGAGGTCGAAGTGAGGCCGCCAGCCCTCGCGAATCAGAACCCCGGCTGGAACGGCCATCTGCAGGAAGCCGCCGAGCAGCCACCCCGCGCATAGCCAATGGAGTTGTCCCAGAGTGGTGTGCGCAAAATGCAGGCCGGCGGCGCCGAGGGAGGCGATGATGGCCAGATTCAGCCAGATCGGGTTGAACGCCGGCTCCGTGAAATGCTCCAGAACGTTGAGCGCGGCGCAAAACGCGGCCGCCAGGCTGACCATGGCCAGGTAGGGGAAAAGAATCACGGCCAGGTCGGCTCCGATGTACCAACGCTCCGGCAGCCCGGGCACCAGCCGCGACTGACTGAAAATGACCATGGCCAGCAATGCCACGCCGCCCGAGGTGGCGATCAGCCAGGAAGTCACCTTGGAAAGAAGTCGGAAGGCCCCCGGCCGGCCGCTGTGATGCAATTCCTCCTGAAGGACAGGCACAAAGGCCGCAGTCAGGGACCCCTCCGCGAGCAGGCGCCGGAATAGGTTGGGGAAGATATTGGCCGTGACAAAGGCCGAAAGCAGTTCCCCTGTCCCGAATAGGGACGACTGTAGGGCGTCGCGAAACAGCCCCAGAAAACGCGAAACCAGGGTGAGGAACGAAATGACCCCGATATTCTTGAGGTGCTTGGACACGCGCGAGATCGGGGCGAACCCTCAGCGCTTCTTGGCCGACTTGGACTTTTCCGGAGCCGCAGCGGGTTTGGCCGCGGGGGCCGGCTTGGCTTCGCCCGTGGCTTTTGACGCCTCTCCACCCTTGCTTTCGCCGCCCTTGCCTTCTCCCGCGCCAGACTTGCTCTCGCCTCCGGCTGGCTTCGTGTCCCCGCCGCTCGGCTTGCTTTCCCCGCCTTCGCCGGCGGGCGCCGAAGGCTTGTTCTTGTAGTCCGTGATATAAAAGCCCGTGCCCTTGAAAATCAGGCCCGCGCCCGCGCCCACCAGCCGCTTCAGGCCCAATTTCTTGCACTTAGGGCACCTCCGCAGCGGCGCATCGCTCATCGGCTGGAACTGCTCAAACTCATGCCCACACTTTGGGCAGACGTATTCATAGGTGGGCATGGTGCCGGTAGCAGAAACCGTTTTCACTTTGCCTACAAGCGGGCTTTCGCAAACGTAGGGGGTCAGGCTGCAAAACTTGACCTCGCGGCGAGGTCAAGTTTTGCAGCCTGACCCCTTAATTGACTATGGATTTTGCCTCCGAACTCAGCCGCTATGTCGCCCGCGTGGAAGCCGGGATCGAGAGCCTGCTGCCGGCCGGGATCGAACGGCCCGGGCGCCTCCACACGGCCATGCGCTACTCGATGCAGGCGGGGGGCAAGCGCCTGCGGCCGGTGCTGGTGCTGGCCGCGGCGGACGGCTTTCCTGGGCGGGCGCACGATCCTCTGGCGGCCGCCGTGGCGGTCGAATGCCTCCATACCTATTCGCTGATCCACGACGATCTGCCCTGCATGGACAACGATGACCTGCGCCGCGGACGGCCGACGGCGCACCGGGCCTTCGACGAGGCGACCGCCCTGCTCGCCGGCGACGCCCTGCTCACCCATGCCTTTGCCCTGTTGGCAACCGGTTATGCCGATCAGCCGCGTCTGGGCCTGGATCTGCTGACCGTGCTGAGCGAGGCCGCCGGCAGCCGGCGGCTGATCGGGGGACAGATGGAGGACCTGCTGGCGGAGCGAAAACCGAACGCCACCGCCGACGAGCTCGAATTCATTCACCTGAACAAGACCGCGGCCATGATCGAGGCGGCGCTCCTCATGGGCGGGCGCTGCGGGGGCGCCTCCGAGGGCGATCTGGCCACGCTCGCCCGCGCCGGGCGCGAGCTCGGACTCGCCTTCCAGATCGCCGACGACGTCCTCGACGCCACCGCCGACAGCGCCACTCTCGGCAAGACCGCCGGCAAGGACGCGAGGGCGGGGAAAACAACTTTTGTCAGCCTCCACGGCGTCGAGCCTTCGCGGCGCCTGGCGGGCGAGCACACCGCCGTCGCCATTTCGGAGCTGAAAAAGCTTCCCGGCCGGGCGCCATTCCTCGTCGCCCTGGCCGAGAATATGGCGCGCCGCGCGAAGTAGGTAGTCTAGACCGCGTGCGCCTCGATGAAGGCGCGGATGGCCGCCGGATCGGCCTTCAGGCGGTGCTTCACCACCGGACGGTCCTTCAGCTCCTCCAGGATCGGATGCTTGGGCTCGAGGCCGATGGCCTCGCGGATCACGTCGGGAAACTTCGCCGGGTGCGCCGTTCCGAGCACCACGCTCACCCGGTCCCTCGCCAGGTCTTTGAAGCCGCACGCCGTATGCGGATCGACCAGGTAGCGGTGGTCGCGGTAGACCCGTCCAATGATCTTGGAAATCTCGGCGTCGGTGCAATGGGAGGCGGTGAAGGTGTCGCGGTTGAAATTGCGGAAGACGTATTCGCCCTGCGCCTGGAAGGCGCCCATGATCTCGCGCACCCGCTCCGGGTCGCGGCCCACGCTATAGTAGAGAAAGCGCTCGAAGTTCGACGCCACCTGGATGTCCATCGACGGGGCCACGCTCGGATGCACCGCCGCCACCCGGTAGGCTCCCGTCGTGAACAGGCGGAAGAGGATGTCATTCTGGTTGGTCGCGATCCGGAAGCTGCGGATCGGCACGCCCATTTTCTGCAGCATCCAGCCGGCGAGCACGTTGCCAAAATTACCGGTGGGGACGACGAACTCGGCCCGCGACTGGGCCGCCGCGGGCAGCCGGAGCCACGCGTATAGATAGTACACGCATTGCGCCAAAACGCGCGCCAGGTTGATCGAATTGACGGCGGACAGGTGATGGCGGACGCGGAAGGCCTGGTCGGAGAAAAGGTCCTTCACGAGGGATTGCGCCTGGTCGAAGGTCCCATCCAACGCCAGGGCGAACACGTTCGCGTCGCCGGTGCAGGCCATCTGCCGCTCCTGCAGCGGCGCGACGCGGCCGTCGGGATAGAGCACGAAGATGGCGGTGCGGCTTGCCCCGAGCAGGCCGTGGATGGCGGCCGCCCCCGTGTCGCCCGAAGTGGCGCCGAGCGCATTGAGCGATTCGCCGCGCAGCGCGCATTGCCGCCCGTAGAGGCGGCCGAGCACCTGCATCGCGAAATCCTTGAAGGCCAGGGTGGGTCCGTGGAAGAGTTCGAGGACGTAGGTCCTCTCGTCGAGCTGCGTCAGCGGGGCGACCTCGTCGCGATCGAAGGCGGCGTAGGCCAGGGATACCAGGCTCCGCAGCTCGGCTTCGGGGATATCCGTGGCGAAAATCCGCAGAAACTCGAAGCAGAGCTCGGCATAGCCCAGCGGGGCCACGCGCGCCAGATCGGCCGCGCTGAATGACGGCAGCATCTCGGGCAGGTACAGGCCCCCGTCCGGCGCCAGGCCCGTGGCCACGGCGTCCGAAAAGCCCAGGGGCGGCGCCAGGCCGCGGGTGGAAAGGTATTTCACCAACCCCTTGGGTTAGGCCTGGTCCAACCCGAAGGCCGCATGGACGACGCGCGCCCCTTCGTCGGCCCGGTCCAGCCCGATGACGACCGAGATCTTGATCTCGGAAGTGCTGATGAGCTGGATGTTGATCCCGGCCTCGGCCAGCTTTTGGAACACCGTCGCCGCCACCCCGCTGTGGGTTTTCATGCCCACGCCCACGACCGAAAGCTTGGCAATCTGCTCCTGCACCGTCACCTCGCCGCCGGTTTCCTTCAGGACCGGCTCGAGTGCCACGACCGCCTTGGCCTTGTCGGCCGAAGGCACCGTGAAGGTCAGGGCGGCGACCCCTCCCTGGCCGACGTTCTGGACGATCATGTCCACGATGATGTTGGCGTCCGCCAGCGCCCGGAAGACCTTCGCCGCCGAGCCCGGCCGGTCCGCGATGTTGCTGACGACGACCTTGGCCTGGTCCTTGTCCACGGCGACGCCGCGAACCACGACCTTCTCCATGTAGGCGACTTCTTCTTTCACGACGGTTCCTGGGTTTTGGTTAAAGGAGGAGCGGACTTCAAAGACCACTCCGTATTTCTTGGCGAATTCGACCGACCGGGATTGCATGACCTTGGAACCCGCCGAAGCGAGTTCAAGCATCTCGTCGTAGGATATTTCGTCGAGCTTGCGGGCGGACTGCACCACCCGGGGGTCGGCGGTATAGACCCCGTCGACATCGGTGTAGATCTCGCACTTGTCGGCCCGAAGCGCGGCGGCGAGCGCGATCGCCGTGAGGTCGGAGCCCCCGCGGCCCAGGGTCGTGATCTGCCCCTCCTCATCGATGCCCTGGAAGCCGGCGACGATCACCACCCGCCCGGCCTTGAGGTCCTTCTCGACCGGCTTGGGGTTGATGGTCTTGATCTTGGCCTTGGTGTAGCCCTTGTCGGTGAAGATGCCGGCTTGGGCGCCCGTGTAGCTCACGGCATCGACGCCGATGCCGTGCAGGGCCATGGCCGTGAGGGCGATGGTTTCCTGCTCGCCGACGGAAAGCAGCTGGTCGAGTTCGCGCTCGCTGGGAGTGGCGCAGACCGCCTTGGCCCGGGCGAGCAGCTCGTTGGTGACGCCGGCGCGCGCGGAGACGACGATGACGAGCTCGTGGCCCTCGTCGTGGGCGATCTTGATGCGCGCCGCCACCTTCTTGATGCGCTCGACGTCGCCGACGGACGTGCCGCCGAATTTCTGGACGAGGCGGGCCATGGTCAGTCCCCGAAATCCCCGATCCGCAGCAGGAGGGGGCGCTCCAGCACGCTGCCCAGGCGCCCGATGCGCTGCAACGTCGCCTGCATCGAATGCTCGTCGCTCTCGTGGGTGGTCAGGACGAGGGAGGCCGCGCCGGGCCGCTCGGCCGCATGCTGGATCACCGTGGCGATGCTCACCCGGCTCCGGGCCATGGCCGAGGCGACCCGGGCCAGCACGCCCGGGCGGTCCACGACCGTGAGGCGGATATAGTAGCGGCAACGGATATGGCGCAGCGGCCCCAGGCGGCACTCGCCCGCCGGCGGCCCGTCCTCGCCGGGCAGCCGCGCACCGGGACCCTGGCGCAGCAGGGCCGTCCCGTCGGCCAGGTCGCTGATCACCGCGCTCGCCGTGGCATCCTGCCCCGCGCCGGGGCCGATGTAGAGGGTGGTGCCGACGACGTCGCCCGTCACCGAAACCGCGTTGAGCACGCCGCCGACGCTCGCGACAACGCTGCCGGCCGGCAGCAGCGTCGGATGGACCCGCACGCTGAGTTCGCCCCGCGCATAGTCGCGCTCGATGACCGCCAGAAGCTTGATGCGATAGCCCAGGGAAGCGGCGTGGGCAAAGTCGGAGGGCGCGACGCGGTCAATCCCCTCCACGATCATCTGCTCCGGGCGCACCCAAACCCCGTGCACCAGCCGCGTGAGGACCGCCGCCTTGTGCGCGGTATCCCACCCCTGGACATCGAGCGACTCGTCGGCCTCGGCATAGCCGAGGCGCTTGGCCTCGGCCAGCACCCGGGCATAGGGCGCACGCCTCTCGGACATTTGCGTCAGGATGTAATTGCAGGTGCCGTTGAGGATGCCGTAGATCCGCGGGAAGCGGTTGGCCACCAGGCCCTCGCGCAGGGCCTTGATGATGGGGATGCCGCCCGCCACGCTGGCCTCGAAGAGGAAATGGCCCCCGTGCCGCCGCGCCGCGGCAAAGATTTCCGCCCCATGCGCGCAGATCAGCGCCTTGTTGGCCGAGACGACGACCTTGCCGCGGGCCAGGGCCGCCAGCGTGACCTGCCGGGCCAGGCCCGTGCCGCCCATCAGCTCGCAGACGATCGGGATGCCAGGATCGGTGGCGATCGCCAGCGCGTCGGTGGTCAGCCGGAAGGCGGGCAGGCGGACCCCGCGGCGCTTCCGCAACCGGCGCACCGCGGCCCTCCGCACCACCAGGCGCACGCCCAGCCGCGCCTCGAGATCGGCGCGCGAGCGCTGCAGGTGCTTCATCACGCCCTGTCCCACGGTGCCGAAGCCGCAAAGGCCGACGGAGACAACGGGAATGGCGCCGGCGGCCTTCACGACCCACCGTCCTTCTTCCGCTGAAACTTGTTCTCGGTGCCGCTGATCAGCCGGCCGATGTTCGCGCGGTGGCGGCCGATGACAAAGAGG
>Ga0302325_10001902_pt1 | contig 52028 bp, 38 predicted proteins | sample Palsa_T0_2_FD_201948 | JGI IMG/M metagenome (GOLD analysis project Ga0302325, IMG submission 201948) | Peat permafrost microbial communities from Stordalen Mire near Abisko, Sweden - Palsa_T0_2 | ecosystem: Environmental > Terrestrial > Soil > Palsa > Peat permafrost | place: Sweden: Abisko...
AGCTGGTAATGATGAAGAGCTCCGGCGACGGCGCCGGGGACGGGGGCGGCACGCATCAGCGTGGTCAGTTCGCTGGTGTAGGAACCGGGCGGTTGCGACTGCCATGCGGGCATTAGAAAGGGAGCAGCCAGGGCATGTTGGAGAAAAGAGCGACGATCGACGGCAGAGGGCATCGGGGATAAGACGGGCCCGGGCGCCGCGTGGTTAGGACGGGTCCCGACAGATAGCAGGCTAAAATGCAAAACTGTGAGGATATGAGTAACCTGCATGGTTGGCCGCCTCTGCCGTTAAATGAATGGCAGGATACCTATCGCACTGTCCACCTGTGGACCCAGATTATCGGCAAGATCCGCATGACGCTAACGCCGCCTTTGAACCACTGGTGGCACGTGAGCCTCTATATCAATTCGCGCGGCCTGACCACGGGACCGGTGCCGTATCCGCCGGGAGTGTTCGAAATCCAGCTCGATTTCCAGAACCACGAGGTCCGAATTTCGACCAGCGAGCGGTCGAGCGTCTCTCGCCCGCTGCAAGCGGAGTCGGTTGCCAGTTTCTACGGCCACCTCATGGAGTGTCTGGCATCGCTCGGAGTCAACGTGAAGATCAATCTCAAGCCTCAGGAGGTGGCCGACCCCGTTCCGTTTGACCAGGATTTCGCCAACTGCTTCTACGACGCCGGGTACGCGCACCGCTTTTGGCAGATCCTGGTGTCGAGCGGCAAAGTGATGGAACGGTTTCGCGGACGGTTCATCGGCAAGTGCAGCCCTGTCCACTTTTTCTGGGGCAGTTGCGACCTGGCGTGTTCGCGGTTTTCCGGCAGGCTGGCGCCGCCGCGCAAAGGCGCCATCAGCGGTCCGGCATATTCACACGAAGTCTGCAGCGCCGGATTCTGGCCCGGAGGCGGCGCCGTTGACGGCCCGGCGTATTATTGTTACACCGTGCCGCAGCCTGCCGGGATGGACCAGGCCCAGGCACTTCCAAGCGCGGCGAAGTGGAACCCTCAGCTCTCGGAATTCATTCTGATGTACGACGATGTGCGACGCGCAGGCTCGCCGGAGAACGCTTTGCACGGATTCCTGGAGAGCACCTACGACGCCGGGGCGAATTTGGGTAAATGGGATCGGGCCGCATTGGAGCGTCAAGCATAAAACTCGCCATAGGATTATTGATTCTCTGTTCCCTGCTCCAGCCGGGAAGCGCGCCGGAGAAGACCGCCCACCGGACTCTCAAAGTGAAATTACGCCACACGGGATCCGGAACGATCGACGAGAAGCACAAGATCCTTGTGTTTCTCTTCGATTCGCCCGCCTTTATAGAGAGAGACGTGATGCCCTTGGCGATGCGGAGCGCGACATCCAAGAACGAAACTGTCACATTTGCCGATGCCGCTAAGTCGCCGGGCTATATCGGTGCCATTTATGACACCACTGGTAGCAATATGCCGTAAGCTGCATTACGCAGATGGTTTGCGACAGCGCACGTGCAGAAAATAGGCCACCACTCGCGTGTCGGCGACGGCGGGGACCTGGCGCGCGGTGTCCTCATCCGCGCCCGGCTCCGCCACACATTCCAATACAAATCCCGCCTCGATCACCCCGTTGAGCCATTCGGCCAGCGTGCGATGGAAGACCGGCACCTCGAAAGGTTGCAGACCCGCCCTGGCCTCGTGCGGCGCAGCCGAAAACAACCAGCGGTCTATCCTTCCGTCGACTCGCGCGAAATAGTCGCCGACCTCCACCGCATAGGCCTCTCCCTGGGGCGTGCGCAGCAGCCGGCGATAAGGGGGATTAAAGCAAGGATGAGATATGGAAAATTGGAAGAAGCCTCCGTCGCAAAGCACGCGATGAATTTCCCGCAAGGCGGCTTTATGATCGGGAAGGTCCATGAGGCTCATCACGGCGGTAGCAAAGTTGAACCGCCGTGGCGAGAAGGGCAACTCCAGAGCGCTCGCGACCGCATACCGGATCGCGTGCTGGTCTCCTACTCCCACCTCAGCCGCCGCGCGGACGAAAGTGGGAGCGATATCGACGGCCACCATCCGAGCGCCCCGGCGAGCGAATAGACGCGTGTTATGCCCTTCTCCGCAGCCTACATCAAGGCCGCGCATTCCGGTAACGTCCGGAAGCAGATCAAGAAAGGCGGGCGTGTTGACCGCATCGCGATACACATCCCACCCCTGGCGCGAAAGCACGGTCCAGGCGAGCGCGTTACTCTCCCAATAGCGTCCCGCTTGGCGATGATCCATTTACATGATGGCCGTGGGAGGCGCGGGCTCCTCCGGACTGCCTGCGTTACGCAGCGGCACCTGGATCATCACCACGATCAGCGCCAGCAGCGCAACCGCCGCGGCGATCAGCGGCGCCGTCCACTTCAGCAATGTCACGTCGTGCCCGGTACCGACCAGCGCGGCAATCACCAGTCCGCACAGCGCCTCTCCGGCGATCAGGCCGGAAGCCGTCAGCACGCCGGCATTTTCGACTCGCGCTTTCTGCGCTTCATTGAAGCCGGCACGGTCGCGCCTCTTGTCGGTGATCCACCGGACCACGCCCCCCACGAAGATGGCGAAGGTGGTGCCGAGTGGCAGGTACATGCCCACGGAGAACAGCATGGGACTCCTCACTTCCACCATAATGAGCGCGAATCCCATCAGGATACCAACCACTACCAGGGGCCATGCCATATCGCCGCCCACGATGCCCTTCGCCAGCATGGCCATCAAGCCGGCCTGCGGCGCAGGCAACGCCGAACTGCCAAAATGATAAGCCTTGTCCAGAATGGCCAGCGGAAAAAACAGCACCAGAGACGCCACCACGATGCCGAGCATGTCGCCAATCTGCATCTTCACCGGTGTTCCGCCGAGGATGTGGCCGACCTTGAGATCCTGCAGCATCTCGCCCGCGACCGCCGACGAAACGCAAACCACAGCCGCCACACCCAGTACCGCGGCCACGCCGCCGGTGCCCGCCACGCCCAGGGCCACCATGAGCAGCGCCGCTACCACCAGCGTGCACAGCGTCAGCCCGGAAACGGGATTGTTCGACGATCCGATCATCCCCACCAGATTGCCTGAAACGGCAGCGAAGAAGAAGCCGAGCACCACCATCACCAGCGCCGCGGCTATGGCGCCGGCGATGACGGTTGAACTGGAAAGATTACCGGCATGGCTGATGAAGAAGTAATACAGTCCGATCATGGCCACCAGCACTAGGGCAACCCCCGCGAAAACCACTTTCGCGCTGAGGTCGCGTTCGGTCCGGTTGGTGGCGGCATGCGCTGCCGCAGACTTCTTCAGATCCGACACCGCCCGGGCCATCCCCGCGCCAAGCTGTTTGCGCATGCGAAAGAGTGTGTACGAAGCGCCTACCAGCATGCCGCCTACGGCGATCGGCCTGACCACCGAGAAATAAACCGCTTGCGCCAGCAGCGTCCACGATAAAGGCTGCCCCGCGGGTGCGCCTGCCTGGATGGATGGTCCCAGCACGAAGGTGAGCAGCGGCACCAGCAGCCCCCAAGCCAGCACGCCGCCGGCAAAGTTCAGCGCAGCCAGCCGCGGCCCGATAATGTAGCCGACGCCCAGGTATGCGGGACTGACGTCCGGCGCGGTGAAGATGCTGGCGCCTCCGGTCATGGTGGTCGCCACGTTAGGATTGGTGCTGGTTCGCAGCAGCAACCGCTTGCCAATCGCGCTGATATTTACCAGGAAAGTATTGTTCGGATTGAAAATGTTGACCGCGCCCAGCAGGTACATGAGCCCGCCGAAACCCATATTTGCAAACAGGATTTTGGCGGCTTTCGATCCCTGCTGCCCGGCCATGTGGATCTGCGAGGCGGCTACCGACTCGGGGAAAGGCAGCTCGTAATCTTCCACCATCACGCGCCGGAGCAGGGTCACAAATAAAATCCCCAACATGCCGCCGATCATCATCAGCACCACCGAATTCCAGTAGCGGTCAGGCGTGAGGCCCTGCCACAGCCCGGCGATCACGAAGGCGGGAATAGTGAACACGGCCCCGGCCGCCACCGATTCGCCGATAGACCCGATGGTTCGGGTGATGTTCTCCTCGAGCAGTGAGCCGCCCATGATCTTCAAAAGCGCCATGCCGATGACCGCGGCCGGATAAGTGGCGGCAATGGTCATGCCCGCCTTCAGGCCCAGATAGGCGTTGGCCGCGCCGAGAATAGCGGTCAGCACCAGTCCCAGCAGCACGGCGCGGAAGGTGAACTCGCGCATGTCCGTCTTATCGGGCACATAGGACCGGAATTTCTTTTCGGTTTGGGGGGGCGTCATTGCAGTCGCGACCTCACTTTTTCGCTCAGCGCTTTTCCATCCACGGTTTTGCCTGCCAGCTTAGCCTGCGTGGCTTTCATCACGATACCCATTTGTTTGAGCGAAGTCACGCCGGTGTCGGTCAAGGCAGCCTGGATGGCGGCATCGATTTCGGCCTCGGTGGCCCCGGCTGGAAGGTAAGATTCGATCAGCTTGCGCTCGGACTCTTCCTTGGCCGCCATTTCTTCCCGGCCGGCGGCACGGAAGGCGTCCGCCGCTTCATGACGCTGCTTCACCAGCGACTTCAAGATCTGCATTTCGGCCGCCTCGTCGAGCGGTTTCATGGTGTCCACCTCGTGCTTTTTCAGAGCCGTCTTCATCATGCGAAGCGAGCTGAGGCGGCCTTCTTCGCGGGCCTTCATGGCGTCTACCAGGTCTTTCTGCACTCGATCGAGTAAGGGCATGATGTCTGCTATTCTAAAGTACTAAAGTCCTGCCATGCACATTCGAAAACAAAGATTACTAACACCTGGCCCTACGCCCCTCTATCCGCCCGCTTTGCACGCGATGATGGCGTCGGACATGCACCACCGCACGGAAGACTTCCGCAAAGTTTACCGCTCTGTGATAGCGGACCTCAAAGAGGTGATGGGCACCACGCACGATGTCCTGATGTTTGCCGCCTCGGGCACCGGAGCCATGGACGCCACCGTGACCAACCTGTTTTCGCGCGGCGACAAAGTGATTGTCTGCTCGGCCGGTAAGTTCGGCGAGCGCTGGGCGGAGATCGCCAAGGCTTATGGTCTGGCGGCCAATGTTCTTACGGTTCCTTACGGTGACGTGGTCACTCCGGCACAGGTGGAAGCTGCGCTGGCGGCCGAGCCGGGCACGCGCGGCGTCTTCGTACAAGCCTCGGAAACCTCCACCGGCGCGGCGCACGACGTGCGCGCCATGGGACGCGCCATCGCCAAAACCGGCGCGATTTTCGTAGTGGATGCCATCACCGGCCTGGGCACCATGCCACTCGATATCGAAGGCTGGGGCCTCGACGTGGTGATCGGCGGATCGCAGAAAGCCTTCATGATTCCCCCCGGACTGGCGTTTATGTCGGTCAGCCCCAAGGCCTGGAGCTTCGCCGACAGCGCTTCCCTGCCCCACTTCTACTTCAATCTGAAGAAGGAGAAGAAGAGCGGCGATGCGGGCGAATCGAGCTGGACGCCCTCCACAGCGTTGATCCTGGCGCTGGCCGAAGCGCTGAAGTATGTCAAGCAGCTCGGTATGGCGAAGCTGATCGCAAACGCGCAATTGCTGGCCGAGGCCACCCGCGCCGCGGCCGGGAAGCTGGGCCTGGAATTATTCGCGCCGCACGCGCCCGGCTCGTCCGTAACTGCCGTGAAAGCCCCGCGGGGTATCGACTCCAGCCTCATCGTGAAAGAGTTTCGCAGCCGCTTCGGCGCGGTGATCGCCAACGGGCAAGGTTCCATGAAGGGACAGATCTTCCGTATCGCGCACTTGGGCTACTTCGATTTCGCCGATCTGTTCGCAGTAGTCGCCGAGCTGGAGATCATTCTGCAAGCCAATGGCTACCCGGTGCAATTCGGAACGGGTGTGGCCGCCGTGCAGAATGTCTACAGCGAGGCTGCCGTCGCTCCGCAGACGGTCAACGCATGAGTATTCTGGTCGCGGAGCCCTTGGCCGAGGCCGCCGTAGCGCACCTCCAATCCCAGACCGGGTGGAACATCGTTGTTTCGAGCCCCAAAGAATATGCGAAGCACCTGGCGGATGCCGAAGCGCTGATCGTACGCAGCGCCGTGCAGGTAAATCAGGCGGTGCTCGACCAGGCGCCCAGGCTGCGAGTGATCGGGCGCGCCGGCGTGGGCGTCGACAATGTGGACCTGGCGGCGGCCACCGCGGCCGGCGTGCTGGTAATGAACACGCCCGGCGGCAACGCCATCTCGGTAGCGGAGCACACCCTGGCGCTGATGCTGGCGATGGCGCGGCATATCCCGGAAGCGTCGCAGTCGACCACCGGCGGCAAGTGGGAGAAGAAGAAATTTCTGGGCAGCGAGCTGCGCGGCAAGTCGCTCGGCATCGTCGGACTGGGCAGCATCGGACGCGAAGTGGTGAAGCGCGCCCGCGCCTTCGAGATGCATGTATTGGCGCACGATCCTTACGTGACCTCGAACATCGCCAAGGATCTGGGCGTGGCGCTGATGGATCTGGAGGAGCTCTACGCGCAGAGCGACTATATCACGCTGCACGTGGCGCTAACGCCCGAGACCGAGGGCCTGCTCTCGCACCAGGCCTTCGCCCAGATGAAGCCGGGCGTGCGCATCGTGAATTGCGCGCGCGGCGAGCTGGTCGATGAAGAAGCGCTACGGCAGGCTCTTGACTCCGGCAAAGTGGCTTCCGCCGCGCTCGACGTGTTTCGGGTGGAACCGCCGCCGGCAGGATGTGCGCTGTTCGCGGGCAACAAAGTCATCGCCACGCCGCACATCGGCGGATCGACCGAAGAGGCCCAGGAAATTGTGGGCGTACGCATTGCCGAGCAGATTGTCGAATATCTCAAGAACGGCGTGGCCCTCAACGCGGTGAACATGCCGGCGCTTTCGCCGGAGCAATATCGGGCACAGGGACCGTATATCAACATGGCGGAGCGGCTGGGGACTTTTGCCACGCACATTGCGGCCGGCAATCCGCGCACCGTGCGCCTGGCGTACTTTGGCCGCATTGCCGAGAACAACACTAACCTGCTGCGTAACGCGGGTCTGGCGGGGCTGTTGAAGCGATCCGTTTCCGATCGCGCCAATCTGATCAACGCCATGCAGATCGCTGCGCACCGCGGCTGGAATCTGGTGGAGCGCCACGAGGCGCGCGCCGGCCATACCGATTCCATCCGCCTCGAGCTCGAAACCGATTCCGGCGTCACGGTGGTGCAAGGGGCCGTGCTGTCAGGCAATCCGCGGCTGATCCAGGTGGATGGCTTCTACTGCGAGGCGCCGCTTTCCGGCCACCTGCTCTTCATGAAGAATCAAGATGTGCCGGGTGTGATTGGATACGTCGGTACCGTACTCGGCCAACACCATATTAATATCGCGAATTTTTCCCTCGGCCGCGGCGACCAGCCGGCCGCGCCCGGCGAGCCCTTGGAGGCAGTGGCAATTGTCTCGACCGACACGCCGGTTCCCGAGCGGGTGTTGCTGCAACTGCGGGAGAACCCGGCGGTCAAAGTGGCTCGCGCTGTCGAGTGCGGGTAGCCTCACTCTTCGCGCAGCGCTGAGTTCGGGTCTACGTTCATTGCCCGTCGAACCGGTCCCCAGGCGGCGGACAAGCCGGTGAGCATCATGATGAGCAGCACGCTGGCGAAGTTCAGCGGATCGGCGGGTTTGAGGCCCGGGGCCAGGAACATCGCGAGCGGCTTGGTAACGAATATAGCGATGAACAACCCCACCAGAGATCCCGTCAAAGTGAGCCGCGCCGAATCGCCCAGAATCATGCGTAGAATGTTGCCTCGGGAAGCGCCGATGGCGATACGCACGGCGATTTCCCGGGTGCGCCGCACCACCGAATAGACCATCACTCCGTAGAGCCCGATCAGGGCGAGCACCAGCCCAAGAACGCCTATCGAGCCAAGCAGCACGGCCCCCACCTGGCTCGGCAGGAACGCCAGGCCGATACTGGAATACATCGTTTCGACTTGTGCCCCAGCCATGGGCTCGAGGCCATAGAGTGTGCGGCGGACCGCGTCCAATTGCAGCGCAGGCGGAATTGCCGAGCGGAGCACGAATTGGATGCGGAGGCGGTCGTTGGCGATCTGATCGAGCGCCTCATACAACTGCGGCTGCTGTTCTTCTCCGATGGTGATCGTTTTGGTTCCGTCCACCACGCCCACGATGCGGTATGGTTGCTGGATGTCTCCCCAGCGAAAAACAGTTCCCAGCGGCTGCCTGCCGGCGAGAAAGCGCTGCACGAAGGTCCGGTTGACGACGACGACTTTCTCCACGCGATCGGCGGGCGAAAAGGTTCGGCCTCTGCGAATCGGTATATCCATGACGCCGAAAAAACCGGGCGTGACTGCGTTCCAGCGAAAATATGTCCGCACCTTCTGGTTGTTATCGGGGAAGGTGAGGGTGCTGCCGAAAGTGGTGTTGTCGGTGAACGGAACGAGACGAGCCGCGGCGACGGCATCGATGCCCGGGAGAGCGGCGAGTTCGTGCAGCACTTGATCGATATAGGCGTCCTTCTTTTTTGGATCCTTGAAACTGGCGGGCGGCAGGTTGACGTCCGCCCGCAAGGTGTGGCGCACATCGAAGCCGGGGCTGATTGCGCTCGAATCGACGAGGTTCCGCAGGAAGAGAAATCCGGTGGCCAGGACGATGACCGATGTCGCGATCTGCGCGGTTACCAGGGCACGGCGCAGGCGCAGCTTTCGCTCGCGATGGAGATCGGGCGCAATGGATTCGGTGACGGATTGCAAGGCAGGCAGCAATCCGCAGGCAAGCACCGCGAAACTGGTGAGGAGCGCGGCATAGGCGGCCACGCGCCAGTCCGGCTGAATTTGGAGCCGTATGGGAATCGGCAAAGGAAGCTGAATGCGGGCCAGCAGGCGGGCGGTGAGTTGGGAAAGTGCCAGCCCGAAGCCGGAGCCGAGAACACAAAGCAGAAGGCTGTCGGCGAGAAGCTGCTGGAGCAGCCTTCCACGGCCGGCGCCCAGCGCCAGCCGGATGGCGATTTCGCGGCGGCGGGCTGAAGCACGCGCCAGCAGGAGGCTGGCGACGTTCACGCAGGCAATCAGCAGCACCAGGCCGACGATGGCCAGCAGCAGCGCAAAGAACACGCCGACGGCCTGTAACTCGGGTTCCGCGCGAAAGCGCGCGTATCCGGCGAGAGGCAACACGCTCAGGTTGTCTTCATACTTCCACTCCATCGGTATGGCGGCATCCATGCGCTTTGCCACGGTGACCAGGCCACCGCGGGCAGCCGCGATGGAGGTGCCAGGCTTGAGCCGCGCGTAGATGGCTAGCACGGTGTCGTCAAGATAGCTCGGCATGTAAAGGTCGGGAGTGTACCCGAAGCCGAGCAGCGTGCGGTGATGCTCAGGAAGAATTCCGACGACAGTGCAAAGCCGGCCATCGAGGTTGATGGCTCGGCCGACAACCGAAGCATCGCCATTGAAATGTTTACGCCAGAACCGGTAGTGGAGGACCGCCACCTCCGCGGGATCGGAGGGGAGGATCCCGCGGCCGTACAACATCGGGACGCCCAGCGCGGTGAAGTAATTCCTGGTGGTGTAGACGGCGAAGATACGATGCGTTTCAGCGCCGTCGTTGAAATTGGCGAAGGTCTCTTCGTTCTCCCCCGCCACGTCCGCGAACAGGCCGCTCGAGCGTATGAAGTCGATGATCTTTTCCGGAGAATGGCTGTTGCCGCCAACGCGCACCAGGACGACGGATCCGGCATCGCGCACCGAAGGCTGACTGAAAAGAAACTCGACGCCCAGCGAGAACATGGCCGTATTCACCCCTATGCCCAGGCCCAGCGACAGCAGGGCGGTGAGGACCAGTGCGGGACTGCGGCGAAGTCCGCGCGCCGCATAGGCCAGATCGCGCCCAAGATTCTCGGCGAAGGTGAAGCGCCACAGGTCGAAGGCGTGTTCGCGTATGACGGCGGCGTTGCCAAGCGGGATGGGATTGTGATGGGCGGCGGACATTTCGCGGTGAAAGGCAAGTTCGGCCTGGAGATCGCGATCGAGCCGGCGGCGGCGGAAGAGCTTCAGAAAAAGGCGGCGCATGATTCTACCTGTTTATCGGGCCAGCACGCGGTAGACGGCGCCCGAAAGGCGGGTCCAGGTGGCTTGCTGTTGCGCGACCAGTTGGCGGCCGCGCTTCGTAATTTCGTAATACTTGGCTTTGCGCTTGTTCTCGGACAGTCCCCATTTCGCGGAGATGGCGCCGTCCAGTTCCAGACGGTAAAGCGCCGGATAGAGCGAGCCTTCCTCGACCGTCAGCACCGTATCGGAGAGCAGATGGATGGTTTGGGCAACGGCGTAGCCATGCATCGCTCCTCGCTGCAGCGCGTGCAGGATGAGCAGGTCGAGAGTACCTTGCAGCAGAGTGGGTGCAGCGGATTTTCCCATGCGTCCCTATGACGATCTAGGGAGTAGTATGGACGACTTCCCATAGATTGTCAAGGGGAAAGCCCGTGCCCGGCACACTGACATTCGTAAGCCATAGCACAGCCTATAGATAAAATCCTTGACGGAACACTACATATTGGGGCAAGATTACGGAGGTGCGACAATTAAGGAAGGACCCCCTATGGGACAGCTTACCGTTGATCTGAGTGCCAAGATAGATTCATTGCAAACAAAAGAGCATGAAGCCAGTTTGAAGGGGGTTGCCTTCCCCCGCTACTTCACCGCCCGCCTGGAGCCGGGGAAGAGCCCTTACGACGAGGTGCAGTGGGAGACGCGAACCGCCTCGATCGGCAATGACAAGGGCAGCGTTATCTTCGAACAGCGGGACATAGAAGTGCCGGTGGACTGGTCTCAGACCGCGACCAATATCGTGGCCAGCAAGTACTTTCACGGCAAGCTGGGGTCTCCGGAGCGCGAAACCAGCGTGGCGCAACTGGTCGAGCGGGTGGTCGATACCATCGCCGGATGGGGGCAGAAGGGCGGCTACTTCGCCACCACGCAGGATGGGGAGAACTTCCGCGACGAACTGGCCCACCTGATGCTTCACCAGAAGGCCTGCTTCAACTCGCCGGTGTGGTTCAACGTGGGGGTGAAAGAAGCGCGCGGTTATGGGTGGATCTACGATGAGGCCAGAGGAAAGGTCTCGAAGCTCGAGTCCGGCGTGCCGCGCCCGCAGTGCTCGGCATGCTTCATCGTGTCGGTGAAGGATTCGCTCGAATCCATTCTGGACTTGGCCAAGACCGAAGGCATGCTATTCAAGTGGGGCTCGGGGACCGGAACCAATCTGTCGACGCTGCGGGAAGAGAACGCTATTCTTTCGGGCGGCGGACGGGCTTCCGGGCCGCTGTCGTTCATGAAGGGCTTTGACGCGTTTGCGGGGGTGATCAAGTCCGGCGGCAAGACCCGGCGCGCAGCTAAAATGGTGATCCTGAACAGCGATCATCCCGATATTGAGAGCTTCATCTGGTGCAAGGCCAAAGAGGAGAAGAAGGCACACACACTGGTAGAGGCCGGCTACGACTCGTCGCTCGACGGCGATGCTTACAGCTCCATCTTTTTCCAGAATGCCAATAACTCCGTGCGGGTGACCGACGAGTTCATGGAGGCGGTCACAGAAGATCGCGAGTGGTGGACCAAGGCGGTGGCGACCGGCCAACCGGTGAAGCGCTACAAAGCGCGCGAGCTGATGCTCAAGATCGCGGAAGCCACGCATCAGTGCGGCGACCCGGGCATGCAGTTCGATACCACGGTGAACCGCTGGCATACGTGCAAGAATACGGCGCGCATCAACGCTTCGAATCCTTGCTCGGAATACATGTTTCTGGACGATTCCGCATGCAACCTTTCCTCGCTGAACCTGATGAAGTTCGTGGGTCCGGGCGGGCAGTTCGACGTAGAGGCGTTCCGGCACGCGGTGGACACGCTGATCATGGCGCAGGAGATCATCGTCGACAACGCCAGCTATCCCACCGAGAAGATCGGCGGGAACTCGCACAACTATCGGCCACTGGGACTGGGGTTCGCCAACCTGGGGGCGCTGCTGATGTCCTTCGGCATTCCCTATGACAGCGAGCAGGGGCGCGACTACGCCGGCGCCATTACGGCGGTGATGAGCGGTCAGGCATATCTGACCAGCGCGCGGATCGCGGAGAGCACCGGACCCTTCCCTGGCTACGGGCACAACACGGAACCGTTCCTGGAGGTGATCCGGATGCATCGCGAGGCGACGCGCCGCCTGAACCATCGCCAGATCCCGGCCGACCTTTACCAGGCCGCCGGGGAGTGCTGGGATCATGCGCTCGAAATGGGCCGCCGCACCGGATATCGCAACGCGCAGGTGACGGTGATCGCACCGACGGGAACCATCGGCTTCATGATGGACTGCGATACCACGGGCATCGAGCCGGACCTGGCGCTGGTGAAATACAAGAAGCTGGTGGGCGGCGGAGTCATCAAGATCGTCAACAATACCGTGCCACAAGCGCTGATCAAGGTGGGCTACACGCCCACGCAGGTGGAACAGATTGTGAGCCACATCGACGCGACGGGCACGATTGAGGGAGCGCCCAACCTGAAGCCCGAGCATCTGGCCGTTTTCGATTGCAGCTTCCGGCCGGCGAATGGGACGCGCTCGATCCACTACATGGGGCATGTGCGCATGATGGCGGCGGTGCAGCCCTTCATTTCCGGGGCGATTTCGAAGACCATCAACATGCCGGAAGAGTCGACCGTCGAAGAGGTCATGAACGCCTACCTGGAAAGCTGGAAGCTGGGCTTGAAGGCGGTGGCCGTCTACAGGGACAATTCCAAGCGGGTGCAGCCGCTCAGCTCCGGCACGGGCGCGGGCAAATCGGAGAAGGCGGCAGCAGCGCCGGCGAGCGCGCCGCAAACGGTAGAAAAAGTGGTGTACCGGCCGGTGCGGCGCAAGCTGCCCGACGAGCGGCGCGCGGTCACACACAAATTCTCGATTGGCGGGCATGAAGGCTATATCACAGCCGGCATGTACGACGACGGGACGCCCGGCGAGATCTTCATCACCATGGCGAAGGAAGGCTCGACGATTTCGGGCCTTATGGATTCCTTTGCGACGGCGATCAGCTTCAACCTGCAATATGGCGTGCCGCTGAAATTCCTGGTGGACAAGTTCGCGCATGTGCGTTTCGAGCCGAGCGGGTGGACGGGAAACCAACAGATTCCGTATGCCAAATCGATCATGGATTACATTTTCCGCTGGCTGGGGGCAAGGTTCCTGGGGCCGGAATATGCGGTGACCGAAGCTGGTGAGACGCAGACGCTACGGCCGACCGAGCCAAGCCCACAGCAGGAGCTGCCGTTTGCGCCGATGACTGCCGATGCGCCGTTATGCGCGGAGTGCGGGTCCATCATGACACGAAACGGGAGCTGCTATAAATGCGGAAATTGTGGCGGCACTAGCGGGTGCAGCTAACAAAACGCGGTTAATCTAATTGCCGGATCTTTCCAGACTCAGGGAGCCCAGCGATTCCAGTACGCGCCCGCGATAATGCGTGTCGTCCTTCAGTGCGCGGAACTGGTCCAGTTCTTCTTGAGCGCGCGCCGCATTCCCTGTTTGCCGGTAAGCCAGCCCTAGGCGATAATGCGCCACCGCCAGCCGGGCATCCAGGCTGACCGCCTTCTCCAGGGCGCCGATGCCCTGTTCCACTCTGCCCTGAGCCAGCGCAATCACGCCGAGCTCGAAGTGAGCTTCGGCAAAATTCGGATTGAGCTCGAGCGCCTGGTTCAGGCTGGCCACGGCCGGCCGATAATCGCCGCTGCCAGCCGATTGTTCGTGCCCGTATTGCATCATGGCGAAATGATAGTAGGCCCAGGGATCGCGCGGAGCGCCTTTCAAGTAGGCTGTGAATGCCGTCTCAATAGCGGTCTGGAAACGCTGCGCGGAATCGTAAGCCTCGCCGAGGAGAAAGTACGCGGCCGCGGAATCCCGTTTGATATCGACCGCCTGGAGTAGAGCCTCGGCCGCGGCAGGGTAATCGCCGGATAGATAACATGCCGCGCCCTCGCCGATCCGCAGTTTCCAGGATCTTGGCAAATCGGCGGCCGCGGCGCGGAATGCCGCTACAGCCTTCTCTGGCTTGGCGTGCTGCAGCAGTGCGTTTCCGTAGTTAAACCGGTAGTCCTCGTTGGCGGCATCGCGTCGGGCCGCCTCGGCGAAGGCACGCTCGGCGCCATCGGCATGCGCGAGTCTCTCTTCCGCCATGCCAAGAAGATCGAATGCTTCCGCCTTGCCGTCCGGACCGGTTAGCGTTTGTAGTGTCTCGGCGGCGCGACGGTACTCCCCGGCCTCAAAGCAGGCGAGCGCGAGATTGTAGCTCACGTCATACGATTGCGGAAAGGCCGCATGGACTTCATCCAGCAGCGGGATTGCGGCAGCGGATTCCCCGTGCTGCGCCAGCAGTGTGGCAACTTGAAAGAGGCGTGGGTCCCGATGGTCCAGGAGGCGCGCGAGTTGACGAGTGGTCTCACGGGCCTGGCCGGTTTGATGAAGCATGAGCTGGCTTTCGAGTATTCCGACCAGGGCAGGCACATCGCTGCGGTTGTTCTGCGCTACGCTCTCAAAAAGACGCAGCGCCTCGGCGGGCGAATCTTGCGCCAGCGCGATCAGTCCCAGATTGTAGCTTGCCGCCACGTTACCGGAATTTAATGCAAGAACCTTCCGGAAAGCATCGGCCGCCTCTGCAAAGCGCTTCTCCTGTAAGTACGTCGAACCCAGGTAGGCGTGCGCCTGATAGTTCCGGGGTTCGAGCACCACGGCGCGCGCAAAATGCTTCTCGGCTTCGGCGAACTCCGACCGCACCGTGGCAATGAGGCCCAGCAGAATCTGGGCATCGCCCATTTGAGGGTCCGCCGCGAGGGCTTTGGCCGCGGCCGCTTGGGCCTGGTCCCATTTCTGTTCCTTGAACGACTGGCGGGCCTGTTCAAAGTATCGGCGCGCCTCGGAGTTCTGGAATGCGATTACGGAAATCGAGCAGGCCAGGGCGATCCCTAGCGCCCGAAGAACCCTCATGAGACCGAATGTATCACGCAGGATCGCCGGCCCGGACGCCTCACCAAAGTAGCTTCAACGCAAACTGAATGACGCGGCCATCCAAAGCGCTGGTGATCACGCCGAAAGTCCCGTCGGTTTCCTGAGTATCCGGGTTGTTGAAGTTCACCTGGTTGAAGACGTTGAACATTTCCGCCCGGAACTGCAGCCTCATGGGCTCGCGGATCATAAAATCTTTGAGCACGCTGAAATCCGTATTACTGAAACCAGGCCCGCTGATCAGGCCGCGCCCCGCATTGCCGTAAGAGCCAAGCGGGTCCTGACTCACAGGGATAAACGCGGCGGTATTGAAGAACTGATTGACGAAAGCATTGCGGTTGGGGTGAGGGATGGAGATGTTGCCGTCCTTGATGCCCGGCTCGAGAAAAGCATGTTCGCCGCCCCCGTTCCCAGTGCCATCCAGCGCCACATCCTGGCCTAGCACGAAGGTCAGCGGCGTTCCGCTTTGGATGGTATGAATGGCCGTTAAGGTCCAGCCCCCCAAAAGAGTTTGCTCAATGTGATTGTTGAACTTAAAAGGCAGCGTCCATAGCCAGGAAGCCACGAAGGCGTTTCGCCGGTCCCAATCCGAGCGGCCGCGTTCGGTCTTGAGATTGAAAGGATCCGAGACGGTTCCCCCGAGGTTATCGGTGGAGCTGGAGTCGATCGATTTCCCAAGGGTATAGGAACCCAACACGCTCAGACCCTTCGAAAACCGTTTGGTGACCTGGGTCTGGAAGCTGTGGTACCAGCTCCGGAAATCGTTGCCCAACAGGTAGGATTCCGGGCCGAGGATGCCGGGCTCGAACAGCACGCGATCGTTCGCGTTTTGCAGGGAGGCAGGGGCGCCCGTGATTGGGTCGGGCTCGAACTGGGCCGGATTGTATGTCCGTAGCGCTTCAATCTTGGTGCCGATCTTCCCGGCGTAGGCGGTTTCGAGTAGCAGGGTCGGCGTCAACTGGTGCTGAATTGAGAGGCTGAAGGACTGGATGTAGGGCGTCCGCAGCGTCAGGTCGGTAAACAGGCCATTTGCCGGCAATGGGAACAGTGGACAACTGTATCCTGGGTATGCAGTGATCTTGGTACAGCCGAACTGCCCGGTTAGTATGGCCGGAGGAGCTGTCTGCCCCGTCGAACCGAATGGATTCGCAATGTTGCCGTTATACGCCTGGCCAAAGCCCGCGTAGGGCGGATTCTCCTGCGCCAGAGAATCCGCATTCACGCTTTCGTAGTAAACGCCGTAACCCGCTCGCACGGAGGTCTTACCAGTCCCAAAGACATCCCAGGCCAGCCCAATGCGCGGCGCAACGTTGTTCAGATCGGCGGGCGCGAGGCCTTTCGAGACACCCTTGTCTCCCGGAAACAGGATGCCCGGCGGAGCGTCGGGAATGACAGTGGACTGTTGCCCGGGATTGACCGTGTCGATGCGATTCTTGGCTTCGGTCCACGGCAAGAATGGTTCGTAACGAATGCCCAGCGTTACGGTCAACCGGTTACTGGCTTTCCATTCATCCTGGAAGAATGCGGACGCCGCGGTGGTCGACGAGTTCGTGTCGCGCACTCCGAAGTCCAGATTGACGGAAGCGAACGCTCCCAGCAGGAAGTCGGCGAACGGGTCGCCGCTGGCTCCTGAAGCATTAGCCGTTCTCGTCCCGTTGAAGGAGACGCCCGGAGATCCGATGAAGATTTGCTCGAACTGCAGCTTGAGCAGCTCAAATCCGAACTTGAAATTGTGCCGTCCCTTGATCCAGTTCATCGAATCTTTGAATTGATAGTTGTGGCTGAAGAAGCGTGTCGTGTATCCGGATCCGAGAATGAATTCGCCGCCGACGTTGAAGTCTATGGAGCCCTGCGGCACATACTGCGGCATGTCGATTCCGAAGGTCGAGGGCGGGACGCTCTTGCCTTGAAGCTGGTTCGAGCCCGAGTCCAGAAACGAAAACGTAAATTGGTTAATCAGCCTGGGGTTGATTGTGTAGACATCATTGATGACGGCCTCGCGCGTGTTGGTGACAAAGCTCTCGGACATGTAGCCGGGAAGGGTGCCGTCGTTCGACAGCAGTGGGCTACTTTGGTTGTTGTTAGCGTAATAGAAACTGCCGAATACCCGGTGCTTATCGCTCTGGTTCCAGTCCCCGCGGGTCATGAAGAGATCGCCCGAGCGGGGCTGCGCAGCCAGCGCCACGTAGGTGTTGTTGGCAGTCTGCGGAACAAAGGCCAGCAACTTCTCGGCAACCGGGCTGATGCAACCGGAGGCGATCTTGTTGCCGGCCACACACGGATTGCCGAATTGGTCCGTAAGAGGCTTTCCCGTAATGGGGTCCACCGGATCGGCGAGTGTCGAACCCGACGCGGTGAAATCGCCGTTGCGCTCCGCGGCAGTGGGCAGGAAGGACTCGACGGTCTGCGCCTGCCGGCGATCGCGGAGTCCCTCGTAGGTGCCGAAGAAAAATAGTCTGTCCTTGATCGCGCGGCCGCCTCCGGCAGCGCCGAACTGGTTCTGCCGCAGCGAGGGTACATTGGGCGAGAAGAAATTGCGCGCGTTCAAGTCGCTGTTCCGCAAGAACTCCCAGGCGGCGCCATGGAACTCGTTGGTGCCCGCTTTGGAGATCACGTTGACCTGGGATCCGGGATTACGTCCGTACTCGGCTGAGAAGTTGTGCGTCTGGATGCGAACTTCCTCAATGGCATCGGGGGGCGGGAAATTAATACCGGTATTGCGCGATGGGTTGTCGAAATAGCCGCCATTAAACGTGAATTGGTTCATATTAGGGCGGCCGCCGTTAACGTCCATGGTCGGCCCGCCGCGCGCGTCGCCCATTTCCTGCGGAGCGTTGACGTTCAGGACTCCGGGGAGGATCGCGGCCAGCCCCATGATGTTGCGGCCATTCAGCGGCAGGTCAACGATGCGCCGGTCATCGATCAATCCGCTCAGGGTAGCGGAGGTGGTGTCCACCAGCGCAGCTTGCGCGCCGACGCTGACCTGAGTATCCACCGAACCCACCTGTAAGGCGGAGTCGAAGCGGAGGTTCTGGCCGAGAGTCAACTCCAGCCCCGTCTCCGTTTGCTTCTGAAACCCTTTAATCTCGAAAGTTATCTCGTAGGTTCCAGGCGGCAGAGCCAGCAGATCGTAAAATCCTTCGGCATTGCTCTGGACGGTGCGAGTCGTCTGCTGTTCGATCATTTTTGCGCTGACCGTTACGCCGGGGATGGCGGCTCCGGTCGGGTCTTTGACATATCCGGAAATGTTTCCGGTCGACACCTGGGCCAGCCCCGGCAGCGCCAGCATCAACAGAATCCAACAAGACGCCACAACTCGCATTACCGGTTGATTAAGTCGGATACAGCACGGCATATGTTCACCTCCAGGCAGCATTACTCCATAAGACGACCGCTCAACGCCGGCTTTTGGCGAGCGGCAAGGAAGGGGAATCGACGGAGTTCCGCTCTATTTTTCCTCGTCACTGACGATTGGGCCTAGGCTATCGGAGATCGACTATTATGTCAAGTTTCGGCAATGTGTCAGGCTCCCACTTCCGTAGACGCGCTGCGCGATGCCGGCCGGCGTGTCTCACGCGCCAACCGGCGCGCCTGCAATCTGCCGCAGTACATAAGGCAGGATGCCGCCCGACCGGTAATATTCGACCTCCTGCGGCGTATCCACACGGACACGCACTTCGAAAGTCTTCTCTTTGCCGGAATCGTCCACAGCGATTACGCGCGCCATACGTGAGCCGCCGAGCGCCTCGCCTACGCCCTTCACGCTGAACCGCTCGTGCCCCGTCAGCTTCAGGCTCGCGGCATTGGCCCCTTCGGTAAACTGCAGCGGCAGCACTCCCATTCCCACCAGGTTCGTCCGGTGTATGCGCTCGAAGCTCTCCGCAATCACCGCCTTCACGCCCAGCAGCAGCACGCCCTTTGCCGCCCAATCGCGCGAAGAGCCGGAGCCGTATTCCTTGCCGGCCACGATCACCAGCGGTACGCCTTCCGCCTGGTATCGCATCGCCGCATCGTAGATAAACATCTGCTCGCCGCCGGGCAAATGCAAAGTCCATCCGCCTTCTGTTCCCGGCGCAAGCTGGTTGCGCAGGCGCACATTCGCCAGCGTGCCGCGCACCATCACCTCGTGATTGCCGCGCCGCGCGCCGTAGGAATTGAAGTCCTTCGGCTGCACGCCCTGCTCGATCAGATAACGCCCCGCCGGACTGTCCTTGCCAATCGACCCAGCCGGCGAAATGTGATCCGTGGTAATCGAATCGCCCAGTAGCGCCAGCACACGCATCGCGCTCAGATCCTGAATCGCCTTTTCCGGGTCCACCATGTCGTCGAAATAGGGCGGCCGCTTGATGTAGGTCGATCGCTCATCCCAAACGTAAATGTCTCCAGAAGGTACCGGCAGGCTGTTCCAGTTGGCATCGCCTTCGAAGGCCTTTTCATACTCTTGCCGAAACATATCGCTGCGGATCGAAGCCCGCACCGTCGCGCGCACCTCTTCGTCACTCGGCCAGATATCGCGCAGGTATACCGGCTTCCCTGCGGAATCCTCGCCCAGCGGTTCGCTGGTCAAATCGATATCGATGCGCCCGGCCAGCGCATAGGCTACCACCAGCGGCGGTGATGCCAGGTAGTTGGCCTTCACCAGCGCATTGATACGTCCCTCGAAATTGCGGTTGCCGCTGAGCACCGCCGCCACCGTCAGATTTTCCTTCTGCACCGCCGCGGCTACCGGCTCCGGCAGCGGTCCGCTATTGCCGATGCAGGTGGTGCAGCCGTAGCCCACCAGGTGGAAATTCAGCGCCTCCAGGTACGGCATCAGCCCGGCCTCGCGATAGTAATCCGAGACCACTTTGGAGCCAGGCGCCAGACTGGTCTTGACCCACGGCTTGGACTTCAGCCCGCGCTCGACCGCTTTCTTCGCCAGCAGCCCCGCGCCCAGCATTACCGACGGATTCGACGTGTTGGTGCAACTGGTGATCGCCGCAATCACGATCGAGCCGTTGTCGAGCGTGGACGGGTGCCCGTTCATAGCGACTTCCACCGGCTTATGCGCGTCGCCGAAGGCATCTTTGAAATTCTTTTTCACCTCCGCCAGATTCACGCGATCCTGCGGACGTTTCGGACCGGCCATCGAAGTGGTGATGGTGGCCAGATCCAGATCCACGCTTTCTTCAAAAACCGGATCGGGCGTCTGGTCCGTGCGAAACAGGCCCTGCTCCTTGGCATAGGCTTCCACGAGTTCGATCAGGCTCGGATCGCGATTGGTGAAGCGCAGGTATGCGAGCGTCTCGGCGTCGATCGGAAAGAAGCCCACCGTGGCTCCGTATTCCGGCGCCATGTTGCCCACCGTAGCTCTGTCGGCCACGCTCAGCGCGCTCAGGCCCTGCCCGTAGAATTCGACGAACTTGCCCACCACGCCCTTCTTGCGCAGGATCTGGGTGATAGTCAAAACCAGGTCCGTGGCCGTGCAGCCTTCCTGCATGCGGCCGTGCAGCTTGAACCCCACCACTGGCGGTAGCAGCATCGAAATGGGCTGGCCCAGCATACAAGCTTCGGCTTCGATGCCACCCACGCCCCAGCCCACCACGCCCAAGCCATTGACCATCGTGGTATGCGAATCGGTGCCCACTACGGTGTCCGGATACGCCTCCCACCCTTGCGCCCCTTTGCGGCGGAACACGGCCGATGCCAGATATTCCAGATTCACCTGGTGTACGATCCCGGTATCGGGCGGCACTACGCGAAAGTTCTGAAATGCGGTCTGTCCCCACCGCAGCAGGATGTAACGTTCCCGATTACGTTGGAATTCAAGCAGCGCATTGAAGTCGAATGCATCCGCGGTGCCGTAACGATCCACCTGGACGGAATGATCGATTACCAAATCCACCGGCAAGAGCGGATTGGCGAGCCTGGCATCGGCGCCCATAGCGCCCAGCGCATCGCGCATGGCGGCCAGATCCACCACGCACGGCACACCGGTGAAATCCTGCAGCAGCACGCGCGCGGGCATGAAGCTGATCTCTTTATCGAAGCCCGAGGTGCCTTGCGCCACATACTCGATGTCGGCCGCCGTCACCCGCTTGCCGTCTTCCTGGCGCAACAGATTCTCGAGCAGGATCTTGGTAGTAAACGGCAGCCGGGAGACCTGGCCGATTTTTCTTTCTTCAAGGCTGTTGAGACGACAAATGCGGTATTCCGTCTTACCGGCGCGCAGCACGGACACTGCGCCGAAAGAATTGGTGGGCATGCTTCTAGGATATAGCCACGTGCACGGACGTGGCGCGCGACACCGCCTGCGCCAGTTCCGCCAGGGCTATCTCGCAGCCTTCCCGATCCACATCGCGATGGGTGACCAGGCGCATGACACTGGGGGTGATCGGATTCATCAGCACTCCACGCTCCTTCAGCCGGGCGCTCAGTTCCGCGGCTGCAAGCCCGGTTCCGGTCACGTCGAAGACCACGATGTTGGTCTGCACTTTCGCTGGATCGATCTGGATGCCCGGGATGCGCGCCAGTCCCTCCGCCATCATGCGCGCATTGCGGTGATCCTCGCCCAGGTGACGCGGTCCCTGCTCGAGGGCGATCAAGCCGGCGGCTGCCAGAACCCCGGCCTGCCGCATCCCTCCACCCAGGCGCTTGCGGTAGAGGCGCGCTCGTTCGATAGCCTCCGCGTCGCCGGCCAGCATCGAGCCTACCGGCGCCCCCAGCGCCTTGGACAGGCAGAACGTCACGGTGTCGACCGGGGCGGCGATTTCGCGCACGGGCTTGCCGCACGCCTCCGCCGCATTGAACACGCGAGCCCCATCCATGTGAACCTTGAGGCCGCGCCCATGGGCGTTGTCGCAAATCTGGTGAATCGTTTCGAGTGGATAAACCGTTCCCCCGGCGATGTTGTGGGTATTCTCGATTTCGATCAAGCCGGTGGGCGCGTGATGCGGGTTGAGGGCTCGAATCTCAGGCGCTATGCGGTCCCAGTCGAGGATACCATCGCCGGTATGGATTGGCCGCGCCAGGCACCCGCAAAACCAGGCCATCATGGCAAGCTCGTAGTTCAGCACGTGCGAGCGCGCGTCGCAGATCACTTCCTCGCCGTGCCGCGTGTGCAGCTTCATCGCGATGGTGTTGCCCATGGTGCCGGTAGGCACGAACAGGGCGGCCTCTTTACCGGCAATCGCGGCAGCGCGCTGCTCGAGCAGGTTGATGGTCGGGTCCTCGCCATAAACATCGTCGCCCACTTCGGCGTCCATCATCGCCCGCCGCATTTCGGGGGTCGGCTTGGTCACCGTGTCGCTACGCAAATCGATCATGTGGTCAGGAACTCCTGAAAAACTTCGTTGGACAGCATCACCCCGCGGTTGGTAAGCCGCAGGTTCGCGCCGTCGGTTTCAAGCAGGCCTTGCTCCAGGAAGCGGCGTATGGGCTCGCGAAAGTGCAGCCATTCGCGCGTTTCCGGCCGGATCCCGGTGGTGAGCCGGAGGCCTACGAAGAAGTGCTCCTCAAGCGGATCTCGCACGCTACTGAGCGGAGACCATTTACCCAGATATTCGGTCACCGATTCCGGATTTTGCCAGCGCAGCCGGCCATCGAAGGAATGCGCGTCTGCGCCGAAGCCGGTATACGGCTCGAGATTCCAGTATTTGAGGTTGTGGCGCGACTCGTGGCCCGCCACGGCGAAATTAGAGATCTCGTAGCGGGGCCGGCCGAGCGCGGCCAGCCGCTCTACAGCCATCTCATACAAATCGGCGGTGAGTTCTTCGGAGGGCCTGTCGCCCGCTCCGTAGCGCGCTCCGCCGGCCAGTATCTCGCGGCCCAGCCGGCTGTCGTCATCCACTTCCAGCATGTATACGGAAACGTGATCGGGTGCGAGGCGTTCGATCCAGCCGAGCGACTCGGCCCAGCTCACCGCGGTCTGTCCCGGCAGTCCCGCGATCAGGTCAATGTTAATCTTGCCGATGCCGGCCTGGCGCAGCATGGCGATTTCGGCGGCAACCGTTTGCGCGCTGTGTTTGCGGCCCGTGCGCGCGATCTCCGGCGCCACGAACGACTGCACGCCCAGACTGACGCGATCAATCCCGGACTCCACCCAGGCACGAACGTTTTCCGGAGTGACCGTTCCGGGCGCGGCTTCGAGTGTAGCTTCGCGCCAAGGCCTGCCCGGAATGATGGCCAGCACTTCGGCAAGCGCGGCAGGGTCGAGCGAACTGGGCGTGCCTCCGCCTAGAAAAACCGTCTCCGGCCGCCACTCCCACTCATGCTCCGCGATCTCCGCCCGGAGCCGCTTGAGGTAACGCGCTTCCATCTCGCGCGGAAAAACGCCGGACGCGAAATTGCAGTAGGTACACTTCTGCGCGCAAAAAGGATAGGAAATGTATACGCCTGGCACCTATCCCTATATGATAACCTGCCGCCCGCGGCGCTATTGCTTTAACTCTTCCACGATTTCCGCGGCCACTGCGCGGGCTTTTTCGAGCGCGCCCGGCTCGAAGCTGATGGCTCCCACGCGCGCGTGGCCTCCGCCCCCGTAGCGTTCACAGATGGTGGCCAGGTTGTGCTTGGGCACCTCCCGCACCCACGGATTCGACCCCACCGAAATCTTCGTACGGAAGCTCGAAGGGCTCACCGAGACGGTGTAAATGGAGTTCGGGAACAGGTAGTACGGGATGAATTTGTTATAGCCTTCCAGGTCGTAGCCGGTGAGGTCGAAATAGACGACGCTATCGTTTTCAACGGCGCGCCCCCGGATCATGCCCACCGAATCCAGATGCCTTTGATACAAGGGCTCGTACAACGCCACGATCTCCGGTTCAGCGGCGATTTCTTCGAGGCTGCGGCGCTGCATCCAGCCGATGATCTTCTGTATGATCACGGAGCCCTTGGCGCCCTCGATCACCAGGGTCAGCTTCATGGCCGGCGCACCCAGCTCGACCGCGGTTTTGGCATCCGCGTATTGCGCGCCATCGATGATATTGGCCCAGTCGACCAGTTGCCGGAGATCCGCCGCCTGGAATCCAAAACGCTCGCTTGCCACCGCGCAAATGAACGATGTGCAGGATTTATAAGTGGGGTCGTAGAGCTTCCGTCCGCTGTGGTCCTGGCGAAAATGTTCGGCGTCCTCCGGCGTCAGGAAGGCGCTTTGGTGGTGGTCGAACCACCAGGTAAGACGCGGATCGCTCGAATATTTGAAATCGACGATAGCGTTCTCGTCACCGTCGAAGAGGCTGTCCTCGAAAAGTTGGGATGCCTTGTGGGCCATCCCCGTATAGGCATACTCCGCTTCGGGGTGAAAAGCACCTTGCATGAAGCGCGTAAAGTAGGCGGCGGAAGCAGCGCCGTCAAAACAATGATCGTGATAAAGGATGCGCACGCGCATAATGGCAGCGATATGTAGAAAACCTACCAGCTTGCCTGAACCGGAGCGGGAAATGCAAGTGCCCTGCCTCGCCGGCGCTAGAATAGGAGGCTGTGCATCGCTTTATTCTGCATAATGACGAGATCCACGAGGCTTCTGCCAAACTGCTGTCGCCGGGACAGGTGGGACTGCTGTCGGGGTGGGGTGTCTTCAGCACCATGCGCGTGGCGGATGGCGTGCTGTTTGCGTTCGAGCAGCATTGGGCGCGCATGAGCAGGGATGCAGCCGCGCTCCGCGTGGCCATGCCGCCGGACCCCGCACGCCTGCATGGCAAACTGCTCGATCTGGTCGAAGCCAACCGGGCCTCTAACTCGACCATGCGGCTGGTGGTGCTGCGCAACACGGGCGGTATGTGGGAAGGGCCCGCGACGGGCCGGCCGAGTGACACGATTGCGCTGACCGCCGAGACCAAGAAATGGGGCGAAGGCGTGAAACTGTGCTGGACGCCGCGAGCGCGTTATGCGGCCGGAGAATTCGCCGGGGCCAAAATTCTATCCTGGGCACCCAACCTCACCTGGCTCGCGCGGGCCGAAGCACGCGGCTTCGACGAGACTATCTTATTGAACGAACGAGGCGAGGTTGCCGAGTGTACCTCGGCGAACATTTTCGCAGCCTTCGGAAACCATGTTTGGACGCCGGACATCGGCTCGGGATGTCTGCCGGGCGTGACGCGTGAGTTGCTGCTGCGCGAAATCCACGTGCCTGGATACACCGTCGCCGAGAAGACGCTGATGCCCGGCGACCTCGAGCAAGCCGACGAGGTATTCATCACTTCGACCACGCGCAATCTTCTGCCGGTGATCGAGCTCGAGGGTCGGCCAATTCCGCATTCCGGCCCAGCTTGCGCCGCGTTGCGGAGCGCGTTCGGCGCTTATGTCGAAGAGTATGTCGCCCGCCATAAGGCCTAGACGTGGTTTTTTCCCAGTCGTTTTTACAATACTTTTACTAATCCATAACGAGCCTCCAGTCGCGTTGAGCTACGTTTCCTAATTGCCACGTTGAAAACCAATCAAAGGAGATGCCTGGATGAGATCAGTAAAAGCCTCATTTCTTGGCGCTGTCCTGCTCTGCGCCGTTCCAGCCGCGTTTGCTCAAGCGGGCAGTCTGGACCCTACTTTCGGTAACAAAGGTGTGGTTTCGCTTTCAGCCCCAGTCCAACAAACCAATGCGGTAGTCATCCAACCTGATGGCAAGATCGTTGTCGCGGCTGCGGGGATTGTTGGCACTCAATCGGCAGCCGTTCTCGCCAGATTGAACACGGACGGGGCACTCGATACCAGCTTCGGAAGCGGAGGCTATGTCACCTTCAGCAACAGCTTTGGTGTGGGTTCTTTCTTCGCTCTCACCCTTCAGCCTGACGGTAAAATCGTGGCCGCCGAAGCGGGCAGTCTACAGGTGGTGCGAGTACTACCTAATGGCACGTTTGATCAATCGTTCGGCGCCGCCGGCGCGACCACACCAATCCAGAATGTGGTGTGTACAAGTGGATCTCTCGTTCTGCAACCCAACGGGGAGATCCTGGTCGCTTACATTGGAGGCGATGTTCCGGGTGGGATGATCGAGTTCACTTCCGGAGGCCAGTTGGACACCTCGTTCGGCAACAAAGGATTTGCCGCTTTGACGCAACAGAATCCGAACGGTCCCTTTCTTGGCACGGCTCTCACCTCCGACGGCCATATCCTGGTTGCGAACCTGCGTCAAGTGTCGTTCCAGCCCATATCTTATCCTTATTTTCCGGACCCGTATGTCAACGATCCCCCGAGCTGGCTCGTGCGCTATAACTCCAACGGCACCCTCGACACTACCTTCGGCGTGAATGGATATGTTCCCACATTCCCGTCAGAAGCCATGGTGCAACAGACCAACGGCAACATTCTTTTTGCGGGTGGCGCCACCAGCTCGCTGACATCGCTTCCAACCGAGTTCCCTAACCCGATCGGCTTTGGGATCTCGCGGTACGTTGCCGGCGGCACCTTGGACACCACTTTTGGCGCTGGAGGTGCGACCGTTACCGGCCTCGGTCAAGAATTCCCGTACTCCGCGGCTCTCGCTGTGACCGTGCAGGCGAATGGCGAAATTGTCACGGGTGGCTTCGCCGGAAGCAAGGGATCAAACCCGTACGCCCCCCCTCCTTTTTCTATCGCTCTAGCCCGTTACACAAGCTCGGGCGCGCTCGACCACACCTTTGGCTCCAACGGCATTGTGATTACTCCCATACCCAACGCCTCCTACGACTGGATCTCCGGTCTCGCAATTCAGAGTGACGGCAAGATCCTGGCAATAGCCAACCTTGGCGCCGTTAATAAAGAGGGAGAAAGCGCTGCGGGAGGACTCGCGCTGCGCTATCTAGCGCAGTAAGTTTCCACCGTTCTCTTCTACCAGACGCTAGTTAGTGCTACCGGCGCACGACTTAGCTTCAGGGTTTATGGAACCGGCAGCGCAAACAAAAAATGGTTCCAAGTGATCCGACTTACAGTCTAGCCCGACGCCGGCATGCACGGCCCGGAGCTTTGCAGCCAGAATGACCGGCGATGGCTTCCCGTGTTCCCCGTCACCGCTTTTGACGGCGACGGATCAGCGCCCGGGAAGGCCGCCTGACGTTCGTCCCGGCTGGAGCCGGCATCTCGCCGCGGCCTTTCGCTCCCCCAGAACGACCACCTGTTTCCAGGCGACCATTTTGGGATCGAAGTTCCCGGCCTGCCGCTTCGATACCTTCCTGAACAGTCAACAGAGCCGTTCGGCTTACGGCTACCTCGCTCTCCCCGGTTAGCCCCGGTTTGGGCGAGATCAGCGCCGCCAGCCCGTTCCCTGCATACTACTCAGCAATCCCCGCCTCTCCTCGGATCTCCACTCCCCTTTGGGGCCTTTTGGACCCTTCCGGATCAAAGTGTTCGAGCCGATTCCCGACCGGGAAGCTCACCTTCCGAAGAGTGTCCGATGGCCTTTCGCTCCCCGCCGCCGTTTCTATCGGAATAGCTACCGCGTCGGATCAACGTTCCAGGCTCGCTTCATTTTCGGGAGGCTTACTGTTCCTCGAACCTCTTGGAACCAAGTGCTATGTTGCCTCCGAAGGCCGGTTACAGTCAAATGAATTTTGCGATGCGAGGCCGGATTTCCTCAAGATTATGACGTCTTATTTTGTTTTAGTTACAACAATGATCCGTGGATTGTTTGTGGATAAAACGCGGCGCGCAAGAATTGTTTCAGGCCGGTTGGCAAGCTACGCGGAAGCCATAATCGGCATAGCAGAACTCGGGGGGAATGCTGCTGCGCGCGGCGCACCGGGCGATCTTGATGTGATGCCGCCAGGCTCCGCCTCGCGATGCGCGGCGCGTGCCGGTGGCCGGTCCCCGCGGATTCTGCGCGGGAGACACGGCGTAATATTGGGGGTCGTACCAATCCGCGCACCATTCGTGAACGTTCTCGCACATCTCAAAAAGGCCGAAAGCATTGGGCGCCGAACCGCCGACCGGCTCAGGTCCGCGCGCCCAACGCCCGGCGTAGCCGGCGCGCTCGCTTACGGGTTGGTTGCCCCAGGGATAGAGCTTCTGCTCGAGTCCGCCGCGGGCGGCGCGTTCCCATTCCGCTTCCGCCGGCAGACGGAACTCTCCGCCCAATTCGTGCGATAGCCAATCGCAATAAGCCGCGGCATCGAACCAGCTCACGCCGACTACCGGCTGCTGCGGATCGGCGAACTCCGGCACGCCTCGGAAGGGCGGCGGCACCCGGCCGGTAGCATGGCGGAACGCATCATAGTCGGCATTGGTTACCTGGTAGCGGCCGAGTAGAAACGCCGCGACCGAGACACGATGCATGGGGCGCTCCTCGTCGCGGCCATCCGGCTGGCCCATCTCGAACTCGCCGCCGGGAATTAGAACCATATCCCTCACCGCGTTCATGTCCGCGGCCGCGTTTTCCGCGCGGCGCGCCGCCGCTCAGGCTCGACAATGGAAAATTGCAATTTGCGCTCGACCGCATCCACGCGGTCCAGAGCGACGCGCAGGTGATCGCCAATCGAAAACTCCCGCCGGCTATGTTGGCCGATGATCTTGCGGATGTTTTCGTGGTAGGTATAACGGTCGCCCGGGAGCGTCTCGATGGGCACCAGTCCTTCAATGAAAAGATTTTCCAGCTCGACAAATAAGCCGTACTTCGTGGTACTGATCACCAGCGATCCGAACTCCTCGCCCAGGCGAGCCTCCATGAATTTCACTTTCTTCCACTCCACCAGCTCCCGCTCGGCATCGGCCGCGCGCCGCTCCGATTGCGAACATTCTTCCGCGATGGCGCGCAGTTCGGGCTCCGGCGGCGAGGCCCGGCCGGCGAGCGATGCCATGAGCAGCCGGTGCACGACCAGATCCGGATAGCGCCGTATGGGCGAAGTGAAGTGCGTATAACTATCCGCCGCCAGGGCAAAGTGACCGGCATTCCCGGTGCTGTAGCGCGCCTGCTTGAGCGAGCGCAGCATCAGGTAACTCAGTATGCGCTCTTCCGGCCGGCCTTCGATCTTGGCTACCAGCTTCTGATAGTTGCGCGAAGAAACGCTGACACCCGGGTCCGCCAGAACGATATCTTTGCGCACTTTGCGTCCGTCGCGCCGGCGGTCCTGATGTGCAAACTTCCTGACGGCAATGGCGCCGACACCGAGTGAGTAACCGAAGTGCGTCGCCACTTCCTCGAACTCCATGACGCGCTTGGGATCGGGCGCCTCGTGTATGCGGTAGATGGATGCGTCGAGGGACGCTTCGAGATGCGACGCGACAGCTTCGTTGGCAGCCAGCATGAACTCTTCGATAATGCGATGGGCGATGTTGCGCGGCGCGCGGACCACGCCGGTCATGGCTCCCCACTCATCGAACTCGATAAACGGCTCCGGGAGATCGAAATCGATTGAGCCGCGGCGTACCCGCTTGCGATTCAGAACGAGGGCCAGCTCACGCATGGTCTCGAAGCGGCCAACCAGCGGCGCATAGCGCGTACGCAAAGCGGCGTCGCCCTCGAGAAGCTGGTGCACGTTCGTGTAGGTCATGCGCTCGGCGCTACGGATCACACCCGGCGTGAACTCCTGGCTCACGCGGTCGCCCTGGTGATCGAACTCCATCAGCGCGGAAAGCACCAGGCGATCGACCTGCGGCTTCAGCGAGCAGATATTGGTGGATAGCCCAAAGGGCAGCATAGGCACGGCACGGTCCGGAAAGTAGACGCTGGTGCCGCGCAGGCGCGCCTCCGCGTCAATCGGAGTTCCCGGACGCACGTAGTGGCTTACGTCGGCGATGTGTACATGCAGCGCGAAATTGCCATTGGACAGATGCTCCACCCACACTGCGTCGTCGAAATCGCGGGCCGTTTCGCCGTCGATGGTGACCACCTCGAAGCCGCGAAAATCCCGTCGTGCGGCGAGCTCCGCTGCGGTGATTGCGTCTGGAACTTTTTCGGCCTGCTCCACCACCTCGGGCGGAAACTGATGCGGCAGATGGTGCTTGCGTATGACGATCTCGACATCGATACCGAAATCGTCCGGATGGCCCAGGATCTCGATAACGCGCCCGGCGGCCCGCTCTTCGCGGTCTGGAAATTCGAGCAGCTCGACGTTTACGATCAGGCCATCCAGATCCGCTATATCGGAGACCATAAGCGGCGGAGCTCCTATGCGGTCGATCTGGCGGATGCCCGCGGGGATCTCCAGGCCCTCCGGAATATCGATCCACTGTTGAATGCGCTCATCCTGCGGCACCACGTAGTTGCCCCGCCGGCCGATGTGGAACGCGCCCACCACGGTGGGATGCGCGCGCTTGAGGACCTTCAGGATCTCGCCATCCGCGCGCCCGCCCGCTTCGATGCGCGCGATGCGCACCAGGACGCGGTCTCCATGCATGGCTTGGCGCGCCGAATCGGCCGGAATATAGATATCTCCCGCGAGGCCCTCGATAGGCCGCTCGGTGATCAGGAAGCCGTAGCCGTCACGGTGCATGTTCATACGGCCGATGGCGTACTCCCGCGTGCGCGCGGTGACTACGTAGTGACCCGGACGCATCTCGACCAGGTCGCCGCGGGACAGCAGACGCGCGAGCGATAGTTCCACATCCTCGCGGGATGGACCCTTGGCGCCCAGCTCCCGAACCAGTTGTTTAAAGTTAGCCTTGGCGTGCGGCAGGCGGGTGATGTGATCGAGCAGCGCCGCATCCGTCATAGTTCGATTGTAGTGCGGAAGAATCACCCCACAATCGAGATATGGCGGTCCGTCATCAGGCGGTAAGACTTAATTTTGCGCTGCAGAGTTCGCCTGGAAATGCCCAGCGCATCAGCGGTTCTTTGCTGATGGCCGCGGCACTGCTCGAGAGCCCTCCCGATGGCATTCTTTTCGAGCTCCGGAAGCCCGGCCAGCTTCTGCAGGTCGGATGAAAAGGCGCTCTCGGTCAACTCCTCGGGCAGGTCGACGGAGGTGATCTCAGGCCCTGCAGCGAAGACCGCCGCGCGGATGGCGACATTGCGCAGTTCCCGCACGTTCCCTGGCCATGCATAGCGGCGCAGCATCCCGGCAGCTTCCGGCGAAAAATGCAGGTCCGATCCCTGGAGCGCCAGATAGTGCTCGGCAAGCGGCAGGATGTCATCCGGCCGCTCGTGCAGCGTGGGAATGTGCAGGCGGATTTGCGAGAGACGATGATAAAGATCGCTGCGAAAGCCGCCATCCCTGACTGCCGCTTTCAGATCCTGATTCGTCGCGGCAACCACCCGCACGTCGGAGCACACCTTCTTGAGGCCGCCCACCCGATAATAGGGGGCTCCGTCCAGCACGCGCAGCAGCTTCACCTGCATTCTCAGGTCTAAATCCCCGATTTCATCCAGGAAAAGTGTGCCCTTGTGGGCCAACTCGAACAGGCCGGCCTTCGCCGAATCCGCGCCGCTGAAGGCGCCTCTTTCGTGTCCGAACAGCTCGCTCTCCAACAGGTTTTCCGGAAGCGCGGCGCAATTGATGTCTACCCAGGATTTCGAGCTGCGTGGGGAGTAATGATGGAGCGCCCGCGCAACTAGTTCCTTGCCCGTGCCGCTCTCTCCGGTAATGAGCACCGTTGCATCGGTAGCTGCCACCTTTTCGACGGTAAGGAAAAGCTGCCGCATGGCGTCGCTGCTGAACAACGCGGTGGCGCCAAGGAACTGTCTTGTCTCGGGTAAGCGGTCCATTTCTCTGACTTTCATATCGACCACGCCGGCCGATCTTTGCGGACTTTGTGCCCAGCCGTTTGCTCTCTATTGCGCGGTGCGCCACTGGCCGATACAGACAGAGAGATCCCGTGTGAAACGCCTCGTGTCCCAATTCGTCCGCATGGCGCTGCTGGTTCTGGCCGCGGGGCTGATCGGCGCATTCCTGGCGGGATATTCCCCCGGCGCGCTGGTCGATGAGCGCGAACTCGACCACCGGCTGAGCGAGGATAGTCTGAGCGCTCTGCGGGCTGCAAAAGGAGAGAGCGCCAACGCCAGCGCGAACTTCGCCCGCTATGTGCGCGGCCTGGCTCACGGCGACTTGGGCTATTCGCAATCGAACAATGCCCCTGTCGAAGGGCTTATCCGGGATCGCGCTCCTGAAACATTGCGCGAGTTGGCGATCGGGCTCGCGGGAAGCTGGCTGCTGGGGCTGGGATGCGCCATCCCGGTTGGCCGCTGGCGGCGGGCCTGGATCTATGACGGCGCGCTGTCGCTTACTGCCGGGTTGCTATTGTGCCTCCCGGCCGCCCTGATTGCGTATCTGTGCCTGGCGGCGGGCTCCAAATCCGCGGTCGTGCTGGTGATCGTCCTTACACCGAAGATTTTTCGCTTTTCGAGAACCCTGGTCGTGGCAGCGTATGGAGCTTCGCATGTGACCATGGCCCGCGCCAGGGGTATCGCGGAATCGAGAATTCTGTGCACACATATACTCCGCTCCGCGGCCCCACAGCTACTGGCTTTGGCGGCTACCTCCGTGAGTATGGCGATGGGCGCCGCGATTCCCATCGAGACCATCTGCGATGTTCCGGGTCTGGGCCGCCTGGCCTGGCAGGCGGCTATGGCGCGCGATGTCCCTCTGCTGTTGAATCTGACCATGCTGGTAGCTCTGGTCACCATCACGGCCAGTGCGATCGCGGAAGCTGTGACGCCTGCGGAAACGACTGCCGGCCGGAAAGGAGGCTCGCAGTGAAGCACGTCCGCATGGGAGCAGCCGTATTCCTGGCAGCCATCGTTCTGGCGGCGATTACACCGCGATTCTGGGTGACTGCCAGTTACGACGCGCAGTTCCGCGAGACTCCGGATGCCTCCCCGTCCAGGCAATTTCCCCTTGGAACCGACGCCCTGGGCCGCGACCGGCTGTCACGATTGTTTTATGGAACACGCGTGTCGTTATTGCTGGCTCCGGCGGCAGCGGCGCTTTCCTGCGCCGTAGCGGCGGCGTTGGGCGGCATAGCGGGCATGGCCGGCGGATGGATGGATCGCGCCATTGTCGCGGCGGCGGATCTGTTCCTCTCCTTGCCGTGGCTCTTCCTGTTGCTCATGGTGCGGGCAGGCTTGCCCCTGAACGTATCCCCGGCAGCCTCGGTGACAATCACTTTCTTGCTGCTCGGCGCCCTGGGCTGGGCCGCTCCGGCGCGAGTAGTCCGCGCCGCGGTGCGCGAGCTGAAGGACTCCGACTTCCTGCTGCAGGCGCGCGCCTCAGGATGCCGCAGATCCCGGCTGCTCTGGCGGCACCTGCTACCTAACGTCGCGCCGATTCTGTGGGCGCAGTTCTGGATCGCCGTGCCAGTTTACATTCTGGCGGAGACGACGCTCGGAATGCTGGGGTTGGGCGTCGCGGAACCGCTCCCATCGTGGGGCGGCCTGCTGCGCGAACTGGAGGATGGGGCGGCCCTGTCGCACCTGTGGCTGCTCGCACCGGTACTGTTGCTGGCCGCTGTGGTGGGGAGTTTTCAACTTATCTTGCCGCGAGAGGATTATTCTTTATGAAATACGGACTGAACTTAGCCATGGGAGCCATGGCCGCCATGGCGGCCGTGCTCGCCAATGGGGCCGAACTGCATTTAGCGCTGCATGACGATGCGAAAACGCTCGATCCGTTTCTGGTATCCGATGAATCGGCCGAAACATTGCTGTACTTGACCGAAGGTGTGCTCATCCGCGTCAATCGCCTGACGCAGCAACCCGAACCGGAACTCGCCCAGTCATGGAAGATCGAAAATAAGGGCGCGCGCATCGTGTTCCATCTCCGCCCGGGCGTACATTTCCCGGATGGGTCGGCCTTCACGCCCACCGACGTAGTGGAGAGCTTCCATCGATTGCTCGACCCGGCGTGCACTCGCCGATAGCCGACACGTTCAAAACGGGCCAGGGCACTGTCCGAGTCAAAGCCGAGGGCGCCAGCACCGTTGTCGTAGATTTTCCGGCGCCGGCATCCGCTATCGAACGCATGTTCGATCAGGTCGCCATCGTTTCGGCGAAGGTCACCGCGCGTCCGGCCCCCGGGCTTGGGCCATTCATGATTGCCGAACGCCGGCCAGGCGTCTCTATCTTGCTGAAGCGCAATCCGTCTTACTGGAAGCGCGATGCACAGGGTGGGGCCCTCCCCCGCGTGGATGCCATCCGCCTCGATATAGAGCAGAATCGCGATCTCGAAGTCCTGCGTTTCCGGCGCGGGGAATTGCAGTTCATCGATAAGCTGACACCCGACCTCTACGAGCGTCTGGCGGCGGAAGCGCCCGGCACCGTGGTGGATGCGGGACCGACGCTCGACTCCGAGTTTCTTTGGTTCAACCAGGCGAAGCGCGCGCCGCTCTCCGGACCGGCCAAAGAATGGTTCGCGACCACCGCATTCCGTCAGGCAGTATCCCAAGCCGTCAATCGCGCCGATCTGAGCCGCGTCGTTTACCGCGGCCATGCCAGTCCGGCGGCCGGGCCTGTGTCGCCCGCCAACAAGCTTTGGTTCAAACAGGGTATGGCGCCGGAGCCCTTCGATCCGGCCGGCGCAACCCGGCGTCTCGCCGCGGCCGGTTTCTTACTGGATAAAGGAGTACTCCGCGACCATCGCGGCAACGCCGTCGAATTCTCCATCATCACCAATGCCGGCAGCAAGACCCGCGAGCGCATGGGGGTGATGATCCAGCAGGACCTCGCAAAGCTGGGTATCAAAGTGAACCTGGTGACGCTCGATTTCCCGTCGTTGATTGAGCGGATTACTCGTACGCTCAACTATGAAGCCTGTCTGCTCGGGTTGGTCAACGTAGAAGCGGATCCGAGCGAGCTGATGAACATCCTGCTCAGCTCGGCCAGTAATCATCCGTGGAATCCGGGGCAGAAGTCGCCGGAAACGCCATGGGAGGCCGAAATCGATCGGCTCATGCTGGCCCAGGCCGCCACGGCCAACTATCGCGAACGCAAGAAGGACTTTGACCGGGTGCAGGAGATTCTACGCGAGCAGGCTCCCGTGATCTATCTGGTGCACCCAAATGCACTGGCGGCTATTGCCCGTCAGGTGATCGGGGCGAAGGCCACGGTCTTCTTCCCGCACACCTTCTGGGACGCCGAGCATCTCACCGTGCAGGCGAAATCCCCGAGGGGCATATGAGCGAGCCATTGCTGCAGTTGCGGATATCCGTCGATTACGAAGGGAAGCCCAACGTGCTGCGCGATGTATCCTTGGAACTCGCTCGGGGCGAAATGCTGGGCCTGGTGGGACGAAGCGGTGAAGGCAAGAGCACCATTGCTCTTTCTATCCTCGGCCTGCTGGGGCTGAAGGGCGGGAGCGCGTCGGGGCAAATTCTTTATCGCGGGGAAAATCTACTCCAGTGTAAGCAACGCCGCATGCGCGAGTTGCGCGGCAAGGCGATAGGGCTGGTGCCGCAGAGCCCTTTGTCGGCGCTCAATCCGAATCTGCGGCTAGGCGCGCAACTGGAAGAGGCCTGGCGCGCGCACGAGCGCGGCAAGCGCGACTGGAGGCCGTTGCTCACCAGCGTCAGCCTGCCCGCTGAGACCAGCTTCCTTCGTCAATATCCGCGAAACCTGAGCGTCGGAATGGCCCAGCGGTTCCTGATTGCGCTCGCCATTCTGCACAAGCCGGCGTTGCTGCTGGCCGACGAACCGACCAGCGCTCTCGACACCATTACACAGGCCGAGATTCTCGGCTTGTTCGCACGCCTGAACCGCGAGCAGGGGATTGCCATGCTGTATATTTCGCACGATCTGGCGTCGGTCGCCTCGCTTTGCCATCGCGTGGCCATTCTTTCGCAGGGGCAGATTGTGGAGTGCGCTTCGGTCGAAAGGGTGTTCCGCAACCCTTCCCACGAATACACGCGTAAGCTGATCGCCGCAATTCCGAAGCCCGGCGGCGCGACGGTATCGGAAGATGCGCTACTGGAGTTGTGCGCAGGGTCGGCCGGCGGTCAGCTTTAGCGCGCCGGCCAGCGCCGTACCCAGCAAGACCAGGCGAGTGAGATGTTCCGGGCTGAATGCATCGGGCTCGATGCGATAGAGGGACAGTACCCCAACCATGCTCTCTTGCGACTCTAGTGGTACGGCCAGCGCGGATCGCAGGACGCTGAACCTGGCCGGATCGTTCAGATATCCGGGTTCTACGGCTGGATTGCCGTTAATACTCGACTTGCGATTCTCCGCCACCCATCCTGACAGCCCCGCGCCGAAGGGAATCTCGAGCGAAGCGAACAGCCGGTAGTCTTCGCCATCCAGGCTTTCCGCAATCAGGCGTTCGCCGCGGCAGAGATATACGACCATCACCTCATAGGGCACCACGGCGCGCAGCGACTGGCGCAGGACCTTGAAGATGCCGGCGCGATCCTCACAACCGGCGATGCTCCGCGTCAGCTCGGCGAGCGCTCTTTCTTGCCGCTGTGATCCGGCGATCGAGTTGTGGAGGTTCATCAGATCGCAATCGGCAGAGGCCGGGGGCGCAGTCGCCTGAAAGCCGGCAGCCGGGGCGGCGCCGCGTTCGATTTTCACATCCGTCGATAACTTTCTCCTTTCGATCGTGCCGCTGGTCGTGGCGAGGCGCTCGAGTTCAACGTAGCGTCGCGCGAGAATCTCCACCACCGCCGGATCATAGCTCTTGCCGGCTTCCGATTGGACGACCTTAATAGCTTCGTCGAGCGGGAGCGCCCGGCGGTATTGCCGGTCGCTGGCAAGCGCGTCCAGGCAGTCCACCGCGGCAAGAATGCGGGCGCCTATGGGAATACTCTCGCCGGACAAGCCATCCGGATAGCCGCCGCCGTTCCATTTTTCGTGGTGTGAGCGAACGATAGGCGCAACGGGATATGGAAACCGGATCTGCTCGACGATTTCGGCGCCTACCACTGTGTGCGTCTTCATCTTTTCGAACTCTTCCGGGGTCAAACGGCCTGGTTTCGAAATGATGTACTCAGGCACGGCGAGTTTACCCACATCGTGCAGCAACGCCGCTGCCCGCAGGGCTTCCAATTGGGATTCGTCCAATCCCATTTCCCGGGCCACCTCGATTGCATAAACCTCTACGCGCTGCAGATGGTCATGTGTGGTCTCGTCCTTAGCCTCAATTGCCAGCGCCAGCGTCTCGATTGCGCGGCGATTCAACTGGGCGACCTCTTCGGCGTGCGCGCGTTGTTCTTCGGCCCGTTTTTTATCGTGTTCAAGTCGCGCGATATACGAACTGTGCGAGCGGTATACCACGTAAAGAACGGGCAATAACAGCAGCGAGGATTGCCAGCCGAAGGCCCTGCTTAAGGCGCCGATGGCCCAGGCGACCGCCGCCCCCATCAGGTAGTTCGGGAAGGTCCAGAAGTAGGATTTGCGCCATACCAGCCACGGGCTCTGGCCTTCGGTCAATGCGATTACGCAAGCCACCGAGAGGGTGTTGGTAACGAAGAACGCCGCCGCCGCCAGCAGCAGCCGCACCGGCAACTCGAGCAATCCACCGAGGGATGCCATGCGGTAAAGCTGATAGCAGGCCTCGACCGAGCAGGCCATGCTCGCCACACTGAACAATATCTGGATAGGGCGCGGGCGACTCTTAGCTCGAAAGAGGCACTGCACCAGCATGCCCAGGCAGCCCATCAACAGCGTTCCTGCCAGGCCCACTTCCGAGACGCCGATCAGGACAAAAAGGAAGCTCATCGACATGGTGCCGGTGACCCCCGGCAGACCCACTTTCATGCCCGAGGCGACCAGCGCAATGGTGCAGTAGGAAATGTAATGGAGCCAGTCCGCAACGTCCCAGGACAACCATCCGTGGCACAGAATCGCAACCCCGGCCGCGAGCACCAGCCCGACATAGGCGGATGCCAGGCCGGAGGTCTTGGGTAGGGGTTTAGGCATGGGTTCTCATCACCAGGCTCGGTTCCGTCTCATTATGAATCGACGCTTTGCAGGCCGACTTTAGGGAAAGCGGCGTCAGCTTGGCGCTCGGGCCGTCATTATGGCGCTCTCGGTATACCTGCTGCGCGGAAGTTCCGAGCGCCTGGCCCTTTAATATCAGTGATTCGATCCGAAGTCACAGTGTGGTAAGCCGGGTGCACTTGAAGGGCTGTCATGAAACGCCTTTTCCGTCAAATCATCCTGTGGTCCGGCCTGATGGCCAGTACCGGATTAGCCTTTGCGCAATCCTCTAAGATCGCTCCCGACCTGCAGAGCCTGCTCAGCACGCTTCTTGGGCCGGTCAACGTTGTAATACAGTACAATTCAGCGCCGGGCCTGCTGCAGCTCACCCAACTGCTGGCCTTGGGCGGCACGATCACCCAACAGTATTCGGCCATCACCGGCGTCGCGGTGACGCTGCCGGCAGCCGTCGTGAACGTGCTGGCAGTTGCCCCCGGGGTGGCTTATATTTCTTTGGATCGGCCGGTCTTGGGTACGCTCGACCTGACCACGGCAGCATCCCACGCCGACCTCGCTTATCAAGCCGGCTATACCGGCGCGGGCGTGGGCATAGCCATCATCGACAGCGGCATCTACCCACACCCCGATCTGGCTTCGCGGATCGTTTACCGGCAGAGCTTCGTCACCTCCACCAACCTGGACGATTATGGCCATGGCACCCACGTGGCCGGTATCGCGGCAGGCAGCGGAGTGTCGTCTACGGGCCCGCAATTCACGCGAACCTATCGCGGCGTTGCGCCGGGCGCCCACTTAATCGATCTGCGCGTTCTCGACGCCTATGGCATGTCGAGCGACAGCGTGGTGGTCGCGGCCCTGGACCGCGCCATCAGCCTGAAGAATAAGTACAACATTCGCGTAATCAACCTCTCGATCGGCCGGCCGATCGTTGAAAGCTCCTCGCTCGATCCTCTCTGTAATATGGTCGCGGCCGCCTGGAAACAAGGAATTGTGGTAGTCGTCGCAGCGGGCAACCTGGGCCGCAACGGCTATGCCACAATTACTTCGCCGGGCAATAGCCACTACGCAATCACGGTCGGAGCCATGAAGACCGAAGGCACACCGACCCGCACCGACGACCTCATTGCCAGCTATAGCTCCAAGGGCCCCACCTGGATCGACTACACGGTGAAGCCCGATGTGGTGGCCCCGGGCAATCTGGTTTCTTCACTGCTTGCTCCGGGCTCGACGCTCGCCAACGAGTATCCGCAGAACATCGTGGCCCCCTCGGCCTACATGCTGCCGGGGTACAGCGGACCGGCCGAATATCTGCAATTGAGCGGCACCAGCATGGCGACGCCGGTGGTCAGCGGTGCGGCGGCGATCCTGCTGCAAAGTGAGCCTACCCTTTCTCCGGATGATGTCAAAGCCCGGCTCATGAAGAGCGCGTCGAAAATTTTCCCGCTGACCAGCATCGCGGTCGATCCGACAACGGGAGCCGCTTATCCCAGCACCTACGACATTTTCACCGTGGGCGCGGGGTACCTCGATATCACCGCGGCGTTGAATAATCAGGACGCCACGCATGGCGTGGCACTCTCGCCCAGTGCCTATTGGAGCTCATTGCTTTCGGCTGCGACTTTGGTGAGGCCGGATTCGGCGACTTGGGACAACAACACCTGGAGCCTCATAAACGTTTGGGGACCACAGGTGGTCCAATCGACCGTGACCGGCAACTCGGCGGCCTGGGGCACGTCGGTCCTCTGGGGCAGCTCGGCTGCCTGGGGTACATCGGCCGCCTGGGGCACGTCGGCTGCCTGGGGCACATCCGCCGCTTGGGGCACATCCGCCGCTTGGGGCACGTCGGCTGCCTGGGGAACCAGCGTAGGCGGCAACGGGGAGAATTAACCGGGTAAGATTCCGGGTGCCGGGCTTTGCCTGGCACCCCAGCCTACCTGACCTCACATGCAACTCGGGCTGAAGTTCATCTCTTGATCTGTATACATTGAAATCGTGCGCTCGAGTGCCACCCTCCGTGCGGCCCTTCTGGTGGTGTTTGCGTTCGCCGACGTAGACGCCATCCAGCCGCCTGCGGCCCGGGACATCTTCGAGCAGGGACAGCAGGCCTTGAGCCGGGGCAGCTCGGGCTCCTGCCGCTATGGCCCCAGCAGTCCGCCAATCTGAATTATCTATATGTTTTGGCCATCGCCGTCAACACGGCCGGCCGCGCCGATCTGGATCAACAGGCCACCGCGCGGCTGATTGAGGCCGGACGCGATTCGGCCGAGTTTCATTTGCTCATCGGCAAAGCGTAGGTGGCACACGAGAGGGACGACCAGGCCATGGACGAATTCGAGCAGGCCGCGCGCATCGATCCCAAATTACCCTTTGTGCGGTAAGTACGCCGAGGCACTGGACGCACTACGGGCCGCCGGTGGGATTGATCCGCGGAGCGCCAGCGTGCACTTCCGGCAGGGGCAGGTTTTATACGCGATGGGCCGGCGAGCGGAAGCCAGACCGGAATTCGAGGAGGCGGCTCGACTGAAAAAAGCGACGCGCGACGACTAGGAACGGAAGATCAGCGGCCGGCAGGTCGCAGATCCCCAATTGGCCCATGAAGGCCGCCAGGCGTCAGCCGATCCACTTAATTACAGAGATCCCACCATCGCGATTGCGGTGAGCAAAGCGGAGCCGGCGCCCATCTTCCATGCACAATGTCATGGTCTGTCCGGAATGCACACAGACGAACGATCCATCATGCGGGCACCAGACCTGACCGGAAAGCTCCTTCAAGCCGGCTGGCGATGAGTCCTCGGCTTCGGGACCCTCCGAGTCCGCGGAAAAGCACAGATGGTACTGTACCGAGATCTCTTTCCCGCTTTTGGTGATGACGGTCCCTGTTCCATTCAGCCGTTCAACAGGGCGTAATTTATTGGTTGTCATATTGAACCTTGAAACAGAGAGGGTGGATTGCGTTCATCTTTACTAGTATAGCAGAGCGCCGTGCTGTTCCGGGATCAGCTTGACAACTCTTGACACTACCGTGCCAACCAAGCGATACTGATGCCTTCTCGCAAAGTGTGCTTGTAAAGGGAGGGGTCGATGCTCATTCGAAGAGCTTTCCCGCCTTCGATGGTTTGGGCGCTCGTATTTTTCGTCTGTCCACTCCTTTACGGACAGGCGACGGGAAGTATTTCCGGCACGATTTCCGACGCTACAGGCTCCGCAATCTCCGGAGCGAAGGTCACTGTCATGGCCCAGGCCATGGGTGTGTCTCGCGACTCCACCACCGATGAGTCCGGACATTATCTCGTCCCTCTGCTGCCCGTCGCCAACTACGCCGTCCGTGTGGAATTCCAGGGTTTTCAGACCGCCGAGCAGAAGGACGTACGGTTGCAGGTCGATGAACATCGCGAGGTAGATTTCAGGCTGGTCCCCGCGTCGGTGAAGGAATCCGTCGAAGTAACTGCGACCGCGGTGGCTGTGGAAACCACCAATCCTACCCTCGGCCAGGTGATCACTTCGCAGCAAGTGGCCGAGCTTCCTTTGAACGGACGTGACTTTGTGCAACTGGCGACACTCACGCCAGGCACTATCTCGGAGACTAACGCGACCAGCTTTTTCAATGGCGGCGCCAGCAGCGAGGTATCGGCGCGCGGATCTTTTTCTCTCTCCGTGGGCGGGTCCCGCGCGAATAGCACGGACTGGCTGTTCGACGGCAACGACAACAACGAACTGACCGCCGGCGGCATCGCCATTCTGCCTTCCATCGACGCCATACAGGAATTCAAGGTCCTGACCTTTAACTACTCCGCGGAATACGGAACCCGCGCGGGTCCGACCGTTTTAGTGACGACTAAGTCGGGAACCAATGACTTCCACGGGTCTCTGTTTGAATTCTTTCGCAACACCGACCTGGACGCGCGCAGCTTCTTTGCCACCTCGACGGAGAAATTCAATCTGAATCAGTTTGGCGGCTCTCTAGGCGGAGCGCTGCAGAAGGACAAGACTTTCTTCTTTGCCGATTATCAGGCCAAGATGCAGCGCCACGGAATTCCGTTCACAGGCCTGGTTCCGAGCGCGGCAATGCGCGACGGCGATTTTAGCGCGGACGCCTTCGGCAGTCCGCGGTCTGGCTCTCTGAACAACCCTTACGTGAGTGGAGCGGCTGACACGAGCTTTCAGTGCGATAGTCAGGGCAACGCGCTTCCCGTCGCCGCGAATGGAAGCCAGTCCCTGGGCGTTGACTGCAATAAGATTCCGCAAGGCCTGATCAATCCGATCGCCCAGAAGATGATCAACCTCTATCCGCTACCCAACGCCGACAATGCGGCCCTGGGCTACAACTATGTGAGTGAGCCTGTGCGCAAACTCAATGAGGGAGAATTTGACATCCGGCTGGACCATAACTTCTCCAATAAGGACTCCGCGTTCGCGCGTTTCAGTTACGATCAGGCGGTCTCGTTCGTACCAGGCGGTTCGCCGGGGTTCGCCGAAGCCAGCCCCTTCGCCAGCACACAGAATATTACCAACCATGGGCGCAATGCGGCCTTGTCAGAGACTCACGTTTTTTCCGAACATACGGTCAATCAATTCAGCGTCGGATATAACCGGATTTTCAACTTTATCACCTCCTTCGGCACAGGTACCTGCGAAGCCCAGAAACTCGGCATTCCCGGAGCGAACTTAGGAGGTATCAGTTGCGGACTTACTTCCACACAAATGACCGGTTACTGGTCGTTGGGCGATCGCGGATACGCGCCGTTTCAGGGTGGCACCAATGTCTTCTCGGTCTCCGACTCGCTGGATATGATTCGCGGCAATCACGACATCAGAGTAGGCGGCGCCATTCGCGCCAATCAGATGAACGTCCTGACCAATGCTTTCCAGGATGGATACTGGATTTTTTCTCCGGACTGGGCTGGGGAAACTATGGCCTCGTTCCTACTGGGCCTGCCTGACCTGGCGATCCACGATCAGACCTTTGACGGAACCATTACCGGACGCCGCTGGAAATTGTTCCGTCCGTTTGTGCAGGACGATTGGCGTGTGACCAAGGATCTGACGCTGAATCTCGGCCTGGCCTGGGCGCTGGTAACGCCCATTACGGAAGCAGCCAACCGCCAGGCGGACTTCGACTTTGCGAACAGCCAATTCCTGATTGCGGGGCATGGCGCCGATGCGCAAGCCGGCATCCAACTCGACAAGACCGCTTTGGAGCCGCGCATTGGATTGGCCTGGAAGCCGAAGGGCAGCCAGACGACCGTGCTCCGCGGAGGTTATGCGATTTTTCACGATTCGTCGTGGAACCAGGGCGCGCAGGGGCTGTGGCAGAACCCGCCCTACTTCTATGAGTCTGACGCGTTCGCTTTCGGCGGCGGATGCACGTTTGCTAACTCGGCCTGCGCCACCAGGTATGGTATGACGCCCACTGCCATCAGCATGTCTTCGGGATTCCCGGTGGTATCCGCGTCGCCCCCCCTGGACCAATTCTCGGGAACCATTCAGTCACAGAACCTCAATTTCAAACAGGGCAGGGTGCAGCAGTTCAACATAAATGTGGAGCGCCAGTTACCCGGACAGGTAGTGCTGACGGCGGGGTATGCGGGGTCGCGCGCCTCACATATCCTGGTGGATGGGGATAACTTGAACGTATCGTCTCCCAGTGCTTGCGGAACTGTCTCCGGCTACACTCTCGGCTGCGGTCCGGGCGGCGCGGCTTTTGGTGTACCGATTACCGAGTTTCCGTACAGCACCATCTCCAATATCAATGATGTTGGCAGGGCTCACTATAACTCCCTTCAGATTAAGGCTGAGACTAAGAGCGCGCGGCACGGTCTCTATGCGCTTATAGGCTATACTTACTCAAGAAACTACGACAGCGGCTATTCCGACGGCCTGGGCAGTAACCTGGGAGCCCCTTACTTCCCCCTGCCCGGATGGCAGCAATTGGATTGGGGGCTATCCCAAATCAATCTCAATCATGATTTCACCGCCAGCCTGATTTATGAACTGCCTTTCGGCAAGGGCAAGCGCATGGGCAGCTCCTGGAGCGGGCCGGTGAACACTGTGCTGGGAAACTGGGAAGTGACTGTGATTGAAAAAGCCATTTCGGGATTCCCGCTCTTCCTGATCGCGGGCAGCAACAATTCAGGAGTAAATTTCGAGAACAACGGCAACAGTGTGAATCGCCCGAATCAAGTCTGTAATCCGAAGATGAGCAATCCCACCATCAGCGAGTGGTTTAACACCGCCTGTTTCGTCGACCCGCCCAGCGGAGAACTGGGCAATGCATCGCGGACTCCAGTGTCCGGTCCCGATTTCGTCAACACCGATTTTTCCGCAATCAAGCATTTCCTGCTGCCCTTCCGGGAGGGAATGCGGCTGGATTTCCGGGCGGAAATCTTCAATCTCTTGAATCATCCACAATTCGCCACGCCGGGCAGCAGCGTCTGCAGCGCCTGTCCCCAGTTGGATACCGCGGGTTTTGGCGCGATCAACTCCACAGTGAACAACCCGCGCCTGGTTCAGTTTGCCCTCAAGCTGGCGTTTTAGACATTTTACTCAGGCTTAACATACCGTGCGAAACGCTGCCTTGCTCCGGCGCGCCTCACATACTTGCCGGAACTCCTCCAGATACGCGTCAGAAAATGCTTTCGGGTACTTGACTCGCTGGACGCCGACCGCCTGGCTTCTTACTTCTCCGCTGGCGCTACGGTAAGGCTCGCGGGTGCGTCGCCAATTGTGGGCAGGGCGGCCATCCGCAAGGCCTTTGTCCAGCTTTCGCTCGATGTGGATGAGTTGCATCACGACCCGGTCACGGTCTGGACAGCGGGCAGTCTGTCGGTGTTGGAAGCCGATGTGACTCTCACGCTCGGCGATCGCACCACCATCGCATTCCCCGCGACCTACAGTATACGGTGGGACGGCAGCCTGATCGAAGAGGCCAGCGTGAACATGTATCTGGAATCACGCATGGCCGTGGCGATGTCGGCATTCGATCGCGTCCGGCGCCTGGGCTCCGCGGTGCGGACAGCATCGCACCCCTATCACGGCCCTGCGTTACACTGGCGTTGATGACAGCAGTTTGGATGCTGCCCCTGTTGCTCTGGGCTCCGGTCGCCAACGCGCCGGGCGCGCTCCCACCGCGGGAGATCCTTCGATATAACGTGGAGTGGCGGCTGGTCACGGCGGGAAAGGCACGCCTGCAGTGGGCCGCGGCCCCGCATCACTCCGCCGCGGGCTGGCAGGCGGATCTGCATTTGGAGTCGGCCGGCCTGGTTTCGAAGCTCTACAAGGTGAACAACGATTACGTCTCGAACCTGGGGTCCGACCTTTGCGCGGCGGGCTCTTACCTGACGGCGGCGGAGGGCAACCGGCACAAAGAAACCCGGATCACATTCAATCGCGAGGCTCACAAAGCCGAGTATCTGGAAAAAGATCTGGATAAGAATACGGTGGTGAACGCTCACGAGATCGACATCCCGCCGTGCGTGCACGATGTCCTGGGTGGCCTCTATCTGCTGCGCACCTTGAACCTCCAGCCCGGACAGACCACGCAGGTGGCGGTCAGCGACGGCAAGAAGAGCGTCATGGCGCGCGTCGAGGCGCAGCAACGCGAGGAAGTGAAGACGCCCGCTGGCTCGTTCAAAACCATCCGCTACGAAGCGTTCCTGTTTAACGGCGTGCTGTACCGCCGCTACGGCAGCCTGCATGTGTGGCTGACCGACGATGCGCGCAAGCTGCCCGTGCAGATTCGCGTGCGTCTGCAGTTTGCCATCGGCACCATTACCTTGCAGTTGGAGAAGGAAGAAAAAACATGAGATGGCTCGCCTGTTTTGGGGCGATGGTTTGGGGGGGAACGGCCGCCATCGTGCTCGCCCAAAACGGTGGCGCCTTACTGCCGAATGCGGAGGCGCTCAAACTGGAAACCCGGGCCCTGCAATTGATGGAATCGACCGGCGTAGCCGTGCCGGGCCTCGAGCGCGGCGGAGCGCCGGCTCTCGAGAACGCCCGCCAATCGCTGATTAACCTGCGAACCACTCCACAAAACGCCGGCCAAATATATGCCTTCCTGAACAATGCGCGCGCCTACCTGGCGATCTCCGATACCGTGCCGAAACCCTATCCGTTTCCCGAAGAAGGGAAGCGGCAGTTTGGCGAGTTGCGGGACGCCGTGGATCGCATCGATTTGCACTTTCGCGCGCTGCTCGATTTGAAGGAAGAGCAACTGCGCAACCCGGACCGCGACGAGCTGAAACGCTACGCCGAGGCTAATGCGCGTCTCGGGGCGCCTTCCCCCAACCGGCCCAGGGTCGTCTTCCTGGGCGATTCCATCACCGATGGCTGGCGGCTGAATGAGTATTACGGCAGCGACCGCGACTTTGTGAATCGCGGGATCTCCGGGCAGATCACTGGAGAGATGTTGGGCCGCATGCAGGCGGACGTGCTCGATCTGAAGCCGCGGCTGATGCTGGTGCTGGCGGGCACCAACGACATTGCGCGCGGCGTTCCGTTGCATGCTATCGAGAATAACCTGTCCATGATCGCGGACCTGGCCACAGCGCATCATATCGAGCCGATGTTTGCATCGCTGCTGCCCATCAGCGACTACCACCAGGACGCCAATCCCCAATATCGGCGCACCGTCCAGCGGCCGCCCGCCAGGATTCTGGAGCTGAATGCCTGGCTGAAAACCTTCTGCGAACAGCGGGATTTCCGGTATGTGGATTATTATGGAGCCCTGGTGGATAAAGCGGGCTTCCTGCAGGCCGACCTGGCTGACGATGGCTTGCATCCCAACGGCAAAGGATATCGGCTTATGGCGCCCATCGCGCTCGCGGCCATCGATAGCGCGATACCACCGGCCAAGGCTGACGCCAAGGCCGCTAAAAAGAATGGCGGAGTCAAGAGTTGGCTGGCAAAGGAACACAAATGAGCAAAGTTGGCATTCTGCTTCTGACGATTTATTGGAGCGCGCTGGCGGCCGGGCCGGCCAAGATCGTGATGGTGGCCGGCAAACCCAGCCACGGCGCCGGCGAGCACGAGTTCAACGCCGGCACTCTGCTGCTGGCCAAGTGCCTGCGCCAAAACGATGGCGTGGATGTCGTGGTAGTGAAGGGCGGCTGGCCGGATGATGAATCGGCTTTCAAGGGCGCAAGCGCGATCGTGCTGTACATGGATGGCGGCGAAGGCCACCCCATACTGGTCAACGATCGCCTCGACAAACTCGGCAAGCTGATGAAGGCCGGCGTGGGCCTGGCCTGCCTGCATTATGCCGTGGAGGTGCCGGGCGATCATGGCGGCATGGAACTGCTGGAATGGATTGGCGGATTCTACCGCAGACCCTATTCGCAAAATCCAGTCAATGAAGTGGAACTGACCCGCGCTTCGCCCCAACATCCGATCTCGCGGGGATGGGACACTTTTCAGTCACGCGACGAATGGTATTACCGCATCGTCTTTCGCCCCAATGACAAGCGCCTGACTCCCATCCTGACCACCATGCTGCCTAAGGACAAACCCCAGAGCGAGACCGTTGCCTGGGCTGTACAGCGCGAGGACGGCGGCCGCGGCTTCGGCTTCACCGGCGGCCACTATCATCGCAACTGGGGCTTGGAGGATCAGCGGCGTATGGTGGTCAACGCCATCCTGTGGACCGCCAAAGTAGAGGTCCCGGCGGGCGGTGCCAAGTGCGACATCGCGCCCGAAGATCTGAAAACCAATCTGGACACGAAGTAAGATCTACCCCATCCATTGCGGATTGCGAGCCGTGCCGTCGAAGACATTGGATGTCTTAAACTTCTCGAGACGCCCGGTCATGGCCACCTGCCTGGTCTTCTGCCGCAGCGCCGCCATCTGAGCCTCGGTCAAAGGCTGGAACGTCTTGGCAGCTTCCAGCGCCTGCTCGAGCCGCTCCATGGTTTCGCAGCCGTTGATGACCACCGTAGTCGGCAAGCTCAATGAATAGTGCAGACACTCGATGGCGCTGACCAGCCCGCTGCGGGGAATCTCACCCTCGGCCAGAGGCTTCATGCCCAGCACCGCGATGTGTTGCTCGACAAGCTTCGGCACCACATTCTTTTCGAAACTGCGGAAGTGGGCATCCAAAACATTCAGAGGCATCTGCGCCGAATCGAAGTGAAACTGATGCTGCGCGGCGAGTTCCAGCATCCGCACGTGTACGATGGGATCCTTATGCCCGGTGAATCCGATGAAGCGGATCTTGCCTGCTTTTCGCGCTTCGAGCAGGGCCTCCAGCGGACCGGCAGGCGCAAAGAACCGGTCGGGGTCTTCCAGCCGGATGTTTTCGTGAAACTGCATCAAATCGATATGATCGGTCTGCAGCCGCTGCAGTGACTCGTCGATCTGGCGCGCGGTAGATTCTTTGGTGCGGCCGTCGAACTTGGTCATCAGGAAGATTTTCTGACGGTAACCGTCCCGCAGCGCCTTACCCATGACCACTTCGCTCTTACCGTCGTGGTAATCCCAGCAGTTGTCCAGAAAGGTAATGCCGCGATCGATGGCGGTCCGAACAATGCGTATGCCGTCGTTCTCATCCGCGGGCGAGCCGACGTGCGAGCCTCCCAGGCCGATGGCGGAGACCTTGATCCCGGTGCGTCCGAAGGTGCGATAAATCATGGCGCCGGATCGCTCGTCGGCGGGCGCGGCCCCGGCAGGAAGGGCCGCGGCGAGAGACGCGCCTGCGAGCGCGCCCAGAACTTCACGTCGATTGCGGCTGTTGTGGGATAACATGGCAGTGCTCTCATAGAAAGAGATTATAACTGCGAACCGCCGGGGTACAATAACCCGCATGACTTCCGAACTGCTCCACGAAGCTCCGGTAGCTTATCCGCCGTTTACCGCGGAGCATGACCTGATTCGCCAGACCGTGAAGCGCTTTGCGCGCGAGGAGATCGCCCCTTTTGCACAGGAATGGGACGAAGCTGGTATTTTCCCGCGGGAGCTTTTCGGCAAAGCCGCCGCCCTGGGCCTGTTCGGCATCCGCCTTCCCACGGAGCTCGGCGGCAGCGGACTTGACTGGTGGGCCACTGCCGCCGCGCTCGAAGCTTTGGCGTGGTCCGACAGCCCCGGGGTCAATATGGGGCTGATGGTACAAAGCGAGCTCACCATTCCGATCGTCGCCGAGCTGGGTACCGCGGAGCAGAAAGAAATCTTTCTGAAGCCCGCCATGGCCGGCGAATGGATCGGCGCACTGGGGATTAGCGAGCCGGGCGGCGGCTCCGATGTCGCGGCATTGCGCACCAGCGCACGCGCGGATGGTGATGACCTGATCATCTCGGGGCAGAAGCTATGGATCACCAATGGGTCCCGCGCCGACTTCATCGTGCTGGCCGTGCGCACCGGCGACGCCGGACATCGCGGAGTGTCGTTGGTTCTGTTTCCCACCCGCACCTCAGGTTTCTCCGTCGGAAAAAAGCTCAAGAAGGTGGGGAATCTGTGCTCGGATACCGCCGAGCTCTTCTTCGACGACTGCCGCATTCCGGCGCGCCACGTTCTGGGCGAGAAGAATCGCGGCTTCTATTACATCATGCACAACTTCCAGGGGGAGCGGCTGGCGTCCGCGATCCAAATGGCCGCGGCCATGGACCGCTGCTTAAAATTCGCTATCGAGTATGGAAAGCAGCGCAGCGCGTTCGCCCAGACGGTGGGCAGCTACCAGATTTGGAGGCACAAGTTCGCCGAGCATCGCACCAGCCTGGAGGCGGGCCGCTGGCTGGTCTATCGCGCACTCGATCTGATCAATCGCGGGCAAAAGGCCGTACGCGAAATCAGTATGGCGAAGCTCTACACCTCTGAGCTCGCGCAACGGGTGACCTACGACTGCATGCAGATCTTCGGAGGATACGGCTATACCACGGAATATCCGATCAGCCGCTACTGGCGGGATCTGCGCTTGTACACTATTGGCGCCGGGACCTCCGAGATTATGAAAGAGATTATTGCGAAAGAAGATGGTCTGTAGACATGCACTTTCGGCGATTGGCGTGTTTCCTGCTCGGGTCCTGGCTGGCGGGAGGCATCTTCATGGCCACCGTAGCGACCCAAAACTTCCGCTCAGTAGATCGCCTGCTGGCCAATCCCGCGCCACCCGCGCGCCAACAGGTGGACAAGCTCGGCCGGGATTCCGCCCGTGCGCTATTGCGCTATCAGGTTGCCGAACAGAACCGCTTCTATTTCGAAACGTGGGGCGTGGTAGAGAATGCTCTCGGCTTCCTGCTCCTGTTGATCCTGCTGTTCGGGAGCACCGAAAGCAACTTGACCCTGTTGCTGGCCCTGCTCATGTTGTTGATCGCGGTCTTACAGCGGTTCGTGTTGACGCCCGAGATTGTGATTCTGGGGCGTGTGATTGATTTTATTCCGCACGCCCAGCCATCGCCCGAGCGCTCACACTTCTGGATGCTGCATGGCGTCTATTCCGGCATCGAAGTCTTGAAATGGGGCCTGGGATTTGTGCTGACTGCGAAGCTGCTGTTCCGGAGAAAGCGCAGGCCGGAAGAGGTCGAGGGTTAGTGCTCCAGTTACAACGTTACTAATGTACGTGGATCTGCGAAATGGTGACCACGGGAGGCCAAACGACTTGGGATGGTCAGGCCGGTCGTTTCTACTCCATGCCGGGCAGGCCGCCCGCAGGGGCAGCGTGAATGGATCTTTGATTGCACTATAACCAGTGCCCCCAGCAGCGAAAGAGAGATCCATTATGCCAGAACAAAGCTCATCCACCCTTTCGAAGAGATCCAAATGACCCAATCCCAGGCGACCAGAAGCATCATCGACACTCACCGGCACATTTTCGGTCCGAAACTGCGTCAGAAGTTCGTTGAGAATATAGGCTTGGATGACTCAAAGCCATTGCCGCAGGCCAATGCTGGCGAGATGTTTTTCTATCGCGAGTCTGTTGACGTTGATTATTCGATGGAGATCCAGCGGCAGAGTGGGGTTACGCTCTGCGTGAACAGCTATGGCGGCGAGGTAGAGACGTTCGCCCAGCACATCATTAAAGCAAATACCGTCGACACGCTCAAGTTCCTGCACGACGAGTCATTCGAACTTCGAGATAGGTTCCCCGAAGACGTTGTCTGCATGGCCAACGCTCATGCTCTTGAAGAGAATACGCGTGATGTCATTGATCCGCTGATTTCCAACAATGAAGCATGCGCCATCAGCATTTCGACCAGCTACGGGGCCGGTCCAGATCAGATCTTTCTCGACTCGCCCAAAGCCGAATGGCTATGGGAGTACGCGCAGGACAAGGATGTTCTCGTTCATATTCATCCGCCCCTGGTATCGATAGGCGCTGCTTCCATGCAGCAGTACCGGCTTATCGAAGCCGTAGGTCGGCCATTCGATACAGCGCTGACCGCAGCTCGCATGATCTATAGCGGCGTCTTCGATAAATACCCAAAGCTCAAGGTTCTATTCGTCCACATGGGCGGAGCCCTCGCCCCCGTGGTTTGCAGACTCGATTGGAACTGGGACTTGAACTACAAAGGCATCCAAAACCCCCCGATCCACAAGGTTGATCAGAACCTTCGTAAGCCTTCGGAGTATTTCAAGTCGAATATTTATGTGGATACCATGGGTCCAAGCGCGATCTGCCTCAAGGCCATGATCGAAATGTGCGGCGTTGACCGCGTACTGTTTGGAACCGATTTCGGGCCGGTTCCAATCAACCCAAAGGTGCACATTGATCTTGTGAACGACACGATCGTTGAGGCTATAGATCGCGACAAGATCTTCTCAACCAATGCACTCGCTTTGCTCCGTTTGGCTGAAAGCGCACCTCGCCTCGCCCCCCGAGCTGCTTAGTCTTTTCATGAGCGAGATCCTGGGAATCATGTAGAGTTCGCCGTTCCCGGTCCCAGCGGATTGTACCTGGTCAGCGTCGGCTGCTTTGTCGCCGGAATTCCGGGCGCCTGCGCCGGATGGCCGCGATTCGCAGTGCGATACAGGCGTTAACTCTGGCCGCCGCCGGGCTGATTGTGTCGGCCACCTCCGGTTTCTGTCGCGATTGCCCTTTCGAGCTTTCTTTTCATCGCTTTCACTGAGCGCGACACCCTGTGGATCATCGCGGGCTCGGCCCTTGTCGGGCTACTCGCCGAAGCGTTAACCTGAGAAATCCGGCCGCTCGACGCGCCGAATCAGCCGTACGCGGGTTATACGATGTGGCAGGAATATCGGCGCCCGTGGCTGTTTGTCACAGGTTCGATGGTGTTATCCTGTTGATTTAAAAGAGGTCTAAATTTGGAAATGGGAT